>Ga0181593_10002806_pt1 | contig 16117 bp, 8 predicted proteins | sample 071ome_19_FD_133756 | JGI IMG/M metagenome (GOLD analysis project Ga0181593, IMG submission 133756) | Coastal salt marsh microbial communities from the Groves Creek Marsh, Skidaway Island, Georgia - 071413AT metaG (megahit assembly) | ecosystem: Environmental > Aquatic > Marine > Intertidal zone...
ATACTCAATAAAAAAACGACTAAATTTGAATAGTGAAAATCAGTGTTGTTAAAAACAGAAAAGGCAACTCTGCAGGCAACTGAAAAAAAGAAGTCCCGAAAACACTAGGCTTTCAGGACTATACAGCGGAGAGACAGGGATTCGAACCCTGGCGACAGTTACCCGTCGACAGATTAGCAATCTGCTCCATTACCACTCTGGCACCTCTCCAATAAAAGGTTGACAAAAATAGCAGTTCCCTTTTAAGTACACAATCTTTTTAATAATATTATTCAGGGTATTCAATACGAAGCTGATAAACATTTATTAACTTTTTAAACAATACATTTTTAATGGCACTTATTTCAGCAAAAGTAATATCAGAAGAATCAAATTGGTGTTCTTCTTTTTTAGCCTCAATAATTTTGTCTATAAATTCTTCTAACTCATCAGCATTGGGTGATTTTAAACTCTTGGAAGCAGCCTCAACAGAATCTGCCATCATAAGTATTGCGGTTTCTTTAGAAAATGGCTTAGGTCCTTTATAGCAAAAGTCTTCCCTTTGAACTTTACCAGGGGTCATTTCTTCTTGCTTTTTATAAAAATAATATACAATTGAGGTCCCGTGATGGGTTCGAATAAAGTCTATGACACGATCGGGTAATTTGAATTTTTGTGCTAAAGCCACCCCTTCTTCCACATGATTGATTATTAATTGAGCACTGTCCCTAAATGAAAGTTTATTGTGAGGAGAAAAATTTGAGGATTGATTTTCTGAAAAATAAGATGGAGCATTGAGCTTACCGATATCGTGATATAAAGCCCCCACTCTTACTAAAAGTGCGTTAGCTCCGATCTCATTTGCTGCTGCTTCTGCAAGATTTGCCACTTGCAAAGAGTGATGAAAAGTTCCGGGTGCTTTATCAGACAATTCCTTCAATAAAGGAGTATTGGTGTCGGTAAGTTCTAGCAAAGAAACATCAGAAACTAAACCGAATAATCGCTCATAGATATAAATCATTGGCTGAACAAAAAGCATCAATAAACCATTCAATAAAAACAAAAACAGTGGTGTAGGATTTAATTGAATTAAATTTCCCTCTTGAATGCTAGTAAATGCGATATAACCTATAAAATATACTAATACAATCTGACCAACTGAAATAAATAAATTAGCCCTTCGGTACAATTGTGCAACAGACTGTATTATTACTATACCCGCAGTAATTTGAAGAAAAACAAACTCAAAACTATTGGGAACAATAAAACCTATCAATAAAACCGTCAGTATGTGAGTAAACAAACCCAATCTTGCATCAAAAAAAGCCTTAATGATAAGTGGTAATATACAGATCGGAACTGCAAAAATTGCATCAGTATTATAATTTAAAGTAAAGGTTACTGCAGTTAGCACAATCAGTATATTAAAAAATATAAAGGTTAATTTTCTATTATTATGATAGATTCCAAACCGGTAAGAGTAAAGAAAAAGTAACAGAAGAGTAAAAGTTAAAACGATTAAAATCGTGTAGCCAAAGATGATCCATGAGGAATTTTGACCCTTCTGTTGTAAAATGAATTCTTGTCGTAATGAATCTAACTTTTCAAAGGCGGTTTCATTTACAACCGTACCTTCTGCTATTATCAATTCTCCTCTTGCAACATATCCTCTGGATTGAGAAATGTTCTGAAGTGCTTGTTCTTTTTCCATCTGGAAGAAAGCATCGTCTTTTACAAGGTTTGGTACGATCAGTTCAAAGAACAAATCTTTGTAAAGATCTTCATAAAGGGAAAGAGAGGTTTCTTCTAGAGACTTCTTAATAAATGAAAATAGCTGCTCAGAACGAAACAAATCGTCTGCTTTTAGTGAAAGTTCTAGTTGGCCTTGAATCAAAAATATATTCTCTTGAGAACTTTCATTCGGAGCGAGCACGCCATACGCATATATCTCTTCTAAAAGCTGAGCTCCAAAATCAAAAAGTGAATCTAAAGTTATTTTGTTTTCCTCACCTTCAAAAAATCGCATAAATTGAATTGGATAGTCTTCGAATACTTTTTCTTTAACTTTTTCATCTGATCTAAAATAGGGCCTCAATTCCCTGAGAACTGCTTGTCTATCTTTTTCTAATTCTTCTTCAGATTTCAAAATGGAAAAATCAAAAGGTGCGTAAAAATCAGGGTATTGCCACACTTTTCCTTTTTGGAATTCATACTTGAATTGCCCTCCTAATGGAAAAATAAACAAGATGAATAAAGAACTCGTTAAAAGCAAAAGTGATTTAAAAATAATCCCCTTACGATCCAATAAGTAATACCAAATTGATTTCAAGTAATAAAACTTTAAAACCAAAACTACGCAAACTTCTAATGATAAACACTATTTTGTAGAGGGTTCAACAAGTGTGGATTTAAATTCCCTATTTTTGTAGTTTGTACATACTACTAATTTTGTTGAAAAGTAACTCTTGGAATTCGGCGTTTGTCATTTAAGTATCGTCCCTATGAGAAGTGATAATTCTCATAAAAGTGAATTGGTCTCTCAGCTTCTATATGGTGATTGTTTTAAAATCATATCACAAAAAAAAGAGTGGTTCCTTATAAATACTTTATCTGATGATTACGAAGGTTGGATTGATTGTAAACAAATCAAACTTCTTCCAAAAAAAGAAGCAGAGAAAATAACTTTTGAAACTTGTAGTTACAGCTCACAACTTATACATTACGCAGAAAGTGAAAATGACCAGCTTACCTCCTTAGTATTAGGAAGTAATGTAGGAGCATGTAATTGGTTGGGGCATCACTACGACGGATCAACTTTTAAGGGTGCTTTAAAAAAATCAAATCTTCTAAAGACAGCTTCTTTGTACTTAAACACTCCATATTTATGGGGAGGAAAAAGTCCTCTTGGGATTGATTGTTCGGGTCTAACTCAAATGGTTTATCGAATGAATGGTCATTCTCTCCCCAGAGACGCCTCACAACAGGCTCAACTTGGAGAAACGTTGAGTTTCATAGCAGAAAGTGAAGCTGGAGATTTGGCCTTTTTTGATGATGATGAAGGAAAAATAGTTCATGTAGGTATCTTACTTGAGAATCACCACATACTCCATGCTCACGGAAAAGTTCGTATCGATCGAATCGACCAAACTGGAATCTATAATGATGAATTAAAACAACACTCACATAAACTCAGAATCATCAAAAAAATGATTTAAAAAACCCTCCATATTAGAGGGTTTAAAAGGGCTAAACACCAGTATTACTCAATCAGACCTTTCATTTTCATAAAACCTTCGTTATTTCCTAGGGTTCCATAAATATTCATTAAAGTTTTCACTGCTTCTTGGTTGTTGTTTAACTCTACCAACTTTTCTAAGATAGGAACACACTCTTTGTATAAATTTTCGCGATCTAATTTTAATTGGTCATATCGAGCATTATCAGCTCTAGAGGTACCCAGGCCGTTCATTTCCTCAACAATAGCACTTTCCCCTTCTAAAATCAAAGAAACTAAGTTCAAATATCCAGATTCAAAATCTGGATCCAGTTCTATTGTTTTTTCGTAATACTTTTTAGCGTCCTCTCTGTCTCCACGCTGAGCATTTACAACTCCTAAATTAAAGTAAAGTGTTGCATTATTAGGGTCCTGTGCAATGGCTTCTTTCATCAAAGCTTCGAAACGATCGTTTTCTTTCAACTGGATATAAAGATTGGCTTCGGTCAAAATCAGGTTTAAATCCTTAGGATCCGTTTGACGTGCGATTTTAACAGCTTCCATCGCTTTTTCATTATCCCCTAACTGAGCATATATCAAAGCAATATTTTTAATAATCTCAGGATATTTAGACTCTGAGGTCTCTTCACGGAAATCGGTATAATCTTTAGTCTTCTTGTAGATGTTGTACTCTGATTCAGAAAACTCAATTTCTTCTCCTGTATCTACTGTTTTAGCAAAATATCGAGTTGATATACCTTCGTACTTGATTTCTTTTAAAGTATTGTAATATTCCAATGCGATTTCATATGCTGAACCATTTACTGCACTAGAAGCAGCATAATAAAGGTAATCTTTGTTAGTGTCGGTATTTATAGAATAAGCCAGATACAATTTTGAGGCAGCATCTTTAAATCGGTTCTCAGCATTATCTTCTATTGCGCTATTCACTACATCATTTGTTAAAGAAAAAAGAAGATTCTGATATTCTGAATCATTCCCTCCTGCGGCTGAATATGCCTGGAATTTTTGAAGTGAAGATTCAAAGTTTTTATTTTTTAGATCTATTTTAGCCTCTAAGTAAGTTTTTTGAAGAAGTACTTTTTCATCTGCAGATTCAAAAAGGGCTTCATTCGCCTTTAATAAGTCTTCTGCTCCTTGAACGTCTCCTACTTCAAATAGCTTCTCTGCTTTTTTAATTTCTTTCTTTTGCCCAAATGATAATGACAAAGAAAGAAGGAATAATAATGTAATGTATTTTTTCATTTTTATTAATTTATTTTAATTATTCAATAATAGTGCCATCGTTGACTTCCAAATCATTTACATCCTCAATGGTGTCTTCGTCTTTCATTACTTTGGCAACGGCTGCAATGGTATCTTCACCTTTTAAGTTGATTAGCTTTACTCCTTGTGTAGCACGCCCCATAACTCGTAAACTACTGACCTCCATTCGAATGGCTACGCCAGATTTATTAATAATCATCAAATCGTCTAAATCTGTCACGTTTTTTATGGAGACTAGCTTTCCTGTTTTCTCAGTAATCGAGATTGTTTTTACGCCTTTTCCTCCTCTGTTGGTGACACGATAATCTTCTAAACTTGAGCGTTTTCCATAACCATTTTCTGAAACCACAAGAACGTTTGCATCCATATCGTTTACGGATATCATTCCAACTACTTCGTCCTGCTCGTCATTAAGAGTGATCCCTCGAACTCCTGATGCTCCCCTCCCCATAGGTCGGGTTTTGCTTTCTTCGAATCGTATGGCTTTACCCGATCTAACGGCAAGCATGACGTGACTGTTGCCAGTTGTCAATTTGGCTTCAAACAACTCATCGCCTTCACGAATACTTATTGCATTGATACCGTTCGTTCTAGGACGGGAGTACTGTTCCAAAGAGGTTTTTTTCACCTGTCCTTTTTTAGTCGCCATAATCACATAATGACTATTAATATAGTTTTCATCCTTTAAATCCTGAGTACAGATAAAGGCTTTTACTTTATCGTCTTGCTCAATATTGATCAAATTTTGTATCGCTCTACCCTTTGCTGTTTTTGATCCTTCTGGAATTTCATATACCCGCATCCAAAAACACTTCCCCTTTTGAGTAAAGAAAAGCATGTATTGGTGATTTGTACCTACAAAAAGGTCTTCTAAAAAATCTTCTTCTCGAGTAGTTGAGGCCTTTTGGCCTACACCACCTCTATTTTGGGTTTTATATTCTGCTAGAGGTGTTCTTTTAATGTAACCAGCATGTGAAATAGTAATGACCACTTTTTCATTGGGAATCATATCTTCCATACTGAACTCTCCTCCTGCATATTCAATATTCGATCTACGCTCATCGCCATATTTCCCCTTTATTTCAAGAAGTTCATCTTTGATGATATTCATCCGTCTATCCTTTTTGTCAAGGATGTCTTTTAGGTCAGCAATCGTTTTCAAGAGATCATCATACTCAGTTCTTAATTTATCTTGTTCAAGACCTGTAAGCTGTCTTAAGCGCATTTCTACAATTGCTTTAGCTTGAATTTCGGAGAGTTCAAATTTTTTAATCAAATTTTCTCTCGCTGCCTCAGCATTTTCAGATCCACGAATAAGTGCTATTACTTCGTCAATGTTGTCTGAAGCGATGATTAATCCTTCCAGAATATGAGCCCGCTCTTCGGCTTTTCTCAGCTCAAATTGTGTTCTACGTACTACTACATCATGGCGGTGTTCCACAAAATAATGAATCATGTCTTTTAGATTCAACATTTGTGGTTTTCCTTTAACTAAAGCAATATTATTGACACTAAAGGAAGATTGAAGTGAAGTGTATTTGTATAGCTTGTTGAGAACGATATTGGGTACGGCATCTCTTTTTAGCACATAAACTATACGCATGCCTTTTCTATCAGACTCGTCTCTAATCGTACTGATTCCCTCAATTTTTTTATCATTAACAAGCTCTGCAGTTTTACGTATCATCTCTGCCTTATTAACCTGATAGGGAATTTCATTAACGATAATACATTCTCTTCCATTGACCTCTTCAATATTGGCTTTTGCTCGAATTACGATGCGCCCCCTACCTGTCAAAAAGGCCTCTTTTACTCCTTCATAACCATAAATTGTTCCACCTGTTGGAAAATCCGGTGCTTTTATGGTTTTAATCAGTTCCTCAATGGTGACATCATTGTTGTCTATGTACTGTATGGTACCATCCACTACTTCTGTAAGATTATGGGGTGGCATATTGGTAGCCATTCCCACAGCAATTCCTGAAGCACCATTAATTAACAAATTTGGAACTCGTGTAGGGAGTACGGTAGGTTCTTTTAAAGTGTCGTCAAAATTGAGTTGCAAGTCTACAGTTTCCTTTTCAATATCTGCCATGAGGTCTTCAGACATTTTTTGCATCCGGGCCTCTGTGTAACGCATAGCAGCAGGGCTATCTCCGTCTACAGACCCAAAATTTCCTTGCCCGTCGACCAAAAGATACCTCAAACTCCATTCCTGAGCCATTCGAACCATAGTGTCGTAAACAGAACTGTCCCCATGGGGATGGTATTTTCCTAAAACTTCTCCAACGATACGTGCAGATTTTTTATATGCCGTATTTGAACGTATCCCCAACTCATGCATTCCATATAAAACTCTACGGTGCACCGGTTTTAAACCGTCCCTTACATCCGGTAAAGCACGTGACACAATGACAGACATTGAATAATCAATGTATGCCGACTTCATTTCATCTTCAATCTTTATGGGAATAAGCTTATCGCTGTCATTCATAACTCTAAATAATAATGTAGCTAAAATAAGGAATCAGCCAGTAAATTTTAATTTATAAACTCTTATAATTAGTAAAATTATTAACAGTTTTTAGCTGAATTTTGGTGGTAAATAATTCCATTTCTTTTTTTGAAATCACGATATTTTTTTGTCTATTAGCTATGGATAACAAACTTTGGTCTGTTATTTGCGTAACAAGGAAATAAACAACGAGCTATGGATGATAATTTTTCACCCCGCGTCAAAGATGTTATTGCTTTTAGTAAAGAAGAAGCCTTGAGATTAGGTCATAACTTTATTGGAACGGAACATTTGATGTTGGGTATTTTAAGAGATGGTGGAGGGAAAGCAATTGCAATTTTAAATGCAATTGAGGTAAACCTTGAAGAACTAAGACGCAAAGTAGAAATCCTCAACCCTGCAATGATTGACGATTTCCAATCTTTAAAAGACAAAAAAAACCTTCATCTTACAAGACAAGCAGAGCGTGCATTAAAAACGACTTTTCTTGAGGCAAAATTATTTCAAAGCGAATTGATTAACACCGTTCATCTTTTGTTGTGTATTTTAAGAAATGAAAATGATCCGACTACAAAATTACTAACACAACAGAATATAGATTATGATATTGTCAAAGAACAATTCAAGCTCTTAATAGCCAATGATTCTGATAGTTATGAGGAGTTACCTTCTACTGCTTCTTTTCCAGAAGAAAAAGACAACGAAGGTGAGGGTAAAGAAAACCCCTTTATCCCTACCTCAGAGTCAAAAAGTTCTAAAAAATCTAAAACCCCCGTTTTAGATAATTTTGGTAGAGACATTACTGCACTCGCTGAACAAGAAAAACTGGACCCAGTAGTAGGTAGAGAAAAAGAAATCGAACGCGTTTCTCAAATATTAAGTAGAAGAAAGAAAAACAATCCGCTTCTCATTGGAGAACCTGGTGTTGGAAAATCTGCTATTGCAGAAGGTCTCGCTTTACGTATCATTCAGAAAAAAGTTTCTCGAGTACTTTACAACAAAAGAGTAGTGAGTCTGGATTTGGCTAGTCTGGTGGCAGGTACAAAATACCGCGGTCAATTTGAAGAACGAATGAAAGCATTGATGAACGAACTTGAAAAAAACGACGACATCATTCTTTTTATCGATGAAATTCATACTATAGTAGGTGCTGGAGGTGCTACAGGTAGTTTGGATGCATCCAATATGTTTAAACCAGCTCTCGCCCGTGGAGAAATTCAATGTATTGGTGCCACTACCCTAGACGAATACAGACAAAATATTGAGAAAGATGGAGCGTTGGAACGAAGATTTCAAAAAGTGCTAGTTGAACAAACCAGTTCTGAGGAAACTCTAGAAATTCTCAAAAACATTAAAGAAAGGTACGAAAATCATCACAACGTAAATTATACAGAGGATGCACTGAAAGCTTGTGTAGAACTTACAGATCGTTACATTTCTGATCGTTTTTTACCAGACAAAGCTATAGATGCATTAGACGAAGCGGGTTCTCGTGTTCACATTAACAATATGAGTGTCCCACAAGAAATAGTCAATTTAGAATGTCAACTTGATGAAGTTAGAGAACTTAAAAATTCTGTAGTGAAAAAACAGAAGTATGAAGAGGCTGCTAAACTTCGAGATGACGAAAAAAGAGTGGAACGTCTACTTTATGAAGCTCAAGAGAAATGGCAGGAAGAATCTAAACAAAATCGTGTTACTGTAACAGAAAATGATATTGCTGATGTAGTTTCCATGATGACCAACGTACCCGTAACAAAGATTGTAAAATCCGAAAAGAACAAACTCTCTAAACTGGCTAAACTTATAGAATCAAAATTAGTCGGTCAAAATGAAGCAGTAGAAAAAGTAGTTAAAGCTATTCAGCGAAACCGTGCTGGTCTTAAAGCACCAGAAAAACCAATTGGATCATTTATTTTTCTCGGACAAACAGGTGTTGGTAAAACTCAATTAGCCAAAATACTCGCTTCAGAAATTTTTGACAGTGAAGAAAATCTGATTCGAATAGACATGAGCGAATACATGGAAAAATTCGCCATCTCTAGATTAATAGGTTCTCCTCCAGGTTATGTCGGTTATGAAGAAGGGGGGCAATTGACTGAAAAGGTAAGAACGAGACCTTATTCTGTTATTCTCTTAGATGAAGTAGAAAAAGCGCATCCTGATGTCTTTAATATGATGCTTCAGGTACTGGATGATGGATTTCTCACCGACAGTTTGGGAAGAAAAATTAACTTTCAAAATACCATCATAATAATGACATCAAATATTGGTGCTAGACAGGTGAAGGATTTCGGAAGAGGTTTAGGATTCGAAACAGCTTCTCAAAAAGCACAATCAAGTGAAATAGAAAAAGGAGTAATTGAAAAAGAACTCAAGAAAACGTTCTCTCCTGAATTTTTGAATCGAATTGACGATATAGTTGTATTCAATACACTTGACAAAAAAGACATACGTAAAATTGTGGATATTGAACTTGTAAAACTCATAAAACGCATAGAAAAATTAGGTTATGTGATTGAAATATCAAATAATGCAAAAGATTTCATTGCAGAGAAAGGGTTTGATATTAAGTATGGCGCTCGCCCCCTAAACAGAGCAATTCAAAAATACATCGAAGATCTTTTAGCAGAAAATGTGGTCAGCAACTCAATTAAAGAAGGAGATCACCTTCTATTAGATCATACCAATGAAGAAGATACACTGAGTTTAAGAGTGAACGAAAATATTCAAACGAGTTAAGCTTTTAAACACTTTCTTTTATTGCTAATGTAGATTTTCAACTGCTTTTTTCGGTGAAATTGCTTCCTTCCCACTATTTAGTCTTATTTTTACGCCTGTTTTTACACTCAGCTGGAACATCTAAAAAGGCTGTATAGTGCTATATATGAAAGTTTTAAAATTTGGTGGTACTTCTGTTGCAGATCCTGAAAGCATCACCCATGTTATAAATATAATTAACCAATCAAAAGGCAGACAGTGGGTCGTTGTTTCAGCACTTGGGGGTGTTACAAATCTATTGATTGAAATGGCTGAACTTGCCAGTTCAGGAAAACCTAATTTTAAAATCCATTTAAAAACTTTAGAAAAAAGGCATTTAAGCCTGATCGAGCGCTTTATTCCAATTACTCAACAAAGTGCTATTATTAGTTACTTAAAAGCACAGCTCAATGAACTGGAAGAAATTCTTGAATCTTTGTTTACCCTCAATGAACTAACGGATAAAAGTTTAGCAAAAATCTCAAGCTATGGTGAAGTTTTATCCAGTACCATTATCTCAGAAATATTTCATCAACAGGGCTTTAAAACAACTTTAAAAGATTCCAGAGAGTTGCTTTTTACCAAAAACATAAACGATAGAGAAGTTGTTGATCATGAAAAAAGCAAGGGGAAAGTAAGGTCTTTTAATGATAGTTGCTCTTCTAAAATTCTTTTAGTTCCAGGTTTTATTGCTACAGATGAGGAGGGGAATAACACTACGTTAGGACGAGGTGGTTCAGATTACACAGCAGCATTAATAGCAAACTATATCGACGCAGAAATCCTAGAAATTTGGACTGATGTAAGCGGTATGTTTACTGCCAACCCAAAGCTTGTCCAACAGGCAATACCAATTGAAAAACTTTCTTACAGAGAAGCGATGGAACTCTCTCATTTTGGAGCTAAAGTAATCTATCCTCCTACTCTTCAACCTTTGATTGAAAAAAATATTCCTGTATTAATCAAAAACACCTTTGATGCAAAAGCTAGTGGAACTCTGATTAACAATCAAACCTTATTCGATGAAAAAAATCCTACTGTAAAGGGCGTTAGTCATATAGAAGATGTAGCGCTTTTAAGCCTAGAAGGAAGTGGAATGATAGGTATACCTGGTTTTTCAAAACGTTTATTTGAATGCCTATCACAAAAACAGATCAATATAATTATGATCACTCAAGCTTCTTCAGAACACTCAATATGCATTGGTGTTCGCTCAGAAGATGCTATGGTTGCAAAAAAAGCAATTGATGAGTATTTCGCTTTTGAAATAAGTCTAAATAAAGTAGCTCCTGTAAAAGTTGAGATGAACATGACTAATATTGCTGTTGTAGGGGATGGAATGAAAGAACATCAAGGCATTAGCGGGAAACTATTCAGTAGCTTAGGGGCTAACAACATCAATATCAGAGCAATTGCTCAGGGTGCTTCAGAAAGAAATATTTCCTTAGTTATAGATAAAATCAATACCCAAAAAGCACTGAATACCATCCATGAAAGTTTTTTTGAAGAACAAATCAAAGAGCTTAATTTATTCATTACTGGAGTTGGAAATGTCGGTAGCAAGCTCTTAGAACAAATTTATTTACAACAGCAATACCTCCTAGAGCATTTACGATTAAAAATACGAGTTATCGCTCTTTCAAACTCAAGAAAAATGATTTTGAATGAAGAGCCCATCGATTTAAATCAATGGAAAGAGCAACTCGAGTCCAGTTCTGTAATTGCAGATAGAACATTTTTTTTTGATCATGTAAAAAAACTAAATCTGCGAAATAGCATCTTTATTGATAATACTGCCAATGCAACTATTGCAAACGAATACGAAAGGTATCTGGCTCAAAATATTGGAGTGGTTACTTGTAATAAAATTGCCTGTGCCAGTTCTTTTAGAAATTATCAGGATCTTAAAAAAACAGCACGCCGTTTTGGGACACCCTTTTTATTTGAAACAAATGTTGGAGCCGGACTTCCCATTATTGACACTTTAAATAATCTAATTGCTTCGGGAGATAAAATTCATAAAATACAAGCCATCCTTTCAGGAAGTTTGAATTTTGTTTTTAATAATTTCACCACAAAGACCACTTTTAAAAATATTGTTCAGCAAGCACAAAAACAAGGATATACCGAACCCGATCCAAAAATTGATTTGAGTGGTATTGATGTCGCAAGAAAAATTTTGATTCTTGCTAGAGAAAGCGGATTTGAATTCGAATTAAACTCGATTCAGAACACTAGTTTTTTACCAGATGAAGTTTTAAACACAAAAAATAACGATGCTTTCTATCAAGCACTTGAAAAAAATGAAGCTCACTTTCAATCCTTATTACAAAAGGCTAATAAAAATAATACAAGACTAAAGTACGTTGCACAATTGGAAAATGGAATTGCTTCTGTAGGACTTCAAGAAATTGCTGCCGATCACGATTTCTATACTCTAGAGGGAAGTGATAATATCGTCTTATTTTATACTACGCGATATAAGAACCAACCCTTGATTGTAAAAGGTGCAGGAGCGGGTGCTGATGTAACTGCTGCAGGTATTTTTGGTGATATTATTCGTATAGGAAAACAAAAATAATGGATCAGATTACAATTTTTTCTCCCGCTAGTGTAGCTAACGTCTCTTGTGGATTTGACGTTTTGGGTTTTTGTCTAGAAGATGTTGGAGATATTATGAAAGTGAGTAAAACTTCTACTCCAGGCGTGACCATAGGAAAAATAACTGGGGAAAAATTACCCCTCGATCCGGCAAAAAATGTAGCTAGTGTAGCAGTAAACTCAATGTTAGAAGAACATCCTACAGATTGCGGTTTTCAAATTGATATCGATAAAAAAATTAAACCTGGAAGTGGAATTGGTAGCAGTGCATCGAGTGCTGCAGGTGCTGTCTTTGCAGTCAATGAATTGCTTGGAAGACCTTACACCAGAAATCAATTGGTAAAATTTGCCCTTACTGGGGAAGCCATGGCCAGTGGTGCCGCACATGCAGATAATCTCGCTCCAGTCCTACTCGGTGGATTTACTTTGGTAAGAAGCAATGCTTCCTTAGATATAATAAAACTTCCAACACCGTCCGAGCTTACAGCAACAATTATTCACCCCAAAATTGAACTTAAAACCATTCACTCAAGAGCAATACTCAAAAAAGAAATTCCTTTAAATAGTGCTGTAGAACAATGGGGAAACCTAGGAGCTTTCGTAAGCGCTCTTTACACAAGTGACTACGATTTACTTTCTAGAAGTATGGAGGACAAAGTGATAGAACCACTGAGAGCTATGTTAATTCCAAAGTTTAATGAAATTAAAGACATCGCTATTAGAACTGGAGCTTTAGGAAGTGGAATTTCTGGATCAGGACCCTCTGTATTCGCCTTGTCTAAGGGAGAAGCAACTGCTCTAAAAGTAGGAGAAGCAATGAAACAAGTATATGATTCGATAGGATTGGAATACACTGTTTACGTCTGTTCTATCAATGAAACAGGTATCAAGATTTTATAATTTAATGGAATACTATAGTTTAAATCACAACGCCAAAAATGTTTCTTTTTTAACAGCCGTTAGAAATGGTCTAGCACCAGACAAGGGGTTGTACTTTCCTAAAGATATACCTCAATTAGATACTGAATTTATTTCAAACCTCCCTCAATTAACTAATCATGAAATTGCACTTCAGGTGATCCGTCCCTTCATCGGTGACGACATCCCTGAAAAACAACTCGAGAAAATAATACGAGACACTTTAAATTTTGATTTTCCATTAATTAAAATCTCAGAATCTATTGCAGCACTTGAATTATTTCACGGACCCACATTGGCATTTAAAGATGTAGGCGCTCGATTCATGGCGCGATGTTTATCATATGCCTACAGTTTGCAAAACAAAGAACAACTAACCGTTCTAGTTGCTACTTCTGGTGATACAGGAGGTGCTGTTGCAGATGGCTTCTACAAAGTAAAAGGAATCAATGTGGTTATCCTTTATCCAAAAGGAAAAGTAAGTCCACTTCAAGAAAAACAATTAACAACATTAGGAGAAAATGTAAGTGCTCTTGAGGTTGAGGGAACATTTGATGATTGTCAAGAAATGGTCAAATCAGCTTTCATTGATGCTGAACTAAAATCCAATATTGCTTTAACCTCAGCAAATTCAATAAATATCGCAAGATGGTTGCCTCAAATGTTCTATTATTTCTTCGCATACAAAAACAGACCAAACCCTTATAAAAAACTTTTAATTTCGGTGCCTAGTGGTAATTTTGGAAACATCTGTGCTGGTCTTCTCGCACAAAAAATGGGATTACCCATAGAACATTTTATTGCTAGTACAAATGCAAATAATACTGTTTCAAGTTTTTTAGATTCGGGCACCTATGTTCCTAAAAAGTCTATTCAAACACTATCGAATGCTATGGATGTAGGTGATCCGAGCAATTTTATAAGAATTCAAAAAATTTTTAATAACGATTTTCTTAAACTGAAAAAGAGGTTAACCGCCTACAGCTATTCTGATAAAGAAACAGTAAACGCATTAAAAGAAATATACAGCCTCAGTAACTATATAGCAGAACCACATGGAGCAATTGGCTATATTGGATTGAAGTCTTTTATGGATTCCCAAGAAAAAAGAGAAAATCTTCAGGGTATTTTTTTAGAGACCGCACACCCTATTAAGTTTTCAGAAACAGTAGAATCTGCTTTAAAAACAAAAATTAATGTCCCAGAGTCATTACAGGAATTACTTAGACGTAAAAAAAGCAGTATTCCAATAAGTACTTATAACCAGCTAAAACTCTTTCTACTTAAAAATTAATCAACCATTAAAGGAGGTAGTTTAAAATCATCTAAAGGGCTTTTCTCATTCATCAAAGCTTCAATCTCATCCCAAGCCCTTGGAGCAGCTGCAGAGAGGTTTATTGGACCGCTTTCTGTGATTAGAATATCGTCTTCTATTCGGATACCTATATCCCACCATTTTGAATCGCAAGGACTCCCTTTAGGAATATAGATACCCGGCTCTACCGTAATAACCATCTGAGGTTGTAAATTTTGATATAAACCAGGATCATGAACATCGAGACCAATATGGTGTGCAACACCATGAGGCAAGTATCTTCTGTATTCTTCTGGCGTTTTTATGATACCCAATTCCATTAATCCTTCCTGAACCACTTTATTGCATGCGGATCCTATTTCTCTAAAACTAGCTCCATTTTGGGCAGCTTGAATACCAGCATTTTGTGAGTCATAAACAATCTTATAAAGCGCTCTCTGTTCTGGAGTAAATTTCCCCGAGACAGGAATTGTCCTAGTAACATCAGCTGTGTAGCCGTTGTATTCAGCTCCTAAATCCATTAAAATTAATTGATCCTTGAGATCCGTTTTGTCGTTTGTTATATAATGTAACACACAAGCATTGTCACCTGCACCAACGATAGAGGGATATCCTTCATGAGCAGCACCGTATTTTTTATAGACCAATTGATGTATTCCCTGAACTTCACGCTCAGTCATATCTGGATTAATCGCTTTCATTACCTCACGTTGCCCTTGAGCAGAAATTTGAACTGCTTTTTTGATTAATCGCAATTCTTCTGGATCTTTAATCTCTCTCAAAGAGGCCATGAAAGTTCCCAATTGATCAATGTCAAAGTTGTAGTCCTTTAATAAAAAGGCACTTCGGGTATTTAGATCCGTCAAAACAGTTTCATCTTCTGCTTGTGATATGAAATCTTGTATTACGGGATCTTCCATTAATGAGGCATCTGTTTGAGCATAAAAATCAATCATTCTTTTAATATTAGATACCTCTTCAGGTCTAGCCTGACGAATGCGTTGATATAAACGATACCTTCTAGCGTCAAAATTTTCAGGAAAATGAATGGCTTGTTTGAATTGCCTCTGCAAATCAAAAAGATCACTAGGATCATTACTATCACGGACATCGTTTTTAAAATCGAACATAAAAACAGTATCAAATCGATCAAAATCATGTTCGTTTGTTATGAAATTTTGTTTTAATTCAACTCGGTCAAATCCCATTTTCAAAGCACCATCTAGCCCAAGTCTTTTACCATTCCACATTTCATTTCTAGCATCGCGTTCTCGAACGTAAAGTTTTTCGTAATAAGTACCCTTGGTATCGCTTTGGGGTACGCTATAAACCAAAAGAACAGCGTGTGGTTCATTCCATCCTGTTAAATAATAAAAGTTTGGATCTGGGTGATATTCAAAGTCTACATCATTTGCTCTATTGCGTACTGGAGAAGAAAAAAATACTGCTACAGAATTGTTGGGGAGTTTGTCTCTTAATTGCTGTCGTCGTTCTTTATGAAAATCCGATGAAAGTTCCGACTTTTGTG
>Ga0181593_10002807_pt1 | contig 16113 bp, 8 predicted proteins | sample 071ome_19_FD_133756 | JGI IMG/M metagenome (GOLD analysis project Ga0181593, IMG submission 133756) | Coastal salt marsh microbial communities from the Groves Creek Marsh, Skidaway Island, Georgia - 071413AT metaG (megahit assembly) | ecosystem: Environmental > Aquatic > Marine > Intertidal zone...
AAAGAGCAGCTGCCTTCGCACGAGGGCTTCGAGTTGGAAGCTACCTTGGCTGGTCTTCACAAGCTCTTGAATCACCGCGCGGTTCGCGGGGAGGTTCACGGTGTTAAGTGAGGTGGCGAGCTCAAATAGAGGGTCTAAGTCAGCTGGTTTCGCCTCTCGAATGACCCACATCTCTCTCTACTCCTCACTGTAGCGTATCGATCACAGTAGCGTAACCACTCAAGCGCTCAATCAAATGAGGGCTCTTTAAGCGCCTCAGTCTGCTCCTCAACCTTACGTTTAGGCGCTTGATCAGGGTCCTGAGTCGGCGCGGTCTCTGGTGCGCTCGGCTCCTCTTTTGCCTTATCGTCTTTCTCTTTTTTTGTACTTGGCTCCTCAAAGGCGGGGGCCTTCACCTCGGTGGGAGGGGCTACGTCCGCTTTGGGCGCCTCAGGCTCCTCAAAGGCGGGGGCCTTCACCTCGGTGGGGGAGGGGATGGGCGCTATGGGCTCCTCAGGCTCCTCAAAGGCGGGGGCCTTCACCTCGGTGGGAGGGGCGACGTCCGCCTCAGGTGCATCTTCTTGTACAGGGAGCGGGTTTACCTTGAGGTCTCGGAGCGCGCTTTGAAGTGCATCTGGATGAAATTGAGTCACGACCCCTGCCCAAAAATAGGGGTGAGCACGAGCCTCTCCGCCCACCTCTAGATCAACCTTTAAAGGCTTCACTTTGAGCCTCTGGAAGTGAAGAGACGTGATCACGGGTAAGCCCCTAGTTGTAGAGAAAACAAGGCTCTCAACTGGTGAGCGCTCCCCTTGCGCTTGCCACTGTGGCCAAGCGATCGCGTCTAGGCCATGAGTCATCAGACCCCGAGCGTAGGCGATGAGCTGGTTAGGGGTCACTTGATTACGCTCGATATAGATGAGCTTCGCTTCTGTAGCGTGACTCCCAGGTAGAGCATTAAGGGTAGAGAGAGGCAGTGAGAGCCCCTCAATTGGGTCACTCCACAGCAGGACGGACGAGGTACCCCAGCGCTTGGCTCCTGGGTTGGCGAGCAGGCGCTCATTGACCTCTAAAGGGCTCCAATTCGAGCCACACACCGAGCTTTGAGCGCAGTCCGCTACGCGCACAAGCGAGGTCTGTTGGATGCTGTCTTTCGGAGCGCGCGAGGCCGTGACGTCTGCCATAAAGAAAGTCGGCAGGTGGACCCCCAGGAAGTGAGGGAGCTCACCCGTCGCACGGCCTGTCTTTACGGATAACGGTAGAGACTCTAGTGGAGGGACAAAGCCCCAGCTGTTTAGGAGCTCTGGGCTAAACCAATAATTGAGCTGAAGTGGAGGGCTCTGAGAGGTGAGCTCTCGAGGGAGGAGCTGTTGAGTCAGCTTCTTGCCCTGTTGCCATAGGCGAACTTGAGGGTCACGTCTCGCCCCTGCAGGCCAAGGGCTGGGACGTTGAGAGATCGCGCTCAACCAAGACTTGAGCTGTGCAGTGATCGTGGTGAGCTGACCGATTTTCTTGAGCTCTACAAGCTGTGCACCACGTTGAGTGAGCCGGTATAGGCTCCGCTCTGAAGCGAGGTAGTAGACGCTCATGACCTCAGGGTTAAAAGAGGGGAGCGAGGGCCGACTGGCGAAGAGGGTCGCCTCGTAGCTGCTCGGCTGAACGGTGACGCGCTTCGCAGCCTCTAAGAGCCTCGCGCGATCTTTTAACCGACCTGGGCTAGGGCTGTACATCAGCTGATGACTGAGCTCGCTCATGAGGCTCGACCGGAGGCGCTCGGCTTTGAGGTCCTCTTGCGCGAAGGTCTCATCTGAGGAGGCGCTCATGATCGCGCGCCTGAGAGCGAGTCGCGTCTGCGGGAGCGGTTGATCATAGGCCTGCGCCCACCACCCGAGCTCAATGTGACGCACAGCGTCCTCGCCCACCCTCGGGCGACCGAGGGCGCTGTGCGTATATCGAATGAGCTCTTTTGGGCTACGAGGGAGGGCGAAGGTCTGGGCCTCAAGACTCCAGCCTTGAATCAGGCGCTCACCTCGAACAAGGCGCCAGCCTCCCTCTGCGCGTCGCGCTCCATCTAGGATCTGGTTTATATCTTTTGAGGAGCTCTGTTGAGCGAGCGCGTTAATCGCCTCCCAGCGCCAAAACATCCGAGGGTCATTAGAGCGCTTGGTCGCCTCTTCTAGGTTCGAGAGCAAGTAGCTGAGCTTCACGCTCGCAGGGATCTTGCCCATCAGATGCGCATAGACAAGGCAGGTACGGCCCATGAGCGCGAGCGAGGGGTCGTTATTCAACGCGTAGGTGGCTTGAAGAGCCTCGACCGCCTCTTCATACTCGCCCCGCTCGGCCTTCACACAGCCTCGAAGTACCTGAGCGCGGAGCGGGTTACTCTTAAACTTGTTCAGCGCATCGAAGGCCTCTTGATAGAGCCCTTGACGCTTAAGGAGCCACACATAAGAGGCGCGCCGGTCCTCGTTCTCCTCGAACGCTAAGGAGCGCTTGAGTCGAGCGCTCGCCTGGGTAAGGTAGCCTAGCCCCGCGAGCGCGTGGCCAGCGACAGAGTGCAGGTCCGCGTGGACCCCTCGGCTCGCCTGACGCTGTGGGCCCTCCTTGAGCTTAGCGAGGATCTTGAGCCCATAGTTGGCATAGCTAAAGGCGTTATACTCTTGCCCAAGGGCGTGAAAAGAGCTCGCGATGATCCAAGAGCAGACCGCGAGTAAGCGAACACGACCCTCCTTGTAGAGGACATCCAAGAGCCGTCGAGCCTCAGCGAGCGACGCTTTTGGGTCACCTGAGTCCATAGAGAGCCTCGCTCGGTCAAGGTCCCAACCAAGGAGCAACTCGCGGGCCGCGGCTGGATCAGGGTGGCTTTTTTGCGCGTCATCAAGCTGAGCTCGAGCTCGATCGAGCGCCCCCATTTTTTCGTAAATTCTAGCGGTCAAGGCGAGGAACTGAGCGTACTTGAGGCGCCACTTTGAGACGACGTCCGCTCGAAGCTCCTGTGGGTAGAGCTCTGTGATCATCTCATCCGTAGTTAAGCGCTTAAGCGCCTCTGTCGTGCTCGGGATAAGCGGGAGCGCCTCTCGGTTGCGACCTGACGCGCTGGCCTCCTCGACGGCGTTTAAGAGCGCCTGGGTGGAGTGCACTAAGATCCGCTGAGCGTACAGGTTACGTTTAAAATGAGAGGGTCGGGTCAGGAGGTCTTTGAGGACGCCAGACAGCTCATCCCACTGCGAGCCCTCCGCGAGGAGGTGGAGCTTCATAAGCCCTAAGTGTTGCATCAGCGCCTCTTGATCACCGCGATCGGCGAAGGCGCGCTCGACGTTCTCGATGAACTTGATCGCGTCGGTTGAGCGACCCTCTGAGCCGATCACCTGCGCGAGCACGAGATAAATCGCGGCGCTAGAGAGCCGAGCTCCGGCTTTGTTTTTGAGGAGGTCGAGCACCCCTTTTGCGCGTGTATACGCCTCACTCCAGCGCTGACCTTCAATCGATGCCCAGAGGCTGATCACCCCTTGGTCAAGGAGCGTCTTGTTAAGGTGATCAGGGACCTCACCCCCATGATAAGAGCGGAGGGCGCGCCAACGCTCAGCGCGACGTTCAAACACAAACCCACACTCCGCGAGGGGCGTCGAAGCGTTAATTAAAGACAGCTCAGCTGTTGGGTTTGCGAGGTACTTCGCGCCTGTCCTGAGTAACGCGCGGTGCAAGAGCCCATAAAAAGTCGCGTCGATGAGCTGTGGTCGCTTGACCTGCTCAAAGCATAAACTAAGCCGTTGATTGAGAGAGACAAGGGTCGGCGCGCGGGCCTCGAGCTGATCTTGGAGCTCGGTGACCTGCTGAAACATCTCGGTGAATTCATCTGAGTCACGACGCTCGAGGAGGAGGCGTGGCTGGTGGATGCCCTTCTCTGAGAGGCGCTGTGCGATCAACAGCAAGGTCGTGGAGATCTTAGACTTCAGCGCGGCGGGCGCGGCGGGGGTCGCGAGCGTAAACACCTCGCCATAGAACCAGATGAGCGCGAAGTCATGTGAGATGTCGATCAGCTTTAAGAGCTCTTGTTGCTTCCCTTGGGCGTGAGCGCGATCAAAGTCAACCTTCCACTGCTTGATCGGCCACACCTCCTGAGCGTTCTGCTCTGGCTCGCCCCCCTTGGGAGTAGCGACGAGCTGAGAGGGGCCACAGAGGAGGGTGGCAGAGCAGAGACTGAACGTTAGAAGATAGGCACTCAATGTACACCGGATGTTGTGCATAAATTCTCCCTGTGATCGAGATCACTCCTGAGGTCGGCGGGCTACTTAAGTGATGCAAACCTCTCACCTCTGTGGCCCCCTCATGCTGAGGTTTCACCATAAAGCAGTCTCAGATGAAAGGACAAAAAAGGCCTAGACTTGAGATGACTGCAGACCCCACAGGGGTTTCTAGAGCTGAATACCATACCTGAGCTGTGAGGGATTGTGTGCCGAATCAGCTTGATCTACAAGGTGAGGGGTACCGATGACAAAAGGGAGCGCTATGGAGGCCTCAGAGACGCGTGGCGGTGACCGATGCTCATAAGCGTCCTCGTCGCGAGGCCCGTAGCTGAGGCCTTTAGCTACCGATACCCTCCTGGCCTTGAGCTGCAAGAGGGGCAGCTTATGCTTGTGCCTCTAGGTCGACAAGAGGTGATCGGATGTGTGTGGTCGGTGGATGAGGAGCGCGCTCGATCAAACTTGAGAGGCAGAGCGCCTCGAGAGATCTCGGGGCGATTAGATGGGCTCCCGATCATCCCGCCAGCGTTGAGAGCGCTGATCGAGCAGCTCGCTCGTTACTACCACTGCCCCCTTGGCGAGGCGCTCAGGCTCTCACTACCTCACATTACCACGCAAAAGGGGCACAGCCTCACAGACCTTGGACGACAGATTGATCAGGGTGAGTGGGGAGCTGATGAGGAGCTACCACCCGAGCTTTGGGAGGCCTTTGAGGCGCTCCGTACGCTGATGAAGTCAAGACCTCTTCGCGCTTTAGACCTCCCCCTAACGCTGAGTAAAAAGGAGTGGAGCCTCCTCGCTGATCGTGGGCTTATTCGTCCATGCCGTTACCCAACGATCGGTCCACCAGATGTAGTCTTTCGAAGCCTCCGTGAGCCGGTACTCAAAGGCGGGAGAAGCGCGGTCGCTCGCTTAATGAGTGAGCTTCACAGGCGCGTCGCTCGAGGAGAGGAGCTCAATGAGGAGACGCGCGCCACTCTACTCAACGAGGAGGTGACCTCGAGTAAACTCAAGAAGGCGATCAGGGGGTTAATCGACGCGAGGGCGATCAAGGCAGAGCTCTCTGTAAGGGCTGGGTTAAGCCGTTATGGCGAGGCGTCCCCTTCACCATCAGGGCTCCCTCCTTCCTCTCAATCAGGAGCTGTACGTGTCACGCTCACCCAAGAGCAGAGGGAGGCAGCCACGCGTATCATGCAGGTAGAGGAGTATGAGGCGTTCTTGCTCCATGGTGTGACGGGGAGCGGGAAAACCGAGGTCTATTTAGAGGTGATCAGGGGCGCTCTTCATCGAGGCTTAGACGCCTTGGTCCTCGTACCAGAGATCGGGCTTACTCCACAGACCATTAGGCGCTTTGAAGAGCAACTTGAGGTGCCGGTGTACCCATGGCATAGCGGGTTGAGCCCCAAGGAGCGCTTAGAGGTTTGGTGTGCGCTCAGTGCGCCTGCTCCTAAGGTTCTAGTGGGCGCGAGATCTGCGCTCTTCGCGCCCCTCGATCGGCTTGGGGTGATCGTGGTAGATGAGTGCCATGACACCTCTTATAAGCAAGGAGAGGGGGTTCGCTACCACGCGCGAGACATGGCAGTCTTGCGTGCGAGGTTAACACAGTGCCCTGTCATTTTGGGCTCCGCGACCCCCTCCCTCGAGTGTATCGAGAACGCGAAGAGGGGGAAGTATACGCTCTTACAGCTGACTCAGCGACCCATCGGCGCGACGCTCCCTGAGGTCCATCTCATCGACCTAAGGAGCGCACGCGTCGTGAGTGAGCAGGCGCCTGCTTTCAGTTACCCACTCGCTCAAGCGATCGCGACGCGACTCAAGCGTGGAGAGCAGAGCATCTTGTACCTGAACCGCAGGGGGTTTAGTCAGAGCGTCAGGTGTGTCCAGTGTGGCTTTCATTTTAAATGTAAGAGCTGTGAGCTGACGATGCCATGGCATGAGCGATCACAGCGACTCGAGTGTCATCACTGTGACTTTAAGGCCCCGCTCCCTCACGCCTGCCCAGAGTGTACGCAGAGGGGATCTTTTATGCCCGTAGGTCGAGGGACAGAGCGGATTGAACAGCAAGTGAGCGCCCTCTTCCCCTCTGCGCGACTCATGAGGCTAGATCGAGACAGCGAGCTGAGCCCACTTGAGCTTGAGCGCTGTATGCGCTCAGGGGAGGTCGACATCCTCATTGGAACCCAAATGGTGACCAAGGGTCATGACTTCCCTATGGTGACCTTAGTGGGGATCTTAGACGCGGATGGCGCCCTAGACCTCCCTGATTTTAGGGCGAGCGAGCGCTGTTACCAGCTCATCTCTCAGGTCTCGGGTCGAGCGGGGCGAGCTGAGCGCCCAGGTGAGGTGTTTATCCAAACCTATCGACCACATGATGAGCTCATGCAAGCTGCGCGACACCATGACTTTGGTCGCTTTGCCGCCTATGAGAGGTCGCTGAGGAGCGCGGTTGGTTATCCACCGTTTTGCTATATGGTCGCGCTTCGCGTTGAGGGTATAGCAGGTGAACTGCTTGAGTTTGCTTTGACGCTGTTGTCAAAATCTCTTGAGGGGCTCCCGCCCCATGTCAAGCGTGTCGGCCCTACGCTCTCGCCCATCAATCAACTACGAGGGAAACGAAGGTGGATCACCTTGTTAAGGGGTGCGGACCGCCAGGCTGTTCACACCTGTTTAGCGAGCTCACTTCAGCGATTGAGCGCGTCAGGGTGGCCACAGTCTATCCGCTTGTTGATCGACGTTGACCCTGTTGATTTTTTATGACGTGAGCCTGCACAGGGGGCTGACGAAGTCGCGGTTCATTCATCGCCTCGGCGGAGCGCCTTATTTGTTTACCCCCGTGCAAACGATCCTATATGGACCAATTTTTTGACATCTGTAGCGCGTCGTGCTTATGTATCAGCTATATCTTTTAGCACTTTGGGATAGCGTGAGATGACGTTGAAGGAGTTAGGCCCTATCGGTCAAGCTTTGAGACAAGCTGAAGTACTACTACAAAAATGATAATCATTTGGAACCAACTCAGTCTACTCTACCTCCTTAAACACTACTCGAGTCGCTAGCACATCATATATGATTAAGGTGATCCCTGATGATCAACGTTGAAGTTACGCAAGAAGACCTTAAGCGTCCAGAAGTGTATCAAGCGCTTATGAAGCTCATTGAGAGTTTAAATGTACCCTTGTCGATAGAGACAGAGGCCCCAAAGAAATCCAGCGCCAAACGAAACTCTCTCCCTAGGGTCAAGGTTGAAATTGACGAAGAGATCAGCCGAGCTTACGGCGCGATTGTCACAAAGCCAAAGAGTCAATTCTTTCTGACGATCGTAAAGCAAAAGGGCTATGTGTCCTCAGATGAGGTGCAAGAGATCTTCCAAAAACACTTCACAAATTTTGCGATGAAGGGGATCGGTGGGATCACCGGCGCCTTGAAGAGGTGGAGCAGCGCTGAGGGCGTCGCGTTACCTTACCGTCACGTGAAGGATCAACATGGGACGCAATATTTTGAGTGGGTAGGGATCCCGCCAGAGCTTGATGAAGGCTTGACCATGTCAAAGCAAGATCACCAAGCCCTCATTAAAGCTGTCACCGCGCACAACCCGAAATATAGGAGCTACCTTGAGAAGCTCATCAAGCAGGGCGTGATTGAGCAGGCTGAATTAAAGGGTAACTATCAAGATTTCTTGAATGTCCTCACTCAGTTTAACAGCGCGTATTTCTCACCCTTGGGTGATCAAATTAAGTTTATCGCAAAGATCTCCTGAGCCCCCTCAGGCGACTTAGATGTCGAGCTCCTCGACCTCTAGAGCATTCTGAACGACGAAGAGGAAGCGCTCATGTGGGTCCTTCCCCATGAGGCTTGAGACAGTAGCCTCCGTGGTGTGTCGATCTTCATGCTCAATTTTTACTTGTAAGAGGCGTCGCTTGCTTGGGTCAAGGGTCGTCTCAAATAAGGTCTTGGGCATCATCTCACCGAGCCCCTTGAAGCGCTGGATGTCTGCTTTTTGACCTTTCTTACCTAGCGTCTTGAGGAGCTTATCTTTCTCGCGATCATCGGCTACCCAATAGACTTTCTTTTGCGCTTCAACCTTATAGAGAGGAGGCTGGGCAATATAGATGTAACCACCGTCAATGAGCGGGCGGAGGTAGCGATAAAAGAAGGTCAACAATAAGGTAGAGATGTGATGCCCATCACTGTCTGCGTCCATTAATAAGATGACCTTATGATAGCGTAGCTTGCTCTCATCAAAGCTCTTCCCAGCACCACAGCCGAGGGCGTTGATGACATCCGACAGCTCTTGATTCCCCATCACGCGTTGCTCGGTCGCCTGCTCTGCGTTCAGGACCTTACCGCGTAAGGGTAAGATGGCCTGAAAGCGCCTGTTTCGACCCTGTTTGGCTGACCCTCCTGCGCTGTCACCCTCAACTAAGAACAGCTCACAGCGCTCTGGCTTGTCACTGCTACAGTCCGCGAGCTTCCCTGGGAGGTTGAGCCTCCTGCTTGTTGGAGATTTACGCCGAACCTCGCTCACCGCGGCTCGGCTCGCCATCCGCGCCTTAGCGGACTGGATCGCCCGCGTGACGATGGCTTGAGCTTGGGTTTGATGGGCGTTTAGCCAGCCCTCTAAGTGTGGGCGGAGGGCGCTTGAGAGCCACCCCTTGACCTCAGGGTTATTCAGGCGATCCTTGGTCTGACCTTGAAATTGTGGGTCCTGAACAAACACATGCACCACCGAGATCATCCCCTCACGCAGGTCATCCGGTGTTAAGCTCACACCCCGTGGACAAAGGTCATGGAGCTCGATGTAAGCGCGTAAGGCCTTTTGGAGCGCCTCTTTAACGCCTTGCTCATGGGTTCCGCCCCCCCCTGTCGGGATCCCGTTGACAAAGCTCCGCCAGCTCGTGTCTGTCGACTCGGTCCAGCTAAACGCGACCTCAAAGCGCCACTCAGGCTCCTCACGCGTGAGGTGGAAAGGGGCCTCAATCACCGGTTGACGTCGTAACAGGATCGCTTGATCTCTTACGAACTCAGCGAGCCCCCCCTCATGCTTGAAGATCTGAGTCCCCATCTCTTTGTCTTTAAGATTTTTAAAAGAGATCTTTAGCCCTGGGTGTAGGTAGGCCTTGATCTCTAGGCGCTCCGCGATGATCTTAGGGTCAAAGGTCACGACAGGGAAGATCTCTGGGTCTGCTCTGAAGGTCACCTCTGTACCCGTCCCTCGAGCGCCCTCAACGACCTCGATCGGGCCAAGGGCGTGGCCACGCGAGAAGCGCATGATGTGCCTCGCTCCGCTCCGCTTTACGGTGACGGTTAAAGACTCGCTCAAGGCGTTCACGACGCTAGCGCCTACGCCGTGGAGTCCACCCGCGGTCTTGTATGCGCCCTCCTCAAATTTACCACCTGCGTGAAGCTCACAGAAAATCACCTCAAGGGTGCTTCGGCCTTGAGGGTCTTGTGGGTGTACACCTGTCGGGATCCCTCGGCCATTGTCACGGATGGTGAGCTCGCGCTGGTCACTTGAGAGCGTGACCTGAACGTGATCTGCGAAGCCATGAATGGCCTCATCGACCGAGTTGTCTAAGACCTCCCAGATCAGGTGGTGAAGCCCAGTCTTATCCGTGCCTCCAATGTACATACCGGGGCGTCTACGGACCGCCTCGAGCCCCTTGAGGAGGGTGATCTTACTAGCGTCATAGTCCTGGCTCTCGCGCTCGTTGTCTACGGGGGGGGTTGGCGCCTTCTCGCTCTCAGTCATCTCTTTTGACTCTGTCATCGGTCCCTCTATCTCAGAATATAGGTCAGTAAATCAGGCTCAGGGCTCTTCGCTGTTAGATGACGAAGAGGTGGAGGCTGGGGGGGCAGGTTCATGAGCGGAAGGGGAGAGGGTCGCTTCAGGTGCGTCTTCTGAAGGGGTGGGCTCCGCCTCAACCTCAACCTCAACCTCCTCTGTATCAGCAGACTGAACGATCGGATCCCAATCCCACTCCTCAAATTGACCTCGCTTAATCAGCTCTGTCCCACGACCTCCTCGGCGCGTTCGACGTAGCTTCGACGCGGTGTTATGACTCTCACGGATTAACTTCTCACGACCGCTCCCGGTCCTCACGGTGAGACCTAAAAGCGGGTTGTGTGAGAGGACAAACCCGATCACAGTGTCGCCTTGCATCAGCTTAATTGCGACGCAGCCCTTGCTTGATCGTTGCCTGAGTGGGATGTCATGGATCGAGAAAATTGTCGCCCTCCCCTTGACGCTCGCCAGCGCGACCACCTCATCGCCACGAGCGGTGTAGCAGGCGATCACCTCATCACGGCTCTCGAGGCTCATATAACGTCGTCCCCCCTTTGTGCTAGGGTCAGCGTATGAGCTGAGCGGGAAGCGATGTACTCGTCCGAAGCGCGTCAACGCCACTCCAAAGGGCGGTAAGAGCGCGGTTGATTCATCTCCTGAGAGGATCCCATCAAGGGGAGCGACGTCTCCTGAGGCCTCGCTTGGGAGCTCTACCTGCGGATAAAGGCGAGCGTCATTTACCGCGACCCCCACGACGCGCTCACCATCACTAAATTTGAAGAGGGCCTGAAGGGGGTCTCCATAGCCTGTCGTAGAGGGGATCTCAGCCACTAAGGTGGTGTACGCGCTCCCGAGCTGGGTGAAGAAGGTCACGCTCTGTCGGGTGTCCGTGTGGATGGCCCATTGGACTGCGTCTCCCTCTGGGATACGGATCGCGCTGAGCTCCGAGAACCCACGCTGGCGTTTAACGCGACCAAGCTTAGAGACGATCACCCAAGCGCTCTCCTTGACGATGTAGGCCTCAGGTGAAAAGTCCACCTCCTCTTGCGGTCCCACAACCAGGGTCTTACGGCTGTCACCATATTTACTGCGCAGGCCCTTTAGCTCGCTCTCCACAATCCCCTTGAGCGCCTCGTCATCTGAGAGGAGCGCCTCGCACTCTGAGGCGCGAGCGCGACGCGCGTCAAGCTCCTCTCGGACCTGGTTAATCTCTAGCTTAGCGAGCCGATAGAGGCGGGTCTCTAAGATCGCGTTCGCTTGCACCTCATCGAGCGTAAAGCGCGCCTGAAGCTTACGGGACGCGTCCGCTTTCCCGTCGCTGTTCCGGATCAGCGTGAGCGCCTCATCGAGCGCGTTGTAGATGACCTCAAAGGCCTCTAAGCGGTGGATCGCGCTCCGGAGCTGATCGAGCTCATGCTGTAAGCGACGACGGACGACATCGACACGGAACTCGAGAAAGTACTCAAGCATCTCTTTCAGAGACAGTCGCTGAGGTTTGAGGCCCCTCTCGCCCTCTGGCACAAGGCAGGTGAGGTTGATGTTAAAGTTCTGCTGGAGTGGGGTGTGCTTGTATAGGAAGGCCATCGCAGCCTCCGCAGACTCGCTACGCTTTAGCTCTAGGACGACCCTGATATCCTCAGCGCTCTCATCACGCACATCTACGATCTGTGGGACTTTCTTGTCTACCACGAGCTGAGCGATTTTCTCTACTAAGCTCCCCTTTTGAAGCTCATAAGGGATGGAGGTGATCACGATCTGTCGCTTGCGCTCGTGACCTTCCACCTTCTCAATCGTGTAGGTGCCACGGACCTTTACAGAGCCGTGACCTGTCGCGTAGATCTTGGCGAGCTCCTCATCTGTGTTGAGGATCTCACCCCCTGTCGGGAAGTCAGGTCCTCGGACCGTCTTCGTCAGCTCCTCGCTCGTGATCTGAGGCTTCTTTAGGACCTTGAGCAGAGCGGTGATGACCTCTTTGAGGTTATGAGGGGGGATGTGGGTCGCCATACCGACCGCGATCCCTGTCGCGCCGTTGACGAGCAGATTAGGGAGCTGTGCAGGGAGCACCGCTGGCTCCTCAAGTTGTCCGTCATAGTTTGATCGAGTGTCGATCGTCCCTCTCCCAAGCTCACCTAACAGCTCCTCAGCCATCCCCGCGAGGCGCGCCTCCGTGTACCTCATCGCGGCCGCGGAGTCTCCGTCGAGTGACCCGAAGTTTCCATAGCCCTCCACCAAGGGGTAGCGGAGGCTAAAGGGTTGGGACATCCTCACCAGCGCCTCATAGATCGACTGGTCTCCGTGAGGGTGATATTTACCCATCACGTCACCCACTACGCGGGCGCTTTTTAAGAACCGGGAGTCTCTTCGAAGCTTTAAGTCATGGTACATCGCGTACAAGATACGTCGTTGTACGGGTTTAAGGCCATCTCTGACATCGGGGAGCGCTCGGCTGGTGATGACGCTTAAGGCGTAGTTCAGGTAGCGAGTCTCGGTGAGCTCATGGAGCTTCACAGGCTCTATATCCTCAAAAACAGGCGCGACGTCCGCCTCCTCGGTGGCCTTAGCGCGCTTGGTCGACTTAGTTTTGGAGCGCTTGGTTCGCTGAGCGCTTGAGTCGTCTGTCATCTGCAGGTCCTTGGTCTTTTGAGACTGGGAGGTGAGCCTTGGGTTCTAGTGTTTTTTGAGCGAGTGTGCTACCCACTACTCTGTCATGAGGCCCTCAGTATGACACAACACAGGAGCACAGAAAATATGTCACTGGAGATCGTTACATTTCCTCACCCAGCGCTGAAGGAGGTCGCGAGCCCCGTGGCGCTTTTTAATGAAGAGCTCGAGAAGCTTGTACATGAGATGACGGCCTTAATGCATCAGCATGATGGGGTGGGCTTAGCCGCGACCCAGGTCGGCGTGGGGCGACAGCTACTGTTGCTGTCTTCTTACGCTTTTCTCTCTCCTGAGGAGCGAGAGAAAGCCGCTAAAGACCCAGCGTGGGAGGGGGAGGTGTATGTGGTCATTAACCCAAAGATCATGAGTCAAAGCGAAGAGGAGGAGGTTGACCTCGAGGGCTGTCTGTCTTTCCCAGAGGTCTATATCAAGGTGAGCCGACCGTTGAGCGTGAGGGTGGAGGCGCTTAATCTCAAGGGTGAGCGCTTTGAGCTCCAAGGGGAGGGCTTCGGCGCGCGCGCGATCCTCCATGAGATGGACCACCTGAACGGTAAGGTGATGACAGATCGGATCTCTTATCTCGCGAGGCAGTCTGCGCTTAATAAACATCGACGGATACAGAAGTTTCGCGCCGCTCAAAACGCAGAGGCTACCTCGGAGACAGCGGGGGGGGCACAGAGGAGAAAGTCGAAGGAGATTAGGCGCCCACATAAGAAGAAAAAGAAACGCTGAGCGAGGCAAAAAAGTTCAGCAGGGCTCTCCTCAAATCGGTATAAGCGCCCCGAACGCCTCTCACTCAATCACGTGTGGCGTCCGGAGCACAGCATGAGAAAGATTCACTTTATCCTAAGTACAGCTTGCCTCCTTGCGAGCTGTGATGACATGAGCCCTCAGACTGGCGGAGGTGGGGCAGAGGGAGGAGCGAGCGCTGGGGTGAGCACCGGTGGGGTCGGGGGACCCGGGGGAGGCGAGGCTGGCGCGACCAGTGGTGGGGTCGCAGGAGCAGGGGGGATAGGGGGCGAAGAGCCGATCTGGGATATGATGATGCCGGTCGGGGGAGGCGCTGGGATGAGCGGGGCAGGGCAAGAGGCAGGCGCGATGGCTGGGATGGAGGTGCCACCGATCTGCCATGAGGCGACGAGCGCCCCAGACCAGCCCTCCTTTAGACTAGATGCCTCATGCCGACAAGGCGCTGAGATGCTCAAGGTGAGACACGTTCGAGACCCACGTTGCCCTGACTTTATTGAGGGGCCGAGCGCGTCACCAGGCGTCCCTGTAGCCTTCAGTAGCCTCGTTGTGACAGGGGTCTTTGGAGATAAAATGAGCGTTCAAGACCAAGAGGGAGGAGCCTACAGTGGGCTATGGGTCTACAGCTCGGGTCGTGTAGACCTCTCAACGCTCACCCCTGGGGACATCGTGAACCTTGAGGGAGAGCTGATTGAGTTTTATACGGTCACAGAGCTCGTGCTGAGCCGTGATGGACTTGAGGTCGTGGGGCGTGTCGATCCTCCCGCGCCACTCCTTGTTAGCGAGACCTCAAACATCGCAGATGGAGGGATGTGGACAGAGCAACTAGAGTCCATGCTCGTCGAGGTTCAAGCCGCGCGTGTCACCCACACCGCGCCAGACTGCCCCCAAGACTTTGGGATGTTTGTGCTTAATCAAGACCTGCGCGTCGACCCTAAGTACGAGCTCGACCTCACCTTGGGCCGAGAGGACATCGTGACCCGAGCGGTGGGGGTTGTTCACTTTAGCTTTGACCACAACAAGCTCCTCCTCCGAACGGAAGAGGACCTGACTCTCCAACACTGTGGTGGCTTACCTGACAAATGTGAGGCGAGCGAGTGCCCCGTTCTGCCAGACGCCCAAGAGTCAGGGACGCTTGTGATTACGGAGATCCAGAGCAACCCTCGGCGGGAGGACGCGACGCGAGAGTATATTGAGCTCTATAACCCTAGCCCTAACCCAGTCTCGGTGAGCGGTTGGCGTCTCCAAGACTGCGCGGGGCACACCGCGAACCTCTCTGGGAGCATCCAGGCGCGAGAGCACTGGGTGATCGCCCAGAGCCTCAACCGTAATGAGAACGGGGGGGTCAACGCTCAAGCTGAGATGGGTGAGCTGTTCTTGCCCAATGGCTATGGCTCGCTCCTCTTGTTTGATGAGCAGGGGACCTTGGTTGACCAGGTCCGCTATGCTCCCGGGGGAGAGGAGGGGTGGCCCTCTCGAGAGACAGGTGAGTCGCTCGAGCTGATTGAGCCCGCCTCAGACAACCGCCTCGGCGCCTCTTGGACCGCAGCGCGAGAGAGCTATGGAGACGGGGGCGACGGTACGCCAGGGCGAGCGTACTAAGCAGGCGCTCGATTAATCACCTGAGGGGGGAGTGGCCTCGCTCGCCTCAAACGCGAGCCGGAGCATCTGGTCGAGCGAGAGCTTCGCTTGATAGGTGAACGGGGTGACATAGACGCGCTTCTTGTCGCGTCGAATTCGCTTCGCGCGCTTGGCGAGCGAGGTGTCCCCAAGGGTCCAAGACTCTTGGGTGATCAGCTCTGGGTGGGTTGGGCCCTCGGCAGGCGCCGCGAAGACATCCTTGATTAAGGTCGCGATCTGAGCGCTCATAGCGGTTGAGGCGAGCTCATTTGCTCCCTTCATATAGGCCTCGCGGTTCTTTGAAGGGGCTCGCCCATCTACCATCACCTCAACTGTCAGCGTAAAGGTCTGGCTCGTCAGGTTATAAAGCCCACGGCGCGCCAGCTCTTCTTGCTTAGCGTCGACGAGCCGAGCGGCATTTTTACGGTACCGTTTAAAGCGCGCCTCAACCCCATACTGCTCAATCTTTTTATTCAGGACGACATCCGAAGACTTCAGCTCTTTAGCCTTAGAGAAAAGCCCTTGAGCCTCGTCATAGCGCCCCTCCTTAAGCTCAATGACGCCACGCGCGACGTAGTGCTCAGCGAGCAGACGTCGAGCGCTGCTGTTTGGGTTGAGCTTGATCGCTTTCTGAAGGAGCGCCGTGAGCTGTGTTGAGTCCCCAAGGCCTAGAACCTCTGCGCGATGCAGGTAGTTCTCCTCAAGCTTGATCACGAGGGTGTCCAGATAATCCTTCATCGCTGGGTTGTTGACCAGCTCCTCGAGGACCTTCGCTTGAGCGTCCAAGGCGCCCTGTGCGAGGTACACCTCAGAGGTGCCAAAGCGAGACTGGTATTGGACCTCCACCGTCGCCTGTGGGTCTTTAGTCATCTCTGAGTAGAGCTTGATCGCCTCGTCAAAGCGCTTGGCTTCTGTAGCCTGACGGGCGTTAGAGTAGAGCTCTTGTGGAGACTCTGAGCACCCGAGGCTGAGTGAGAGCATGAGGCCAACGCCCATGAAGGAGAGCGGGCGACGTTTGATGAACAGGGGGACCATACTCGGCATGGGCACACTCCAAAGTGATTGGGAGAGAGAGAGGGT
>Ga0181593_10002810_pt1 | contig 16102 bp, 11 predicted proteins | sample 071ome_19_FD_133756 | JGI IMG/M metagenome (GOLD analysis project Ga0181593, IMG submission 133756) | Coastal salt marsh microbial communities from the Groves Creek Marsh, Skidaway Island, Georgia - 071413AT metaG (megahit assembly) | ecosystem: Environmental > Aquatic > Marine > Intertidal...
ACCGGCGTATTTGCTCCCACTTTTTGTCCAGCTCGCCATCCAGTTTTCTTAACCACCACTCCGGATGGTTTTCATACACCGTATGAGCGTCAAACATCGAGTAGTCCAGAAACGTGTTCCAATAATACAATACTTTCGCCTTGGGATTCACCTGTTTTATCCGGACCGCATCGGCATTGATTCCCTTCTCGGTTGATCCATGAATCTCAACTCCATGTCTTTTCTCGAGAGAAATGAAACGGGAGCGCGAAGCGACGAACGCGATTTCCTCATCCGTCAGCCCTCGGTTAGATCCAAAGTGGATATACACCGGAACCGTATCCCACGAGTGCTCTGGCCAATTTGGATTGCCATAGATGTCTGCGGAAAACGTGCCTGTTAGGGCAAACAATATAATCAAGTCCTGCACGCGCATCATTTGTTTGGCTCCAAAAGCAAAAATTTCGAACTTGCCATCAATCCGTACAATTCGATCGCATCGCAGTAGACCGCGACCGCGTCTTCCGGGATCGCCGCGGATAGCGTTCCGCCATCAAAATCCGCTGGTAGTTCGCGCCATTTACGGTCAGGCCTTAGCCCCGAGTCCACCATATGGTAAAAGCTCGTCTTTTCCATTTCGGCAAACGCCTTGACCCTAACGGCCGCCCGCCCAGCAGCCGCGTTCGCGCAGGCAACGCAAATGGCTAAAAGCGATAAGAAAGATTTTGGAAGCATCGATCTGAATCTGGAAATAATAATACTAATTAACAGAGGCAACAAAACTCGACTCTACCAGTCGGAGCGCCAGCTCTACAAATGATTTTGTATCTGCTAGCCTTTCAAACTGATCTGTTTCCGATCACCGTGCTGCTCGTGTTTGCGGTTGATGCAACGCAACTCCAGTTCAGCGGAAGTTTTAGTTAGCTTCATATCGACCCAGCCATGGGCGTGGCCTTTTCCAAAATAGTAGCTGACCGCCGATTGGTTGATGAGATGGAGATGGTCCAGTCGATCATATTGCCACTCATGCGTGTGGCCATAGACATAGGCTCTGGCATGCTTTCGTTGGGCAAGTAGTTCCAGTAGGGACGAGCCATCACGCATGCCCTCGATAGGACGTAAGCCGCGATTTGGATACGGGTTGAAATGACCAAAGACGATGGCTGGCTTGTCCGTCCGCTCGTCGAGTTGTTTGGCGAGCCAGTTCAACTGTTCGTCTCCCAGGAATCCTTTTCTTCCTGAATCCAACAATACGAGGTTCGCGCGTGTCAGTTCAATCACGCCTGCCTGAATGCCCATTCGCTCTTTCTTCAGGAACGGGAGCAATTTCCACAGGTTCTCCCGGTTGTCGTGATTGCCGATCGTCACATGAACGGTGATGCCCGCAGCGCGAATCGGCTCCACAAGCCTGAGAAACTGTTTGTACTCGTCTTCAGTACCACGGCTGAGGGCGCAGTCGCCGTTGACGATCAAGTGAGCCGGGAGAGGATCGAGCGCAATTACTTCCTTGGCCGCCTGAGCAAGACAATCCGCCATGTTCACCCACTCATGCTCGGACTCCTTGACGGGCGAACCGGGCCACTTCGTCCCCGGGTAGACTTGGTCTGGATCGGCGCTGATGTGCGTATCCGCAAGCAACGCAACTCGGTTGTGGTCCAACCCAGCGCCTTCACTATTCGCGGCGTTCAACGCCCGAAACGGCACAATAGCAGTGCCGCCAAGTGCGAGCGAGCCCTTGATAAATTCACGACGAGTGATCGGTGGTAAAGTGATTGGCATGTTAAAGTCTAGAACCTATCCCAAAGCCTATCTTGGAGCCGCTGAGAGCAACTTTGTTGCGATTTTCCGCATTTTTGCGCAGCATATTGTTGGCAGTGTTCATTCAATTAGAATCCTTCACTTTCTCGAGATTTCGAGGGAACACTATCTGTGCCCAGATGGGTTTGTGGTCAGATAAAGGCTTTTCCAGTTCGATTATTCCTCCGTCGGTAACCTTGGCTCCAGCCGAGTTGTTGTATAAGATGTGATCGATAACTCCAAGATTCTTTTTGGGGTCTTGGGCGTTATAGGTAAACTCTCTCGACACATCAATATCCGTATCATCCCACGTCGGTCTGAATCCTGCCCCCTCGACAGTATTCATGGCGGCGTCGCCAATGTTGTTGTTGAAATCCCCAACGACGATAACCCTCTCAGTTGGCTCCTTTGGTAGAACCTTGGTCGCAAGGCTATAGGCATGGCCATCATTTGCGCCCGACTTACAGATATGTAGCGAGTAAAGCGCGAATGAAAGGCCATCTATATAGGTCACAGCTCTGACAACCGACGCGGGATGCCAGCAGCGTCGACGTGGAACCTCCAGTTCATGCTCTGTTGTACCCTCGAGTGGCGTCCGACTGAGTATCGATTTGTATTTGTCCTTGTGATTTGCCGATGAAATCTTGCCGACATAGCTGTGTTCCATTCCCAGCACCGCGCCCACGCGAGCCGTCCAGTCGCCATCAGGGACTTCATTGAACCCAATCATATCCAGATTGTATGGCTTGAACATCTCACCAACCTGTTCGGGGGTCGCGCTTCTGCTGAACTCAACATTATAGGAAGCGACGCGGACGGTAGTGGCCTTGTCAGGTACCGGATCGGCAAAACAGGCCACTGCTCCGCACACAGTCAATGCAACAACGGATGAGTGATATAGGATGTTCACTTGATCTCTTCTGATATTCTATTTGGCTAACGGTGCAGATCAGCATTTGGGGCGTTAGCGACAAGATGCTATTCGGTCTACTTAGCGCTCAATTTCATGTCCCATGGATTAGAAGCTCTTGGCTCATATAGGCGGTGGGCATCCTTGTCGGGAAGCGAGTCGACGACAGCCTGAAACTTCTGCAAGGCCTCTTTATCCGCAGCGATGCCGCTATCAAGCAGGTTTGTTTTCTCCCATGGATCCTTCTCGAGATCATGCAGACGAACGACCTTCTTTTCTCTCGAGACCCAGACCTTGTACCGCTTGTCGCGTAGGACTCGCTTCTCGAAATCCGTCTCGCCCCTCACTCCGTTCTCGGTCAGACGAGCAGTTCCGTACCCAAGGGACATGATCCACTTCCGCCCGGCGTCCTTCTCTTTTCCCAAAATCAAAGGGGCGATCGAAGTCCCGTCGATGATGAGATCCTCAGGAATGTCACCGCCTCCGAGTTCTACGAAGGTGGGCAACAGGTCTGAAAAATCTGTGAGGGCATCGGTTTCGACGCCTTTCGGGACAAGCCCCGGACAGCTTACGATAAAGGGCGAACAAACGTCCAGTTCCTCCGCTGTTCCCTTAGCGCCCTTCACCCGGAGTCCGTTCAACGTGCCCGTGACACCAGGGACCGTGCCGTTGTCCGTTGTGAAGATCACAATGGTGCGCTCGCGTATCCCCAGTTCGTCAAGCGTGCCGACAAGCCGGCCAACCAGTTTGTCGATGTAGCGCACCATGGCTTTGTGCTTGTCGAAGCGGCTCTTGGCGTAGGGCTCATCAGGGGTGGGAACCTGTGGAGGATGGGCGAGAGCCATCGGGTAATAGAGGCACATGGGTTCCTCTTTGTGCTCGCGCATAAAGTTGATCAGATGGTCGGTATAAATATCGGGGCCAAACTGACCGGCATAGCTCCGGCTCCCATCCGTAGGCGTGTTGATGTAAGCGTCCTGATAGCGTTCACCGCTCGGCGGGTTACCGGTCTCATAGCCTGCCCACATGGCCCAGTCGTCGAACCCATGCTTCTTCATGACCTGCGGTTCGATGCGAAAGTCATTAATCTGCCACTTGCCTGCCGCGCATGTGGCGTAGCCAAGCTCTTTCAACAGGCGAGCGAAAGTGGTGTTCTCCTTCTTCTTCCAGTCAAAGTAGGCCACTCCCCAACGCGGTACGTCCCAGTGACTGGTCCAGCCGTTGCGCCAGGGATATTTGCCGGTCAGGACGGTCGCGCGCGAAGGGGTGCATGACGGCATCGAGTAAGCGTTATGAAACTTCATTCCCCCGTCGGCGAGGGCATCGATGTTCGGGGTCGTGATATCCTCTGCGCCATAGCAGCTGATCCAATCCTTGCCCAGGTCATCCACCATGATGAACAGGATATTTGGTTGGGTCATGTCACCTTTGGCTCGGTACGACAGGTGGCTTCGCCCTTCGGTTGATTGTCGCTCCGCTCGAAACACCACAGATGGTTTGGCGCGGGGTTTCTCAACAGACGTTAGCGGGACGGCGAGGCTAGCCCAAACACTGGCTGACAAAACCGCCAGGCGGACTCTATGCAAAAATCTGTCGTGCATCATATAGTATTCTTTTTTCTGATACCGTTCTCTGCGGATTAGGCACCGCTATTTGCCGTCGCCTGCATTCGATTAGTTAGGGCGTCCCTGATTTTTGTTGATTGGGCAGTGTGAACGTCGAAACCACCGCGCGGTGATCAGATGGATAAGGAGAAACTACAATGTCTGCATTCTCTTCGTTTTCCCCGACGATCTTTACGTCGGTTAACTCTATGTCCTTGCCCCTGAAATATACAAAATCGATGCGATCATGGTGGGTCTTGGGATCATCTACCTTCATGGCGGGCGTCCAAGTGTAGCCCGGTTTTTCCATCTCGTCGGGATAGATCGCCCGCCAGGCATCGACAAAGCCTGCTTCGGTCATCTCCTGGGAAGCCGGGAATGCCACTTTGAGAGGATGGCGACCGGACTGGGCCGCTTTTTCGGTCCAGTCAAGGTGTGATGGTTCGTTGAAATCGCCTACCACAAAAACAGGAGCCTCTTTGTCGGGGAGGGAATGTATCTGCGCTAGAAAGCTTGAGATTTCTCCACCGCGGGCCTCCCTTGCCGCGACAATCGCCTCGGCTTCGGTTTTGATGAAGGGAGTATCCCAGTGCGGGGGCCATGTTGGACGGATGCTCAAAAGCTGGTACGGCTGATAGGGGTTGGATGGTAGGTGCAGGTTGAATACGTAGGCTTCCTGGCCCGAAGTCAGCTTGATTTTGATACCACCATCGCGACGATCGACAATCTCAAACCGCGTTAGGATGCAGCTCCATTTGCCGAAGGCCAACGATCGTTGTTCCTCGTAGTAATTCCAACCCAGCAACTGGGCCAACTTCTCCGCATTAACACCGCTAGGAGAACGCGTTTCCTGAATACCAACGACATCCGCCTTTGCCTCCTGAATCACCTTGACCGTTTTGGACAAGGGTTGCCCGCGCATCGTACCGCCACGAAATATATTGTAAGACATGACTGTCAGGCTGGACTCTGCGGATTCTTCTGCGTGGGCGAGGTCTGCACAGAAGGAATCGATAGCCATGAATATCGCGATGGCACAAACTGCGTGAATGGTCTTCTTCATAACGTCTCCATGCTAAAGGTTGCGTTCACGCGCGGCTTCAGGTCGTCGCAGTGCACCGCCTTATAAGCCGCCCGCCCCCGATTCGTCCTCGGTCGATCGTCCTTTCCAATAGGATGCAAGCGTGGATCCAGTGATATTCATCCAGGTACCGAAGATAACCGGTCCCAATGCCGCGCTTGTGCTTTTCAATACATTGATAGCCAGGGCAGTACCCATGCCGCCGTTCTGCATGCCTACCTCGAATGCCACCGTACGGCAATCGGCCTCCGACAAGAGCGAAGCCCGAGCTCCCCAATAGCCCAGCAGGTAGCCGATCAGATTGTGAATGAGAGCGGCTCCAAACAGAGCAACGCCAACACTGATGATTTCCGCCCTAGAAGCGGCCGCAATAATAGCGATAATATAGCAGATGCCACCCATGGATACTAGCGGCAGCCCCTTATCCAACCACTCCTGACGGAGCGCTGACATAAGGGTAAAAGCGCCGCACATGCCGTAGAATTGTGTTTGAGCAGCGGGGATCGACTGAGCCAGAATCAAGCAAGCCACAGCCAGCGCCAATGCCGCTGGCCTCCAGACTTTTCCCTTAAGATTTGAATTGAGGAGATGGTGCGTTACCAATCCCGCGGTTATGGGCAGGATGATCAGATTCACGATAGAAAGCATCATGCTCCACACATTGATTTCAATCAGCCGTCCTGCTAGAAGCTTCATGGCAAAAGGCGTGGCAAATGGCGATACGATGGTCGAGCAAGCGGTCATGGTGACCGAAAGGGCTACGTTGCCTCTCGAAAGGTAAACCATAACGTTAGACGCGACTCCACCCGAACAGGCTCCTATCAAGATAATCCCCGCCGCGACCTCAGGATCGAACTGGAACAAGGTGGCGATGACCCATCCTGAGACAGGCATGATTGTGAACTGCAACAACATCCCTAGGCCAACCGCCTTAGGCATCTTCAAGGCCCGGGAAAAATCGCCCAGACTTAAGGTGGCGCCCATCCCGAACATGATGATTTGAATGAGCGGCACGATGAGCGAGCGTTGGTCGAAACCGCCCACTTCCAGAAAAATCCTGGGAAAAACCAGTGCTGCAAAGAAAAAGGCGAAGACCCAGCAAGTGAACGTGAAAGTCTTTAGCGTGGCATGCGTCTGGAAATAGAATCCCAGCATGGCAAAGGCGAGAACGGCCATCATTCCCATGACCGGATAGTTGCCGATGAAGGCGAATGTCAAAGCCACCACGAATGACAAGGCGCTAAAGTATAGCAAGGGGCGGGCGAGCGATTTACCAATCATAACGGAGAGGATGCGAAAACGCCGTTGTTCAATTGGTTCGCCCAAAGGGTATTCAAAACTTTTGGACTGTTCTCAATTGCCGATACGGCGGCTTCATTTCCGTCTAACCTTAGGGACTAGACCATGTGGTTCAATAGAAATCCAAATAGCTATCCGCCAAGATTCCCTAGTTTCTATAGCCCCGTAGAAAGTGCGCAATAAGTAAACGGGTCCGCTTCTGGACATCACAGTGTCCTGAAGCGCCAACGCCGTACTACAAACTGGATTCATCCAGCATAAAAACCCGAGGCGAGGGAAGGCACGCTTGAACGAACCTGATCCCTCCCTCGCTCCTTACCGACTACAACTAGAAGTCTATCGTCGTCGTCAAAATAAAATTCCTTGGACGGCGAAGTTCCCATCCAGTCCCGACTAAGTTATTCACCGCGCCAAGAACCCCGCGGGTGTCATAACGAGCTGACACCAATCGAGGGTCCGTCTCGTTAAACAGGTTCTGCACATTCAGTTGTACCCGAAGCCTAGCTTTGTCATCCCAAATGTTTGTGCGATAGGCCAAAAGCATTCCCAGTTCGGTGTATTCTTCACCTTCGACGGGTAGGCTGGTATCAATGACGCCGGTAGGCTGACCGTCCACATCAACACGTCGGTAACCAATGGTGTTTGCGCTACGCCAACGTCCATTACCACCGATGCTCCAACCCTTCAATACGTGATCGTCATCAAAGGTATAAGTAGCCAGAAAGTTGGCGGCATATTTTCCGTTCTGAGCTGTGGTCACCCCAGTCGTTGCGACATCATCCAAGTAATTTTGCTCCCAGCTATCCGTCCGCTGCTCGATGTACTGGGCATCATCACCTGCTTGAATACGGTGATCCTCAAGGGTTGGATCTAGGATAAAGAACGTGGAGGTTTGGCCTGCCTCAACCTTCCGCAGTTCTGAAGCAAATTCCCGCCACGTAGATAAGCCTTCAAATTTGGTCGGACGGTCATACATGTAGGTACCCATTGCCGCCAAGTGAGTGCCAAGTTGATTGGTAACTTCACTGCCTGATACAGCGATCCTCCAATTTTTACTTGGATTAAATGTAACGCTCAGTTCGTAACCCTCGGAAATATAATTCCAGGTATCAGAAACGGCTCCCGTATCGATGGGATATCCGCCATCATCACGCATATCCGCGAAGTAGGGATGGCCACCTAGCAATTCCCCATCCGCATCCAACAAATCAGTCCCTTCTTTATAGTTGATACGCAATCGGTCCAAGGTATTTCTTGCACCGCCGGCATCCGCATTTGCATTGCGGGGCTCATTGTTATTGGTCGTCTCAAACTTGGTTAGCCCGACGTGCAGCCTGTCCTCCAAAAGCCGGAAACGCACTCCATAATCTTGAGTTTCTCCTTGGCCATTGGCAGGTGACTCGCCTAGGGCATTTACCCAGGTTGCGTTACCTACTGGCAGGAAATTCTCAGATTCATTGTAGAACAAGGAAAGCCAGTTGGTAGCATGATAAACGGCGCTGTAGGTGCGCGTAATACCAGAGGCTGTCAAAAGCGGATCATCGTTAAATGGCAGCTCTGATCCAGGTGTAAACCAGGTTGCGCCGGCTGGAGCACCGGGAACGGTGACTGTTCGTGTGCCTGAAGCTACATAGCTCTCAACATCATCTTCTCGATAGCCAGCGACCGTAATGAGCTTGTTATTCAACCATCTGCCTTGCCAACCTAAAGAGAGCGACTCGGTTTCAGCTCGGTTCTTTCTGGCGGGCAGAAACTGTAGGCGCTCAATCTGAATGGGCTGCGATTCGTTGGCGGTTACGCCAGTTAATCCCAAACTCTCCAGCTGATCTTTGTTTTTCAGGATCTGAATAGAATCGCCAAAAAGAGGGACATTTCCATCTATGAAATAGTTGCGAGACCTTAAGCCGTATTGCCCGGAGGCCGAATTGCCTGCCCAGCCAGGTCCTGCTCTGTAAGCCGCAACATTATAATTACGCAACAAATCTTCGTCATTGTCTCGTGTTTTGTCCGACCACAATGCGCTGAACGCGTGGGTGCCCAGGTAGGAATTGTTCTCGGTCAAATCGAGCTCGTACGACAAAGTCGCTCGGGTTTCGCTGATATCCGTATCCACTTCACGAAATTGTTGGTTGGGCGCATCACCGTAAAACTGGAGGTAACCAGGATTGAGCTGGTTATCGGGCGTGTAACGGTTGGGGTCGATCTTGATGTCCCCAGCCCATTCCGGGGTAAAATGCCTCTGGTGGTAGACCGTGCTGTGGGCCAACTCGAGAAATAAGTTCTCGGCCAGCTTTTGCTCGAGAAAGGCATGCGTCCAGCGACCCCGTTCATGCGATGATGGATCATCCCAGGTCCCGCTAAATACATTCGTATCTTTCGGGATTCCCGTAATCTCCCAAGGATTCTCCGATTGAAATCGAGGGGAAGTAATTCCATCGAAGGTGTTATTCTGAATTTGGCCTGTGAATCGAGTATTCCACACCGCATTCACACCATCTAACCCGCGAATCCAGTATTGGCCATGTCCACCACTCCGACTGAGACCATCGTTAGGATCAAAGTCAGCTTCTGAATCTACGAATCCATCTTCATCCAAAGCGGCAGCATCAGGATGCACGGGTATGCGATTTCCTTGGGCATCGACGTATTCGCGAGTCGAGTTCCATGGTGTGCTGGAATGGACAAAGTCGACGGTTGGTTTTCCTGCAGCAGCCCAACGAAGAAGACCGGCATCAAAATGATGCTTCATTGGGGCGATATTCCGATGAATATCATAGTTCTCATGATTAAGCCGAAGTATCGTATTTTCGAAGGGCTTGTAAGTAATCCCTATTGTGGCCCGCTCTTGGTCTTTGCCCGCATAGCGGCGGAATTCGCGGTTCTCATCATGCAGCAAATTGATTCGGAACGCGAGCTTGTCGTCGATCAGCTCTTGGTTGTGGTCGAGCGATACGCGTAGAGAGGACCAACGATCGAATTGGGCGCGAACACTAGTTGCTCGGCCCCCAAAATGCGCCCGCTTCGTGCTCGTAACCGCCACTCCTTGAGGATTTCCCACCCCAATAAGGAGCGCGTTCGGTCCCAGCGACAGAGTAACACGCTCGAGATTGTAGTTATCCGGAGAATCGGCCCCATCAAAGAAGTCGTGGGAAACGGACTGTTCACCTGAATTCGTGTTAAAGCCACGAATGGAATACGCTTGCCCCGTGCCGTAACGCATCTGCGATCCATGGGCCCGGTTCTGGTCGGTGTTATCCGCATTGGTTAGATCAACGCTGGGCGTATAGATAAGGGCTTCCTCAAAGGTGTTTACACCTAGATCCTCCATGAACTCGGCCGTCATCACGGTGATTGAAGCGCCGACATCACCTAAATTCGTCCGAAGCCGGGTACCCGCCAGGGTTTGGGTTGCCCGGTAACCTTCGTTCTGAGAATCATCGATAGAAAAGGGCGAGAGCTCGTAGATTTCATCGTCGGATGAGCCTTCCTGAGCTTGCAAAAAGGCGGGCAATGCAAATACGCAACAGACAAGGCACAGCCATTGAGAGAAGCGGAGGTTATCGACAAGATATTTCATAGGTTTCGTAGGGTTCTAGTTTAACAGAATTGCTACACTCATACCTCCGAACAAAATCGCGACTGTCGCGAATCGTGGTCCGTGGGGATAAGCATTGAGGGGAAAAAATGTGAACTGGTAGAGGAGGCTAACACTTCTTGTCTTAATTGAGTATCCCGTGTTTACTGGATAGCTTTCGTCTCTCTGGCTGATATATTTGATTAACAGCTAACCGGGTATTCCCCCTGCCCTTACATATGGAATTTCATCCGCCAATCCTAACAGCGCAATTCTTCCGCCTCCTTCCCATTCGCCTTCCTGACCGGATATTGGGGATCATTTTGGTGGCCGCCACTTCAGCGATAGCCGGTTTTAGCGAATCAAACGAGAGCATTGAAAGCCTGTCGCTCACTCAACTTGAAGATCGAAAAGATTCCATCAATCTGGAACTTTCCAACTTGGCTAGGTATAGCCTTCGAAGCGGTATCGGCCCCATTGGCTTTCGGACCGCTCCAAAAGAGTCCCCTGAGGCTCGGGAATTTATCCAAATTGATCTCGAAAGAGCATCAGCAATCGACACAGTTATCCTCGTTCCCGCGATTTGGCGGGATACGCAGGTGGGGTTTCAAGCCGATGGTTTCCCTTCGTCATTCCGGATAGTCGCTGGATCTGGGAAAGAAGATTCTGGCAAAACAATCGCTTCAGTCAACAACGCCACCACTACGCGTCTCGCCCCGTATGTTGTTCGATGTTCAAACGTAACAGCATCATGGGTACGGTTAGAAGTTGAACGCCTCTCTCCTCGAGCGTTCGATGGAAAATACATACTGCAATTATCGGAGATCTTGATATTCAGTGATGAGGAAAATCTTGCTCTTGAGAAGCAGTTGAAAACCTCGTCGGAATCGACTTCGAACACCAGAGCTTGGGGCCAACGCCATCTTGTAGACGGATCGCTCCCTTATTTGATGGATTCGGCTCATGGTTCCCAAAGCGTTTCATTTGTGAGCACGGATATCGATGAATCAGCGTCGATCATGATCGACCTTGAATCGCCTTACATAATCGATCGCATCAATCTTCACGCTGTCGACCAAAGCGACACCGTTCCTCAATCTTTTGCTGGGGATTTTGGATTTCCGGTTCATCTCAAAGTAGAAGGGGCGAATCAGCCGAGATTCGACGATGCCAAGCTGCTTCTCGAGTTTCGTCGAGGAAGCATATATGATGTAAGCCAAATCGTATCAAAGAGATTGGAACCGGTACCCAGCAGGTACATACGTATCACAGCTATCGAGCCTTATAAATTCGAGTTCATTGCCGATTCTGGCGAGAAGTTCATGCGCTCGCGAATCGGGTTTGCGGAGATCGAATTGTACTCTAATGGCGAAAACGTTGCCTTGAACAAAGCGGTGGTTTCTAGCATCGGACCTGATCATACGGTGCGATCTCTCGAAGCCCTTACCGATGGACGAAACCTATACGGGAACATCCTGCCCCTTCAAGAATGGATGCTCCAGTTATCTCGAAGACACGATTTGGAGCGAGAGCTTCCTCTCGTCGATTCCGAATTGGATCGGCGCTATGAGCGACAAAAGGCCAATCTCCAACTTTTCGGTTGGGTAATCGCGGGTCTTATTGTCTGCACCGTGATTCTTTTCATACTAGACCGTTTTTTGAGACAAAGAGCAGTGTTCCGCACAAAGGAACGCATAGCCGCTGACCTGCACGATGAACTTGGAGCCAACCTCCATGCCATCGCTCTCCTTGGCGATCTCGCTCAGGCGGCCAAAGACACGCCCGAGAAGGCAGGAAAACACCTTGAACGGATTCGCGCTCTCATTCAACGGACCAGTGAATCCGCGAAGTATGTAACCAACATGTTGGATACACCTGGAATGTACGAGGACTTGATAGGAGAGATGAGACGGAGCGCCCGAAGAATCACTACCGACCTCGAGCATGATCTTGTCATCGAGAATGAGGAGAAAATTAGCCAAATTAAGCACCGAAAAAGGATCGATCTGTTTCTTTTCTACAACGAATGCCTCGTAAACACCATCCGTCACTCTGGAGCGACCAAAGTGGAAACGCGTCTGGTCGCAGGAAACCGCGATATCATACTGATCGTCAATGATAACGGCAAAGGTCTTCCCATGAACGGCAGTGTTTCTGTTCCTCCTTCATTGAAAAGACGCGCTCGACTGGTAGGTGGAAAAGTTTCTGCTGCCAACCGATTGAAGGGCGGCGCATGCATTACTCTCCAGATGAAATTCTAGTAATATCAAATGACGCAAATTTCGCAAAACGATACCGCGATCCAAATTATGCTCGTCGAAGATAATCGGGACTACCGCGAAGTCATTGAATTAGCCATATCTGAAGAAGAGTCTATTCAAATACTATCTCAGTTCGGCACATCGGAAATCGCTCTCCGCAGTCTCCAAGATCCGGCTACGATAAAGCCAGATGTCATCTTGCTCGATTTACGGCTCCCTGGCATGAGCGGCCTAGAATCAATCCCCTACTTTCATCAGTACTCTCCGGCAGCCAAAATCATCATTCTAACTCAGTCAGACAGAAAATCGGATGTTCTTCAGGCCATATCTCTGGGCGCGTCAGGCTATCTCTTAAAGTCCGCTCGCGTTCACGAAATCGTTGACGGCATACGCACTGTACATTCAGGCGGAGCGAGCCTCGATGCAGGTGTCGCGAAGTTTATTATACAGAAATTACAGGCTCGGCTTCCGACCGAGAAACTAAAAATTGACCTATCCCAAAGAGAGTTAGAGATACTCACGCTTCTGAGCGAAGGGCTGGTTAAGAAGCAAATTTCCGATCAACTAAGCATTAGCTACTCAACGGTAGACACGCATGTCACCCATATATACGAAAAACTGCACGTGAATAATGCCCCTTCCGCTGTTAGCAAAGCCTACAAGCTCGGGATATTTCCTAAATCGGGATAGCTGCAGACTAAGGAGACTGCGTCTCGATGCAAGCGACATGCTTAAGTCCGCGGTGATAGAGCTTGCCGCGCGAGTAGCTTAGTGAACTCAAACTCCACGTTTCACCAGTTGGACCCAGGTCATTGATAGCGACGAGGGCGGATTCGTCGAACGTATCTACACTGGAATCGACCACGTAAGTCATTCCGATCATGGTGGAGAAGAAGACGTACTGGTTGATGGCTATTGGACTTCCCGCGGTAACATGCCCCCAGCCATCGCGTTCCGATCTTCGATCGCTGGCCGTAGGCATGCCACGGGAGTTCGTGGCAAAGCTAGGAATATGACTATCCCAGAGAACCTCTTCGGAACCATTTCGATCCCGAACGACCTGCCGGGGAACTTGCAGATACTCCGTTTTACCCGTCCCAGTATTAACGCGAGCGATACAATGTCCTGAGTGAGACAAATAGAGAAAGTAATCGCCAACAAGAATCGTCGTCTGGTTGGTGGGATCCTTCTTGAATTTATCGACTACAACGGAAAAGGGAGCGTCACGATGGATTTCGTACGTGCCCTTTTCCGCATCCCAAAGCCGTATGTCAGCGCGATCGTAGATTGGAAAGCGCGTTTTCAAGTTTCCTGTTCGAGCATCGAGCTGAACCAGAATTCCGCCATCGAACCCATAGGCGAATTGCTCATCGAAATGGGAAACCGTATAGGCAACGACTTTACTGGATTCGTAGCTCCACAATACTTCACCCGCTTGCTCGCCACCAGCCCAGCTCATACTGAAGCCATAGGGAACTTCAGGTGGCTTGTGCCCTCCCCCACGAGCATGAAAAACGACGGGTAAACCATGCAAATATCCGATACGCGGCGTATTATGCACAGAAGTGCCGCTCGACTCTGTCCACAAAGGTTTTCCTGTCTCCGCATCCAACGCCCGAACAAAGGTCCATGGCCACCATTCGGCGGGTGTTTCCCGTTCTCCCGGCTTCGCTCGCATGGGTCGCCGCAGCGGATCGTCTGAATCCCGCGTCATGACGAAGAGCAACTGTCCATCCACTAAAATGGGCTCGCACTGCTTAGCATTGTGCCTCGTCCGCGACTCAAAAGAGCGCCGCCAAAGTTCCATTCCCTCCATATCGCAGCAAAGGATCGTGCCGCCGTGATTGAAAAACCATACATGCTTACCATCGGTAATGGGAGTGGCGCTGGTGTTATCGGAAAAAAGGCCCGAGTGAGGCATCTCCTTCGGACTGGGAATGTCTACGGTCCAGAGAACCTTTCCCGAGTTTGAATCCAGGCAATAGCCCACTATATCGCTTCCTTTCATTTCCTCAACGGGTGTCCCTACCGGAAGCGGCTTATTAATGGTCAAGAAAAGCCGATCGCCCCAAACCGCTATTCCGCTTTGCCCACCCTCCGGCAACTCTGTCTTCCAGCGAATATTCTCGTCTGCGGATACGCTCCATGACCTTGGGATCGAAATATCTGTATCGGCAGTCCAATTACCCGTTGGTCCCGAGGCCATCGGCCATTCGAGTTGAGATTTCGGTATAGGCAGTTGATTGGAGTAACCGGAACAAACAATTGTAAAGAACGCCAATGCGAAAAAGAGCAGTTTCAACTGGCGACGACTCTGCGCTTTCGCGAGTTTTTTTACAGCGACTCTCACAATACAAACAAGTCCTATGTCTCGAACCGAAGCAAGCTCTACATCGCTTAATATTGGCAACGGTCGATCTCCGAGCGCCCATAAATATAGCGCAGGCCTACAGCCTGTACAGGGAGAGAGAGGTAACAGGCTGGAAGCCTATTCTACTACTTGGGTGCTCGGAGAGGGTCCGGCCCTTAGATGCCTTGCGGATCATCATTTCCGTTTGGTCGACGCATCCCACTGCATACTCACCGTTTTCGGAAATCCGGGATGTTGCTGACGGTTTCGAGGGTCACCGAGATTTCCGTAGACCGGCCAACTTTCGAACGTCGCCGATTTTTCCCCTTTGTTGAATTTGACAATCCCGTAACCGAGGCCGCTTCGCTGCAAGTACTCGAGCGTTGGCTTTCCCTCCCCTTCGTAAGGATCGTCTACGAGAAAACTAAAGGGATTGGCCGCTGCCCAAACGGTGATCTTGTTGCGCCAACCATCGTAATAGCGGCCTGTGTAGTCCGGCATGCCGGGAAACAGGTTGCCGCCCGGGACCTCTGGACGCCAAAAGCGGTGCGTCTGTGTTACTACCGCGGGGAGCGTAAAGCTCCAACCCGCGTCCTCCCAATCGTCAATGCCCTGCTGGACAAGGGTGGCGAAGTGCAGATCGCCGCTGACCATGATTGCGTTGGCGTCGCGAATCGCTTCTAAGGCTCGGCGGCGGCCTGTTTGCGGCCAGCCATTGGAGTCCATATCTGCTACCATTAGATGATGGGGTTGGCAAAAAGCTGACTGATGCAACACCGCCCGAAGAGAGGCCTCATTCTTACCCCATTCCCGCAGGAATTCCAGTTGCCGTTCACCCAGCAGTTGCAAATCAGCTCGGTCTAAGTTTCTCGTGTCGAAATTCTTTTCATTAATTGTATCCATTTGCGGAATATTTCTTTCTCCACGCATCGCGAAAAGCGGCTTCATGGCATCGATAACGTCGCCCGGAGCGGATTTGAATTTCCGATCGTTAATAAGGGCAAAACTAACCCCGCCTACATCCAGGCTTGTCGTGTAGTAGCGAATACCTTGATCGACTGCCGTCGGGTCATGAGGATCCGGACGATGCCCCATCTGAGTGAACTCGACCATATTGACCCAATCCGCGTGCATGCGATAGCCGCCGAAGCAACGGTCCTTTCCCATGAGCATGCCGCTTTTGCCCCACAAGTCATTCGAATAGACATCGTGATCGTCCGGGGTCATCACGCTTGGCCTATCTTTCA
>Ga0181593_10002826_pt1 | contig 16047 bp, 14 predicted proteins | sample 071ome_19_FD_133756 | JGI IMG/M metagenome (GOLD analysis project Ga0181593, IMG submission 133756) | Coastal salt marsh microbial communities from the Groves Creek Marsh, Skidaway Island, Georgia - 071413AT metaG (megahit assembly) | ecosystem: Environmental > Aquatic > Marine > Intertidal...
ACCAGCCAGACCAGCCCGGTGCGCGTGCTCCGTCTGATGAATGAATCCGGCTATCTGGGCAAGCTGCTGCCGGATTTCGGGCGCATTGTCGGGATGATGCAGTTTGATATGTATCACAGCTACACGGTGGATGAGCACACCATTCAGGTGGTTGGCATGATGCAAGCTATCGAAGCGGGCGATCTGAAAGAAGAAGCCCCGCTGGCCAGCCAGATGATTCATGAAACCCATTCCAGGAGGGCGCTCTATATGGCGACTTTCCTGCATGATATTGCCAAGGGGCGGGGCGGTGATCACTCGGTGCTGGGGGCTGAAGTGGCGCGCCGCCTGTGCCCGCTCTTTGGGCTGGATGAGGAAGAAACCGAAACGGTTATCTGGTTGGTGCGCTGGCATTTGCTGTTTTCCAAGACTGCCTTTCGTTATGATCTGAATGATCCGCAAACGATTTCTGAATTTGCCGAAAAGGTGCAATCGCCGGAGCGGCTGAAGCTGTTGCTGATTTTGACTGTTGCTGATATTCGCGGGGTCGGGCCCGGGGTCTGGAATGGCTGGAAGGCCAGCTTGATGCGCACATTGTTTCACCGGGCAGCAGCGGTGCTGGGCGGGGCCGCCCCGTCTGAGGTCGCAGCAGAAGCTGCCGCAGAGGCGATGCAGGAAACAGCTGAGCAACTGGCGGCGGAAAAAGACTGGGATGACGGGCAGATTGATCGCTGGATGCAGTCCTTCTACCCCTCCTACTGGGCCAGTTTTGAGCCTGATGAGCTGCTCGCCCATGCCCGTTTGTTTGTCGAATTTGAAAAGACCGGCCAGCCCTTATGCCTTGATCTGCGCCCGGATGCGGCCAGCCGGACAACGCTGCTGACCATCATCGCCCAGGATCATCCCGGCCTGTTCAGCCGCATTGCCGGGGCCGTGGCGATGGCCGGCTGTTCGATTGTTTCGGCCCGCATCAACACCCGTCAGGATGGCACGATATTGGATGTGTTTCGCCTGCAAGACAGCCAGCTGCAGGCCCCGGCAGACCCGGCCCAGCTGGGCCGCCTGCAAGAGCTGGTGCAAGAGGCGTTGGCCGGCCGTTTCTTGCTGACCGATCGGTTGCGGCAAAAAACTGAGGCCATGCCGCGGGGGGTAAAAGCGATGAAGCTGGCCCCGCGGGTGATTGTAACCAACAAGATGAGCAAGACGCATACGGTGATAGAGGTGAATGGAAAAGACCGGCCGGGCCTGCTTTATGATATTACCGGTGCGCTGGTGCAGCTGGGGTTGCAGGTCAATTCAGCCTCGGTATCAACTTATGGCGAAAAGGCAGTGGATGTTTTTTATGTTAAGGATCTGTTCGGGCTGAAACTGGCCAGTGAGACCCGCATGGAACAAATCCGCGAAAAGCTGAGTGAAGTGCTGGCTGGCCAGCCGTCCAAAAAACCGGAACGCAAAAATGGCTGAGGACCGGGCAAGCGGGGATAAATTAACCGGTAATAAATTAACCGGGGATAAACTAACCGGCGATAAATTAACTGGTGCCTTCCGCCAGATTGTTGGATTGACAGCTGCCAGCCGGGTGCTGGGTTTTTTGCGTGATATCGCCTTTGCTGCCTTTCTGGGGGCCGGGCCTGCCAGTGATGCGTTTCTGGTTGCTCTGAAATTGCCGAACCTGTTTCGCCGTCTGACCGCAGACGGGGCGATGACCAATGCGTTTTTGCCGGCCTATTCCGCGCTGAAAAGCCAGCAGGGCAAAAAAGCCGCGCTGCTGCTGGCGGCAGAGATTCAGGTCTGGCTGTTGCTGGCCCTGTGCGGGCTGGTTGTGCTGGCTGAGCTTTTCATGCCGCTGGTTATTGACCTGTTGGCCCCCGGTTTTGCCGAAACGCCGGACAGGCGGCAGGCGGCGATTGATCTGGCGCGGATCACCATTCCCTATTTGCCGATGATATCAGCTGTCGCGCTCTGGGCGGCGATCAGCAATGCCCATGATCGGTTTTTTGGCGGGGCGGCAGCACCCGTGATTTTGAATATTTTTCTGATTGGCGGGGCGCTGGCGATACCGTTGCTGGGGCTGAACGGGCCGGGAAGCAGCCTGTTTCAGCTGGCCTTGCCACTGGCGATTGGCCTGATTCTGGCCGGGCTGTGCCAGATGCTGCTGTTATGGCAGGCGCTGGGCCAGCTGGCGGCGCGGCCGAAACTGGCCGGGTTTTCGGTCTGGTTTTCGGTCAGCCCGGCCGGACGCCGGATGTGGCGGTCTTTTGTGCCTGCTGCGCTGGGGGCTGGAACGCTGCAAATCAATTTGCTGGTTGATATGGTGCTCGCTTCCCTGTTGCCGACCGGGGCGATTAGCTGGCTGTATTATTCGGATCGGCTGGCGCAATTGCCTTTGGGGGTGGTGGGTATCGCGCTGGGCACCGCCCTGTTGCCCCAGCTCTCGGCGCTGGAGGCCGCGAAAAAACCGGCCCAGATAGCCCCGCTTTTGGCCCGTGGGTTGCGGCTGGCCGGATTTTTTGCCTTCCCCAGCATGGCGGCCCTGCTGGTGCTGGCCCCGCAGCTGATCAGTGGCCTGTTTGGCCGCGGGGCGTTTGATGACAGCGATGTTATCGCAGCAGCAGCTGCCTTAATGGCCTATGGGTGCGGCCTGCCTGCCTATATTTTTTCCAAGATTTTGCAGCCTGCCTTTTATGCTGCCGACCGCGGCCGTGAGGCGCTGTTTATCGCGCTGGCTGCGGTGGTGTTGAATATTATCGCCAGCCTGATTTTGATGCAGTTTTTTGGCCATGTTGGCCTGGCTCTTGCGACTGCCCTTGCTGGCTGGCTGGTGATGCTGGCCCAGGCTGGCTGGCTGGTGCGGCAACGGCGGCTGGATGCGTCCAGCCTGCCGGTCCTGCTGCGCGGCGTGCTGGCGGCATTGGTGCTGGCTGGTGGGCTCTGGTTGCTGGCCGGGCTGGAGGCGATTGCCGGGCTGGGGGCGATTGCCGGGATGCTGGTGCTGGTGCTGGCCGGGCTGCTGGGCTGGTTTGTGCTGGCCAGACTGGCCGGGATTATTCCGCCAGAGCTGTTTTCCCTGCTGCCGCGCCTGGCAAACAGATCATCTGAAAAATCTGGGGCTAAAAAATCTGCGGCCAAAAAATCTGGGACCAAAAAATCCGCGGCTAAAAAATCCGGGGCCAAAAAAAGCCGGGCCAAATAGCGGCAAAGAGCTTGACCGGTCTGGCAGAACAGCCGATAAACCCGCATTGGAATCGGCCAAAAAAGAAGGTTAAACCAAGATCATGACCAAGGGACGCATTTTTTCTGGTGTGCAACCAACCGGCAATTTGCATCTGGGCAATTATCTAGGGGCGATTCGCAACTGGGTGGCCTTGCAGGCTGATTTTGAGACGATTTATTGTGTGGTTGATTTACACGCGATAACGGTGCCGCAAGACCCGGCGCGCCTGCAGCAGGCAACAAGAGAGGTGGCGGCCTGCCTTATTGCCTCTGGGATTGATCCGCAAAAATCGATCCTGTTCAATCAATCGCGGGTGCCGCAGCACGCTGAGCTGGCCTGGGTTTTTAATTGTGTGGCGCGGCTTGGCTGGCTGAACCGGATGACCCAGTTCAAGGAAAAGGCAGGCAAGAACCGGGAAAATGCGACTGTCGGCCTGTATGCCTATCCGACTCTGATGGCGGCTGATATTCTGGTTTATCTGGCTACTCATGTGCCGGTTGGCGAGGATCAAAAACAGCATCTGGAATTGACCCGCGATATTGCGCTGGCGTTTAATTCCATGTTCGGGGTGGATTTTTTCCCGACCCCGGAGCCGTTGATTTACAAAACTGCGGCGCGGGTGATGAATTTGCGCGATGGCAGCTCAAAGATGAGCAAATCAGATGATTCTGATTTCACCCGCATCAACCTGACCGACTCAAGCGAGATGATTGCCCAGAAAATCAAAAAGGCAAAAACGGATCCAGAACCGCTGCCAGCTGAGATGGCCGGTCTGGCTGAGCGGCCGGAAGCGCGCAATCTGATCGGGATTTATGCCGGCCTGTCCGGGCGTGAGGAAGCTGCGGTGCTGGCAGATTTTGCTGGCCAGGGATTTGGCAAGTTCAAGCCGGCTCTGGCTGATCTGGCGATTGAGGTTATCGCGCCAATCGGGGCGCGCATGACCGAATTGCTGGAAGACCGGCCTGAATTGGACAGGTTGCTCGATCATGGGGCAGAACAGGCCGCCGCCATTGCCGCCCCGGTGCTGGATGAGGTCAAGCAGATCGTCGGTTTTGTGCGCTGATTTTTTGCCTCTCCTGCTTTTTCGGGCTTGAAAAACCGGCGGCGGCTTCCCATCTGAAGACTGAAGGGCTATGGTAGGGCAGTCAGCCCTTTCCAGTCTGCCAAAAGGTGGTGCACATAATGTTTATTCAAACCGAAGAAACGCCGAATCCGGCAACGCTGAAATTTATTCCCGGCACCGAAGTTCTGGGTCAGGGCAGTGTTGAGTTGGCCAGTGCCGAGGCAGCTGAAACCTCTCCGCTTGGCCGCCGCCTGTTTGGTGTGGATGGGGTTGTCTCAGTTTTTCTGGGCGGTGATTTTATCGCCGTGACCAAGCAGGAAACTGCTGAATGGTTCGCCCTGAAACCGTCTGTTCTGGCAGCGATTATGGAACATTACGCCTCTGGCCTGCCGGTATTGGACAAGCCCGCAAGCCCTGAGGCAGAGGCCGATGGCGATGAGGATGATACGGTTCAGCAGATCAAGCATCTGCTCGATACCAGGGTGCGCCCGGCTGTCGCCATGGATGGCGGGGATATTGTTTTTCATTCCTTTGAAGATGGGGTGGTGACGCTGGAAATGCGGGGGGCCTGTTCAGGCTGCCCCAGCTCTACCGCGACACTGAAAATGGGAATAGAGAATATGCTGCGGCACTATATTCCAGAAGTGCAGGAAGTTCGGCCGGCAGAATTCTAGCAGCCTATTCAGGATGAACAGGTCAGGGGATAATGGGCAGCACCGGTTCACACATAAAACAGGCAGGGCTGACAAACCGGCTTTTGCTGTGGCTGCTTCTGGCAGTGGTGGGCCTCGGTCTGGTCGTTCCAGCGATGGGAATTCACAGCCCCACACCTTTTGGCGGCAAATATGAAGCCAGTGATCCAATGCGCCATGATGCGCTGATCGGAGAAGGCCGCCTGCCATCAGCCATTGGCCAGCCGGATATGCCAACAGCCAGCCTGCCAACCTTCCTTTCCCAACCCCTGCCGCCAAGGCGTTCTTCGGGTATCCAGCCGGTTCCCTCATTGTTTGTGCGCCATATGCCAAATGACATGGCCAGCCTGCCGACAGCGGAAAAAAAACAGACTTTCATCCGGATTGTCCTGCCGCTGGTTTTGCAGGCGAACCGCGATATAAGGCGCGAGCAGCTATTGCTGGAACGGGCTCGGCAAAGAGGCAATTCCGGCCTGCTGCTGAAATTTGCCCAGAAATACCGGCTTGATACCAGCCAGCCCGCTGATCAGCTGTTGGCTGAGCTAGACAGGCGGGTGCAGGAGGTTCCAGTATCGCTCGCTCTGGCTCAGGCGGCGGTCGAATCTGGCTGGGGCAGTTCGCGCTTCACCCAGCAAGGCAACGCGCTTTACGGCCAATGGGCCTGGACATCAGAAGCCGGAATAAAACCTCTGGAAGCCAGCAACAGCAAGGCGGTTATCCGCAGCTTCCCCAGCCTGTTTGCCTCCGTGCGGGCCTATATGACCAATCTGAACAGCCATTGGGCCTATGCTGATTTCCGCGCTGCCAGATACCAGATGATTGAGGCAGGCCAGCAACCAACAGGCCGCGATCTGACAGCCTATTTATCTGTGTATGCAGAGACACGCGAAGATTATGTCATGCTGCTCAATGAGATGATTACCCAGAATAATCTGCAGGCACTTGATGAGGCGCAGCTGATCGCGCCGAGCCGCTCTTCTTAATCCTATTCGGTGAGAAACTGGCGTCCGAACCAGCGCCAGCGCCCATCATCACCTGGCAAGGTGCAGTTGATGCGAAAGCGCGGGCCCTTCATGGACCCTGGCAAACGCACCTCAGCGCGCTGGCCCAGCAAGGTCACCTCTACCTGGCCATAGCCGCTGGCAAAACAGCGCAGCTGGTTGGCAGGCAGCATTTCCTCAGCCAGGGTAAAACCGTAAAGCGGCGGGTTTTGCGTGATCACCATATCCGCCGGGGTGATGTCGGTTACCTTCAGCGGCTGGCCATTAGCAGCCAGCTTTAGCCGGTCAAGCGAGCTGTAGGTTTCATTAAAGGCAAAACGCGGCAATTCAAAAAACAAATCATCACTGTGCATGATGCCGGAATTCTGGCCAAAGGCGGCGCGGAAGCCAGCTGATTTGACAGCCTCGGTAACAGTCAGAGAATATTCTCCGAACGGATAGGCAAACAAGTCCGGCCGCAGGCCCAGCTCAGCCAGAAAGCGGGCTGAGGACTCAGCCAGCTCAGCGGCTACCTCAGCCGGGCTGATGCGGTGCAGATGCGGGTGTGTTTTGGTCTGTGATCCAATGCTCATGCCGGCTGCCTGCATCTCGCGCAGCTGCTCCCAGCTCATATAGCCGCGCAGGCGGCGGTCAATCGGCTCGGTTGCGACAAACAGGGTAAAGGGAAAGCCGTATTTCTGCAGCAGCGGCCAGGCCTTTTCATAGACTGACAGATAGGCATCATCAATGGTGATCGCCACAGTTCTGTCCGGCACGCCCTCACCGGATTGCAGACGGCTGACAATCTCGCCCAGCGGCAGGACGCTGTAGCCATTTTCTGACAGGAATTTCAGATGCGCCTCAAACTGATCGAGCGCGATATTTGTTGATGGGTATTTTGGCTCATCAAACCGGTGATACATGATAACCGCTGCATGGTCGGCTGTCTGGGCGCTGGCCCGGTCAAAACCGGCCAACCCTGATCCGAGAAGGCTGGTCAGAAAAAACCCGAAGGCCAAAAAACAATTTGTCAAAAGCTGCTTCATCTTTGCCTGTCCTACAGCCAATTTTAGATGACTCATTCCAGATTTCTCTATAGCATAGCCGCTGTCTGCGGACAAACCTTCTGCCTGTCCAGCGCTCGGTTGAAAAATCCGCCGCGGGGGCCTGCCAGATGGCCCGCTGGAGGCCGGGGTGCAGATTGGGGAGCTTATGCAAAAAAAATCTCTGTCACATCTGTCTGCGCCGCTGATACTGGCTCTTGATGCCAGTGCAGAGAGCTGTTCAGCCTGTCTGTGGCAAGCAGGTAAAGAGGCGGCTTTTGGTCGGATAGAGGCCCGCCACGGCCATGCCGCCCGGCTGGTTCAGCTGGCTCGCTCTGTCTGGCAAGAGGCGGGCTGTGATTTTGCCGAAATTACCCATATTGCCAGCTGCACCGGGCCCGGATCTTTTACCGGCATACGCACCGCGCTGGCGGCGGCGACCGGCTTTGTGCTGGCCGGGGCTGCCCTGCCGGTGGGCATATCCGGCTTTGCTGCCAGCCTCGGCAAGCTGCGCGCCGAGCAGCCTCATCTGGCCTGCCTGTTGCTGGCGGATACCAGACGCGGCAGTTTTCATGCTTGCCCGGTCAAGGCAGGTGAGCAAGCAGACAGGATAACCGAATGGCCGGATGCGGGGCTGGCTGATTGTGTTCAGCAGGCAGCAGCAGGGATGAATGAAAATCTGGTCATCGCCGGGCCGAGCGCTTTGCTGGACAGGCTATCTGTGCCTGCTGGCTATCAGAGCGTGCCGCTGGATATGCAGGCCGGGCTGATCGCAGCAGAGGCCGCGCGGCTGATTGAGAGAGGCGCTGTCTTGCCAGCCCTGGAGCCGCTATATCTCTCCGCCCCGAAGCTGGGCCCGGCACGGCAGACAGGCTGATGCAGCTGGATTGGCAGCTGTTGGACCCGGCAGATGCCGTCCATCAGGCGGCCCTTGCCAGCCTGTATCCCTTTAATAGGCTTGCCACTGGACAAGGGGCCGACCAAAAGACCAGCCAAAAGACTATCCAGAAAACCAACCAGAAAACCGGGCTGGACCGGCTGTTGGCCAGCCCGCGGATATGCGGCTTGCTGGGCTGGGAGTTACAAGCCAGCGGGCTGCGGGACAGGAAGGTGCCGGGCAGGCCGGGGCGACGCGCCCTGTTCTTTTGTCTTGCCCGCCGGGCCGGGCCGGTCTGTGATATGATTGAGCTGGCCACTGCCGCGGATATGCGCCGCCGTGGGATAGCACTTTGCGGGCTGGCCCGCTTTTGCCTGTATATCGCCCAACAGCAGCCGCAGGCAGAGATTTTTCTGGAAGTAGCAGAAGACAATCTGGCGGCTCGCCAACTTTATCAAAAAGCAGGCTTTGCCGAACAGGCCCGCCGCCCCGGCTATTACCGGCGCGGGGATGGCCGGGTGGATGGCCGGGTGGATGCGTTGCTGCTCTGCTGGCAGGCTGGTTCCGGCCTGGCACATATTGAAAGCCTTGCCAAGGGCTGTTAAGACAGCGACACTGAACCATATAATGATCCGAACGCAATAAAGGGCGGATAGATTAGAGGGCGCATGAAACAGCTCTATATCAAAACCTGGGGCTGCCAGATGAATGTCTATGATTCGGACAGGATGGCAGATTTGCTGGCGCCGCTGGGCTATGGCCCGGCCAGCGGGCCGGAAAATGCCGATATGGTTATTTTGAATACCTGCCATATTCGCGAAAAGGCTGCTGAAAAAATGTTTTCCGAGCTGGGCCGTCTTCGCAAGCTGAAAGACCGCGCCGCTGATCAGCAGGGGCGTGAGATGCGTATCGCTGTTGCCGGGTGCGTCGCGCAGGCTGAAGGGGCTGAGATCACCCGCCGCGCGCCTTTTGTGGATATGGTGGTCGGCCCGCAAACCTATCACCGGCTGCCAGAGCTGGTCTCCCAGCTGGATCCCGGTGCCCGCCGCCATTTGGTTGATACCGAATTTCCGGCTGAGGCGAAATTTGACAGCCTGCCCGAAGAAGCCAGTCCGCGCGGCCCGGCCGCCTTTTTATCCGTGCAGGAAGGCTGCGATAAATTTTGCAGCTTCTGTGTCGTGCCCTATACCAGAGGGGCGGAGTTTTCCCGCCCGGTTGAGCAGATTCTAGTTGAGGCCAAGAGGCTGGTAGCCCAAGGGTCCAGAGAGCTGACCCTGCTCGGCCAGAATGTTAATGCCTGGCATGGTCAGGGGCCGGACGGGCGGGAATGGGGGCTGGGCCGCCTGTTGCGCCAGCTGGCTGAGATAGATGGGCTGGACCGGCTGCGCTATACCACCTCGCACCCGCTCGATATGGATGAGGATTTGATGATGGCGCACCGCGATGTGCCCGCCCTGATGCCGTATCTGCATTTGCCGGTGCAGTCAGGATCAGACCGGATTTTGCAGGCGATGAACCGGCGCCATACAGCAGCTGATTATCTGAAAATACTCGACCGGCTGCGCCAGTATCGCCCGGATATTGCGCTGTCCGGGGATTTTATTGTCGGCTTTCCGGGAGAGACGGATCGCGATTTCGCCGATACGCTGAAGCTGGTGGATGCGGCGGGATATGCGGCCGCCTATTCGTTCAAATATTCTGCCCGCCCCGGCACCCCGGCTGCGGGTCAGACAGATCAGGTAGAGGCGCAGGTCAGCGCGGATCGGCTGGCGGCCCTGCAACAGGTTCTGGATGCCTGGCAGATGGCCTTTAACAAGCAGACCGAAGGCAGCCAGATGGATATTCTGATCGAAAAATCGGCTGGTCGGGCGGGCCAGCTGGCCGCCCGTAGCCCTTATATGCAGTCAGTCTATCTGGACGGGCCGCGCGATCTGATTGGCCAGATTCTGCCGGTGGTGATATCTGAGGCCGGGCAGAATTCGGTAAGGGCCAGCCTGCTGGATGCGAAAGGCGCGGCATAAAAGATGGCAGCAACCAAGACCATGCAGCTGGAATTTCAGGATAATGAGACTTTCGCACTGGTTTGCGGTCAGCATAACCGTAATCTGACCCGCGTTGAAAAGGCGCTCGGCGTGCACATTGACAGCTTCGGCAATCATCTGAAAATTGCCGGATCAGCTGATCAGGCCCAGCTGGCCAGCGAGGTTTTGGCCCGCCTTTACAAGGTTATCAGCGGGCGCTCCCCCTTGCAGGATGGGATGGAAGAGGCCCTGTTGGAGGATATTTTGCGACTTGCTGAATATGGCCATGATCCGCGCACCAGCGGGGCCGCAACGAGCAGCTTTTCAGCTACGACCTGGCGTAAGAAAATCTCAGCCCGCACGCCGGGTCAGGCTGATTATTTCCGGCAAATGCAGGAAAATGAAGTTGTGTTTGGTCTCGGCCCGGCAGGCACCGGCAAGACCTATATGGCGGTCGCTATGGCGGTGGATGTGCTGAAGAAGAAGCAGGTGGAGAGGTTGATCCTGTCGCGCCCGGCGGTAGAGGCAGGCGAGCGGCTGGGCTTTTTGCCCGGCGATATGAAAGAGAAGGTCGATCCCTATCTGCGCCCGCTTTATGATGCGCTTTATGATATGATGCCGCAAGACAAGGTGGAGCGGATGCTGGCCAGTGGCGAGATCGAAATTGCTCCGCTGGCCTTTATGCGCGGGCGCACCCTGACCAACGCCTTTATCATTATTGATGAAGCCCAGAATACCACGCCGGTGCAGATGAAGATGGTGCTGACCCGGCTGGGTGAGGGATCGCACATGGTCATTACAGGCGATCTCTCGCAGGTGGATTTGCCCAGTGGCCAGCTCTCCGGTCTGGCCGATGCCACCACCCGCCTGCGCGAAGTTCAGGGAGTCGTTATCCAGCGCTTCAGCGGTGAGGATGTGGTGCGCCACCCGGTCGTTGCCCGCATCCTGAAAGCCTATGATGCTGAGCAATAGACCGGCGCGCTGATCCGGCCTTTCAGCCCGGTCCCTTTTCAAAAAAACCGTTACAGTCCGGTAACTTGCGCCAAAAGGTTACCCGGCCTAGCCTTGTCTGAAGGCGGGGCGGTTTCGCGCCCGCAGCCTATCAGGCGAGGAGGCGATCATGTCAGGCTGGGAGACAACGCGACTGTCAAAACATTTCATTCTGCTGGATTTCATGGCTGATCACGCAATTTACAAGAGCCGGATCGGCTTGTTGTTTGATCAGCATTGGAACAGTGGCTATCAGCAGATTGCTGAACAGGTATGTGTTGATTTGCTGGAGCCTATGATTGAGGCTTTTGGCTTGTTTTCTGTGGCCGATGCGTTTTGGCCGCAAGTGATAGAGCAGGCAGATAAAAAGGCGCATGCCGGAGCACGATTCGGGCCAAAGCATCGCTGGCAAGATGGGGAGGCAACGGTAGATATTGCCTTGTGGGACTTGGTGGATAAGGGGATCACCGGGAAGGCGCTGAAAGATAGAATCGAATCGCTTGCCTCTATCGCGGCTTGCCGAGACCGGGTGATCACCTATCCAAACACCGAATTTGCCTGTGTGACTTGGAAAAAGGCTGGGGCCAAAAAAGGCGGCAGCTATCTTACCAGCAAGAAACAGAGCTTGCGTGCCCATCATATCCGGGTGGGGCGCTCTTTCTGTTTGCTGGATTTTTGCCGTAATGCCGCCGCGCTGGAGGCTGGACAGCGGATGGTCCCGCCAGTGGACAAGGACACAGCTGATTATAAGCCGATTACCCAAGAGGAGGTGGCGCGTGCCTGTGCCGCCCTGCTGGACCCGCTGGTGGCGAGGCTGGGCCGGGTGTCGGTCATTCGCGGCATAGAGGCGGCTGGCTTTGCCTCAGATGCTGAGGCGGCGGCGCATCACTGGGATGATCCGGCCCGCCCCTGCCGGATAAAGGCGGTTTTGCCGCAAGGGACAGAGGCAAAAGAGGCTAAGGCAATGCTGGACGGTCAGCCGGGGGTGGAGGCGCTGGAATTTTGGGAGCATCCCTCTGAGGCAAGCGCCCTTTCGCTGACCTTCCGGCCTGATCAAGTCTCCCGGCTCGCCGTGCCACCGCGCGGCCTGCGCCCGGTCTATGACTGACAGTTTCCCTTAACAAAAAAAGAAGGAGGAGAAGATGACAGACACAGCCAGAGAGCAAGAAACCATAGAATGGCTGGAGAGGTTGAAATCAGCTCTGGATCAAAGAGAGGAAACAGATGTTCTTTTTAGACGAACGCGCGTTCGAAAGACAAAAGGTCGGGTCTTGAGGGCCATTCTAAAGAGACAAGAACTATCCAAAATCTCCATCAGAAATTCGGTAAATTTGTATCGAGATAACGATAAGAGGCAGATAGTCGTTTATTTCCGGTTTCCATACAAGAAGCTTAAGATGCAAGAAATAAACAAAAGGAAATTTGAAAAAACCCTCCGATATTTTACCGACCAGATTAACAAGGGCGAAATTGAGATACCCCCATTTGTTAACCAGCGCAATTTTGGTGACCAACCTTTCAGTGTGGAATATAGAAAAAATGGTTACATAAGGCGGGTAGAAAAAGAGAAATCAGAAAACTTCTCTCTGGTCCGCCGCTTTCCAGAGGGTGAAAAGGAGACAGAAGAAGATCAGTTCAACTGGTTGATTGAGACTGGTTTTGCCATGACAGCGATTTTGGACAGGCTTGCTGAAACAAAAACAGATAAATTTAATCTGCCAAGTTAGAAACAGTTACCGCTAAAACGAGACCGCTGGACAGCGGCGTTTAGCTGGGGCAAGATAGGGGCGTGAGTTCACTGACAGAGCCTTGATGAGCCTTATGACCAATCCATCTGAGGATGTGCCGGAGCCTGACAGTCCGGCTTCTGCCTCTTTCCTGCCTGATCCGGCTGATGCAAAGCTGCTTGCCGATTGGGATTTCCCTGACTTTCTGATTGACCATCAGCTGGGCACACCCGGCTGGCGTGATCATCTGGATACCGATCTGGAACAGACAGCGCGTCTCTTGCTCGCCGGTTTCAAATCTGTATATCCGCTCCCCCCGGCCCAGCTGTCTGTTTTCTGGACAGATGATGCTGAGATGGCGCGGCTTAACGAGGCTTGGCGCGGCAAGGATGGGCCAACCAATATCTTGTCTTTTGACAATGGCACGACAGACCCGGATAGCGGCCGGTTGCTGCTGGGTGATCTGGTGTTGGGACGAGAGATAATAGAGGCAGAGGCGGCGCGGGCCGGTATTCCGCTGGCCGATCATCTGGCGCATCTGTTGCTGCATGGGGTGCTGCATCTGTGCGGCTTTGATCATGAAACAGACAATGAGGCGGAGAGGATGGAGGCACTGGAAAGCCAGCTGATGGTGGCGGCAGGCTTGGCTGATCCCTGGGCCAGAGGAGGGGCGGCATGAAACTGATTTCTGCTTTGGCAAAACCGTTCAACCTGCGCCGCGGCAGCGTGCGTGAAGAGCTGACGGATCTGATCGAAACCTCCATGAAGGATGAGGCCAGCTTCGATAATCATGAAAGCGCGCTGCTGAAAAATATGCTCGGCCTGCGCGACATCACGGCAGAAGATGTGATGGTCCCGCGCGCTGATATTATCTCGGTTGATATAACTGAGGATTTTGACACGGTTGCCGCCCAGATTAGCGCGGCGAATCATAGCCGGGTGCCAGCCAATGACGGCAAGATGGATTCGGTGCGCGGGATGCTGCATCTGAAGGATTTGCTGCCGCATCTTTTGAACCAGACACGCCCGCCGCTGGAAAAATTGCTGCGTCCGGTGCTGTTCGTCTCGCCTTCTATCCGGCTGCTTGACCTGTTGCAGGAAATGCGGCTGCGCCGCCGCCATCTGGCATTGGTGGTGGATGAATTTGGCGGTGTGGACGGGCTGATCACGATTGAGGATCTGGTTGAGGAAATTGTCGGCGAGATTGAGGATGAACATGATGATACGGCCCCGCCGCGCTTTGAGCAGGCCGGCGATGGCACTGCGATAGCCGATGCCCGCCTGGAGCTGGACCGGCTGGAGGCAGTGACCGGCCGGTTGCTGGATGAGGAAGACCGGGATGAGATAGATACGCTGGGCGGGCTGGTCTTTGCGCTGGCGGGCCGGGTGCCGGTGCGCGGTGAGGTGATTCGCCATGCCTCCGGTCTGGTTTTTGAGGTGCTGGACGGCGACCCGCGCCGTATCACCCTGCTGCGTATTGAGGGGCTGGCGATGGACCGGATGCGGGCAGCCCCGGCGCCAGCTGCGCCAGCTGAGGGCTTGGCTGGCCAGAGCGCGCAAACGGTCTCTGAAAAGACCCGATGAAGCGTTTTTTGCTGCTGTTTTTGGCAGGCGGAATAGCGGCCCTTGGCTTGCCACCGGCCAGCTGGCTGATCTGTGTGCTGGGTTTGCTGGTAATCCTCTGGCAGGCAGCCAGCGCGAAAAGCCTGGGGGCGGCCGGGCTGGCCATGCTGGCAGGCGGGTTTGGCTGGTTTGCTGTCTCGCTCTATTGGATAAGCCATTCGCTGTTCATTGGTGATGCGGCCTATCTTTTTATGCTGCCTTTATCAGCCCTTGGCCTGCCGTTTTTTCTGGCGCTTTTCTGGGCAGTTGCCGGGCTGGTGGGCTGGCGGGCCGGGACCAGCCGCAGCCAGAAACTCATTTTTATTGCACTGGCAACCGGGCTGGCAGAGTGGGCGCGCAGCTGGCTGCTGACCGGCTTTCCCTGGAATGCGCCGGGGCAGGTATTTCTGGCCACGGACGGGCTGGCCCAGATGGCCGCGCTGATTGGCCAGAACGGGCTGAACCTGTTGTTATTTGCCTTTCTGGCAGGGCTGGGGCTGGGGTGGGAAAACCGACGGCAGGCTGTGTTTTTGATGCTGCCGCTGCTGATCTGTTTTGGCTGGGGCCAACATCGCATTATAACCGCCCCGCCGCTGGACCCGCAGCCGCCCGCCAAGGTGCGCCTGATTCAGCCCGCTGTGCCGCAGGCAGAAAAATGGCAACGCGCCGCCCGCCCGGCCCATTTGCAGCGGTTGCTAGAGCTGGGTTTGAGCGAAAAACCGATCCCGCAGCTGGTTATCTGGCCGGAATCAGCCTTTGCCGGTTTCTGGCCGCAGGAAAAACAGCTGCTGGCGCAGCTGGCGCGCACCGCCCTGCCAGAAGATGGGCAGCTGCTGACCGGCCTGTTGCGCCGCGGTGGGCCAAACCATCTGCTCAATTCAGTGATGCTGCTGGATGGCACCGGGGCGGAACTCGCCAGTGCTGACAAGCAGCGTCTGGTGCCGTTTGGCGAATATGTGCCGATCCGGTTCCTGCCTTTTGTTGAGGCGCTGGCCGGGCCGACTGATTTTGCCCCCGGCACCGAGCCGGCGCTGTTTGTGCATCCGCAGCTGGGCCATATAAGGGTGCTGATTTGCTATGAGGTGATTTTCCCCGGCTTTATCCGCGGTGAGCGGCGCCCTGATTTTCTGGTTAATCTGACCAATGATGCCTGGTTCGGCCATACCGCCGGGCCCTATCAGCATCTGGCACAGTCCAGATTGCGGGCGATTGAGGAAGGGCTGCCGCTGCTGCGGGTGGCCAATACCGGCATCAGTGCCGGGTTTGACGGGTTTGGGCGGCTGCTTGGCCAGACCCGGCTTGGCGAGGCGGCGGCCCTTGATTTGCCGGTGCCGGCGGCGCTGGCGGCCCCGCCTTATGTGCGTGCCAGACAGGGCGGCTTTCTGTTGCTGATTTTCTGGTTGCTGGGGGCAGCATTGCTGCTTGACCGATCAGGCCAAAAAAGGCAGATATAGGCGCATTTACGCGCGCGCTTTGCAGGAGATGTTTGCTATGGGCTATCTGTTTACTTCTGAATCGGTCTCGGAAGGTCACCCGGACAAGATTTGCGACTGCATTTCCGATACCGTTTTGGATTTGTTTTTGGAGCATGAACCAGAAGCGCGGGTTGGCTGTGAGACACTGGCAACGACCAACCGCATCGTGCTGGCCGGAGAGGTGCGCGCCTCAGAGGAAAACCTGCCGAAAATTATCGACCAGATTGAGGGCCGGGTGCGGGCCGCGGTCAAGAAAATCGGCTATGAGCAGGAAAAATTCCACCATGCCCATTTTGAATTCCAGAATTACCTGCATGAGCAATCTGTTGATATTGCCCAGGGCGTGGATGCTGACAACCTGTCCGGCAAGGATGAGGGGGCTGG
>Ga0181593_10002830_pt1 | contig 16034 bp, 17 predicted proteins | sample 071ome_19_FD_133756 | JGI IMG/M metagenome (GOLD analysis project Ga0181593, IMG submission 133756) | Coastal salt marsh microbial communities from the Groves Creek Marsh, Skidaway Island, Georgia - 071413AT metaG (megahit assembly) | ecosystem: Environmental > Aquatic > Marine > Intertidal...
AGGCAGCTGACCAAGGCGATGTGAACATCCTCTTTATGAAATTTGACCGCATAGGCAAATATATCGCATACCAATTACCACAAAATTTCAAAACCAATAGGCACTTAGATTACACAGATAAGGCTAATAATACTTGGAGACTTACAGGTTACACTGACTTTTTTGAATTAAACAAAGAAGCATTGGAAACCTGCTGTAAAGGCTAATAGGCTATATACGAGACATTGTTTGATTAGGGTTGCCTAATCCACCTTGAGGTGTTGTTTATACACAACTCCAGATACTGGTGCGTCTCACTCGCGATAACCCCTAAAAACCTCTAGCAAAGGAACGAAGCAGAGGATAGTGTAAGTTACAAACTTACATGATGTCGGTGTAGGTAAGGGAAAGGCAGGAGCCCTTGGGGTCGTATTAAATACCTACTTCATAGTCACGGCAGGTGCAACTCACATGAAACACTTCAAGACTTGGAACCTTTGTACAGGTTCCGTCTGACCGATTCAATCTACATGAACCACCCATTAAGACGATCACGTTATTAGAGACTTAAAAAATGTGTTAGAGCGATAGCGAAAACACTAATGAGCGTAGCTCATTACTAAATATTTTAATATAGTATTTGGAGAGACTTTATGCCAGCGGTAGCAAGAAAAAGTGGAACTGAACCTGTAAATACAGTTCATGTTAGTGTAGGTGATGCCAATCCTTTAGATGATTGTGCTTGCGATGCTGCACCTACTATTGTAGCAACTGCTGCTGGATCTGGAAATGTTTTTGCTAATAATATAGGTGTAGTAAGAGCTGGAGATGCGGTACAAGGACACACTATTCCTTGTGGATGTGCGGTCCATGCACCAGGATTAGCTTCTTTTTCTCCAAATGTTTTTGCTAATAATAAAGGAATAGGTCGATTAGGTGATACCTACGGCTGTGGTGCGGTTATACTTAGTGGCTCACCAAATGTAATTGCAAATTAAATAAATGGCAGGCGAGTTTTTGCTGTTTGTTCAATATTTTCGCTGATTATAGTACTAATAACTTCTTTGTCATCTGCAGATAGTTTATACATTATATCGTCATATGATATAGCTCCTCGCATATACCATGCAATTTTATAAGCAATATACTTAATCTGTTTCGCTTCTAATTCTAATTTTTTTACTAGATCTAATATTTCAGAGTTGTCTCGTGTTACGAGATCTTGACGAAAAAACTTGAATAATCCATGTTCATTGCTTTTTCAAATTGTTTATCACATTCTGGATTAATGCATTTCAACTTTAGGCTAGGCAATGTCCATTGGTTATTCATGTCTTTCACGTGGGTTGACAACTGTTTATAAAAATCTGCTTCGGTATTTTTTAAGAACTCTGCTATAATACTGTTATCTTTTTCAATTTCTTCAGTGTTAGATATTGCTGCAACATGACTTATAGTCATTTCTAAATTAAGTGAGTTCATCATCTTATTTAATTGGGTCAGACGTTGCTCGGAATCTGCTGTTTGCTGAGAAAGATTAAGTGTTTGGAATTCTCTTTGGATTTTGTATATTTCTTTGGCGTGTTCAGTTGCAATACGATAGGTAAGTGGTTTAAGGATAATTTGTAAGCCTTTTATTGTGTGTTCATAGACTAAATTTTTGTTCCTGAAAATATCTAACCAATCAACAATATTAACAGTATAGTCTGATTCAGTAGCACAATGGTTGCAGCTGGTGGTAAATTCAAGTGTTTCGCCACTGGTTGCGATACGTATAGCGATTAATAAATGATCTAAGTCAAAGCTGACGATCCTCCAAGGATCTTTGATATGCGGAATACAGCTTTTAATGATGCTGGCTGTTGCTTCACCGCTGAACAGGGCGTCTGGAGTCTTCAACATTAACTCGTCCATGGTGTTCATCCCAAATACAGGAATCTCTGTGTACTGTTGATCTTGTATAACAGTTTCGTCGTAGTACTTGCCTTTGCTGGGCAAGTCAATGTATATCTTAGGTTGTCTGCCGTGTTGGTAAAGGAAACTAGCCATATTTCTCCTGATAAATATCGTTATATTTATATGCACAAAAAATAGTGTGATTAAAAAAGGAAACTTATGGCTGACGCAACTGATCAAATCCTACAACAAATCCTACAAGAACTCCAAAAACAGCGCACAAGTCCAAGTTCAGGACCTCGTAATCAACCAACAACAACTAATAGTAGCAGCAGCACTATGGCAAATCTTGAATCGGGTTTCAAAAACTTAGCAGGATCAGCTAGCGGTTTAACAGGAGCCATGATTAGCGGTACCAGTGGCCTCAGTGGGATGACCAGTGCTGCCCTAGGAGCAGCAGGTAGTTTCGAAAGCCTGACAGAAAAAATTCCTGGTCTGAATACATTGTTAGGAGGATTAGGAGGATCGATACAAGGAAGTATACAATATTTAGAAGCAAATATATCTGCATATAGATCATTATCTAAAGTAGGATTAAGTTTAGGTGGCGATGTAGGAAAACTTGGACAGCTAGCTGGCAATGCCAACATGGCTCTAGGACCATTTGCTGAACTAATAGCACAGAATAAAGATCTACTTTTAGGATTCAGCGATGGACTAGACGGAGGAACGAAAAACCTCAGTGCTATGTTAAAAGAATTTTCCGAAGGAAGCAAGAATTTCCAAAGAGATTTTATGGCGTTAGGCTTTACCCTAGAAGAATCAAATGAGTTGTTTGCTAGGAATCTACTCATACAGCGCAGGACTAATTTACTAACTGGCAAAAGCCAAGCAGATGCCGCAAAGGCAGCCACAGACCTTGCCACACAGATGTCAACCTTATCTAAATTAACAGGAGAGGATGTTAAATCAATACAGGATAAGATACTGCAAGAACAAATGGCCGGCGATAATGCACTGATGATTAGAGAAATGGAAGCCCAGGGATTTAAGGAAGCAGGCAATGCCCATGCTGAAATTACTGCACAACTTGGAATGCTTGGTCCAGAGTATGTACAAATGTTCAAAGAATATGCCCAATATGGAACATTGATGTCAGATCAAAGCAAAGATTTTGCTAATCAAAACAGAGAAGCCGCTGACATGATTTTTGGTAGCGCAATGGCGTTTAGGGGACATAACGCTGACGAAGCCAAAGCAATGACAAAAGAAGCAACTGCATTAACACTAGAGTACCAACGTTCAGTAGAATTTATGCAGATGGGGCAGAAAGCAATGTTAGGTGGTCCGTATGAAGCTGCGAAAAAGAGTTTTGAGAATACACAACAGATACAACGTAGGATAGATGCTGTCCTTGCGGAAGATCCTAGCATGACCGTATCTCAAGCTATAGCAAAAATTATGGAAGACGCAAGGACAGCAACTCAATCTCAAATAGATGAAGGGCAACGTGACGGAGCATTAGGCACAGTAAATGCCATAGAACAGGAAGCAGCTAAAGCATTAGGAGTATTAAATGAAACTGCCAGCAGCATCATTAGTGACAGTCAAAATCTATTTGCAACAGTTAAAGACTTAGCAACGACGGCTATTAGTACACTCACAGAAGGTGCCAAATTTGCTTTTGAAACTGTAAGTGAAACCAACAGAGAACTTGTTAATGATCTCAGAGGTATGCAAGGCCAAACTTTAAACACTGGTGCTGGACAAGTACAAATAACTGAAGAACTAATAAACAAATTAGACAAGTTTGTTGATCCAACTACTGGTAATAAAGAAAAAGAATCTTTACAAAAAGAATTACAAACACTTGGTTTAGTAAACGAAAAAGGAGATATCAACACTGATAAACAAAGTTTAGCAGGATCAATGGATGATGTTATCCGACAGCTAGAATCAAAAAATGCATTTGGTGATGATACGGGTAAAATAATTGATGCTTTAAAAGCAGATAAGCAAAATACTGTAGCAGGAATAGAAGAGAATTTTAATGTCATATACAAAATGTATGAAAAATTCTTTACGCAACAAGCTATAGAAGAAGAAAAATGGGCAAAAGCAGAACAAAAAGCCAAAAAACAAATTTACGATGAGTCACCTAAAACTATATATAATTTGGATCCTGAAAAACAAGGACCTCCAGAAATTATCAGTAATTTAGAACCTGAAAAACAAGCACATCCGGTTACTAATACTCCTACAAGTAAAAGTGATATACAAAAAGAAAAAGAAGCAACAGGAAATGAAAAAGATGATGTATCAAATTTATCAATGAAGATTAGTGAATCAATGGTAAATGCAGAAGTTGATGGAATGATACAGCTAACAATTCCGGCTGATCAAATTAGTTTAAGCAGTATAGCAAGTCCTAAGGGTAATGAAACTGCTCAATTAGTCCAAAGCGATGTAAAACAATATTTAGGACCGGTTAGTGAAACTTTTATGAGACAAGAAAAACTGCTAGGAACAATTTCTAGTAATACAAATAAGATAGGACCTAGTGAAGTTAATAGTAACAAAGGTTATGATCAACCTAACAACAAAACAAGAGAACAACTTGAATTTGATAACTCAGAAGTAATTAACGAATTAAAAATGGCAAATGTCGCTCTTGCAGAATTAAAAGGAATACTACATTCGGATAATGCTACCGTAATAGGCAGATTGGATTCACTAGTAGGGATAAATACTACAGCTAATAACCTGTCAGATCGTAACTTACGATATATGAAAGAAATCGTAGCTTAACGGAAATAAGTAAATTTTATGTCTTGGAAAAAATATTTTACACCAGTAAAATCTCAAAATAATTCCGATGGAATGTATAGTCCAATAAACGGAAGTAGTGCAGGAACTAGGCCTGGTCCTGCAAAGTCTAATTACAGTTCATTCTTGCCAGATGTATATACAGGATCACCAAATCGTGTTGAACGATATGGACAATACAATACTATGGATTTAGATTCAGAAGTAAATGCTGCACTAGACATACTCGCTGAATTTTGTTCGCAAAAGAATAAATTAAATGATACGCATTTTGATTTTAAGTTCCATAAACAAGCTACTAATACCGAGGTACAGATACTAGGACAATATCTAAAGCAATGGTATAAACTTAACAATTTTGAAAATCGCATGTTCAGGATAGTGCGAAATACTTTCAAGTATGGCGATAGTTTTTTCCTTAGAGATCCAGAAACTAAAAAATTATATCATGTTGATCCAAGCAAAGTTAATCGCATAATAGTTAACGAAAGCGAAGGAAAAGAACCAGAGCAATATATAATCCAAGATGTTAATTTTAATTTTAAAGAGATGGTAGCAACTACCGCACTTCAAACTACAGGAAATGTAACCGGCGGTGGTACAGGTTACTTAACAGGTGGTGTAAGAGGAATGGTAGGAACTTCACCTAATCAACCAGGATCAAGATTTCAAATACAAGATCAAGAAACGGCAGTAAATGCAGATCATGTACTTCATCTAAGCCTTAGCGAAGGATTAGACAATAATTATCCTTTTGGTACAAGTTTACTAGAAAGTATTTTTAAAGTTTATAAACAGAAAGAATTATTAGAAGATGCTATACTAATTTATCGTATCCAAAGAGCTCCGGAGAGGAGAGTCTTTTACATTGATGTGGGTAACATGCCAAGCCATCTTGCAATGCAGTTTGTTGAGCGTGTAAAAACGGAAATCCATCAACGGAGGATCCCATCCAAGACAGGAGGAGGAACCAACGTCATAGACAGTAGCTACAATCCTCTGTCAATCAACGAAGACTACTTCTTTCCACAAACTGCAGAAGGACGTGGATCAAAGGTAGAAACCTTACCTGGTGGTACTAATCTTGGTGAAATTGATGATTTAAAGTATTGGACTAACAAACTGGTAAGAGGATTACGGATTCCTAGCAGTTATCTTCCAACCGGAGCAGAAGACGCAACCAGTAATTATAATGATGGCAGGGTAGGCACTGCTTTCATCCAAGAATTACGATTTAACACTTATTGTGAGAGACTACAAAATTTACTTGTTGACGAATTTGATCAAGAATTTAAAAGATATTTGTTAGAAAAAGGTGTTAATATCGATACTTCAATGTTTGATATTAAATTTACTCCACCACAAAATTTTGCAGCCTACAGACAAAGTGAGCTAGACAATCAAAGAATAGGAACATTTGGACAAATACAGGCTATTCCGTTTATAGCAAACAGATTTGCATTAAAGCGATTCCTTGGTTTAAGCGAAGAAGATATTGCAGAAAATGAACGACTATGGCGAGAAGAGAATGACGAAACGCTTAATCCACCTCCAGGTGATGCTGCTGGAGAAATGCGTGGAGTAGGAATAAGTAGTGCTGGAATTTCAGCAGATATAGGTGGTGCAGAAGATCAAATATCAATAGACGATGCAGAAGGCGGAGGAGAAGGTGAACCACCAGAAACAGCTACTGGAGAAGATTTGGCAGGGCAGCCCGCAGCAGAAGCACCACCAGCAGGAGCCGCACCACCGGTATAAATACAATATGATACTTAGAGAACTATTTTATTTGAATAAAGAAACTATGGAAATGGAAACTGACGATCGTTATGAGCCGCAGTATGACGATTCTGTAGTTGATCTAGACGATACTAGGAAGACAAGACTTACTTTAAGACAAATAAATCGTGCAAGGAAAGCAAGCGAGCTGCACGATAAAGAAAAAGCTAATGAAATAGAGTTTGTTCGACAAATGTATGGAATAGCAGCACAGGCAGCAGCAGCCGGAATGTAACGTTGGCTAAGATAGACAAGAGTAAATTTTCCAAAGAACAATGGAAAATTATTAAAGAACAGCGTAGAATTGCTAAAGAAATAAAACAGAATCAAACAACCCCTATCATATCACCACCAAAAACAAATATATACCACTCTACTGATATTGCCTTTGTTTTAGGAAATGGCACTAGTAGAGAAGCAGTTAATCCTGAAGATCTTAGACAGTACGGAAAAATCTATGGTTGTAATGCCTTATATAGATCGTTCGCACCAGATTATTTAATAGCAGTTGACGTAAAAATGATATTAGAAATTAACAAGTCCGGATATCAAAAACATAATGAAGTTTGGACAAATCCAAATAAAAGTTATAACATGATGAAAGGATTTAATTTTTTTAATCCTAGCAAAGGGTGGAGTAGCGGCCCAACTGCATTATGGTTAGCTTCTCAACATAGATATAATAAAATTTACATATTAGGTTTTGATTATCAAGGATTAGAAGGCGGAAAAAAATTCAATAACATTTATGCAAATACTCAAAACTATAAAAAAAGCAATGATGGAGCAACTTTTTTTGGAAATTGGTTACGGCAAACAAAATCAGTAATAGACACACATAGGAATATACAATATATTAGAGTAATTGAAGAAGGAAATTACAAACCGGATGAACTAAATAAGTTTGATAATTTTACTACTCAAAGTATAGTAAATTTTAAAAAAATATTTCAATTAATGTAATTTTAAAGTCAAAAAAGGCTATTTTTATCCTTTATCCTACCGTTTTATGATAAAATATGTAAATAATATTATGACAGCCTTACCATCTGGTAAAAATTTATAGGAGTAATCAATGGCTACAAAAAGAACACGAAAACAAATTAACGAGGCACTAAAGCCTGTTAAAGGAAGTAAAAAAGGTCCTGTATCGCCTGAAATGCAAAAAAAATTAGATGCAGAAGAAGCAGCAGAAAAAAAAGCAATGAAAAAAGAGTCAGTTGATAAATTTCAACAAATGCTTGAGTATCTTGTAAACGAAGATACTGCACGGGCCGAAGATCTTTTTCATGAAATTGTAGTGGAAAAATCAAGACAAATTTATGAAAATTTATTAGCAGAAGAACTAGAAGATGAAGAAGTTGATGAATCAGATGACGAAGAAGTTGATGAATCAGATGACGAAGAAGTTGATGAATCAGATGACGAAGAAGTTGATGAATCAGATGACGAAGAAGTTGATGAAAATTTTAATCTTGACGAATTTGAAGTAGAAGCTGATGATGACATGGAAATGGGCGGAGATCCAATGGATGACATGGAAATGGACATGGACGATGAAGAAGGTGACATGGACATGGACATGGATGCTGACATGGATAGCGACGAGCCTGTAACACAAGATGACATTAAAGATCTTGAAGCAGAATTAGCTGACCTTAAAGCCGAGTTTGAACAACTAATGGCAGGCGAAGAAGGTGACATGGACATGGGGGACGAAGAAGAAGGTGACATGGACATGGGGGACGAAGAAGAAGGTGACATGGACATGGATGACGAAGAGCCAGAAGAAGAAAGTTTTGCATACGAATCACAAAAAAAAAGTAATGCAGAATTAATGCGAGAGTATGTAAACAAAATTGGTGGAAACGAATATCAGCAATTTGGAAAAATGGGTGATAACGGCGCTAATACTAAATCAGTTGTTGCTGGAAAAAATGACATGGGTGGTACAACTCAAAATATTTTAAGAGCTGATACTGAAGCTGGTGTAGAAGCTAATAAAGGTAACTTACACGGTAATCCAGTAAGTGACCAGAATAAAAAAGACATGAACACTAAAAATGTTAATGTACCTGGAGCAAAGTCTGCTACAAAAATGACTGCAGTACCAAAAGGTCATGGAGCAGAGAAAAAAGGTTCCGGTGACACCGCAGCTAACAAAAAATCAATTGTTGGCAGCAGATAAGGACTAGGAATGAATTTTTTACGAGAACATTTAACTTTTGACCAAGCACAAGTAATCGTTGAGAATGCCAACGAAGGAAAAGACTTGTATATGAAGGGAATTTGTATACAAGGTGGAGTGCGTAACGCTAATCAGCGTGTTTATCCTGTAAATGAAATTGGCAGGGCTGTCAAAACCCTCAGCGAACAGATACAAGGTGGGTACAGTGTTCTCGGAGAAGTAGATCATCCCGAAGGTCTAACAGTCAACTTGGATCGTGTAAGTCACATGATAAATGAAATGTGGATGGACGGTCCAAATGGCTACGGCAAAATGAAAATATTACCAACACCAATGGGACAACTAGTAAGAACTATGCTTGAAAGCGGTGTAAAATTAGGCGTTTCTAGTAGAGGTTCGGGTAATGTTAAAGAAGACGGAAGTGGAGAAGTAAGTGATTTTGAGATAATTACAGTTGATGTAGTTGCTCAACCAAGCGCACCTGGTGCTTATCCAACTCCAATATACGAACATCTTATGAATACACGAGGTGGTTATAAGGCATATGAATTAGCACAGGCAACTAAAGAAGATAAAAAGGCACAAAAATACTTAAAAGAATCACTGATTAACATAATCAGTAGACTCCAATAACAGGAGAGAATATATGTTGGATGCACTAAAAACTTTATTTGAAAATGATGTAGTTACAGAAGACGTGCGTCAAGAAATCGAAGAAGCATGGAACCGTAAAGTTAAAGAAAACAAACAAATGGTAACAGCTCAACTTCGAGAAGAATTTGCTCAAAAATACGAGTATGACAAAACTTTAATGGTTGAAGCAGTTGATAAAATGGTAAGTGAGCGTTTGCAACAAGAAATGGCTGAACTTGCCGAAGATCGGAAGCAACTAATTGAAGCTAAAGCAAAATATACAATTGCTATGCGTGAAAATGCAGGTGTACTTAAAACTTTTGTAGCAAATAGCTTGGCAAAAGAAGTAAAAGAACTACATGAGGATCAAAAAACAGTAGCTAACAAATTTAAAATGTTAGAAGAATTTATTGTTGATAATCTAGCAAAAGAAATAGCTGAATTCCAGACAGATAAGAATGATTTAGCTGAAACTAAAGTTAGATTAGTAAGAGAAGCAAAAACTCATTTTAACAAAATTAAAGCTACATTTGTACAAAAAAGCACTGACAAAGTATCTGGATTAGTTGAAAAAGTACTAAACAGAGAAATTGGACAGTTGAAAGAAGACATAGAAACTGCTCGTAAAAATGACTTTGGACGCAGATTATTTGAAGCGTTTAGTAGTGAATATATGAACAGTTATCTTAATGAAAAATCAGATACTGCTAGATTGTTAAAAATTGTTGGCTTGAAAGATAAGCAAGTTAATCAAGCAAAACAAGCAGTACTTGAAGCAAAGAAGATTATTGCGGAAAAAGATAAAAAATTATCTTCTATTAAAAGTTCAATTGAACGCAATAGAATTTTATCAGAACTAACAGATCCGTTAAATAAATCTCAAAAATCTATCATGTTAGACCTTTTAGAAAGTGTACAAACTGATAGATTAAGATCATCATTTGAAAGATATCTACCAGCTGTCATTGACGGCAAAACACAAGAAAAAAAGGCAGTTTTAACAGAAGGCAAAGAAATTACAGGCAATAAAGAAAATCAGACAAAAACAAATAATAGTGCAAGTGATAATGTCATCGACATTCGAAGACTTGCAGGACTTAATTAAGGAGAAATTAAATGTCAGAATTATTAGAAAGTCGCTGGCAGGATACTAGAACTGCACTTTTAGAAGGCCTCCAAGGCACTAAGAAATCGGTAATGGCTGCCACACTAGAAAACACAAGAAAATATCTTATTGAGAGTGCATCAGCTGGTGCTACATCTGCTGGAAATGTTGCTACTTTAAATAGAGTTATTTTACCAGTTATCAGACGTGTAATGCCAACAGTTATTGCTAATGAAATTGTTGGTGTACAACCAATGACTGGACCAGTTGGCCAGATCCATACACTACGTGTACGATATGCTGACACTGCACAAGGTGTTGTTGCAGGCGAAGAAGCATTGTCACCATTTAAAATTGCTCAAGGTTATTCAGGTAACAATGCAGCTGATCCAAATGGTAAAGCTGATTCAACAGCAGCACTAGAAGGTGCAGCTGGTAGAAGAATGTCAATCCAAATCTTGAAGCAAACTGTAGAAGCTAAAACACGAAAGCTCAGCGCTCGTTGGACTTTTGAAGCTGCTCAAGATGCTCAAGCACAACACGGAATTGACATTGAAGCTGAAATTATGGCAGCTTTGGCCCAAGAAATTACCGCTGAAATTGATCAAGAAGTACTTAACAGCCTTCGAACATTAGCAGGCGGTGCTGCAGAAACATTTGATCAGGCAGCAGTAAGTGGTACAGCTACATTTGTTGGTGATGAGCATGCTGCACTTGCAGTTCAGATCAACAGAGTATCAAACTTGATTGCACAGCGAACACGAAGAGGCGCTGGTAATTGGGCTGTGGTATCTCCACTTGCACTTACAATCCTTCAAAGTGCTACAACAAGTGCATTTGCACGTACTACAGAAGGAACATTTGAAGCACCAACTAATACAAAATTTGTTGGTACATTGAATAACGCTATGAAAGTATATGTTGATACATATGCAAGTGATGCTACTGATGTATTGATTGGATACAAAGGTTCAACAGAAAGTGATGCTGCTGCATTCTACTGCCCATACATTCCGTTGATGAGCAGTGGTGTTGTACTTGATCCAGCTACATTTGAGCCAGTCGTGAGCTTTATGACACGATATGGTTATGTAGAACTTACAAATACAGCATCATCTCTTGGTAACGCTGCTGATTATTTAGGAAAAGTAGCAATTACTAATGGTAATGTAAGCTTCAGCTAATTATATCTAAGTTAGATATATAATATTAAAAGCTCTATAAATATTTTTATAGAGCTTTTTTTTTGGAGAAAAAACCATGGCGTATACAGATGCAGTACTAGAACATTATAATAATCCTAAGAATGTTGGCAGTTTAGACAAATCCGCAGCGGATGTTGGTACAGGCCTAGTTGGTGCACCGGAATGCGGTGACGTTATGAAATTACAAATTCGTGTAGAAGATGAACGTATTGTTGATGCAAAGTTCAAGACGTTTGGGTGTGGCAGTGCGATTGCAAGTAGTAGTTTAGCAACAGAATGGGTAAAGGGTAAAACAATAAACGAAGCTTTTGAAATTAAAAATACAGAAATAGTAGAAGAATTAGCACTACCTCCAGTAAAAATCCATTGTTCAGTTTTAGCAGAAGATGCAATTAAAGCAGCAATAAAAGATTACAGGAGTAAACAATGCACAAAAAATTAGAAACCCAAGACGAAAATGAACAAATAGGTTTAACAAATTACAAGTTTAAGGATTTACCAGATTGGGCAAAAAAAGCATGGTTAGAACAAAAACAAAACAACAACAATAGAGGATAAATACTTTAAGTGTGCCGCAGGGCGGACTTATGCTGTTCCCACAGCGTAACGGATAGAACCCGTATTTATAAGGAGAAACAAATGGGAAGACCGGTTAATAAAAGAAAAATTGGATATGGTACAGGACGTATTGCAGTAAGTCGTCACTATTTTACAAGCGGAGCAGAAGCTACAACAGCCGCTCATATCTACAAACAAAAAGGTGATAGTAAATTTTGGGTAAGACTTGATTCTGATAATGCTGATCCTACTGCTGGTGAAACATTAAAATTAGTTAATAAAGCAGGAACAGGCGGCGGAGAAGCATTAGCTCCAGGTGAATTTACAATCGACGCTAGAGGTTCAGATTCAACAATTTATCAAGTAACTAAACTAAGAAATAAAACTGTGCAAATCGAAGGTTCAGGAGCAGGAGCTGCTTTACCTAACGCAGAAAACGTTATTTACAATATTGGAATAGATGCAGATAATAGAGAAGATGCTGACGTTCCTAATGCAGTTTTAAGTGTTGAATTACCTAAACAATAATTTAATATTATTTTAAAGTGAGGCAGTTAATGCCTCACATTTTGGACAGAAATTTATGTCAAAAGTTTTAAAAGTAGAAAACGGGAATTATACCGTAAAAGTAGAATCAGGCAGAGAAATTATCCTTGACACGGCTAGAGGCGCAACTTCTGGCGGGAAACCTGCCGGAACAGTAGTTATCCGTGGAAGTTTAGAAGTTGAAGGCGCAACAACTACTGTGGAATCAACTGATACTTTTGTTCAAGATAATATTATTACACTTAATAGTGGAGAAACCGGCATTGGAATCAGTGCATTAAAAAATTATCAAAGTGGAATAGAAGTTGATAGAGGCTCAGCAGCAACTGCAAGAATAGTATTTGATGAAAATATTAATTGGACATTAGGTGGAAATAGTGGAGTTGGTACATGGAAATTAGAAAACACTGCTGATGGATTAATTCCGTTGCACACCAACGGTATTAAAGCCGACGGAACACTATTTGTTGACGTAGGTAACGGTGTAATCAGCGTAACTAATACAAATGATTATGAAAAGAAAGTTTTTACATATAATAATTCAGGAGTAATTGAAGAAGCATTTGCAGGTGCCGGTGTTATTGTAGACGATGATCATATTCCAAATGCAAAAGCTATACAAGATTTTTTCATTTATTCATTAAATTCATTAGGAACAAGTATTATTACAGATTTTGATACTGTGGTTGCAGCTAGAGATATTGATACAACCGGTAATGAAAGTCAGGTGAATATCAGAGTTGATAATTTGCCAACAGCAAATTTTTATACTGATAGAGTTGAATTTGAGAGTATTGGATTTTTAAAAAACAAAATAACATTACTAGATAGTAACGAAGATTTGATTATAGATGCACCAGGAACAGGAAATGTTGTAATAAGAGATACTCTTCAGTTAACAGAAACTCCTGGAGTAGATGATGTATTATTAGATCCAACAGTTCCTAGTGATGGCGTAAAATTGTATGCAAAAACAGAATATACTGGTAATACAGGAATATATTTTGTAAATAAAAGTAATACTCGAGATGAACTAATAAGTAAGAACAGGGCTGTTGTATACAGCATGATTTTTTAAGGAATAATTGATGGCAATTACAAATGCACAACTACAAGCAACACAACAAACCCTATTACTAGTACCGTCTGAAAAAACCTATGCTATCACAAATATACTAGTGTGTAATAATAGTCTAACTGATGAAGCTACCTTTGACATACATTTTGTACCTCCTGGTGATCCTGTTAGTAATAGCGTAACTAGAATTATTAATAATTTAACTTTACCTGCAACTGAAACTTTTACTTTTGATAGCGAAAGGATAATCTTAGAAGCAGGTGACAGGGTTGTATTTGTTGCAGAGCCTGATATCGGCGGTGGTCTTACAAATTTAAGTGCTACTATTAGTTACATGGAGTTGTAATGCGTTTAATAAAAGCACAAACAACAAATCTTCGTAGCATTAAAGGTACAGGTGTTAAACATGATATAACCGATAATACGGTTATTGACACTACGAAAGCAATGCTTGTAGCAAAAGGAACAACTGCTGAAAGACCAGTTACTCCTATTAATGGTTATTTGCGTTATAATACTGATGTTAATGAATTTGAATTTTATCAAAATTCTGCATGGAGGAAAGTTAGATATAAAGAACCAAACCATGTTGGCATAACCCAGCAAAATTTAGGTAGTGGAGATGCTGTTGAAACAATTTTTGGTCCTTTAAATAGTGGAGATTCAGATTATCCCGTTCCTGCAGCAGCACAAAACATATTAGTTTTTGTTGAAAATGTTTTTCAAATTTCAGGAACCAACTATACCTTAGTTCAAAATCCAGGACCAGTTTCTAATCCTATTAGTAATATTATAAGTGCAGGACCTACTACTGTAATTGAAACTGCAAATAATCATTTATTAACTGATACTGATCAGGTGTACATATCCGGTGTTGATAGTTTATTAGATGATATATTAGAATCGTTAAATACAGATGTAAATAACAGTCCAGGTAGCCATAATATTATCAGTATTGTTAGTCCTACCCAAATTGAAGTTGGCGTTGATACAACTGGTGCAGATTTAGGACAATATGTTGTAAATTCAGGAGCTATCCTAAAAGCAGGAACTACAACAGTATACTTTCCTGGATGGTACATACAATTTTCAAGCGCACCAGATCTAGACAAGCCTATAACAGTCCTACATAATTTTGACAAATAACACTATAAATACTGTGCAAGGAGAAAAATGTGGCACAAGTTGGTAGAATTTCTGGACCGTTATTATCCTCAAACTTAGAACGTCAAGGACGTAATCTCAAATTCCGAAATACATTAGATACTACACCAGTTTTATGGTTAGATGTAAATACTGGAAAAATAGGCATAAACTATAATGGCGAGCCATTATCAGAACTCTATATTCCAAATACAGCTCAATTTCAAAATTTAATTGGCGTTAATACTGCTAGATTTGATAATTGGTCAATAGGTCCTAACTTTATAGGCATAGATAGCGGTTCTATATATCTTGATTCTCAGTCTACAATTAATTTAACTGGACTCGGCACTGATCAACTTATTGCACAAAATAACTTTATTAAAACTTATAATAGCAATACTAATCTCGAATTAAATCCTAGTGGTACTGGTACAGTAGAGGTCCAAACAAATACTTGGGTTGACGGAAGTATCCATGCAACAGGCAATATCACTGCTGATGGAAATTTAGTTTTAGGAAGCGGCGACGAAGATAACATTATTATTAACGCTGAACTAACTGTACCTTTAACTCCTGCACAGGATAACACATACTCACTTGGAACAGCCGATAAAACGTTTGGGCAGATATATTCTCCTTTGTTGAATGGAGAACTTTTAACAGTCCAATCAATTGCAATTGGCGCATTAAGTGATTTAGGCAGGAAAATAGGAAATACTTTCTATGTAGCCGTAGGAGGCGATGACAATAATGAAGGCGACCATCCACAAGGACCCTTTAGAACTATTAAAAGAGCATTAGATGCAGCAGACGGTAGCACAGCAGGACCTGTTACAATACACATATTTCCTGGAACTTATGAAGAAGCATTGCCACTAACTGTACCTCCGAACACAACTGTTAGTGGTGAAGATATACGTAACGTAATTGTAAAACCTGCTGCAGGTTATGAAAGAAATGATGTATTTTTACTTAACGGTGAAACTACCATACAAAATTTAACAATTAAAAAAGATCCACCAAATTTCGTACTAGACAATCCAAATGCATATAATACATCAGCAGGTGATTATTTTGGTTATAGAGTTGCAATAT
>Ga0181593_10002834_pt1 | contig 16023 bp, 11 predicted proteins | sample 071ome_19_FD_133756 | JGI IMG/M metagenome (GOLD analysis project Ga0181593, IMG submission 133756) | Coastal salt marsh microbial communities from the Groves Creek Marsh, Skidaway Island, Georgia - 071413AT metaG (megahit assembly) | ecosystem: Environmental > Aquatic > Marine > Intertidal...
ATACGCTGGGTTCCTGCGGTTTCGGTCACGTCGATGCCGTCGTGTGCATTGCTGGCCCCGCTTCCTGACGCGTTAAGCTTGCCGATGACATAACTGCTTCCATTGTCCCGGGCGCCACCGAGAGCCAGGAGCAGCATCTCTCCCGCCGCGTCCGCCGGCGCGCGTTCCGGCACCGCCTGGGCCAAGGCGCCGACGATACAGCCGGAGATGCGCTTGATCGTCGAGGTCCGCGCGTTGACGGGAGCCGGCTCGCGCGGATTAACCAGCGAGCCCTCGGGCAAATGCAGGCTGATCGGCCGAAAGCATCCGCCGTTGGTCGGGATATCGGGATCGGTCATCGCGTGGACCGCGAAGTAGGCCGCCGCGTGAGAGCCCGAGGGCATGCAATTGAAAGGCCCCCGCAACTGATCGGCGGTGCCGGCGAAATCCACGTGGATCGTATCGCCCTTGATCGTCACCGCCACCTCGATCCGGATCGCGGTGTCCTGATCGATGCCGTCATTGTCCAAGAAGTCATGATAGCGATGCACACCGTCGGGGATCGCCCTGATCGCGGCTCGCGTCATCATCTCGGAGCGGGCGAGAAGATCGCTGAAGATTTCATCCAACAGGGTCGCCCCGTGGCGCTCGGCGAGTTCACGCAAGCGCCGGCGGCCAATCTCGCACGCCGCGACCTGGGCGTTCAGATCGCCCGTGAAACTGTCGGGCATCCGCACGTTGAGCCGGAGCATCTTCATCAGGGTATCGTTGACCACGCCCCTGGACATGAACTTGAGCGGCGGGATGCGAATGCCTTCCTGATAGATCTCGGTCGCGTCCGTCGGGACCGAGCCCGGCGACATGCCGCCGACATCCTGGTGGTGGGTCATCGCCGCGCTGAGGGCGATCGGACGGCCATCGTGAAAGATCGGCATGATCAACGCGATATCCGGCAGATGGGTGCCGCCGAGATAGGGATCGTTCATCACATAGACGTCGCCGTCTTCCATCACCTCCGCCGGAAACTCGCCGAGAATCGACCGCACGACGGGTATAAGCGTCGCCAGGTGAATCGGGATCGCGACCGCCTGGGCCAGGGTCTCTCCGTCCATGGTGAACAGGCTGGCCGAGGCGTCCAGGCCTTCCTTCACGATGGGAGAGAAGGAGCTACGAAACAGCGTGGATTGCATCTCGTTGGCAATGCCATCCAGCTTGTTGCGCACCACCTCGACGGTGATCGGATCCAGCCGGTTGTCAGAGTGCTCGCTCATCCCGCGTCCTCCATCCGCTCCAGCATGATCAGCAGCGTATCGCGGACCACGCCGCGCCAGCCGGGCGGTACCCAAGTCGTCGTGTCGTCCTGCTCGATGATCACCGGTCCCTCGATCTCGCTCCCCGGCGCCAGGCGCGCCCGGTCAAGGATCTGGACTTCAAGCATCGCCGCGTCGCCTCCGGCGACGACTCGCCGCGTCCCCTTCAGCGCCGGGCCGGATTCAACCCTGAAATCCGGCGGGATCGCCTCGGAAGGCACGCGATGAACAGTCCGGAGATTGACGACCCTGGTCGCCCCCTCGACCGAATGGCCGTAAACTCGGTCATGCAGGGCCAGGAAGTCCCGGTAAAGTTTTTCCAGCGGCGCGCCGTCGTCGAGATCCAGCGGCACTTCCAGATGATAACCCTGACCGACGTAACAGATATCGGCGCTGTACAGGATCTCGGGCCGGATGTCACCGAGACGTTCCTCGGCCATCAACGCGGCGGCCTCGACATCAAGCTTGGCCAGACCCTGCTTGACCGCGTCGACATCCAGATCCCCGAGCGGTCTCGAGAACGACGCCGACACCTCATGTTCCACCGGCGCGGCCAAAAGCCCCGCCGCCGACAGCACGCCTGGGTGACGCGGCACCAGGACCTTGCGCATCGACAGTTCCTCGGCCAACGCGCAGGCATGCAGGCCGCCGCCGCCGCCGAGCGCCAAAAGCGCGAAGTCTCGAGGGTCGAAGCCCTGCATGATTGAGACCAGGCGAATCCCCTCGGCCATTTGCGCGGTCAGGACACGGTGAATGCCCCGGGCCGCGGCCTCGACCGACAGCGATAGCGGCGCAGCGATTTTCTCCTCGATCACGGCATGGGAGCGGGCTGGGTCAAGCGACAGGGTCCCACCCGCGAAATACCCTGGATCCAGGAGACCGAGCACGAGCGAGGCATCAGTCACCGTCGCCTCGTCCCCGCCGCGTCCATAGCAGGCCGGACCGGGATCGGAGCCGGCGGAATGCGGCCCGACCTTGAGGCCGCCGGCGCCGTCGATCCAGGCGATGCTACCGCCGCCGGAGCCGATGGCGTTCACGTCGACCATCGGGACCCGCACTGTAAAGCCGTCGATCACGCCCTCTTGGCGGACCAGTGGCTTGGCCCCGCTGATCAGGGCGATATCGCAGCTCGTCCCACCGATATCGACGGTGATCAGATCGCTCTCGCCATTCGCCTCGCCCTCGCCCAACCCGCCGACGACACCGCCCGCCGGGCCGGACAGAAACAGCCGAACCGGCCTGCGCCGCGCGACCGCCGCTCCCGCGAGGCCACCCCGCGACTGCATCACCCGCAGTGGCGCGGCAACGCTTTCCGCTTCCAACGCGTTGGAAAGATTCGCCAGATAGGCATCCACGGTCGGCTTGATATAGGCATCGAAGGCGGTGACGACCGTACGCTCGTATTCGCGAAACACCGGATCGATCTCGCTTGAAAGCGAAACCGGAAGATCCGGCCAACGCCGGTCAACGATTTCCCGTATTCGGCGCTCATGCGCGGGATTGGCGAAGGAAAACAACAACGCAACCGCGAGCGAGGTCGCGCCCTCGGCCAGGACCGCCTCTACCGCGCGCGCAACGCTTTCCTCGTCCAGCGCCGTGATCACGGACCCGTCGGGCCCGACGCGCTCCTTGACCCCGACCCGGCGTCTACCCGGGGCCAGGAAGACCGGCGTCTCCGGCTCAAGACGTACGCTATACATATGCCGGCGCATCTGCCGGCCTATTTCCAAAACGTCCCGGAATCCCTCGGTGGTCAGCAGGCCGACCACCGCGCCCTTGCGCTCCAGCACAGCATTGGTCGCGACGGTGGTGCCATGCGAGAACACGGAAATTTCCTTCGGCGCCACGCCGTGATCCTCAATGAGGCGCCCGACACCCTCGACCACTGCCTGGCTAGGATCCGCGGGAGTGCTCGGCACCTTGAAAGCCAGCCGGGCGCCATCGCCGAATACACAGGCGAAGTCCGTGAAGGTTCCCCCCACGTCGACGCCAACCTTCAAGGAACTTTTCGACACGCCGTTTCCCGAGATCATTATTTCATTCCAGGTTTTATGACCCGCGATCAGCCCCACGTCACGACCTCATCGGAGTCCCGGGTGAATCATCGCACTCGGGTTGATCCGACACTCGATCCACAAAAATTTCCAAAAAACGACCATATTGTCGCATATAGACGATTTATATTGTCATCCTGTCGAGCGCATGGCTTTTTCGGGTGAACAGAGGCGCCGCTTCGCGCGACACGAAAAAACACGGGAGCCAGGATGAAACCCATCGAAACGGCCGAGGATATCTCCGTTTTGGCCTTTGGCTTCATGGCGTCGAAGGCTCTGTTCGCGGCTCTGCATGTCGATGTGTTTGGCGCTTTGAACTCCCGTTCGAAGACCGTTCATGAACTCGCCGACGCGACAAAGGTGCCGCCGACCCGCATGGCGACCCTGGTCACCGCCCTGGTTTCGGTGGGACTGCTGGTTCGAGACGGCGACAAGATTTCGAACGGCCCGGCCAGCGCGCTATATCTGGTGCGCGACGGGGCAAATTATTTCGGCGATTACCTGCGCTTTCAGATCGACCGGCAGATGTACCCGTTCATGGAGCACTTGGACCGTGTCCTGATCGGCGATTCCGATGGTGTCGAGTTCGCCACCTATGCCGACTGGATGGCGGACAAGGACCAGGCAGAGCTGTTTAGCCGCTCTCAACACTCCGGGTCCCTCGGGCCAGGCGCGGTTCTGGCCAAGCGCTTGGCTCTTGGAGAGGATGCATCGTCGATGTTGGACGTCGGTGGTGGCTCGGGCGCGTTCTCGATCATGTTCTGCAAGCGCTATCCGAATCTCCACGCGACGGTGCTCGACTTCCCCAACGTCATTGAGGTCGGCAAGCGCTTCGTGGCCGAGGAAGCGATGCAAGACCGCGTCGACTTTCTGGCGGCAGACGGGACCACCGCCAATTGGCCCGACGGCCAGGACGTGGTGCTGATGAGCTATCTATTCTCCGGGGTTCCCGAGCAAGCGATACCGGATCTCTGCGACCAGGCATTTCGCGTTCTCAGGCCGGGTGGCCTCGTCGCCGTGCACGATTTCATGGTCGGCAACGACCGCTCCGGACCGCCGCTGGCGGCGCTCTGGCAGCTCCAGCACATGGTCTATACCCCCGACGGGGTTGGATTGACGCCGAAATTCGTGGAAGACGCGCTTTCCATCGTCGGATTCGAAATCACGAAATGCGACGATCTGATCCCAGGGATGACCCAGGCGATGATTGCCCGCAAACCAGCCTGAGAGCCCGCGGAGGCTCGGTCCCGCCAGGTTCCGCGACCGGGGATGGCCATCACTTACCGTTGATACCTTCCGCGCCATCCCCGAAGATGACGCGAGAAGAACAATGATGTCGGAAAACCGACGATAACAGGGACTGTTCGCGGATCACTCCATGTCGGCTGATGCCTTGATCCGCGAAACTCGAAAGGGGAGAAAGTCATGTCCAAGAAACAACTGCTAGGTTCACTTTGGGCCGAGGGAAAAATCTCGCGCCGCGACTTCATGGCGGGCGCCGCCGCGATCGGCTTGACCGCGAGTTCCGCGACCGCGCTCATGGCCTCCAGCGCCAAGGCCGCGACGCCGAAGAAGGGTGGCCGCTATCGCATGGGCCTGGGCCACGGCTCCACCACGGACTCCTTCGATCCGGCGACCTACGAGAACGGTTTCGCGACGAACCTCGTGTTCACGCATATGAATCACCTTACCGAGGTGAACAACGACGGCTCGCTGATCCCCGAGCTCGCCGAGAGCTGGGAGCCGTCCTCGGACGCGCGCACCTGGACCTTCAAGCTGCGCAAGGGCATTGAGTTCCACAACGGCAAGACCATGGACGCCGACGACGTTCTGGCCTCGATCAACCACCACCGGGGCAAGGACACCAAGTCCGGCGCCAAGGGTATTCTTGACCCGATCGAGGCGATCAAGAAGGACGGCAACGACACCGTCGTGTTCTCGCTGAAGGACGGCAACGCCGACTTCCCGTTCCTGGTCTCCGACTACCACCTCGCGATCTTCCCGTCCAAGGACGACAAGATCATCTGGGAAGGCGGCATCGGCACCGGACCCTATAAAGTCGAAAGCTTTGAGCCGGGCGTTCGCGCGTTCCTGACCAAGAACCCGAACTACTGGAAGGAAGGCCGGGGCCATTTCGACGAGGTCGAGATGCTGTCGATCATCGACGGCAACGCCCGCCAGAATGCCTTGACCACCGGCGAGGTCGATGCGATCGACCGGGTCGACACCAAGACCGTGCGCCTGATGGCGAGGGTCAAGGGGGTGAAGATTCAAGAATCCACCGGCACCCTGCACTACACCTTCCCGATGGATACGCGGGTCGCGCCATTCGACAATGTCGATGTTCGTCTGGCGCTGAAATACGCCATGAACCGCGAGGAGATCCTCAAGAAGGTCCTGCATGGTCACGGCGCGCTGGGCAACGACCATCCGATTTCCACGTCCAATCGCTATCACGCCGGCGACCTGCCACAGCGTGGCTATGATCCGGACAAGGCCAAGCATCACCTCAAGAAGGCCGGCGCCGAGGGCCTGACGGTGAGCTTGTCGGCCGCCGACGCGGCGTTCGGCGGCGCGGTCGACGCGGCGGTTCTGTACAAGGAACACGCGGCGAAGGCCGGCATCACCATTGACCTCATCCGCGAGCCGAATGACGGTTACTGGTCGAATGTCTGGATGAAGAAGCCCTGGTGTGTCTGCTATTGGGGTGGTCGTCCTACCGAGGATTGGATGTTCTCCACCGCCTATGCCGGCGGCGCGAACTGGAACGACACGTTCTGGAAGAACGACCGTTTCGACACCCTGCTGAAGGCGGCGCGGGCCGAGCTTGACGAAGCCAAGCGAGGCGCCATGTACGCCGAGATGCAAGGCATCGTCCACAATGACGGAGGCGTCGTCATTCCCATGTTCGCCAATCATATCCACGGCCTGTCCGACAAGGTCATGCATGACGACAAGGTCGCCGGAAACTGGGAGATGGACGGCAGCAAGTCGGCGGAGCGGTGGTGGTTTGGATAAGCCGTCCCCGCTGACCGTTCATGTCTCAAATCCTCACCATGGTGGCCCAGCGACTGGCGCTGGGCCTCCTCACCCTGATCGCGGTTTCGCTGATCATCTTTCTCGCGGTGGAACTGCTGCCCGGGGACTTGGCCGAGGCGATCCTGGGCCAGGCGGCGTTGCCCGATACTGTGGCCGCGTTCCGTCGCGAGCTACGGCTCGACCTGCCGCCACACGAACGCTATTTCGAGTGGCTCGGCGCTATGCTTCAGGGCGATATGGGCCGATCCCTCGCCAATAATCGCGAGATCTCGGAACTGATCGGAGTCCGCTTCGGCAACACCCTGTTCCTTGCGGCCTACGCCGCGATCATCGCGGTGCCCCTTGCGCTGTTCCTTGGCGTCCTCGCGGCGCTGTATCGCAATTCCCTTTATGATCGCGCCATCAATGTCGTCACCTTGAGCTCGATCTCCTCGCCGGAGTTTTTCGTCGCCTATATCCTGATTGCCTGGTTGGCCAATTCCCTCGGCTGGTTTCCGAGCATCGCCAATGTGAACCAGGACACGGATCTTTTGGAACGGCTCTATCGAGCCGCCCTGCCCGCCATGACCATGACTCTGGTGGTGGTCGCGCACATGATGCGCATGACCCGGGCGTCGATTATCAACCTGCTCGCCAGCCCCTATATCGAGATGGCCAATCTCAAGGGCCTGAGCCGGATGCGGGTTATCGTCCATCACGCGCTGCCCAATGCCTGGGCGCCGATCATCAACGTCATCGTCCTCAATCTGGCCTTCCTGATCGTCGGCGTGGTGGTCGTCGAGGTGGTCTTCGTCTATCCCGGCCTCGGTCAGTTGCTGATCGACTCGGTATCCAAGCGCGATATTCCCGTCGTTCAGGCCTCCTGCCTGATCTTCGCCGTGACTTACATCCTTTTGAACCTAACCGCGGACGTTCTCTCGATCCTGACGAACCCGCGTCTCATGCATCCGAAATGAGGACGCCATGGACGCGATCGTGAAAAGCCTGCGAAAGGCGCCACCGACCGCCCTGTTCGGCATGCTGGTGATCCTCTTCTACGTGTTCCTGGCGATCTTCGCGCCTGTGATCTCGCCCCATGGCGAGACCGAGATCGTCGGGGACCAGTTCGAGCCCTGGGGGGACGCGTTCTGGCTCGGCACCGATAATCTCGGGCGCGACATGGCAACACGGCTGATCTACGGCGCGCGCAATACCATCGGCATCGCCTTTGTCACCACCTGCCTTGCCTTCGCGATCGGCATCACCATGGGCTTTCTTGCCTCGACCCTCGGCGGCTGGGTGGATCAGTTGGCAAGCCGGGTCGTCGATATCCTGATGGCGATCCCGTCGTTGATCTTCGGACTGCTGCTGCTCTCGATTTTCGGCACCTCGGTGCTGTCGCTGATCATCATCATCGCGGTGCTGGACTCGACCCGGGTCTACCGGCTGTCCCGCGCGGTAAGCCAGGGTATCGTCGTGATGGACTATGTCGAGGTCTCGCGCCTGCGTGGCGAGGGGCTCTGGTACATCATGCGGCATGAGATCCTGCCGAACGCGATGGCCCCACTGGTCGCCGAATTCGGCCTCAGGTTCTGTTTCGTCTTTCTGTTCATCAGCGCGCTTAGTTTCCTCGGCCTCGGCATTCAGCCGCCCACCGCCGACTGGGGCAGCATGGTGCGGGACAACGCCACCCTGATCACCTTTGGCGATCTTACCCCGCTGTTACCGGCGGCCTCGATCGCCCTGCTGACGGTGGGGGTGAACTTCGTGGTTGACTGGTTCCTGCACAAGACAAGTGGGCTGCGCGAATGAGCATGGATCAAACAGCGCCCGAGCAACGCGAAGTCCTGGTGGAAATGCGCGGCCTGCGCATCGAGGGACAGTCAGATGATCAGTGGAACGAGATCGTCCACGGTGTCGATGTCACTCTCAGGCGCGGCGAGGTCCTCGGTATGATCGGCGAGTCCGGAGCCGGCAAGTCGACGATCGGCCTCGCCTCCATGGCTTTCGCCCGGCCCGGCTGCCGGATCAGCGGCGGCACGGTCACATTCGACGGCATGGATCTGACCGCGATGCCGGAGGCCGAGAAGCGTAAGCTGCGGGGCACCCGGATAGCCTATGTTGCGCAGAGCGCGGCGGCCTCGTTCAATCCGGCGCATCGCCTGATCGATCAGTATTCGGAAATGCCGGTTCAGCACGGCGTGCTGGATCGCGCCACCGCCGAGACCGACGCGGTGGACCTGTTCCGGCGCCTCAAGCTTCCGGAGCCCGAGACCATCGGCTTCCGTTATCCTCATCAGGTATCCGGCGGCCAGCTTCAGCGCGCGATGACCGCCATGGCGATGTCGTGCAAGCCGGATCTGATCATCTTCGACGAGCCGACGACGGCGCTTGATGTCACCACCCAGATTGAGGTGCTGGCGGCGATCCGCGACGTGGTCGAGCAGTTCGATACCGCCGCCATCTACATCGCCCATGACCTGGCCGTGGTGGCCCAGATGGCCGACCGGATCATGGTGCTGCGCCACGGAAACCTGGTCGAGGAAGGCGACGCCCGCGCCATGCTCGCCAATCCGCGCGAGGAATACACGCGGCAGCTCCTGTCCGTTCGAAGCTTTCGCAAGGCCGCCACGGGCGATGCCGAACAAGCGCCCCTGCTCAAGGTTGAGGGGGTTACCGCGAGCTACGGCTCCGGCCCGAAGGTCCTGGACGACGTCAGCGTCGAGATCGGTCACGCCCGTACCGTGGCGGTGGTCGGGGAATCCGGATCGGGCAAGAGTACCCTCGCCCGCGTCATTACCGGCCTGCTGCCGCTCTCCGAGGGGAGCGTGTCCTATAAGGGCGAGGTGCTGCCGCCGCGCCTGAAGGACCGCGGGCGTGGTCACCTCCAAACCATGCAGATGATCTATCAGATGCCGGACACGGCCCTGAACCCAAAGCAGCGGATACGCGAAATCATCGGGCGTCCCTTGTCCTTCTATCTCGGCATGACCGGCGCCAAGCGCGAGGAACGCACGCGGGAGCTGCTGTCGCTGATCGAACTTGAGCCGGATGATTATATCGACCGTCTGCCGGGCGAGCTTTCCGGCGGCCAGAAGCAGCGCATTTGCATCGCCCGGGCGCTCGCCGCCGAGCCGGAACTGATCATCTGCGACGAAGTCACCTCGGCGTTGGACCAGTTGGTCGCCGAGGAAGTGCTGAAACTGCTGCAAAAGTTGCAGGACGATCTGCACGTTTCCTACATGTTCATTACCCATGATCTGGCGACGGTTCGCGCGATCGCCGACGATGTGGTGGTCATGCTGCAAGGCAAGGTGGTCGAGTCCGGCCCCAAGGACGAGGTCATGACGCCGCCGCACCATGACTACACCGAACTCCTGCTATCCTCGGTGCCGGAGATGGACCCGGATTGGCTGACCCGAGTTCTGGAGACACGCCAGGCGCGCGGGTAACGGTCTTCGACATGACCGTCATCGACACCTTCCCCCGGCCCGTCCGCCATATCGAAAACGCCTGGATCACCCTATCCGATGGTTGTCGGCTGGCGGCGCGGATCTGGCTGCCGGAAGACGCGAAGAGCGATCCGGTACCCGCGATCCTGGAATACCTGCCCTATCGCAAGCGCGACGGAACGGCGGTTCGAGACGCGCTGACCCATCCGTATTTCGCCGGTCATGGCTATGCCGCGATCCGGGTCGACATGCGCGGCAACGGCAATTCCGAGGGCCTTATGCGCGACGAATACCTGCAACAGGAGCAGGACGACGCGCTGGAGGTCATCGAGTGGCTACGCGGGCAGGCCTGGTGCACCGGCACGGTCGGGATGATCGGCATTTCCTGGGGCGGATTCAACGGCTTGCAGGTGGCGTATCGCCGCCCCGAGGGGTTGAGGGCCGTGGTGACCATCTGTTCCACCGCCGACCGCTATGCCGACGACATTCACTACAAGGGCGGATGCCTGCTGAACGAGAATCTCGGCTGGTCGGTGACGATGTTCTCCTATTCCTCGCGGCCACCGGACCCGGTGCTGGTTGGTGATGCCTGGCGCGACATCTGGCTCGAGCGGCTGGAAAACAACCCGCTGCTCGCGGTGGATTGGCTAGGCCATCAGCGGCGCGACGCCTATTGGGCGCATGGCTCGATTTGCGAGGATTTCGGACGGATCGAGGCAGCGGTTCTAGCTGTCGGCGGCTGGAACGACGCCTATACCAACGCGGTCCCGGCGATGCTCGCCAATCTCACCGCGCCGAGCCGCGGCCTGATCGGACCGTGGCTCCACAAGTACCCGCATTTCGCGGTGCCGGGACCGGCGATCGGCTTCCTCCAGGAATGTCTGCGCTGGTGGGACCAGTGGCTGAAGGGGATCGATACCGGCGTTATGGGGGAACCGGCGCTACGGGCCTATATGCAGGACGCCGTGCCTCCCCGGGCCAGCTATCCGACCCGACCCGGCCGGTGGGTCGCCGAGGAGGCCTGGCCATCCCCGGAGATCGAGGCGCGGAGGTTTTATCTCAACCCGGACGGCCTCGGCGAACGACCCGGCTCCACCGCCACTCGCGCGATCTCCTCCCCCCTCGCGACCGGCACGGCGGGCGGCGAATACTGCATGATCTGGCTCGGCCCGGAAGGTCCGACCGACCAGCGTTACGACGATGCGGGATCGCTCTGTTTCGACACGCCACCACTTGCGGAAGAGCTTGATATTCTCTGCGCTCCCACCGTCGAGCTCCGGCTTTCCAGCGACAAGCCGATCGCGCAGATCGCCCTTCGGCTCTGTGACGTGGCGCCGGACGGCACATCGGCGCGGGTGAGCTACGGGGTTTTCAATCTCACCCATATTCACGGGCATGACACCGTATCGCCGCTGACACCCGGGGAGCCGATTTCGGTGACAATCGCGCTGGACGATATCGGCTATGTCTTCCCGCAAGGCCATCGCGCGCGTCTGGCGATCTCGACCAGCTATTGGCCGATGATCTGGCCGGCGCCGGAGCGGGTGACGATAGAGGTAACGACAGGTGAAAGCCGCCTCACCCTGCCGCGCCGCCCGAGACGCGATGGAGAGATCTCGCCGGTATTCGAGCCCGCCGAGACCGCGCCACCGCTACGTCAGGAGACCCTGCGAGAGAGCTCCAACAAACGCACCGTCACGCGGGATGTGGAAAGCGGTCGCGTGGAGATCCACATCGAGGACGACTTCGGCAAGCATCGCAATCTAGAGCATGGGCTGGTTACCGGCGGCGTCGGTCGCGAGACCCACGAAATCCATCCCGACGATCCGCTTTCGGCGCGAGCAACGACCCACTGGACCCAGGAACTGGAGCGCGGAGACTGGAAGGTCCGGACCCAAACCTTCAGCGCCATGTGGTGCGACGCGACCCATTTTCATCTCTCCGGTCGGATCGAAGCCTATGAGGGTGAAGACCTGATTTTCGAACGTGACTTCTCCGAGAGCGTGGAACGCAACGGGATCTAGTATCCGACATGCGATGAAGCATCCGGCCCTCGGGCGTTGTTGCCATGCCGCCGGGGTGGCATTCTCGCTGAAACGCATCCCGCCAAGACAGAGCCGGAAACCAAAAGGGAGGGGCCAGCCATGAAATTCAAGCGCGTGGAACATGTCGCGATCGCGGTTAAGAGCATGGAGAAGATGCGCGACATCTTCGAGAACAAGCTCGGCATCGAGATGGAATACGAAGAGGACCTGCCGCACTACAACACCAAGCTGGCCATGTATCCCATCGGCGAGACCTATCTGGAGGTTCTGGAATCCAGCAGCCCGGATACCGAAACCTCAAAATGGATCGAGGAGCATGGCGAAGGCCTGTTCCATATCTGCCTCGAGGTCGACGATATCGACGGGGCGCTGGTCGAGCTCAAGGGCAAGGGGGTCAAACTGATCGACGAGACGCCCAGGATCGGCCATGGCGGCGCGAGGATCGCGTTTCTGCACCCCGAGGCCACCGGTAACCTGCTGATAGAACTCGCTGAAATTCCTGCTGACGGCCATCACTGATCGTTCGCGGACATCGCCACCGAACTCCCCGCGTGAAAAGGACGGACTCCATGCGCATTCTCATCACCGACCGCCACACCAAGGGCGACGAACATATCGAACAAGACGCGGTCGGGCCGGATATCGAGCTTGAGTTCTTCGACCATCATGACGAGGTCACCGACGATGCCTGGGCGCGGGCCGACGGGATCGTCACCTATCGCGGCACGGCGGCGGTGATGGCGGCGCTACCGAAGCTTCAGCGCGCCCGGATCGTGGTGCGCGGCGGCGTCGGCTTCGATGGATTGGATCTGAAAGCCCTGGGCGAGCGTGGCATCGCGGTTTGCACCGTGCCCGACTACGGCACGACGGAAGTCGCCGACCACGCGATCGGCCTGATGCTCGCCATGCGGCGCGGCCTTGATCGCTATGACGGGCTGATGCGCTCCGACCCGAGCGGCAAATGGCGCTACCTCGAGAGCCCGTGCATTGATCGCCTGCGGGGCCGAACCTTCGGCGTTTTCGGGCTTGGCCGCATCGGCCTCGCCGCCGCGCGCCGGGCCAGTGGTTTCGACATGAATGTCGTTTTCTATGACCCGCACCTGCCGGACGGGGTAGATCTGTCCACAGGCTACAAGCGCATGACCACGGCCGAGGAGCTGTTCGAGACCGCCGACACGGTCAGCATCCATTCCCCGCATACCGACGAGACAAGGGGCGCGATCAACGCCAATCTGCTCTCGCGCATGAAGCCTGGCGGCCTGGTGATCAATACCGCGCGAGGGCCGATCGTGAACCTGGACGATCTGTTCGAGGCGCTAAAGGCCGGCACCCCCGCCGGCGCCGCGCTCGACGTTCTCCCGGTCGAGCCCGCCGATACCAGCCATCCGCTGGTGAAGGCCTATATGAACCGCGAGGAATGGCTGGACGGCCGGCTGATGATCACCCCGCACGCGGCGTTTTACAGCCCGCCGGGCCTGCATGACTTGCGCTCCAAGGCCGTCGCGACGGTTGCCCAGCGCCTGCGCGACGGCAGCACCCGGAACTGCCAGAACCTCGACTATCTGGTGGATTGATCCCGCCCGGTGGGGTAGGAAACCCGTCGACGAGACACCCTCCAACGAGAACGCCAACGGAGAGTCCCCATGGCCACCATGCGCAGCTATCGTATCACCGAGTTTGGTGGCTCGGTTTCCGAAGTCATCCAGGACATCCCGGAGCCGACGGGGACCGAGGTGCTGGTCAAGGTCACCCATGCCGGGGTCTGTCATTCCGACCTGCATATCGCCGACGGCTATTACGATATCGGCGGCGGAGCGCGGCTGACCCTGGGTGACAGGGGCATCAATCTGCCGCATACGATGGGCCATGAGGTCCTGGGCACGGTGGTCAAGGCGGGCCCCGACGCGGGCCCGGTGCCGGTCGGGGCGGCCAGGCTGATCCATCCCTGGATCGGCTGCATGGAGTGCTCCGAATGCCAGCGGGGCCGCGAGAACCATTGCGCCAAGCCGCAATCCATCGGCGTGTTCCGCGACGGCGGCTATGCCGAGTACACCCTGGTTCCGCACCCCAGGTTTCTGGTCGACGCCGAGGGGATCGATCCCGCCGTCGCCACTCCCTATGCCTGCTCGGGCGTCACGGTATACAGCGCCTTGAAGAAGGCGCTTCCGGTCGGCGATGACGAATGGCTGGTGATCATGGGATGCGGCGGCCTTGGGCTGGGCGCGGTGACCATCGCCAAGGCAATGGGTGTCAAGAACGTGGTGTCCTGCGACATCGACGACGCGAAACTCGCCGCCGCCGAGCAGAGCGGCGCCTCGGCCACGGTGAACCTCAAATCCGGAGACGCGGCGGACCGGCTGCGCGAGATCACGGGTGGCGGCCCGCGCGCGGTGGTCGATACCGTCGGCGCCGAGGCGACGTCATCCTTCGGCATTGCATCACTGGTCAAGGGCGGACGCTATGTGATTGTCGGCCTGTTCGGCGGAGAGCTCCGGGTGCCGCTCCCGTCGCTGCCCCTGCGGGCGGTATCCATCCTCGGCTCATATACCGGCAATCTGGCGGAGCTGAAGGAACTGATCCAATTGGTCAAGGACGGCAAGGTCAAACCGATCCCCGTGGCGACACGCCCCCTGGCCGAGGTCGACGCCACCCTCGACGACCTCCGCGAGGGCAAGATCGTCGGGCGCGTGGTGCTGACGAACTAGCGCGACACCGCATGTCCGCCATAACGCCCACGCTCTACCTGCCGGTCGAGGACGCGGCGCGGGAACTGGATTCGAAGGTTCTGATAGCCGGCGCGGCGGTCGCGCGTGGGCTCAGCGTGGTGATCGGCCAGCAATGGCTCCTGGTGAACAATCACGCGGCCCAACCCTTGGGGCTGATGGTCTTCAAGGGCATGAACGCCCGACAGGCCAACGCGATGCGGGTTGCTTCGGCGACCGGCCACTTGACCGCCGCGACCGACGAAGAGGCCATGGGCCTCGCGGACATTCCCTATATTCAGCGGGATATCGACGCCGATATCGCTGATTATTGCGATCTTTTCCTAGCCCAGGGACCGCTTCACGCCCGCGCCATCGCCGGCAAAACCAAGGCTCCGGACACGGCGATCAGGCCCGTGGGCAACGCGCGGATCGATTTGCTCCGCCCGCCCTTCACCTCGCTTTTCAGCCAAGAAGCCGACGCCCTGCGCGCGCGTTTCGGCGATTTCATCCTGCTGAACACCAATATCGGCGGCGTGAACAGCGCCTTCGGCGGGATTGAACAATATCGCGAGGTGGTCATACGCATCGGCTGGATGGACCCGAACAGTCCCGAGGATAACGCCCTGTTCGAGACCATCGTCGCCTTCGACAAGGCGAACATGGCGCTCAGCCGCGATGTCGCCACGCGGCTCAGCGCCGCCTTCCCGGATAGGCGGATCATTATCCGTCCTCACGGCTCGGAGCGGCTCGATACCTGGCTCGCCTTCGCCAAGGACTATCCGAATATCACGGTGATCCGGGAGGGACGGCATTCCTCCTGGATTCTCGCCTCGAAGGCGGTTGTCCACACCTGTTGCACCACGGGCCTGGAGTCCGAGATCCTGGGGCGGCCCGCGATCAATCTCCGGCCCGAGGACCATCAGCGATCGCTGCATCGGGTCTACATCGCGAATATCGCCAATCTGTCCGCCTCGACGGGCGATCAAGCGATTGAGCTGATCCGTCCGAGCCTCGCCGGCGACACCGCCATCTTCGACGAAGGGCGAGACCACAGGATGTCCGATCTCGCGGACCATATAACCGGCCTGGACGACACTTTCGCCCATGAACGCATCGCCGAGGCGGCGGCCTCCCTGCTCCTTGAGCGTGGCGGCAAGCCTGGCGGTTTTCGCTGGCAGCCGACGAACCCGAATAGCTATCTCGGCGCGGTGCGACGCACGGACTATCAACGCGAGAAGATCAACCTGTCACAGCCGCAATTCGAGAAGACCTGGGCCGAGTTGAACGGTCTGGTCGACCAAGCCGCCGGCGTCAACATCCGGCAAATCGGCGACAGCTTGTTTCTGGTCGAACCCTCGGCGGGGTGACGGTAGGAGGGAACAAGGCCATCTCCCGTCGCCCTGGCACACGGCAGGGCCCCGGCTCGAAACGATCATCGTGATAGCTAACGGGGCGCCCGG
>Ga0181593_10002837_pt1 | contig 16005 bp, 11 predicted proteins | sample 071ome_19_FD_133756 | JGI IMG/M metagenome (GOLD analysis project Ga0181593, IMG submission 133756) | Coastal salt marsh microbial communities from the Groves Creek Marsh, Skidaway Island, Georgia - 071413AT metaG (megahit assembly) | ecosystem: Environmental > Aquatic > Marine > Intertidal...
GGAGAGCCTCCCCGAACCGGCGCCGGAGCCCGAGAATTTGCTCTCTGGTGTCCCCCCGAAGAAAATATACCTTGTCGGCAAACGCCAAGCGGAACTGGATCACGTCCATAAAATCCTGGCCGGTGAAAATCACGAAGTTCAGGTTATCGAAAGCGGAAAACAATTTATTCAGCTTGCCGAAGCTAATCCGCCTGACTTGGCCATCATGTGGCTCTACACTACGGATATGCAGGCTAATATGGCGTTGAAGTTCGCCCAAGGGGACAATGGCGTGACGTTCCCCGTGGCCTTCGTCTGGCCGGCGGAGCTGAGCGGTAATAAAAGCGACAGCCTGACTGTTGAGGCCAACGAAGTGATGTATTCACCGATCTCGACGGAGAACCTGCGGGGCAGCCTGCAGCGGATGCTTTAGCAAGGCCGGTTGATCGACACGGGCCCCCAGCCGGAAAATTTGTTCCACTTTTTGCCGCCCTTCGATTGGGCGATTTTTTTCAATTCCGCGCGGATGGCCTCCAAGCCCCGCAGATTGTTATGCCCGATCAGCGACGCGGCGTAGGTGGCGACCAGGGGCGAGGAAAAGGACGTCCCTGACATGGGCTTACCGCCGCCGGGCACCGCCGTCCAAATGCCGACACCGGGCGCGCTGAATTCCACATAGTCGCCAGCCGATGAGAACCTCGCCACCCGGTTGGTCCGGTCGATAGCGGCGATCGCGATGACCGGCTCATAGGCCGCCGGGAAGATTTTCTTTTTGGTGAAGGGGCCGCTGTTGCCGGCGGATGAAACTAGGATAATGCCTTGCTGATGGGCTTCATCTACCGCCTTTTTCATCAGCACATTGTCGGATCCGCCGATACTGAAATTGATGACATGGACATCCTGCTTAATCAGCCAGTTGACCGCTTGAAGGATGCCCTTGGCGCTGGCCCGGGGCCGGCCCTTGCTGTTCAGGTGGAACACATTGGCCGCGTAGAGTTGAGCGCCCGGCAGTAGCCCGCCCCATTTGGCTTGACCGATGATCATAGACGCGACGGCCGTACCGTGATCCGAGGCGCCGATCCTCTGTCCTTTCCGATGGAAGGACTTGAAGCTGAGATTGCGTCCCTTAAAGGCGGCGTGACGCATATCGACGCCGCCATCGACCACGCCGATCCTGATGCCTTGGCCACAACTTGCGGCCGGCCTGTCCCAATTGGCGGAACGGGGGCTGGTATAACTGGTGTCCACCCGGCGATGGCGTGTGCGTTGATGCTGTTCAAAATGATGATGCACATCGACCAGCACATTTGGGTACTTTTGACCATGTTGATGTCGGGCGTGAAACGGGTGCGCGCCGTTATCGATCTTTAGGTGATAGAGGTGTGAGCCGATCCCGTCCAGGTGAGTGACGTCGATGACCGAGAGACCCAAGGACGGCAGGTCCTGTAGATAATCCGCAGGCGGGTCCAGCACCAGAAGCTCATCCTCGTGATGCTGATGGTCGTCTTCATGTTTGGTGAGCTCGTGCACCGGCGGCAGTTGCTCCGGTGCGGTTTGCACGCATGCGGCCAGGGCAATGGCCAAGAGGCCAAGAAGACTATATCTGACAAGCGGAATCATACGCGCTGAAATTCATGTTTCGCGGAATTGCGCCTATCTTGCCACAGCGGTGTTAGTTGACAAAGACCAGACTGAGCTGCGGGAAGATGACCAGCAAAATGGTGACCACGAACATAATCACAACGTAGGGGAAGGCCCCGGCAAAAATTTGATTGAGCGTGATTGAGGCGTCGGTAATGGTCGATTTAACCACGTACACCGCTATGCCCAAGGGTGGCGTGAGCAGACCCATCTCCACGGCGATCACTGTAATGATACCGAACCAGATCAAATCGCCGCCGAAAGCTTGGACAATGGGAAGAACCAGCGGCAAAACAATCAGCATGATCGAAATTGAATCCAGAAACATACCGAGGATTACAACGAGTAGTATGTAGAGGGCCATGAAACCCAGGAAACCAAGATTCATGCTGCCGATAAGTTCTCCCACGCTTTGCGGCAAGCCGGACAGCGCCAGCATTCTGCCGTAGATGTTGGCGGCTAGAATAAGAAACAGAACCGAGACCGTGGTGTGACCGGTTTCTAGTAGTACCCGCCAAAGCTTTTCCCAGGTAAGGCGGCGTTTTAGGGCAGCGATGATCAACGCTCCTGCTGCACCGACGGCGCCAGCTTCAACCGGTGTAAATATTCCGCCGTAAATACCGCCGAGCACGGCGATAATCAGAATAATGACCGGTAATACCATCTTGGCGGCCTCGCCGATTTTAATATCCAAATCCCCGTCGTCGGACGGGTTCCCGACATAACTCGGCCAGAAATGCGCCATCCCGACAATTGCTAATCCCATTGCTGTCGCCAAAATGATGCCGGGAATGACGGCGGCGAGGAAAAGGAGACCGACCGACTGTTCCGCCACAAAACCATAGATAATAAGCAGTAGGCTGGGCGGGATCAGCATGCCCAAGATCGAACTGCCCGCCACCGTTCCAACCGCAAACTTCGGCGTGTATCCGTGTTTCATCATGTGCGGTGCGGCGACTTTGGTGAAGACCGCAGCCGACGCGATGGAGGAGCCCGTGATGGCGGCGAATATAGCGTTGGCCAAAACCGTGGCCACGCCGAGACCACCCTTTACTTTCTTGAGCATCCAGCGCGCGACATCGAAGGTATCGCGGCCAATGTCAGATTCATTGACGATCAGGCCCATCAAGACAAAGAGGGGGATCACGCCAAAGAAATAGCTGCGCAGGAACTCGTTGGAGGCCAGCTTGACCGTGTTGATCGCAATATTGGGATTGCCAAACATGATCCAAATGCTGGCAAAGCCAAGTACCACGAGACCGACGCCGATATGGATGCCGGTGAAGATGATCACCAGCATACCAAGCAGGGAAACGGCGCCTATGGTTAGTCTGGAGAAATCACCGGTGGCGAGCCCATAGGCCGATAAAATGATAAAGAGAATGAGGAGGAGAAAGCCTAGACCCAGGGGGTTCTTTTCGGGTGCCGTGCGGCGAGCGCGAAGCTCCTGAACGAGAACCCCAACATTGTCGAGGGCCAGAATGAAATACTTGATGGCGACCAAAACCGAGCCGCCTAAGATGATGGCGCGCAGTGGCCAGACCAGAATAGTGAAATCTCCTTCGACGCCGAATTTCAAGTCAGGCCAGGCTTCCTCAAACTTTGCAACCGTGCCATAGGCGATCAAAAGAAAAACGAACACGCCGGCCAAAGAAAACAGAATATGGAAAATTGCCGCCGCGAAAGGCCGGCGGCGCATTAGGGGCTCTATGAACATCTCCGCTCTGGCGAAGCGGCCTACGTGGAGAGAGTGGGCCAACTGCAGATAAACGGCGCCCACCAATGAATAACCGACGATCTCGGTTACGCCCCGAATAGGAACATTGAACCCCGATCTGGAGATAATGTCCGCACAGATCAGGAACATCAGAGCGAACACCCATATGGTGCCCGCGCTGTTGGTGATGGATGTTAGTTGGGCAAATAAATTGGTGAGGCTCTTATAATATCTAAGAGCCCCACCATTTTCATTCGACTGCCCTTGGGCAGTATCTGACAAGTTTACTTATCCCAATCGCGTAGCGGCTTCTCACCGGCGGCGCGAACGGCGTTCATGTAGTATTTCAAAACTTCTTCGCCGGGGAGGCCTTTGGCTTTCATGTTTTTCACCCAATCGCCGCCCAAGTCCGGCAGGGCTGCGGCCCATTTCTTTTGCTCCGACAGCGGAAGTTCAGACACTTTTCCGCCGGCGCCGGGGATCAGCTTGTTCAGGCTGGCTTTGTTGAAGCCGGCAACCCGCTTGGACACGAGTTCGCCGTAGCCTTGTCCAATATCATGGAACATTTTCTGCATTTCAGGCGGCAGCTTGTCATACGTGTTCTTGTTCATGGTCAGAGCGCCGGTCATACCGCCACCGAGACCCACCTTGATGACATAGGGCGCGGCCTCGTGAAGTTTGAACGGAAAGATACCCGTCGCCGGAACGATGGCGCCGTCAGCGACACCCTGCTTAATGCCGTTGTAGTAAATCGGCAGGCCGCCGTTGATTCCAATGGCGCCGGTGCCTTTCAGCCACGCCGCGGATGCGCCGGGCGCATAGTACTTTTTGCCCTTAAGGTCAGCCACGGAATTAACCGGTGTCTTGGAGATCAAGACATAGTCGTCGATGGTTTGCGGGCCCAAATAAACTTGGTTGTTTTTCAGGAAGGCCGCTTTCATCGCCGGTATTTTATCGTGCAATTCGTTTTGAATCTTCGCAGCAAGCGGCACATTGGCGGTGACAAACGGAATGAAGAAGGTAACGTTCTGCAGAGGCAGCTTATTCGGCTCCCAAAGGGTGCCGACCCAGCCGACATCGCCCAGACCATCGCCAATACCTTCCAGTGTGTTTTTGAAATTGTAGAGCGCGCCGGCATAGGCTTCGGTCCACTTAATCGAATGACCAAGGGCCTTCGCCCGTTTTACGGATTCGGGCACGACATAGTCTTGGATCGTCTTTACCCAGGGCACCACCGGCGGGTGGCTGGAGCTGGCGGTCATGCTGAAATTAGCGGCATGGCTTTGTCCGGCGCCGGCAATGGCGACAGCGGCAAACCCGGCAAGAGCCGCAGCGCCAAGAAGTTTAGATTTAAAGTGCATGATAGTTGTCTCCCTTAGAAACTGTGTGAAAAATTTCCCTGATGGCCAGTTGACACCAGACTTGGGCAGACGATTGCATATTAGACCGTCCTTGTGAATGACAAAGTGGGTGGACGCTGCCATTTTATGGTGATCAGACATTCAAATTATTTCGAATATGGGAGTGGAGGCATGGCGACGCAGACCCTTGAAGTGATTGTCTTTCCCGGCGGCTTTAACTGGCCGATCTGGGCGGCGCAGAAGATTGGCGCGTTCGAGGGCAATGGCCTTGCGATCAATTTGACCAATACGCCGAATTCGGTGGAGCAGCTTACCGGCCTGATCGACGACCGCTATCACATCGGCATGACCGCCATCGACAATATTGTCGCTTACAATGAGGGGCAGGGCGCGGCCGAGACGCAGAACACCTCCGATCTGTTTGCCTTCATGGGTGGGGACAATGGTTTCCTGCAGCTGGTCGTGCAGGGCGATGTGAACGACTATGCAGATCTGAAAGGTCGGGAAATTTCCGTGGATGCGCTGACCACCGGTTACGCATTCGTCCTGCTCAAAATGCTGGAACTCGGCGGACTTTCGCGCGACGACTATGAAATCGTTCAGGCCGGCGGCGCGTTGCAGCGGTTTGAGGCAATGAAAGAGGGCGCGCACGCGGCGACCTTGCTGGTCACGCCGTTCGAAATCCTGGGCGGATTTTCCGGGCTCAACGTCCTGCAGAGCGGGATTGATGTCATCCGGCCCTATCAGGGGCTGGTCGGCGGCGCGCGGCGGTCCTGGGCCGCCGATAACCAAGATGCGCTCGTGGGTTACATCAAGGCTTATCTGTCCGGGCTCGATTGGCTTTATGCGCCGGAAAATCGGGATGAAGCCCTGCAAATTCTGGTGGACAATATCCCGCAAATGACTCCGGAACTGGCGGCGACCATTTCCGAAAAGCTGTTGAATCCCGTCGATGGTTTTGCCCGGGCGGCAAAAATCGATCTTGCCGGCGTACGTACGGTGCTGAATCTCAGGTCCGAGTTCGGTGATCCTCAAAAGGACCTAGCCGATCCTGACGCTTATATCGATCTGACCTTCTACGATAAAGCGATCAATGGCTGACCTGTCGATCAGGATGTCGCCTGCTGACCACAGATTTTCTATCGATCAAGGCAGTTCTATCCCAAGTTAATGGCTCTTCGGCTTGAAAATAGGTCGCCGTGTCCCCACTTATAACTTATCTAAGTTATTGAAATTGATGGACTTGACCAGCTGGAAGACATGCGCACGACGTCCGCGGCAATGTGCCGCTGACAGTTTATGTTATGTATTGTAATAATTAAGGCGCTACCGAGATGAAATAGATGGATATGGGAAGCTCCAAGTCGCCTGACTCCTCATCCGAGGGAAACCTGGAACAGATGCGTGGGCGCGTCGCCAACGGCGCGCTTATTTTACTGTCGGTCATGGCGATTCCCGGTCTTTCCTTCAGTTTGTATCGAATAACGAATATCGGCTGGCAGCCGGTCATGGGGCTTCACATCGTGGCCGCCTGCGTTGTTTGGTGCTTTACGCTGTTCCGACATCGATTCTCGGCCAGGGTTAAAGGCTGTCTGATTGTCGGAATTATCTTTCTTCTCAGTATTGGTGGCTTTTTGAACTTGGCGCTCAGCGGCGCCGGCTATCCCATGTTGATCGCCTCGACGGTTCTGGCGACCGTGCTTTTGGGCGGGCGCGGCGGTGTCTTGTTGGCCGTGGCGGGCTTCGCTCTCATCCTGGCAATGGGTTATGGCTATTCCAACGGCATCTTGGGCCTGCGTCTGGATCTCAATGCCTACAGTTTAACGGGAACATCCTGGATCGCGGTACTTGCCGGCTACGGGTTGATCGCCGGTGCGACTATCGCCGGTGTTGTTGGCTTGCATCGTGCGCTGATCAAATCCACCGAAGATTTGGTCCGCCATCGTGATTTTCTCGACGATGAAGTCGCCCGCCGGACGCGCGAACTTGAAGCAGAGGTCGCGGAGCGCCGGGAAGCCGAAGAGCGGCTTAAGACGGGCCAAGAACGCTATCACACAGTTGTTGAAAATCAGACAGAATTGATCAGCAAGCTGCGCCCCGACGGCACTTTTACTTTTGTCAATGACGCCTATTGCCGGTTTGTCGGCAAAAAGGAAGGCGACCTGATCGGTCAGTCGGTCTTCGATACCGTACCCGATGAGGAGTGTCCGGCGCTTCGGGAATATTTCTTGTCGTTCTCTCTTGAGCGGCCTCATCAGGTCACGGAAAACGCTGTGCAATCCGACACGGGTGAAGTCCGTATGTTCGAATGGTCAAACACGGCGGCATTTGATGACGAGGGCGCTGTTGTGGAGATACAATCGGTCGGCCGGGATATCACGGAGCGTAAAAATGCCGAAGATGCCCTGGCGGAGAGCGAAACCCGATACCATACCGTGGTGGAGAACCAGACCGAGCTGATCACCAAGTTCCTACCCGACGGGACGTTCACCTTCGTCAATGACGCCTATTGCCAGTTTGTTGACAAGTCCGAGGAAGAGCTGATCGGCAGTTCCCTCTACGATCCGGTCCCGGAAGAGGAACGCGAAGCGCTGCGAGAATACTTTAGCTCCTTCTCTCCATCTCTCACACATCAGCAAAATAAGAATGAACTGACGTCGGTGGCGGGCGAAAGGCGCTTCTTTGAATGGTCCAATTCCGCGGCCTTTGATGCCGACGGAAACATCGTCGAATTGCAGTCCGTAGGCCGGGATATCACCGAACGGCGGATTGCGGAACTGGCGCTGGCCGAGAGCGAAACGCGTTTCCGGGATTTCGCCGAAATTTCCTCGGACTGGTTCTGGGAAACCGATGCTGCGCACCGGCTGACATTTTTGGCGGATCGATTTAAGGATTCCACAGGGCTCGATCCAGATATCTATATTGGCAAAAATCGTAAGGAACTGGCGGCCGAAAAAACCGACAACGCGAAATGGCGTAAGCACACGGATGAACTGAAGAAACGGAAACCTTTCAGAGATTTCCAGTACGAATGCAAGACCGCCCACGATGCTAAGCTAATCATCTCGGTCAGCGGTAATCCCATGTATGACGAGTTCGGCGAATTCGTCGGCTATCGCGGTACGGCCACCAATATTACAGAGCGGCAGCGGGCCCGCCGGGCCTTGGAAGAAAGCGAGGAGCGCAGTCGGTCTATGGTTGAAATGACGCCGGATGCCATTCTAGTGGTGGTGGATGGCAAAATCGTGTTCGTGAATCCCGCTGCGGTGCGGATTTTTGACGCGGGGCGGTCGACTAATCTGATCGGCCAATCCCTGATGGGGCTGGTTCACCCGGATTTCCGGATAATGGCGAAGGAGCACCGGGAGAAGAACAGGGCCAATGGAAGCGTAGATGTTCACGAACTGGAGATGATGACGCTCGGTGGCGACAGTTTTCCATGTGAAATCGCCGCAGTCGTCATCCCCTGGGAAGACACCGAGGCCAGCTTTGTTATGTTGCGGGACATCACCGACCGCCGTGAAGTTGACAAGCTTAAGACAGAATTCGTTTCGCTGGTGAGTCACGAGCTGCGGACACCGCTGACGTCCATCATGGGCTCCATCGGTTTGATGGAGGGCGGCGCGCTGGGCGAATTGCCTCAGCCGGTTCTGGAGATGTTGAAATTGGCCAAGTCCAACACCGAGAGATTGACCAGTTTGGTGAATGATATTCTGGACTTTGAAAAGCTGCAGTCAGGCGGAATGGAGTTCAGTTTTGATGATATCGATCTCGTAGAACTGATCAAAAAATCGCTGGACCTCAATGACTCCTATGCCGAGAGGTTCGGCGTTTGCTTTAAGTTTGAGGACAATGTGCCGGCGACCCGGGTGAGCGCTGATTCAGACCGATTGCAGCAGGTCATGACCAACCTGTTGTCGAATGCCGCTAAGTTCTCGCCCGAAGGCCGCGAGATCAGGATCAGCCTGGAGCCGTCCGACGGATGGATCAGGGTGAAAGTGCGTGATCACGGAGAGGGCATTCCGGAAGAGTTCCGGGACGTCTTGTTTGAGCGCTTTACGCAGGCGGATACTGGGTTACGGCGTAACGTCAAAGGCACGGGGCTCGGTCTCAGCATTTCCAGGGGCATCATCATGCGGCAGGGCGGACAGATCGGCTATGAGCCGAACGAGGGCGGCGGATCGATTTTCTACTTTGATTTGCCCTTGGCGATCGCCCAAGGTGAAGCGGTCAATTCTTAATCCTGCAGACGTGGCCGGCCGTTGAAGATCGCCGTCGATAAGTCATTCCAGCCATAACCGAATTCCTTGAGCGTGGTGCCCCAGAGTTGCTCGTCCCGGTCGCCGACCAGTTCTCCGCCCACGGCTTCATAGAAAAAGCGCGACGGATTTAGGGCCAGCACCCAGACGACAGCGGAACTGTAGCCGTCATTTGTCAGGGACTGGAACAGCCGCGCCAACATCCTTTCGCCGATACCTGCATTCTGGTGATCCGGAGACACGTAGAGGGTATATACCTCGCCCGCGAACTTGCTGCCCCGATCCCGGTTCGCGCCGGCGCTACCCATGGCGACAATGGTGGATGTATCATCCTCGCAGACCAGAATGATCTCGGAATGGTGTTTGAGGGCGCGGGCGAAGAAAAACATCAGCCGCTCAGGCTTCATGCCGATCAGCACATGGTCCGGCAGCAGCCCGGCGTAGGTGGTCCGCCAGGTGTCCACATAAAGATGGGCAATGGCTTGCGTATCCTGCTCGCGGGCGGCGCGGATTTTCATACCAGATATTTCATGTATGGCATTTCACGTTTGGCGTTCCATGACGGCGGCAAAAAATCCGTCGGTGCCGCTTTGATGGGGCGTGAGCTTGAGGTAGGGATTGGCGCAAGGGCATTCACCGCCGATGGTTTCGGCCCAAACCTCGCTGACGGGCAAAAGGCGGAAACCGGGACTAGCCGATAGAAAGGCATCTATCTGATGTTCGTTCTCGATGGGCAGGACGGAACAGGTGGCATAGATGAGGCGCCCGCCAGGCGCGACCAGGAGTGAGGCGGTTTGCAATATTTCCTGTTGGGTTTTGGCGTAGGCCTCAAGCCGGTCGGGTGTCAGCCGCCATTTGGCCGCCGGGTTGCGCCGCCAGGCGCCGGCGCCGGAGCAGGGCACGTCCAGCAATACCCTTTCCGCCGTGCCGGCATTTGCTGCGATCCATGGATCATTCAGATCGCTGAGAGGCTGGCGGGTGATGTTCGAGACACCGGCGCGCTTTAACCGCGGGGCGAGTTTGTTCAGACGCTCTGCTTCAAGATCACAGGCGATCAATGGCCCGCCGTCTTTCATGGTGGCGGCCAACGCCAATGTCTTTCCGCCGCCGCCGGCGCAAAAATCGATGGTCCGTTGATCCGCTTTCGCATTGGTGAGCAGCGCAATTAGTTGGGAGCCTTCATCCTGTACCTCGACGAAACCGCCCTTAAAGGCCGTGGTTGCTTGCAGGTTGACCCGCCCAGAAAGCCTGAGGCCGATGGGCGAGAGTGACGTGGCCTCGGCCTCGATCTTGTCGTTGCGCAGAACCTCAAGCGCGCGGCCCACGTCGGCTTTAAGCGTATTCACGCGCAGGTCCAACGGCGCAGGCGTGTTGAGGGCCTTCGCTTCCGACGCCGTGTTTTCGCCCCAGGCGGTGGAGAGTTCACCATAAAGCCATTCGGGGATTTCTGCCGAAACCCAATCGGGCGTGTCATCCTTCTTGTCCGCCAAGTCTCCGATAAAAGTTGTTTCCTCGGAGGTGAGCGCCGTCGGCGCGTAACCTATGCCGTTAAAACGGCCGGCGATCTCTTTTGAGGACAGTTCATCCACACGCTTCAAGAGAGCCAGCATTCGTTGCCGGATGTCGCCGCCTTGGGTCCAATGGTTCAGTCGGGCATGGTGGCGGAGGGCGCAAAAGACAAGCCGCGAAATCTCTCGCCGGTCTTTGGAGCCGATGAAGCGCCGGCCCCGGTAGTAGGCGGAGATGACATCATCCGCCGGCGACTGGGACCGTTCGACCTTTTGCAGAAGTTCAATAGCCGCGGCGACGCGGGCGCCGGGTGTCATCGGACATCCACTGCCGGGCGGCTAGTTTTCGACCCGATAGTTCGGGGCCTCGCGGGTGATAGTGACATCATGAACGTGGCTTTCCCGCAATCCGGCTGAGGTGATCTTACGCATTTTGCAGTTCTTTTGCATGTTGGCGATTGTCCGGTTGCCGGTATAGCCCATGGAGGAGCGCAAGCCGCCGCAGAGCTGGTGAATGACGTTTTCCACCGGGCCTTTGTACGGAACCCGGCCTTCGACGCCTTCCGGGACAAGCTTCAAACTATCGGAGACATCCTGCTGGAAATACCGGTCGGCGGACCCCCGCGACATCGCGCCCAAAGAACCCATGCCCCGATAAGATTTGTAAGAACGGCCCTGATAGAGGAACACCTCGCCAGGGCTTTCTTCCGTGCCGGCGAACAAGGAGCCGATCATCACACAGTCTGCGCCGGCGGCGATGGCTTTGGCCACATCGCCGGAATATTTAATGCCGCCATCGGCCACGACCGGGATGCCGGCCTTGTTACATACTTCGGCGGACTCCATGACGGCGGTGAACTGTGGCATGCCCACACCGGCGACCATGCGGGTGGTGCAGATGGTGCCGGGCCCAATGCCGACCTTGACCGCGTCCGCACCCGCATCAATCAACGCCTTGGCGCCGTCGGCGGTGGCGACGTTGCCGGCCAGGACCTGGGTATAGTTGCTGAGCTTCTTGATCCGATTGACGGATTCAAGAACGCCTTTGGAATGACCGTGGGCCGTATCGACGACAATGACGTCCACTTCCGCATCCAATAATTGTTCGGCCCGCGCCTGTCCGGCATCGCCAACGCCGGTGGCGGCGGCGACACGGAGCCGGCCTTTCTCGTCCTTACAGGCGTCGGGGAAGGCCTGCGCCTTGTCCATATCCTTGACCGTAATCAGCCCGACGCAGCGGAAACTATCATCCACCACGACCAGCTTCTCCAGCCGGTTTTGGTGCAGCAATTTTTGCGCCTCTTCCATGGCCACGTTTTCGGTGACGGTCACCAGCGGCGCATCATTGTGATGCGGAGTCATGAGTTCCCTGACCATTTGGTTGGGGTCCGAGGCAAAACGTACATCCCGGTTGGTCAGGATGCCGACCAGCTTGTTGTCGGAACTGTCCACGACAGGAAAGCCGGAAAAGCCAAGCCGCTGCATCAACGCGCGGACCTCGGCCAGGGTCATGTCGGGGGCGACGGTGACGGGATTGACCACCATACCGGATTCAAACTTTTTGACCTTGCGAACCTCGTCAGCCTGTTCGTCGGGCTCCAGATTTTTGTGGATGACGCCGATGCCGCCGGCCTGGGCCAAGGCGATGGCGAGCCGGCTCTCGGTCACCGTATCCATGGCGGCGGACAACAGCGGAATGCCAAGCGCGATGTTCTTGGTCAGCCGGGTTTCAATATTAGTTTCGGTGGGCAGGACGTCGGAGGCTGCGGGTTCGAGCAGCACGTCGTCGAATGTAAGGCCGTCGAGGATTTCCATGCCATCTCCTAGCAGAGTTGGCGACGCATCATACACGAGAAACGTCCCTTGCCAAGCGGACTCAATGATGCCGGAAAATGGTCCGGAAAAGCCTGGAAATCAGCGGATATTTTGAGGCGCTCAGGAATCTTCATGCGGCGTTCGCGGCGGCAAATTCAGCTGTGATTCGCGCACGCCCCTAAATCATCGCATTCTCGGGCACATCAAGACCCAGCAGGGTGCCGCCGTATAGATTGGCCACATGGTCGTATTCAAAGATAGCGTGGGTCGCCAGCATGTTGGCGTCCCGCTGAAACCGCTGGATCGGAGAGTCCAAATAGTGTCCCCGGGAGCCGGCCGCCAAGGCCAGCTCGTCGACAATTTCATGGCACTTCTTGGCCGTGTGTGAAACCACCATCCGGGTTTCCACCCGTTCGTCCCGGGTCAGGCTGTCGCCACTGCACACAGTGGCCCAGGTCTTTGCGACGGTGTCGTGGAATAGACCGAGGGTTGCTTCTAACTCCATCTCGATCCGCGCGAGGCGCACCCGTTGACTTTGTAAATCCTGCTGCCGCTCGCCGGAATAAGCGCCCACTTTGGTTTTGAGAATGTCGGTGACCAGTTCCAGCATGGCCTGGGCCGCGCCGATCATCGGACCCACCGTACCGAACACCATGAAGGTCAGCACAGGCACCCGGTAGAGGGGGCCTTTATTTACCTTGAGGCCCGGCGACGTGCCTTCCCGCAGATCGCTCACGGCCAAGCCTTGATGTTCTGGCACGAAAACATCCGTCAGGGAGACGTCATGGCTGCCGGACGCGCGCATCGCCGCCACGTGCCAGGTGTCGTGAATCTCGAATTCTTCCTGGGCGACATAGAATCGGTAGATGTTGGGTTTGCCGTCCGGACCCAGTTCATTCACCACCGGTGCGGGGATCGCCATATAGTCACAATGCAGAATGCCGGACGCATAGCCCCAGCGCCCATTCAGGATAAACCCGCCGTCGACCCGTTTGGCCTCGCCGCCCGGCACCACTTGGCCCGCCGCCATCGTGTAGCCCTTGGCGCCGAAGGTTTCATCCTGGGCCTTCTTGGGGTAATGGGCGAACTGGTAATTGTGGTAGATCAGAAAGCCCATGGTCCAAGCGGTGGCGGTGCAGCCGCGGCCAAGCGTACTGAATATCTTCGGAACGTAGGGCAGGGGAACTTCCATCCCGCCGTAGGACGCCGGGACAAAAGCGCGAAATACGCCGATGTCCTTGAGCTTCTGAATGGTTTCTTCCGGAATGCGACCCGCTTCTTCCGCCGCCCGGCCCCGTTCCCGGAGGCGCGGGATCATTTCCTCCAAATCCTGGATGAGTTGACTACCCTCGGGTGACGTCATGAGGTCGGACATTTACCCCTCCTGTCCGCCGCGAAAACCGGTGGCCACCACATAGACCTCGGACGATTCTGCCCGGCTGGCCGGCGGCTTGGCGTGGCGCACGGTTTGAAAATCTTTCTTCATGGCCGCCAGTAAATCCCCTTCCGTGCCCCCTTGAAAGACCTTGGCGATAAAACAGCCGCCCGGCGCAAGTGTTTCCTTGGCAAACAGATAGGCTGCCTCCACGGCAGCCATGATGCGCAGGTGATCGGTGTTCGAATGCCCGGTCAGCGCCGGCGCCATGTCGCTGAGCACCGCGTCGGCAGGACCGTTCATGGCGGTCTTCAGGCGCGCAGGCGCCTCATCGTCCATGAAATCCATGGTCAGGATCTGCGCCCCCGGCACCGGGTCCATCTCCAACAAATCAAGGGCGACGATCTGCGCGGTGCTGCCGGGCGTCTCTGCGCCTGTTTCGGCGACGATGACTTGTGTCCAGCCGCCGGGTGCGGCGCCCAGATCGACCACGCGCATATTCTTCTTCAGGAAACCATATTTCTCGTTAAGCTCGGTCAGTTTGAAAGCGGCGCGGGAACGGTATCCGGCTGCCTGCGCCGCCGCCACATAGGGATCGTTGAGCTGGCGTTGCAGCCATCGGGTGGACGACGTCTTGCGGCCCTTGGCGGTCTTTACCCGCGTGTGCATGTTTCTGCCGGCGGACCCGCGTTTTTTCTTTGGCTTTTTAACCAAGGTGCCGGCGTTCAACTCGCCACGTGTTCTTGTCGAGGCGGCAGGTTCCGATCGACAGCCGCCGGGTTGCCGGAGATCGGGATACCGTCGGCCTGCATGAGTTCCATCAGCATGCCTTCCCGCAATCCCCGGTCGGCGACTTTTAACTGCCCCACCGGCCAGGAGCGGCAAATTGCGTCCAGGATCGCACAGCCGGGGATCACCAGTTCGGCGCGTTCGCGGCCGATACAGGGCACCGCCGCGCGGTTCTCGTAATCCAGATCGGTCAGCAGCTTGGAGGCTTCGGTCAGCGAGTCAAAATCGATGGCGAGCCCGTCGATTTTGGAGCGGGAGTAGTAGGGCAGCTTGAGATGCACCGCGCTTAGGGTGGTGACTGTGCCGGAGGTGCCCAGCATCTGGACCAGGCCCTTGCCGACCCGTTTTCCAATCTGGTGCTTTTCGCAGAATGGCGGCAGCCAGGATGATACTTCGGCGACCATCTCCTCATAAGATTCCGGGTCTACAATGTCGGTACCGCACTTTTCCGCCAATGTAACCACGCCAAAGGGTAGCGAGATCACGTCGATGATTTCGAAGGCGCCGGAGTCATCGCGTTCCGCCCAAATGAGTTCGGTGCTGCCCCCGCCGATGTCAAAAACAAGCGCGTTGGGCGCGTCCCCGTCCAGTAGATTGCGGCAACCAACCAGCGCCAGACGAGCCTCTTCCTCATAGGGGATGGCTTCGAAGTCGAGACCGGTCTTTTTCCGAACGCGGCTAAAAAATTCGTCGCAGTTGCCGGCCCGGCGGCAGGCTTCTGTCGCGATGCTTCTGGTGGCGGCGACATCGAATTCGTTGAGCCGTTCCGCACAGACGGAAAGCGCCTCAATGGTACGATTCATGGCGTCATCTCTCAGACAACCATTGGCCGACAGCCCTTCGCCGAGACGGACGATTTTGGAATAGGAGGCCACCACCCGGAAACCCGATCCGGTGGGCCGGGCAATCAGTAGACGGCAATTATTGGTGCCAAGATCAAGCGCCCCGTATGACTTGCGTTTCCGCTTTTGGACAAAGCCGAATTTGCCACGACGCAGCTTCCCCGATTTTGAGTTCTTTTGTTTCATTTTCTTTATTCTTCATTTTTTATCACCTACGTGGATCATAGACCGGGGAATTGGGAATGAGAAGACACCCCGCTCGGATTTTTTGGCTCTGTCAAACTCAGGCACAAAAAAGCGGCTCCGAAGAGCCGCTTTCGTGGTCTGAATATGAGCTTCGATTACATACTTCGAACTTCAACCAAGTGTCTGGCATCAGCGCCTTTGGGACACACTGAGGTGATTGCGTAACGGAGGATTTCTGGCTCATCGTAGAGACCGAAGGTTACGAAGATGAGACAGAAATCGATGAACAAGAAAGATCCGACTGAGAAGATTGTCCGGGATATCCGGCGCAAGACGCGGCGCAAGCATTCAACGGAAGAGAAAATCCGTATTGTCCTTGAAGGGCTGCGCGGCGAGGAGAGCATCGCCTCGCTGTGTCGCCGTGAGGGCATTGCCGAGAGCCTATATTACAGTTGGTCGAAGGAATTCCTTGAGGCTGGCAAGAAGCGCCTTGCTGGCGACACCGCCCGTCAGGCGACCAGCTCGGAAGTGAA
>Ga0181593_10002839_pt1 | contig 15999 bp, 15 predicted proteins | sample 071ome_19_FD_133756 | JGI IMG/M metagenome (GOLD analysis project Ga0181593, IMG submission 133756) | Coastal salt marsh microbial communities from the Groves Creek Marsh, Skidaway Island, Georgia - 071413AT metaG (megahit assembly) | ecosystem: Environmental > Aquatic > Marine > Intertidal...
AAATACCAAAACCAAAAGTTGACTAAATTATTATTACCACCTAGCGTCACATAGGGGACACGTTTGAGTGCTTATATTGCGACGTGTTATTTCATATTTAAAAAGTGTTATTTCATATTTAAAAATGCTTCTAAAGGGGAGGTTTCCATTGTTTCGTAAAGATTGGACTCGCAGGGACGCTCTGCGATCAATACTATCTGTCGCTGGTGTTGCGGCCGTGCCCGCAGCGCTTTCGGGCTTGTCCGGGTGCTCATATGGGATCGAATCGTCTGGGTCTTATATCCATGGGCGGATCAAACCAAAGAATTTAAGCGCGGTCAGTCACTGGACTGACATCATGTTGCAGGCCGTCCGCAATCAGTCGGTCATTCCGCCGCTGGCAACCCGCGCTTTTGCCATGGGGCATTTGGCCGGTTTCCTTGCGGTTAACGGCGTTACGCCGCGCTACCGCACGAAATTCAATGTGGGGGAAGGCCCGAAGAACGCAACGCCGGAGGTGGCCTATGCCGTCGCTTTCGCTACTGCCATCGAAGATGCATTTCAAGCCTTGTTCCCATTGGACCTGAGCCGCTATTTGGCGAAATTCCCGGATGGCGATGGCAAAACCCAAGCGGTTAACTGGGGCAAAAAAGTTGGCTCTTATGTTGTTGGCATGCGCACAAGGGATGGTGGCGAGGCAAGTCAGGCTAATTTCTACCATGGCCGTTATCCGCAACGGAATGATGCTTTGTCCTGGTCGCCGACGGGTCCGTTTTACGGTGCAGAGGCCGGTCCGGCCTTCGGCAGTTTCGGGCGTGGTGCGGTTCCTGGATGGGGCGCTCAGAAACCTTGGGCTATGAAAAATGCCGCTGATTTCCTGGCGGTCGATTTCCCCGAAATGGGCAGCGCCGAGTTCGTTCGTCAATTTAAGAAGATTAAAACGATCGGCGGAATTAATAGTTCAACCCGCACACCTGATGAGACACAAATTGCGTTTTTCTGGGAAGATGGACCGCGTGGTGTAACCCCGCCGGGCCATTGGCAGATAATTGCGATGGAGATCATTCAGGAAATGGACTTCGATCTGTTGGAGCAGGCGCGGCTATTTGCAATGATGAGCATGAGCCAAGCCGATGCCGCGATCACCACATGGCACAGCAAGTATGTTCATGAAATTTTGCGTCCAGAAACAGCAATCCGTCAAAGAGTGCCAGCTTTTGGTAACAAAGCTTTGGCTGGTGAGCTAGACCCGAATTGGCAGACCCTGATCCCAACACCGGGGTTCCCGGCGTATGTTTCCGGCCATTCAGCATTCAGCGCAGTATCCGCTCGGATGATCGCTAAATTCATTGGTCGCGATGCCATTAACTTCGCCAGTTCATCACCTGACTTGGTCAATTGGCCTGTTCAGCTTACCGGTGTTCGGCGTTCATGGACCAGTCTGTGGCAAGCAGCCCAAGAAGGTGGCGATAGCCGTGAATATGGCGGCATCCATTGGGAGTCCGACAATACTGAGGGGCTTCGGATTGGTCGTGACCTTGCCGATTTCGTCTTCAAAAACGCCTTTGAACGGGTGGGCTGAGCCATGAAGAATAAAAAAATGAATAAAAACTATCTCTCGGCGGGCGTTGCCGCCGTATTGGGGGGGGCAATGATGTTTGCGTCGCCCGTCGCCGCAGACAGCCTGCCGATCAACTATGATGATCTGTCGTTTGTTGAAGAACCGCTGGCGCTCGATGTCGGCGTTGGCACGCTGAGCTTTAGCGCGCTGGCCGATCAAGCGGTGACCCATGAGTTCAACGGAAACGAAACGACCACCTATGACACGGTCGCCAAGGCACAGTTCAACTTCGAAACCGAACTGCCTAACAGCATGACCCTGGCCATGCAGTATGTTGGCACTTTCACCAGGCTTGCCGATGATGAAATCACCGAGACCTACGCCTTATCCATCGCTGATTCATGGGGCACCATCGCGGTTGGTGAGGTTGCCGGCTTGGTCAAGGAACGCACTCGTCGGGGGCGGGGAGTTGGCAACGCCTCACTAGCCAATGACGATTTCCTCGGCGGGCTCGAGGCTGAATCTGCTTTCTACGGTGTTCGCGTCAATTCCTTCCAGGCTTCCCTGGCTGTTGATCGTGACGGCCAAGGCGCCATCGGCCTTTCCTTTGAGCAGCCTGTTTCACAGGGCAGTGTTTTTACCGCCGTGCGGCTGCAAAAAGGAGATACCAACGACGGCACCACATCAGGTGGCAAAGGGGATAGCTACGGCGGTGTGATCGTCGGTGGATATAGCTACGGCAGCTTCTCTATTGACGGCCAAATCGGTTACGAGCGTATCGACCTTGAAGCCAGCGGCAATGATAACAACAACACTTTCGCCTCGGTTGGTGCGAAGTATAAATACGGCGTTTACAGCGTCTCTCTGGACTTGGGAGGTGGTGTGACCGACGGTGATACTCGCCACGCTGCGTCGCTGGGCTTCCGCGCCGATATGTTCCGGGGGGCGTCTTTCAACGCTGGGCTAAACCATAGTAATGCCTTCGGAAGCCGTTCCACAAAGGTGAAAGGCTCGATTCGTTACGAGTTCTAATCAAATTGCCAAGATAAATAAAGGCGGGCGTTGCACCTTCTACAATTCTCCCATGGGTGTGCCGCCTGTCTAGCCCCCAAGTTCAGTGCCATTCCTGATTAGAGTTTCGGGCACTGGCGGCCGCATGTTCAGGGCCTGATGTGGTCGCACGTGATTGTACTGTCTGAGCCACTGGTTGATGACAATCTGAGCCTGCTTTGTCGTCGTGAACCACTCGGCGTTGAGCACCTCGCGGCGGAGTGTGCCGTTGAAGCGTTCGTTGTATCCGTTCTCCCAGGGTGAACCGGGATAGATCCGGATGGGCTTGATGCCGACCCTTGCCAGCCAGTCCTGCATTGCCTGTGCGATGAACTCGGGACCATTGTCCGAGCGGATGTATTCCGGGGTGCCGTGGCGCAGCAGGAGTGGGTATAGCGCCTCAAGCACATCGTCAGCCCTCATCCGGGTGCGAACCGTCACAGCCAGCACCTGGCGGGTGTACTCGTCCAGGACAGTCAGCATCTTGTAGCTCCGACCGTTGTCGAGCTTGTCGTGCACGAAGTCGATGGCCCAGACGTGATTGGGATGGGTTGGCCGCAACCGAATGATCGAGCTGTCCTTGTGATAGAGCCGCCGGCGCTTCTTGTCTCGTTGCGGCAGCTGAAGTCCTTCTTCGCGCCAGATCCGCTCAACCTTCTTGTGGTTCACCTTCCACCCTTCGATACGCAGCAGGACGGTAATCTTGCGATAACCGTAGCGCCCATACTGCTTCGCCAGCCGGATCAGTGCCAACCGCAGAGCATTGTCATCTTTGGGATCTGGTCGATATTGCAGGGAACTGCGGGCCAGACCAATAACCCGGCAGGTCCGTCGCTCCGACGTAGCAAGCTTCTGGCGAGTATGGATAACGGCCTGACGAAGCTGCTCTGTCGTCAGGCCCTGGGCTTTAGATGGCTCAGACTTTCCTTGAGGATCAGCTTGTCCAACTCAAGCTCCGCAACGATCTTCTTCAGCCGCGCATTCTCCTTCTCAAGAGAACGCATCTCCGACAACTGAGACCGACCCATCCCGCCGAACCGCTTGCGCCAGTTGTAATATGTGGCGTCGCTGATACCCACGCCGCGACAGGCCGATGCCACGTCACTGCCGGCTGACAGCTTCACCTCAATCTCACGCAGCAGCTTCAGTATGTCCTCGTCCGAATGTCGTTTCCGAGCCATATCCAATCCCTTTCCTGTACTAAAATAGTGGCCCAGTTTTAGGGGGCTAGACATGTAGAAGTCCTGCCTTTATTAATTAATGACCGTTATCCGTAATGACCTTAGATCTTCCCTGGCTGAACTTGTCTGAAAGGATGGAAGCAACAGCAAAATTGCATGTTGCCCATTACTATACTTAAGTATCGGTTATTCCTGACAAGTATCTGACATATTTGATGTTCTTGTTGAGGCCTTATCTCCCATATCTCGCTTCAGAAGACTATTGTGGTTTACCCGGATAACCAGCGTGCGAGAATAAAAGCGGCGAATTGGCGTAAAAGAACGCGCTTTTTTGGCTGGTTATTTCTGATAAGACTCTCTGAATGAAGTCATTCGATGCAATCGTTGTCGGCGGGGGATTGGTCGGTTCGGCCATTGCCTATGGCCTCGCAAAAAAGGACCAATCGGTCCTAATCCTCGATGAAGGCGATAATGCCTTTCGGGCATCGCGCGGCAACTTCGGTTTGGTTTGGGTGCAGGGCAAAGGAAGTTCAATGCCAGCATACGCTGCTTGGACTCGAACATCTGCTGATGTTTGGCCCGAACTTGCCGCCTCCCTTGAAGAAGACAGCGGAATCGATGTGGATTTGCACCAGCCGGGCGTTATTCATTTTTTCCTCAGCGAAAAAGAACAAAACGAACGTGATGAAATGCTGAAACGCGTTTCAAATGCAGCCGGGTCCAATTTCCAATATGAAATTCTCGATCAAAAAACATTGCGCGGCATGTTTCCGCAAATGAGCGATGCTGTTATCGGTGCCGCGTTTTGTCCGCATGATGGCGCTTGCAATTCGCTTAGGTTGTTTCGGGCCTTACAAGTCGGGTTTCAGCAGATCGGCGGTACATATCTACCATTGCAATCGGTTAAAGATGTTCAATTTCACAATCCGGGATTTTCGGTGCAGACCGAAAACAGCACATATAACTGCGGTAAAGTTATTCTCGCCGCCGGGTTAGGGACCCGGGAACTGGCCCCGAAAGTCGGGCTGAATGCACCGGTGTCGCCGCTCAAAGGACAGATTATCGTCACGTCCAAGGTCAAAACATTTCTTGATCGGCCGACCCACTTTTTGCGCCAAACTGACGAAGGCGGCGTGATTATCGGTGAATCAAAAGAAGACGTCGGTTTCGATGATTCAACCACGCCATCGGTGATGCATGCCTTGGCAAAGCGGGCCGTGACAATCTTTCCGATGTTACGCAACGTCAATGTCGTTCGGTGTTGGGGTGCCCTTCGTGTGATGACGCCGGATGGCTGTCCGGTTTACCAACACTCCGAAACTTGCCCCGGTGCATTTATAACGTGCGTTCATAGCGGCGTGACGTTGGCGGGGGCGCATGCGTTTCCGCTGGCAGAAGCTATCACCCAAGGGACGTTAGACGAATCCTATAAACCATTCCGAGCCGAGCGATTTGATGTTTCGAAGGCTGCCTGAAGATAACCGCGATACGGTCACCATTACGTTCGAGGGTGAGCAGCTCGTTGTGCCCGCCGGTGAAACCGTTGCCGGAGCGATTAGTATTGCCGATAACGGGCATACGCGAACGACACCAGTCACTGGCGCACCGCGCCGCGCCTATTGCCTGATGGGCGTGTGTTTTGAATGCCTCATGGTCATTGACGGCCGGTCTGATCAGCAGGCCTGCATGGTGACCGTCCGCGACGGGATGGATATACAGCGCCAACACGGCGCGGGTGAGGCGGTCTGATGAGGGATAATTACGATTCTGCCGTTATCGGGGCCGGCCCGGCCGGCATGGCGGCCGCTATAGAAGCTTCGGCGCGGGGTGTTTCGACATTGCTGCTCGACGAGCAACCGGAGCCCGGCGGCCAGATCTATCGGGCGATTGAATCGTCGCCGATTTTAAACACCGATGTGCTGGGACCCGACTACGTCCACGGCACGGTGTTGGCAAAGCAGCTCCGTGAGTCGGATGTCGACTATCAACCGGCGAGTACCGTATGGGACATCACCCATGATCGTTTTATCGGCGTCGAAACCCATGGCGCCAGCCGCTTCATTCAAGCCAAGCGAATTCTGATTGCGACCGGCGCGTATGAGCGTCCGTTTCCGGTGCCGGGTTGGACATTGCCGGGCGTGATGAGTGTCGGTGCGGCGCAAATTTTGCTCAAGACAACAGGCGCGACACCGGGACCAAAGACCGTCATCGCGGGAACAGGTCCGTTGTTGTATTTGTTTGTCTGGCAATTGTTGCGCGGCGGTATTCAAGTGCAAGCCGTTCTCGATACCACGCCGACATCGAATTATTTTAAAGCGCTTTCGTATTTACCGACGGCGTGGAAAAGCCGAAGCATTCTTAAAAAAGGGATGAAGTTTCTCACCGACATGAATGCGGCGAAGGTGAATTGGATCACCCGGGCAACAAAATTACACATTGAAGGTGAAAGTGGTGTTACCGCGATTCATTACCGCCGGGGTGAAAAAGATTTTCGCCTGGAGACGGATATGGTTTTGTTGCACCAAGGCGTGGTGCCGAATATTCAATTGAGCCGTGCCATCGGATGCGAGCATGTTTGGAATGACCAGCAGCTTTGTTGGATGCCGGTCACCGATGTGTGGGGGCAAACCTCAATTGAGGGGGTTTTTATTGCCGGTGACGGTTGCGGGATTGATGGCGCTAAATCGGCTGAACACGCTGGCCGTCTTTCAGCCTTACAAATTTGCCATGAATTAAACAAAATCGATGAGGCGGCACGCGATAAGGCTGCGGTGCCCGCCCGCGATGCATTGCTGTTCGAATGGCGCGTGCGCCCGTTTCTCGATGTTATGTACCGTCCCGAAGAGCCGTTTCGCACCCCGCCACAAGATGATGTCTTGGCCTGCCGCTGCGAAGAGGTGACAACTGGTCAAATTCGCCAGGCTGTCATGCAAGGGTGTGCGGGGCCGAACCAATTAAAATCCTTCACTCGTGCCGGCATGGGGCCGTGCCAGGGTCGCATGTGCGGCTTAACGGTTTGCGAAACGATTGCTCAAGCCCGTGGCGTTTCACCAGCCGAGGTCGGCTATTACCGTTTACGACCGCCGATTAAACCCATACCGTTGGGATCAGTTGCCGATATGCCCGTGCCGGGCGAAGATCCGGATCGGGATTTTAACGATGCCCTGGAAACGAAGAACGAAGACGCATCAGAATTCAGTGAAACACCGGTTTGGAGTTAGCGCCGGTTTACGGGAGGTAAACGCCATGACTTCACCCTATCGCGCCCGCATGATGGGAACCAAGCATATGATAGCCGCCGGTCATTATCTGGCGACACAGGCGGGGTTTCAAATTTTGGAAGACGGCGGCAATGCGATTGATGCCGGTGTCGGCGCGGGTATCACGCTGGGCGTCGTCTTGGGTGAATACGTGAATTTTGGCGGCGTTGCACCGATTGCTATTTACAGTGCCGAAAAAGACGAAGTCGTGACGATTGCCGGGCTGGGTTGGTGGCCCAAAGCGACGGACATTCGTGTCTTCCAAAACGAATACGGCGGAAAAATTCCACAGGGTGTATTGCGAACGGTCATTCCGGCTGCGCCCGATGCCTGGATTACCGCATTATTACGTTATGGGACGATGCGGTTTAGCGATGTCGTTGCGCCGGCCCTTCATTTGGCCCGCGACGGGTTTCCTACATCTTTTCTCAGTAATGAAATTATTTCTTCAAAGGCGGATAGTTATCGCCGTTGGCCGAGCGGGGCGGAAGTCTTTTTACCGAATGGTGAACCGCCGGCTGTCGGTGATGTATTCGTGCAAACCGATTTGGCGAATACGTTTCAATATTTAGTCGACGAAGAAAAATCGGCTGGCGATAATCGCGAAGCCGGGCTTAATGCCGCACGGGATGCTTTCTATAAAGGGGACATCGCTGAAAAAATTGTGCGCTTTCATCAAGAGAACGGCGGATGGATGACGGCCGAAGATTTAGCAGGTTACAGTTCCGAGGTAGAGCCCGCACCACGGGTTACGTTCCAAGATTTTGACGTCTACGGATGCGGCCCCTGGTGCCAAGGACCAGTCATACTCGAGACATTGAAGATTCTGGACGGCATGGATGTCGGCAAGTTTGGTCATAACTCGGCCGACTACGTGCACGTATTGGTTGAATCTTTAAAACTCGCATTTTCAGACCGCCATGCTTATGTCGGCGATCCCCGTTTTGTCGATGTACCGTTTAATGAATTGCTCAGCAAGGAATTTGCCGAGCACCGCCGTGCTGCCATTGATATGAAAAAAGCATCTCCCGGTATGCCCGCATCGGGAACGGCTGAGCAACTTGGCATTACTGCAGCGCGAAAGGGGCCGGCCTCGCCGACGGTTACAAAAGAAAATGCCGAAATCGCGCTCGATACATCTTATGTATCCGTTATCGACCGTCAGGGTAATGCGTTCTCCGCAACACCGAGCGATGGTACCTATGCAGCACCGATCATTCCGGGCACCGGGTTCCTTCCGTCGCCGCGCGGCGTGCAATCGTGGACCGATCCCGACCATCCGGCGTGTGTTGCACCGGGCAAACGGCCGCGTCTCACGCCCAACCCGGCGATCGCGATGAAGAAAGGTGAGTGGTTGATGCCGTTCGGTTCGCCGGGCAATGATGTTCAGCCGCAAGCAATGCTGCAAACCCTTTTAAACATTCATGTTTTCGGCATGACACCACAAGAAGCGCTCGATCAGCCCCGCTTTGCAACGTTGAGCTTTCCGCAATCGACCGATCCGCATCCCTATAACCCAGGCCGCTTGCAACTCGAAGGCCGTTTTGATGACGATACCGCTGACGACCTAAGCAACCGTGGTCATGATGTGCAATGGTGGCCCGATTGGCATTGGCTTGCGGGTGCGCCGTGCACCGTTCTCAAGAATCAAAAAACCGGCGTGCTTGAAGGCGGATCCGATCCGCGTCGTCCGACTGGTGTCGCCGGTTGGTAAGGAGTCTTCTGTCCTCATGAAAATCACATTGCTTGGCACCGGCAGTCCCGTGCCCTCCTTAAAACGGGCATCCGCAGGTTACATGGTCGAAACCGGTGATGATGTCGTACTGATCGATCACGGCCCCGGTACCTTTCAGCGTATGATGGAGGCCGGTGTGTCGCCGACGAATGTGACGCATGTTGTGTTTTCTCACTTACATTTTGATCACTGCCTCGATTTTATCCGGTTGTTTCTTCACCGTTGGGATATCAGCCCACCGAACACGCAAAAGTTGCAGGTGTATGGCCCGCCGGGGCTTAAACATTTCGTCGAGCGGTTGTTTGGCAAGGACGGCGCGTTCAAGTTAGATCTCACGGCGCGAACCAATCACGAAAACAGTTTGGATATATATCAAAAACGTGGTGGCACGCCGCCGCGGCCTTGGCCGGAAGCGGCGATCACGGAAGTTTCCGAAAGCGATGTAATTAAGGGAACTGATTGGCAAATAAAGCTTGCCAACGTACCGCATCATCAACCGTATCTCGTGAGTTATGGTGTTCGTTTTGAATCCGGTGGGGGAATCTTTACATATTCAAGCGATGTGACTGTGCCCGTCGAAAAATTACCGGCAAAACCGATGTATGACCTCGCTAAAGATGCCGATTTGCTGGTGCACTATCTTAACTCGTTCGATGTGTCGCGCGAAATGGCTTCTCAGGATTCCGAAAATATAAAACAACGAACCGTGCAGCAGACGATCGGCGAGTTGGCCCGCGATTGTAACGTCAAAACCTTGGTGACGTCTCATCATGGGCCACTGATCGATACGGATGGCGTGCGCGAAAGGGTAATTGCCGATATCGCCGCCGTCTTTAAAGGCCGCCTCGTGTGGGGTGAAGACTTGATGACGTTTGAGGTTTAAGTGCTATTGTGCGTTTTATCGGCATCGTTGCTGAGAAAAATATTCTGAAATATCATCAATTTCTTTATCGGTTAGATCCAGCATAGAGGGCGCCATTATGCGATGAAAGCGGGCTTCTTTTTTAGCATGCTGGATAACATTGATCGCAGATTCACGCATAGCAAACAGTTGACGCGACAAATAATTCTTTTTCTGTCCACCAATATTTGGATAAATGGTGTAGGGCGTTTTGCCTGTTGAGCCGTGACAAAAAACACAGCGTTTTGCTTTAGATGGCATTGTTTGTGATTTTTTGGTTTTTATCTGGCTAAAAATACATTTTAAGCTTGAGTAATAATTGGCAATCAATGTGATTTCGTGTTTGTTTAAGGTGCCTGCACGCTGGCTCATGATTGGGTGCGTACGTTCAATAACTCTAAACGGCCCTTTTGCTGATGGTTTGATGCGCTGAAAAGATTCCATTTGTAAGATTAGGTATTTCTTTTTTTGACTAGAAATATAGGGTGCCTCAGAGTTCCCTTTACCGCCAGAAGGGTGGTGGCAGTTCACACAGCCTCGTTGTTCTGCAATTTTTCGCCCTGATTCTGTTGCCGCAGCGCCAATAGGGATAAACAGATAGCCGGTAACAAAAAAACTGCGAGATATCTTAGCAAGTGCATACCTTTTTTCTCACCCTAAGTTTACGAAAAAATAGTGCGCACAGGGTGGATAAGCGCTCATTAAAATATTGAAATAATTAAAAAATAAGAATTGGAGTGAATTATTTTTCTGGCGGTAAAATCTCTTGTACACAGACCTGATCAATCAAGTGTGCGCGGTCGATGTCTTCTAAGTGCGCTCTTTTATACTCGTTTTGTAAATGCGCGCCGATTCCGTTTGTCATGGTTAGAACGATTGAATGGTCGCTCATGTCCAGCCAATAGCTCCGGCGGACAAGTTTTTTATTTGAGTCTCTGGCAAATGGATCGTCGGGATTATTGCCAAGATCCGGTTCGTAAAATTTTGACATATTAATAAGCTGCTTTCGTCTTCATCCAATAAAACGTAATCGTTTTGCTGGAAAGTCTATAAAGACTAACCAGTTAGTCGCATTACGCTACCATAATGTTGAATGGTTATTCCTGCGTAATTTTTGCGCGCTCGTGTTGCTCGGGCCATAGTGTCTAATTTCGATAGGGATTCAATAAAGTATGCTGCTGATTGATTTTTATAAGACGTTTTCTTTTCATTGCGTGTTTTATGTGTTGCAACCCCCATCCACCAGTGCGTTTCAGCACTAGCTAGTTGCCGTAGTGTTAAAGACGCTATTCTGAAAGAATGCCGGGGATTATTTCGATAGGCAGAGATGCTGACGCTGTTGAGATAGGGTATGACAGACTTAAGAATGCTTGAGCCAAGGCTCGGTACCGCCACGCGTGCATATGCCGGATACATTGTGGAATTGAGAGGTATTTTTAATTCTTTCGTTTGCTCGGCAATTATCTTGACCAATTGGTAATATCCCTCAGCTAACTGCCGACGTTTTGCGCCTCGCCAGCCCTTCAATTTATGGGGTTCGATATTGAGATGTATACCATCGAATAATCCACCAATATCGCGATGAATCTTCAATAAATTTATTATCGTTTCTGGAGTTTGTTCACCATGGTAGGCCCAATTAGGGGCTCCGCTGAGGGCGATAAATTTAAAATTACCCTGTCGGCGGGCTTTGTTAATCATTTTTACCGTTGAACTATTAAAACCCAAGAGGCGGCTATGCTCTTGAGGGATGATGGAATAATTCAAGGTTTTGAAATTCCAACGTTGTGCGTAATCCAAAACTTTGGGTAATTGGTCGAGGGGCGTTTGCCAAATCCAAAGCGATTTAGTGATATTGCGAAATATTTGTTGGTGTAGCCTACTAAGTTTAGCAAGGCTTGAGCTTGGTACTAAACAGTTAGCGGCAACGAGAACTGTTCCGCATAATAATTGGCGGCGGTTAAATATAATATTTTCAGGAGTAATCATCTCCTTCATTTTAAAATGTAACAATCATCAATGATAGGGCCGTTTGCCATGGTCACCTTAAAAAGATCAAGGCGTTAACCTGGATAAAACAAGCCCCTTAATTGAATTGGCTTCGGCGGTAGGTTTGAGCCTAAGATCCTAACATCCGATGATTAATAGTCACTTGTTAAGAATTTGAGTCAGCCGTTGCTTTACCTTGGCTGAGTTCATAAAAACATAATAATCTATTCGTTGTTAAGGGGGGAATGACTTCTTATACAACATGATCGGGGGTGCTTCTGTGACACCAGTGCTTTCACTCGATGATGAGTGGCATATCGGTTGGTTTTTTCCGGATTAGAAACGGAAAAAAATAAAGGAGTAAATCATGAAAATTTTTAGATGTTTATCGATGACCTGCTGTGTGGTGATTGCCGTGGCGGGGCTCGGTTCGATCGATGCAAACGCGCAAGGGAGATCGCTGGGCGTAAATAAGCCGAATTTAGTTCCCAATACCGTGTTCGAGCTCGATGTCAGGACAATTCGAGGTCCCATGAAACTGACAAAAAAGTTTCTCAAGAAAGAGGGGAACGTGCTCGTCTTCAGAAACGCCGGCAGGGTCGTTTCAAGGGAAACCGAGCGAACAACCGAAAATTTAGCGACGATCAGCTATACCCGGTCGAATGGCTTCGTTCGCGAGCGGTACCAACCGCACGATGGCCTACTAAGCTTTCCGCTTTACGTCGGCAAGAGATGGGAGCTTTCACATGCCATTAAGCGAGGCAAAGGCCCTGACCGTCGAGCCAAGCGAAGCTGCCATGTGCCGAAATTTGAACAAGTTACAGGCGGTTATTCAGCGTACAGAATACAGTGTATGGTTTATCGAAGCGATGGGAACCATCTTAGAGAGGTGCACGACTACGCACCGAAAGTCGGCTATATCGTTTCGTTTACCAGACACAAAGGTCTCAACAAAATTTTAGAGTGGCGGCTTCTTAAAGTCACACGGCCATAGAACTATCAAAGGGCTGTCGATACGTTCTGCTTGCGCCAAAGAAAAAGGGGCTAGCTCATAAAAGCTAACCCCTTTTTTTAATTGGCTCCGGCGACAGGACTCGAACCTGTGACCCGATGATTAACAGTCATCTGCTCTACCAACTGAGCTACGCCGGATCAGTAATGGAGGCGCGGACCGGAATCGAACCGGTGTTCACGGCTTTGCAGGCCGCTGCGTAGCCACTCCGCCACCGCGCCAGACAAACCGATCGCCACGATCCGATAGGCACTCGGTCACCCTTGAAGGCCCGGACATTAAACGCTGGCCCCGTCCCGGGTCAAGAATTCTAAAACTGAGGGGCACCGGCAAAAAGCGCCGGTTATCGCCATGAGCCGTATTTGTGACGATTGTTTTTGTCGCCGGTTCCGCGTATATAGCCCAAACCATTCCGGTGCCCAATGTTAGCATTTGCGGCACATTTTAGGTGTTTACCGAGGTTTGCCCCATGGATTATGCCGAAGCCCGTCTCAATATGGTCGAAAATCAAATCCGCACCAACCGTGTGACGGATCCGTTGATCATCAAAGCCATGGGTGAACTGCCCCGCGAAGCGTTCGTGCCTGGGGAAAAAGCTGGTATCGCTTATATCGACGAGGACATTGAGATCGCTCCAGGACGCTTTCTGATGGAGCCCATGGTATTGGCGCGCTTGTTGCAGGCTGCGGAAATTACGGAAAGCGATGTCGTGCTCGATATCGGCTGTGGCACCGGTTATGCATCCGCCGTTCTTTCACATATGGCCAACACGGTCGTCGCACTTGAAAGTGATGCCGGGTTGGCGGCGCAAGCGACCGAAACGCTGAGTGCATTGGAAATCGATACCGTGGCGGTTGTAGAAGGCGCGCTGTCGGCGGGAGCCCCTAAGCAGGCTCCGTACGATGTTATATTTATCGGCGGTGCGGTTGCCGAGGTGCCCCAAGCGATTGCCGGACAATTGGCGGAAGGCGGCAGGCTGGTGGCCGTAACCAATAAGAAAAGTATCGGTACGGGGGCGTTGATTACGAATCACCGCGGAATTTTAACCCGTCGCGACCTGTTTGATGCGGCGACACCGTTCCTTCCTGGTTTTGAGCCAGCTCCCGAATTCGTATTTTAACCCGTATTTCTGCGTATTTTCGGAATTCTCGTTTGCGCTGTTTTGCCGACGGGCTGAGGATATTGACGCCGTGTTGGCCTTCTGGTCCATTAGTCAAAAGCGCCGAACTAAGAGCGCTAGCGTCAGTCAGTACCGCATTGCGGTACACATGTCGGAGTGCGATCACCCAATTATGAACAGTCAAATCTATCGTCCGGCCATAAATATTCGATTGGCCCTTCGCTGTTCTATCGCTGTTTTATGTTTTGTCTTCACCATCGTCTCCATGTCGGTGGCTGTGGCTGCAGAAGACATTCGTGAAGCGTTGATTAAAGCCTATTCGAACAATCCGACGTTGCGCGCCGAGCGGGCTAAAGTCCGTGCGATTGATGAAGAAGTGCCGCAGGCCTTGTCCAATTGGCGTCCAAGCGTGACGGCAAGCGGCGATATTGCCCGCGATGATACTTTTGATAGTGCGCGTGCCGGCGATAATTCAAGCGGCAAGGAACAAATCCGTACGCCACGCGGTGTTGCGCTCGAAATTACACAGCCGTTGTTTCGTGGCTTCAGAACGCTGGCGGCGACACGCAAGGCTAAAAACAACGTCAAGGCTGCGCGCTCCAAGCTTCACTCGGTCGAGCAAGCCGTTCTCTTGGATGCGGCAACGAAATATATGGACGTCGTGCGCGATCAGGCGGTGTTGGAGCTTAACGTTAAAAACGAGCAGGTTCTCTCGCGCCAATTAGAGGCGACGCGGGACCGGTTCCAGGTCGGGGAGGTGACGCGAACGGACGTCAGCCAATCGGAAGCCCGGCTGGCCGGCGCGAAAGCGAGCCGTATTAAAGCCGAGGGCGATCTAGAGACGACACGGGCGGCTTATAACAATGTTATTGGTAGCTTACCCGGCAAGCTCAAGGCGCCGACGGAGAAAGACCTCGGCGCAAAATTGCCGAAATCAAAGTCTGATGCGATGGAATTGGCCAAGGATGAACACCCGGACGTCTTAGAAGCGGTATTTAATGACCGGGCGGCCCGGGACAACATCGCTGAAATTCGCGGCGAGCTGTTGCCGACGGTCAATCTGTTTGGCACTTCAACATACCGTGAAGAACGCAGCGGTAACTTAACGCGCCGGTCAGAGCGGACCATCGGCGCGGAATTAAGCATGCCTCTTTATCAATCGGGTAGTGTGTACTCGAGACTGCGTGCCGCGAAACAAACGGCAAGTCAAAACCGGATCCTGATCGAGCAGGAACGGCGCAATGTGATTGAGGCATCATCAAAAACTTGGGACACGGTTGTTACGACACGGGCTCAAGTTAAATCGTTTGAGGCACAAGTTAAGGCAAACGAAATTGCCCTCGATGGGGTGAAGCGGGAAAATCAAGTCGGGTCCCGCACGGTTTTGGATGTTCTTGATGCCGAACAGGAGCTTTTGAATTCGCGTGTCAGTTTGGTTCGGGCCCAGCGCGATGTGATTGTCGCGATTTTTGAATTAAAAGCGGCGGTCGGACAATTAACGTCCCAGGATTTGAATTTGAATACCACGGCTTATGACCCGACGCGTCACTACAATGAAGTGAAGGGTAAATGGTTCGGCGCGCGCAGTTCAGGCGATACGGATGCCGGTTGGTTTGGTGAAGACACCAAAAGCGGCAAAGAAGCCGAAATGGAAAAAAAGACGAAATAGGGTGGCTAAGATCCGGATTGTTGAAGCGAATCTGGCGGTGATTTTAGCGTTTATGTCTGAGGGCGAGGGGGAGCACGCGCTATCAGGGCTCTCGGCAAGGCAGTAAAATCACTAGATATGGGGGGATTGCCTCCTAAAAAACAAAATATTTCGGGACCGGTCAATATTTGTTAACCTTTTCATAGGACCTTAAAGGTCGCGATTCGTATGTTTTCCGCGCCTAGTTTGCGCTGGTGGATAGGGATTCATGGCTGAAGACGATAAAAAAGAGGGCGGCGGCGAAGAAGAGCCTTCTATGGAGGATATTCTCGCCTCTATTCGTAAAATCCTCTCCGAAGAAGAACAGGAAGAAGCCGATAAGGCGACGGCTGAAGCCGCGCCAGAAGCGGCCCCTGAGCCCGCGCCCGAACCGGCCCCTGAGCCCGCGCCCGAACCGGCCCCTGAGCCCGCGCCCGAACCGGAACCCGCCCCAGAACCTGAGCCCGAGCCCGAGCCCGAGCCCGAGCCCGAAATTGCTATGGAGGAACCTGAGCCTGAGCCGG
>Ga0181593_10002841_pt1 | contig 15993 bp, 10 predicted proteins | sample 071ome_19_FD_133756 | JGI IMG/M metagenome (GOLD analysis project Ga0181593, IMG submission 133756) | Coastal salt marsh microbial communities from the Groves Creek Marsh, Skidaway Island, Georgia - 071413AT metaG (megahit assembly) | ecosystem: Environmental > Aquatic > Marine > Intertidal...
CACCCAGTATGTGCCTTTCAACCTGAAAGCGCATCACGCCGGTATATCCTGTTTTGAGGGGCGTGACCAGTGCAATGAATTTTCCATTGGCATAGAGCTCGAAGGGACGGATGATTGTGACTTTACTGATGCCCAGTACAGTGCGCTAGCCCGTGTTACCCGCCTGTTGCTGCAAGCCTATCCTGCTATCACCACTGACCGCATAACCGGTCATTCCGATATTGCCCCGGGGCGAAAGACTGACCCAGGCCCCCATTTCGACTGGACGCGGTATCGTCATCTGCTTGGCGCCTGAAAATTCACTACAAATTCTATCTCTGTGTATTTACTGACTTTTTTTGTTATAGGGCAGGCATATTCCGCAAATATGTAGTTTTGCTACAAAAACAAAGACTTATGTTGGAAAATTGCCGTAAATTCGATTAAAATCCTGCGCCACTGTAAATTTACTACAGTGATATTCCGCCAGCCGGTCCTGCTGAGATCCAGCAGGAGTGTAAAAAAACACTAATAATAATAAGAGGCTGCGGAAATTTGCCCTTTCATGGGGCGCAACCACACCTGGTGAAAAGCCGGGTCGGGTAAAAAAATGACAGGCAGTGCCGCAACACCGGCATCTGCCCCATCAGAACAACATGAAAAGACGCAGTGCCGATAACAGCGGTATGCGCACAAGAGTTGTATTTATGGCTGAGAAATTTACCGATTTAGATCCTATCGAAACCCAGGAATGGCGGGATTCCATTGATTCCGTCATCAAGTACCAGGGCATGGAACGGGCCCAGTTCCTGCTGAAATCCCTGATCAGCAAGACCACCGAATCAGGACAGCAGCTTCCCGTCGATTCCCTCACCACCCCTTACCGCAACACCATTCCTCTTGAAGAAGAAGCCAAAATGCCCGGCGATGTGTACATGGAACGCAGTGTCCGTGGCCTGATCCGCTGGAATGCACTGGCCATGGTGATGCGTGCCAATAAACTGGGTTACGACCTGGGTGGACACATTTCCACATTCTCCTCAGCCGCCACTCTCTACGATGTGGGCTTCAATTACTTTTTCCGTGGTGAAACCGAAGATCATCCGGGCGACATCGTCCTGTTTCAGGGTCACGCTTCCCCCGGTATTTATTCCCGTTCCTTTATTGAAGGCAGACTGACAGAAGCGCAGCTGGACAATTTTCGCCAGGAAGTGGATGGCAATGGGCTGTCCTCCTATCCTCACCCGCGCCTGATGCCGGATTACTGGCAGTTCCCGACGGTATCCATGGGCCTTGGACCCTTGCAGGCCATTTACCATGCCCATGTGATGAAGTACCTGGATAACCGTGAACTGGTCAAACAGGTTGACCGCCAGATCTGGGCCTTCCTGGGCGATGGCGAATGTGATGAGCCTGAAACCCTGGGTGCCATTGCCCTGGCTGCCCGTGAAGGCCTGGGCAATCTGAATTTTGTCATCAACTGCAACCTGCAGCGACTGGACGGACCGGTTCGCGGCAACGGCAAGATCATTCAGGAGCTGGAAGGCATTTTCCGCGGTGCCGGCTGGAACGTGATCAAGGTGGTCTGGGGTCGTCACTGGGACAACCTGCTGGCCAAGGATGTTGACGGCATACTGCAGGCAAGAATGAATGAAGTGCTGGACGGTGAATTCCAGAATTTCAGTATCAAGGATGGGGCCTATATCCGCGAGCATTTCTTCGGCAAGAGCCCGGAACTGCTGAAGATGGTTGAGCACCTGTCTGACGATGAGCTCGAACAGCTGAACCGTGGTGGCCATGACCCCTTCAAGATTTACGCCGCTTACAAGCAGGCTGTCGACTGCACCGACAAACCGACAGTTATTCTTGCCAAAACCATCAAGGGTTATGCCTTTGGTTCCGCCCAGGCGGCCAATGCCACGCATTCCACCAAGAAACTGAGTCTGGAAGAACTTAAAGTGTTCCGTGACCGCTTTGGCATCCCGATTGCTGATGACAAGCTTGAATATATGCCCTATTACCGTCCGGCAGAAGACTCACCGGAAATGGAATATCTCAGGCGTACCCGCGGCAACCTGGGTGGTACGCTGCCAGCCCGTCGTACGGCCGCCCAGACACTGAATGTGCCAGCCCTGAATACCTTTGATAATCTGCTCAAGGGCACCGGCGAACGTGAAATATCCACCACCATGGCCTTTGTCCGTATGCTGACAGCCCTGGTAAAAGACAAGGAGATCGGTGAGCGCATCGTGCCCATCGTGCCGGATGAGGCCCGTACTTTTGGTATGGAAGGCCTGTTCCGCCAGATCGGTATCTACTCCGCCAAGGGGCAACTGTATGACCCGATAGACTCCGGGCAGGTGATGTATTACCGCGAGGACAAAAAGGGACAGCTGCTGGAAGAGGGCATCAACGAAGCCGGTGCCATGAGCTCCTGGCTGTCAGCTGCTACCTCCTATAGTGTGCATAACTACCCGCTGATTCCTTTCTACATCTATTACTCCATGTTTGGATTCCAGCGAGTTGGTGATCTGTGCTGGGCGGCAGGTGACCTGCAGGCCCGCGGCTTCCTTATTGGGGCCACTGCCGGACGTACCACCCTGAATGGTGAAGGGTTGCAGCATCAGGATGGCCACAGTCATCTGGTGGCAGGCACCATCCCCAACTGTGTGTCCTATGATCCGGCGTATTCCTTTGAGCTGGCTGTGATCATTCAGGACGGTATCCGCCGGATGTATCAGGAAGACGAGTCGGTCTGGTACTACATCACCACCATGAATGAGAATTATGTCCAGCCGGATATGCCGGAAGGTGTCGAAGAGGGCATTCTGAAAGGCATGTACCTGCTGGAAGACGGTGACAGCAAGGAATACAAGGTTGCTGCCGGCAAGGGCAAGACTGCACCACGGGTTCGCCTGCTGGGCAGCGGTACCATCCTGCGTGAAGTGCGGGCTGCTGCCGAGATTCTGCGCAAGGACTATAAAGTGGCTGTCGATGTCTGGAGCGCCACCAGCATGAACGAACTGGCCCGTGATGGCCAAGCCGTTGATCGCTGGAACATGCTGCATCCCGGTGAAAAGGCCAGGGTGTCCTATGTCGAGGAATGCCTGTCTGCCAGGTCCGGTCCGGTGATCGCGACCACGGATTACATGAAAATTTATTCCGAGCAGATTCGCGCCTTTGTGCCGGCCCCTTACAAGGTGCTGGGTACGGACGGCTTTGGCCGTAGTGACAGTCGTGAAAAGCTGCGCCACTTTTTCGAAGTGAACAGCAGCTTTGTCACCGTGGCAGCTCTGCATGAGCTGGCCAGGCAGGGCGAGATCGAGATAAAGGTTGTCACAGATGCGATCAAGAAATTCAAACTGGATCCGGAAAAGCTGAATCCGCTTTTTGCATAAATAAAGAGCAGAGGCAGGAGACAGGAGGCAAGAGACAGGCCGATGCAGGTAAAGCAGAAAGTTTAACGCCCTGCATCCTGAATCCTGTCTCAATAGGCAAATTGAGAGCAAAAACTGAACGATAATGGTTTCAGTAACAATGCAGAAAAATTACCAGAGGTAAGCATAGTGTCTGTTGAAAAAATTCAGGTTCCGGATATCGGTGGAGAAGGGGATGTCGAGGTTATCGAGATTCTGGTATCTCCCGGGGATGAAATCAGTGAAAACGATTCCCTGATTGTTCTGGAAAGTGACAAGGCCGCGATGGAAATTCCATCACCCAGATCCGGGGTCGTGAAAGAGATTCTGGTAAAAGTGGGCGACCAGGTTAACCAGGGCGTTGATATTGTTTCCATCGAGACAGGTGCCGCATCAGAACCCGCTGAGCAATCCGCCCCAGTAGTCGAAGAAAAAACCGAAGAAAAAGCCGAAGTAAAAACTGAAACAGCTCCTGCCCCGGTAGAAGAAAAGGCCGCTCCTGCGCCAGCGGCAGCTTCCACCGCGGTACAGGAAATAAAAGTGCCTGACCTGGGTGGTGACAGTGATGTTGAGGTAATTGAAATTCTCGTTGCCGTCGGGGATACGATCAGCAAGGAAGACGGACTGGTTACCCTGGAAACAGACAAGGCAGCGATGGATGTGCCATCGCCAGCTGAAGGCGTCGTCAAGGCGATCAAGGTCAAGGTGGGCGACAAGGTGAGTGAGGGTTCTGCCATCATTGATCTTGAAGTGACTTCTGCTGCTCCCGCATCGGCACCCGTTGCTGAAAAGCCGGCTGCACAGGATGCTCCGGCTGAGAAACCCCAGGCAGCGCCAACCAGCCCGGCTCCAGCAGCGGCCCAGGTGGACACTGCTGCAACTGCCGGTGTCACGACCGGCGATGTTTATGCGGGACCTGCTGTGAGGAAAATGGCCCGTGAACTGGGTGTTGATCTGGCCAGGGTTGCGGGGACCGGTTCCCGTGGTCGAATCGTTAAGGAAGATGTGGATGCCTTCGTTCGCGCCGTGATGCAGGGAACTGCTGCGCCAGCACAGGGCGGCGGTATGGGCGTTCCTGTTATCGAGGATGTCGATTTCAGCCAGTTCGGTGAGATCGAAGAAATCGATATGAGCAAGATGCACCGGGTGACAGCGCAGAATATGAGTCGGAACTGGCTTAACGTGCCTCATGTGACACAGTTCGATGAGGCTGATGTGACTGACCTGGAGGATTTCCGGGCAGCCCAGAAAGCTCTGGCCGAGAAGAAAGGTGTCAAGCTCACCCCCCTGCCATTTATCGTGAAAGCCTGTGCCAGGGCCTTGCAGGAATACCCCCAATTCAATGTTTCCCTGCATTCCTCAGGTGCCAAACTTATTCAGAAGAAATACATACACATTGGTGTGGCTGTTGCTACGCCGGCTGGACTCATGGTGCCGGTGATCCGGGATGTTGATCAGAAATCAATCTGGCAAATCGCCGCCGAGATTGCCGACCTGGGCAACCGGGCCAAGGAGCGCAAGCTTACCCGTGAAGAAATGCAGGGAGCCTGCTTCACTATTTCCAGCCTTGGCAATATGGGGGGGCTGGGTTTTACGCCTATCGTGAATGCGCCGGAAGTGGCCATTCTGGGTGTTTCCCGCACCACCGTGAAACCGGTCTATATCAATAATGAGTTTGTGCCGCGCAAGATGCTGCCGTATTCATTATCCTATGATCATCGGGCGGTGAATGGAATCGATGGCGGGATGTTCTGCACCTATCTTGGTCAGTTGCTGGGAGATATCAGGATGCTGGCGCTTTAAGGCGAGATACGAGATACAAGATACAAGGAATGAAAGGTCCAGGCCTCACTTAGCCTGCCCGCTTGTATCTTGTCTCTTGTCTCTTTATCCTTTGTTCAGTTCTTTCCAGTTTACAATATGCTTTCCCTGAGGTGCCCTTATGCCTTCCTTTGATATCGTTTCAGAAGTCGACATGCATGAAATGACCAATGCCGTGGATCAGGCAAACCGGGAAATCGGCACGCGTTTCGATTTCAAGGGGGTTGATGCCAGTTTTGAGCTGAAGGATAACGAGATTGTATTGTCAGCCGAAGCTGATTTTCAGATTCAGCAGATGATGGACATTCTGCTGACCAAGCTGGTCAAGCGCGGCATCGATACCAACAGCCTGAAATCATCCTCCATGGAGCAGGTAGGCAGGAAAACCATCATGCATGCCGGCGTCCAGCAGGGCATTGAATCAGAAATTGCCCGCAAGATCGTCAAGAAGGTCAAGGACCAGAAGATGAAGGTGCAGGTAGCCATCCAGGGAGACAAGCTTCGCGTCACTGGCAAAAAGCGGGATGACCTGCAGGAAGTGATAGCCCTGCTTCGCGGCGATGAATATGGTTTGCCGTTGCAGTTCAACAATTTCAGGGACTGAATTTCAGATTTCAGTTTTTTGCCGCTTTGTTAACCTGACAGTCAGGAACAAGGTAGCAGTTATCTCGCATTAGTCAGCAAATCCTGTAATAATCTGCGCCTTTCGCGCCCGCCGTCAAAAACCGGATATTCAAATGAACACGAGTAGAAGAACCTCTATTCTGATGGCCATTGGTGTTGCCATCGCTGTGGCACTGTGGATGCTTAGTGGTATCGGTGGCAATTCGTCAGATACGGATGATCTCGCCCAGGATGCCGGTAGCGAAGGTCCAATGCGCGTGCGTGTGGCCCAGGTGCGGGCCAGTGATGTCACCCGGGAAATTACCCTCAGTGCCCGGACCGAACCCAACAGGGTTGTGCAGTTAAAAGCAGAGACCGACGGCGCAGTCGTGGAGCTTGGGATAGACCGTGGCACTGACGTTTGGGCAGGAAATTCCCTGGTCAAACTGGATATCCGTGATCGCAATGCCCGTCTGCGGGAGGCTGAATCGCTGATAGTCCAGAGAGAACTGGAGCTTCAGGGACGTCAGAATCTCAAGAACCAGCAATATGCTTCCGACGTTGAAATCGCCGAGGCCCAGGCCAGGCTGGACAGTGCCAGGTCTGCCCGTGAACGTATCCAGCTTGAAATAAGGAATACTGATCTGGTGGCGCCATTTGAGGGCATCATCCAGGAGCGCTGGGTCGAAATCGGGGATTATGTGCGTGCCGGTGACCCGGTGGTCGAGCTGGTGGATATCGATCCCCTGATTATTGCCGGGGAAGTGAACGGCAAGGATGTCACTGAGTTGGCCATTGGTTCGATGGGTTACGCCACGTTGGTGGATGGCACGGAACTGGCAGGCACCATACGCTATGTGGCACCGGTCGCTGATGAAAATACACGGACATTTCGAGTGGAACTGGCTGTTCCCAATCCGGGGTTGGTGCGAGCCGGCCTGACGGCTGAACTGAAGCTGTCAGGATCCCGGATATCCGCCCATGACTTGTCTTCCGCATTGCTCACACTGTCGGATGAAGGTGCAGTTGGTGTCAAAGTGGTCAATGACAACAACCGGGTGGAGTTTTATTCCATTGAAATTGTCGGGGCTTCCAATGACGGTATCCTGGTAACCGGCCTGCCGGATGCAGCCCGGGTGATCACTGTCGGTCAGGGTTTTGTAACCGAGGGGCAGCAGGTGGAGCCCGTCGCCTTTTCTGCCCTGGAGGAGGAAGCCTCCTATGAACGCGCTAATTGAGGCTTTCATCAATCGGCCCAGGCCGGTTCTTCTGATCCTGACCCTGCTGATTATTGCCGGGATCACCAGCTACTATTCCGTGCCCAAGGAAGCGGAACCCGATATCGACATCCCCCAGATGTATGTAAACATCATTCATGAGGGAATCTCCCCCGAGGATGCCGAGCGCCTGTTGATCCGCCCCATGGAAACCGAACTGCGGTCCCTGGAGGGACTGAAGGAAATGCGGGCCACGGGTGCGGAAGGCGTGGCCACCATCATCCTGGAATTTGAGGCCGGTTTTGATGCCGATCAGGCTCTGACAGATGTTCGGGAAAAAGTGGACCTTGCCCGCAACGAATTGCCCGGCGACACTGAGGAGCCTTTTGTTCAGGAGATCAACACATCCCTGTTTCCCATCCTGGTGGTCCAGCTTCATGGGGATGTGCCGGAACGCTCGCTGGTGACTATTGGACGCAGTCTGCGTGATACCCTGGAAAGTATTCCGGGTGTACTGTCAGCGGATGTTGGTGGTGACCGGGAAGAGCTTCTTGAAGTCATTGTCGATCCGGTGGCGCTGGAAAGCTACAACCTCAACTATTTTGATCTGATCAATAATGTCAGCCGCAATAACCGTCTGGTGGCTGCAGGTGCCCTGGACAGCGGGGAAGGGCGTTTTGCCGTCAAAGTACCGGGTGTGATCGAGGACCTGCAGGACCTGCTCAATATGCCGGTCAAGACCGATGGTCTGAAAACAGTTACTTTCGAGGACGTGGCCACTGTTCGGCGCACTTTCAAGGATCCCACCAATTTTGCCCGCCTGGATGGCGAATCATCCATTGCGCTGGAAATCACCAAGCGTGCCGGTGCCAATATCCTGGAAGTGGTGGACGCGGTGAAGGCAACGGTACTCGAGCAGCAGCAGTTCTGGCCGGAAAATATTGAAGTCACGTTTACCCAGGACAACTCCAGGGACGTGCGCATCATGCTCAACGACCTGGTCAACAATGTCGCCATGGCGGTGATCCTGGTGATGATCGTCATTCTTGGGGCGCTTGGTCTGCGTTCTGCCAGCCTCGTCGGTATTTCCATTCCCGGGGCCTTTCTGTCAGGCATCCTGGTGATTTACATGATGGGTTACAGCATGAATATCGTGGTGCTGTTCTCCCTGATCATGGCTGTGGGCATGCTGGTGGATGGCGCCATCGTTGTGGTGGAGCTCGCAGAACGTAACATGAACAACGGTTACAGCACGCGACTGGCATTTGCCGAAGCCGCCAAGCGCATGGCCTGGCCTATCACCGCGTCTACTGCGACTACCCTTGCCGTTTTCATGCCGCTGTTGTTCTGGCCGGGGCTGATTGGCGAGTTCATGAAGTACCTGCCAATCACCCTGCTGGTTACGCTGGCGGCCTCACTGTTCATGGCACTGTTGTTTGTGCCCACGATTGGGGCCCTTCTGAAAAACGCCGGGGAAAAAACGGAATTGTCGGAACAGACCTCTATCGAGGAAGTGGATATTATCGAAGAGGCAAGGGATAACCTGAAAGACATCGGTTCCCTGACAGCAGGTTATATCAGCGTGCTTCGCCATGCCCTCAAGCGACCCTTCATGGTCCTGGTGCTGGCCTGTGTCTTCCTGGTAGGCACCTTCGTGCTTTACGAAAAAGTCGGCCGGGGTGTGCAGTTCTTTGTGGATGTGGAACCCGAATTTGCCGTCCTCAATATTCATTCCCGTGGGGACCTGTCTGTCTACGAGCGCGATGCCCTGGTTAAGGAAGTAGAGAACCGGATCCTGGATATGGAGGAATTTGAATCCATATATTCGCGCAGTGGGGTGCGTCTGGGGAATGATATTGACGAAGATATTATTGGTCGCATTCAGCTGTCCCTCGTTGACTGGGAGCAGCGACGTCCGGCAGCCCAGATAATGGAAGACGTTCGCAAACGCACTGCCGATATTCCCGGGATTATCGTCGAACCCCAGGTACAGGAGTCCGGTATCACGTCAGGCAAACCCATTCAGCTGGAATTGTCGGCCATGAATACCGAGCTGCTGCCAGGGGCAGTGGAAAAAATTCGCAGCGGCATGAGTGAGCTGGGTGAGTTTGTTGATGTGACCGATTCGCGTCCCCTGCCAGGCATTGACTGGCGCATCGAGGTCGATCGTCAGGAAGCGGCACGCTTTGGCACCGACCTGAGTTCAGTGGGCAGCGCAGTTCAGTTGATCACCAATGGCATCATGCTGGGAGATTACCGTCCCGATGATGCGGATGATGAAGTGGATATCCGCGTGCGCTTTCCGGAAACCATGCGCAATATCAGTATGCTGGACAGGCTGACGGTCTATTCCAGCCAGGGCAATGTCCCGGTCAGCAATTTCATGTCCCGGGTGGCTGCCCCGCGCGTGGGAAATATCCAACGTACTGATGGCAACCGGGTGTTGAACGTGGCGGCAGATGTTCCCGAAGACGTTCTTCCCAATGACAAGGTTCAGGAACTGCAGCAGTGGCTGGACCAGGGCAGCCTGGATCCGGGTGTGAATGTGCGCTTCAAGGGAGAAGATGAGGATCAGCGGGAAGCTGAACAATTTCTTACGCAGGCTTTTGGTGCGGCCATGTTCCTGATGGCGGTCATCCTGGTAACCCAGTTCAACAGTTTTTACCAGGCCCTGTTGATTCTGTCAGCGGTTGTCTTTTCAACCATCGGTGTATTCCTGGGCCTGATGATCATGGACAAGCCTTTCAGTATTGTGCTGTCGGGGATTGGGGTGATCTCACTGGCGGGGATCGTGGTGAACAACAATATTGTCCTTATTGATACCTATAACTTTATACGCAAGAAAGGTGCAGATGCCATTGAGGCTGCCATTCTGACCTGCTCCCAGCGTGTTCGCCCTGTACTGTTGACGACGATTACGACTATTCTGGGCCTGATGCCAATGACCCTCGGGATGAATTTTGACCTCATCAACCGCCATATCCAGATCGGCGGCCCCACCACCCAGTGGTGGACCCAGCTGGCAGCTGCCATCACCTTCGGTCTGGCGTTTGCTACCGTACTGACCCTGTTGCTGACTCCCTGCATGCTGGTACTGGGTGACAGGCTGGGTGCCAGGCTGCGCAGGAAAGCAGCAGCCTGAGGGGCGTTTTATCTCAGGATGCTGTTGTCAGTATCAAACGAAAATTCCGCCGACACACCATTCACATCTACCTGGTAAGTTCCTGCTGGCAGGCCTTCCACGTCCAGGGCAATACTGGTCGAGAAGGGTTCTGTCACGGCGATGCATATTTCAGCCGGCCCAGGATTTGATTCGGCCAGGACGACCTGGAAAACACCATCCTGATAACTCACGGCAGGATTTAACAGCTTGACGCAGGGAATGGACAGGTAGCCGGACACCGATGCGCTTACCTGCAGGGGAAAAGACTCCATCACCAGAATATCAACTGTCTCCACCGTTACCAGGGAGTTTGGTGTGGCACTGGTGATCACCAGTGCCCGATTGGCATCCTGCTTGAGCGTGATGTTCGTGTAATAGGCATTGCCTTCCGGGGTGACAACTGCGCCTTCAGGGATGGTCATGGTTCCATTGCTGAACACGGCCGGTTCTGCATGAGTGGCCATGGCGAAAAACACCGCTGAACTGATTAACGCACCTTTAAGCGTGAGAAGCATGAGGGACTCCCGGGGTCTGATGAAATGGATGAACAATGAGAAAGGGATTATAGGGGGTTAGCCGGTCTGTGCGCATGAATACAGCCTTAACACAGTCTGACTAGACTGCCCACTGGAACGTTTTCAGGGAGAACTTTTCACGGATAAAGACCACGCCTTCAGCTTCCAGCAAGTCTTTTTGCCGGCGCCATGACTGACTGTTGGGGGGGAAGGAGAGTTGGCCTCGACCATTGACCACCCGGAACCAGGGCAGCTTTGTATCCCTGGGCAGGTTTTTCAGGGTAGTGCCGACATAACGCGCATGGGAAGGATAGCCTGCCAGTCTGGCAATCTGCCCATAGGTGGCTACCCTGCCTTCAGGAATGGACGCCACGATTTGCCAGATGGATTCTTTCATATGAATTGCAAGCTATTGGTGAAACCGGTTTCCAGGCAGAACAGGGTTGCACGAGTCTGTTAGGGGTTGAGGTCCGGGCGATCGCCCCCATGTAGTGTATTAACAATCAAGAATGGTCAACATTGATGCCATTATTTCTTATTTTTCTGGTCGTGCCCATTGTCGAGATGCTGCTGCTTTTCAGGGTGGCAGATCATATTGGCGGATTGAATACCGTCGGCCTGGTGGTACTGACCGCAGTGATAGGCATCCAGATACTCAAGCAGCAGGGGTTGGCAACCTTTACCCGAGCAAACAGGCGGCTTGAAAGCGGCGAAATTCCAGGCCAGGAAATCCTGGAAGGGCTGCTGCTGGCTGTAGGAGGTGCTTTTCTGTTAACACCGGGGTTCATCACGGACACTGTCGGATTCATCCTGCTGATCGGCCCATCCCGCCGGGCTCTTGCCCGCTGGCTGATCCGAACCGGCAGGATCGCTGCCTTTACCAGCAACCGTGGTGGCAGCATGTTCACCTATACCAATTTCAATGACCGGGAGAGGGGCGGGAGCGATGATCCTGATGTGTATGAAGGTGAATACACCCGTGAGCAGCCTCCAAAATCAAGGCTTGAAGACCCGGACAAAGACTAAATCACCAAAAAGTGAAATTTTTTGAATCTTTTTACTTTGCAGCCATTGAAATTACCCCAAACAGCCCCATCTAACGGATTCGAATCGTGGACTGTAGCCGGTATCCGGTCACTTAAACCATGATTTTCAAGGAATTTTAGGGGTCTCAAGTTGAAGCCTGGGATTCCGGGGCAGGGGGGCTAAAACCCACCGCCACTGAGTGTTTTTTGATAGCTACTTTATTTAACTCAAGCGTGTTGGAGACTAAAAGCATGAACATTCGTCCGTTACAAGACCGAGTCGTCGTGAAACGCAAAGAAGAAGAAACCACAACTGCAGGCGGCATCGTTTTACCGGGCTCTGCCACTGAAAAACCTGCCCAGGGTGTCGTTGTTGCGGTCGGTCCAGGCCGACTGATGGAAAACGGTGACGTACGTCCTGTTGACCTGAAAGTGGGTGACACCGTTATTTTCGGCAAGTATGCCAGCAACACTGTGACCATCGGTGATGAAGAACTGCTGATCCTGAATGAAAGCGAAATCTTCGGCGTACTTGAAGGTTAAGCCGCAGCAAGTTCGCCAAACCTCCCGAATAACTTATAAACAGATAAAGCATAGGAATTTTGACAATGGCTAAAGACGTAAAATTTGGCGATAACGCCCGCCAGAAAATGCTGAAAGGCGTTAACCTGCTGGCAGATGCGGTAAAAGTGACCCTGGGTCCCAAGGGCCGCAACGTGGTTCTGGACAAATCCTTTGGCGCGCCGACTGTCACCAAAGACGGTGTTTCCGTGGCCAAGGAAATCGAGCTGAAAGACAAGTTCGAAAACATGGGTGCCCAGATGGTCAAGGAAGTGGCTTCCCAGACTTCTGACGTGGCTGGTGATGGTACTACCACAGCGACAGTACTGGCCCAGGCTATCCTGAATGAAGGCCTGAAATCAGTCGCTGCCGGTATGAACCCGATGGACCTGAAACGTGGCATCGACAAAGGTGTTGCTGCTGTCGTCGCTGAACTGGAAAAAATGTCCACTCCCTGTACTGACTCCAAGGCAATTGCCCAGGTAGGTACCATTTCTGCCAACTCAGACTCCAGCGTAGGCGATATCATTGCCGAAGCCATGGAAAAAGTGGGCAAGGAAGGTGTGATCACTGTTGAAGACGGTTCCGGCCTGGAAAACGAGCTGGATGTCGTTGAAGGTATGCAGTTTGACCGCGGCTACCTGTCTGCCTACTTCATCAACAACCAGGACACCATGTCAGTTGATCTGGAAAACCCGCTGATCCTGCTGGTTGAAAAGAAAGTCACCAACATCCGTGACATGATCAGCCTGCTGGAAGGCGTTGCCAAATCCGGTCGTCCGCTGCTGGTTGTTGCAGAAGACGTTGAAGGTGAAGCGCTGGCTACCCTGGTAGTCAACAACATGCGCGGCATCATGAAGGTTGCTGCAGTTAAGGCTCCTGGCTTTGGTGACCGTCGTAAAGCCATGCTGGAAGATATTGCCACTTTGACTGGCGGTACTGTTATCGCTGAAGAAGTTGGCCTGAGCCTTGAAGGCGCCACCCTGGAAGACCTGGGTTCCGCCAAGCGTGTTCAGATCACCAAGGACAACACCACCATTATCGACGGCGCTGGCGACAGCACCAAGATCGAAGGTCGTGTTGCACAGATTCGTGCCCAGATCGAGGAAACCTCTTCTGATTACGACCGTGAGAAACTGCAGGAACGCGTAGCCAAACTGGCTGGTGGTGTTGCCGTGATCAAGGTTGGTGCCGGTACTGAAATCGAAATGAAAGAGAAAAAAGCCCGTGTTGAAGATGCGCTGCACTCCACGCGTGCTGCGGTTGAAGAAGGTGTGGTGCCTGGCGGTGGTGTGGCTCTGGTTCGTGCACTTCAGGCAGTTGAAGGCCTTCGTGGCGACAACGAAGACCAGAACGTTGGTCTGCTGATCCTGCAGCGCGCCCTGACAGCACCTCTGCGCCAGATCTCCGGCAACGCTGGTGAAGACGGCTCCGTGGTACTGGACAAGGTGCGCAACGGCAAAGGCAACTTCGGATTCAATGCTGGCAACGGCGAATATGGTGACATGCTGGAGATGGGTATCATCGACCCTGCCAAGGTTACCCGCAGCGCCCTGCAGGCAGCTGGCTCCGTAGCTGGCCTGATGATCACTACAGAAGCAATGGTCAGTGAGATTCCGGAAGAAAAACCTGCCATGGGCGGCATGCCGGATATGGGCGGCATGGGTGGCATGGGCGGCATGATGTAAGATCGCCCTGGATCATTCAAAAAACCCCGCTTCGGCGGGGTTTTTTTATGTCTGCAACATTTGTATCAAGGTTGGAAAAGAGAAAGGGCCATATCCATCATGTTGAATGTGGATATGGCCCCAAAAGTACCCAGGGGAAGCCAAAAGTACAAGATTCTATGAATACCCACGCTTTCAATGTGAAGGGTCATAGAGGATGCAGTGGGCGAGGATGATGCCCGCTGACCCTGTCTATCTTAGGGAACAGCTGGGTTATGGTCCTGAATAGTTCTGTATTTGAATTGAAAGAGTCTGAAAACAGGTGCTCAAAATTTCCCCCGTGTTTCTTTACATACCCCTGATATAAGGGAAATATTCGACCTCGGTGCTGCATCCGTTGCGCCTCCCGTCCAGCCAGTAAAAATTCAGTCGTAGAGTTGTCATGTCGAAAGCAGGGACCGAAAACCTTGTTAAAGAATTTCGTTTTCATGGGTACATTCTGAATGTGTCACGTCATTCCCTGCTTGATCCTGAAGGAAACGAATTAAGCCTGAGTAATCGGGCCCTGGAAACTCTCCAGGTGTTGATCGAGCATCGTGGTGAAACCCTGTCAAAAGCCTTCCTGATGGAAGCTGTCTGGCCGGATGTGTGTGTTGAGGAAAATAATCTCAATCAGGCCATCACCAGCATTCGAAAAGTGCTGGGCGATTCCAAAAGCAACAGCCGTTTTATCAAGACGGTGACTGGCAGGGGGTATTGTTTCATCGCTGAGCTGGACAAAGCGCCGGTTCAGGAAAACCCGGATATATCCGCGAAAATTGACCCCCTGGTTTTGGCAAAGGATGCTACTGCCGTCCTGCCTGCACGACGGTTTGGTCATGTATTTGCCATAACCGTGGTGGTATTGCTCGGTATCTTGCTGTTTGGCTATCTGTCGCTTTCGGACGAATCGACAGAAAGGCTGGCTGGTTTTGACAGGGCCGATTCTGCTGTTTTAACGGCCCCTCCCATGCCAGGAACCATCGCTGTTTTACCGCTTCAGATTCTCTCATCCGTCGAAGATAGCGCTGACGACATTTTTGCATTGGGTCTGCATGACGAATTGATATCCCGGCTAAGCCAGATTTGCAGCCTGAAGCTGGTTTCCCGGGAAAGTTCTTCGTCGCCTGCAATACGGGAGCTTTCCCTGATGGATATTGGTCGTGTGCTCAGGGTGGAAAATTTGCTTACAGGAACGATCGTCTTTTCGAATGCCAAAGCCCGGATAAAATTGCAGTTGCTGGACCCCGAGACCGGAGTCATTAATTGGTCATTTGATTATGATGTGGCTACTGAAGGGCTGAACGATATCATCAGTGCCCAGGATGATATTGCAAGACGTGTATCCGAAGCGATTGTTAAGGATGTCGAACCTGAATTCAGATCCCCGGAAGTTTCCCACCCGACGAACTCTTTTGAAGCCTATCGTTACAACCTGGGATCACGGAGAGCCTATTACAATGAAGATTTTGAAAAATCCCTGAAGCTCAGTAAGCAGGCGCTGGCCCTGGATCCGGATTTTGCCGGTGCGCTTTACAATTTTTCCAGGGCGCATTTTCACCTCTCCACCTTGCCGCTGCCAGGAATGACAACACAGGATCATTTGAATCGCGGCCTCGAATCTGCAGAAAGACTGATCAGTCTCACGCCTGATGAACATGAAGGTTATGTGCTTCGGGCAACAGCCCTGGGGAATTTTGGCGACTGGGAAGGCGCGCGGCAGGACCTGATTCGTTTGCAGGAAATGAATGCCCCGCTCTGGGATTTGCAAATGCTGGCCCCCTTGCTGTTTACCCTGGGGGATTACCAGACCGTTGTAAAAATCCTTGAAGAAAACCTGCAGGTGGAGCCGATCAACAGTTTTGGCAGGGGTGAATTGCCGGATGATATGAGTGGTATCGAAGGGACATCATTTGAAATCCGTGAGCTGCTCAAGGCCATCCGTGCCGGAGACGACGATGTGGTGTCTGCCAGTTTCAGAGCAGCA
>Ga0181593_10002844_pt1 | contig 15988 bp, 12 predicted proteins | sample 071ome_19_FD_133756 | JGI IMG/M metagenome (GOLD analysis project Ga0181593, IMG submission 133756) | Coastal salt marsh microbial communities from the Groves Creek Marsh, Skidaway Island, Georgia - 071413AT metaG (megahit assembly) | ecosystem: Environmental > Aquatic > Marine > Intertidal...
CCCCATACGCTTCCGCACATACCTTCGTCAACGCAGCCGTCAACGTCGTCTTACCGTGGTCTACGTGACCTATCGTACCAACGTTAACGTGTACCTTGGTTCTTTCAAATTTTGCCTTCGCCATTTTGACTGCCTCTATCTCTGTGCTGAGTAAAAATACGACAACTCATTCGGAATGGTGCTCACATCCGGAGTCGAACCGGAGACCTCTTCATTACCAATGAAGTGCTCTACCTCCTGAGCTATGCGAGCAAATCTCCGGCGGTATTCCCCGACCTATGCCAGCGATCCGCTATTTAAGTTTCAAGCAACTACTTTAATTTTAATTAGTGTATTAAGTTAATGTTTACTTCTTTCCATCAATCGCAATAAGATGGAGCGGGTAGCGGGAATCGAACCCGCGCGACCAGCTTGGAAGGCTGGGGTTCTACCTCTGAACTATACCCGCCTCCTAGAAACCACCGATTAACGGCATTTCTAGATGGTGGAGGGGGGTGGATTCGAACCACCGAAGCTTACGCGTCAGATTTACAGTCTGATCCCTTTGACCGCTCGGGAACCCCTCCCCGCAGAGCTCCCAAGGAGCTAATTTCCTTGGCTCTTTTTTTCAAACGCGGCATTGTAGGGGAATTGCGTTGCTTGTGCAATCGTTTAGCCGAGATTTTCTGCGTCTCTCAGCCGCTATTCGACCCCCGCTCCGAAGCCCTTATCTGGGTCCTAGGGAAGGGCAAGCGCAAGGCCCTGAAACACCAATCCATCGACCTGTTTCAGCGACACATTCTGCAAATTCTGGAAACGCGCGATGAGAGGAGCATCCCCTCCCGTGAGATAGACTTTGAAGGGTTGTCCCACTGATTGCCTCGCTAATTGGCGGGCAACGGTTTGTTCCAGCAGCGACAACAGCATCATGAGCGCACCGTGGAAAATCGCATCCTCGGTGGAGTTTCCTGGTTCCAATCCCCAGTCGGGCTCACCCGCCAGTCTGATAGCGGTATTTCGGGTCAGAGCGTCCGGCATCAGCTTTAAACCGGGAACTATGTAGCCACCGCGGTGCCACCCGTCTGCATCCACCAGGTCAACGGTAACTGCGGTTCCGCAGTCTACGACCAGACAGGCACCACCCGCATTCCGGTGCGCTGCAAGCATTGCCAGCCAACGATCAACCCCCAGTCTGTCCAGTTTTTCATACCCAACTGAGAGTCCGAGGAACTCCCGACTGACCCGAGCGATCTCAGCCTGCAATTGCCAGCCTTTGGAGAGCGATCCGATCAGTTCATTCAGCGAGTCACCACCACGCACACAGGCGACCCGCACTCGCTCTACCGGGTACTGCCTGACGGTCGCATCCAAGAGTTCGTCGACTTCGGACACTATTCCCTCGAAAGCCGCGGTCCCAGTGCGATCAACCATTCGCCATTTAATTCGAGTATTGCCAATATCAAGATCGAGAATCATCCTAAGTGTCCTCTAAATTCTGCCAACTAGCTGAGAGGCCTTACAGACGGAGCTATTTCTCCGCCGCCGATTACCTGCTCTCCCTCCAGTGTTTGCAATATCAATGCGCCACTGTCACTGATCCCGCTGACTACTCCGACGATCGGCTGGCCGTGCCCGACCACTTTGACCTGCCGATTACGGAATGCGTCAAGTTCAAGCCACTGCTCTCGAAAACATCCAAATCCCTCGACACGCAGTTTTTCCAGATTGAGCTCCAGGCTGTTTAGCACTGCTATCACAAGCTGGTTACGATCGATTTGTGGATTGCCCTGCGAACAGAGGTCGATTGCCGCTTGATCGAAATCTGCCAGAGCACCCGAGGGTAATTGCACATTCAAGCCAATACCAATCACTACATGATCCCTCGCAGACTGACTTTTGTATAACTCCAGCAAAATCCCGGCAAGTTTGGCCTCTCCCAACCAGACGTCATTCGGCCACTTGACCCGCAGCAAATCAGTTCCATGCAATTTCATTGATCGAAGACCTTCGACCAGCGACAGGGCTACCACAAGACTGATGCCCTGGAGCATTCGTCCTGCTTCATCAACAGGCCATGCCAGAGACATGATCAGGTTCTGGGCAATTGGACTGACCCAGCTTCTTCCGCGACGCCCGCGTCCACTGTGCTGCCATTCGGCGAGAAACAGTGCGCGTCCCGAGTTACCGACCCGCAACCATTCCATGGCTCGGGTGTTGGTTGAATCGACTACCGGCGCCAGCTCAATATGCACCAGAGAGCTCCGAAGTACTGGCGTCAATCCGGCAAGAATTTCTTCATCTGCCAACAGCGAGAGCCGTGATGAAAGGCTCACCGAGCCTTCGGCATCCGCTGTCAATTCAAGGCCATAGCTCTGCAGTTCTCTCAGAAGATCGCTCAGTGAGCCGATATCCGTTCCCAATTCCCAGACGAGTTCGGAAAGGGAATGCCAGCAACCGTCGCTGAGTCTTTCGAGCAGTTTCTTCAGATCCATGGTGTTATACGCGCGGGTCTGGCAAATACCGAATCAATTGATTTAATCGTATTGCCGGCAACAGAGGTAAGACCTGGAATTACTGTCAAGTATCGAAAAAAGGGAGCGTGGATCAGATGATCCACGACTCCCTTTTCTGTTTTCTGTGTGTCAGCCTGGGTGCTGCGGTCCGGTCGATGAATCAGCAACCGGCACCGAGCTGTCGAGGCCTCACTCACCGCTGGAGGGAACTGCATCCTCCCCGTCACCATCGCTCTCACCCTTGCGGATCTTGGAGATCTCCGAAAGCGCTTCGAGCATAACCACAATACTTGCCGCCATCACAGCCAGGCTGAGTATCACGAGCAGCCAGTTAGCCTGCTGGAAGTAAGTTATTAACGACAAACCGCTGGCCCAGAACGCCACGATGATTACAAAAATCATCGGTAGCAGGGTCGGCAAGAAGTTGCGCTTGAGCTTCATAATATAGATGGAGACCACCAGCAACGTCATACTGGCAAGAATCTGGTTCCCGGCACCGAATATAGGCCAGATCCTGTTGCCTCCGTCACCCGGATACTCGACCGACGCGCCGAACGCCAACAACAGACAGGTACCGACCGCCACGAGGGTAGCGATGTAATTGTTTTTCAACGGATTGATCTTGTAGATATCACCCCATTCCTGAATGATATAGCGCTGCAACCGGAGCCCGGCATCCATCGTAGTACCCGCGAACAGCACCACCATCACAGTCAGCATAGTCTGAGAAAATGTCAGTGACATGCCCCAACCCTGAGCAATCAACTCGGCGCCGCCTTCTATAAACTTGGTAGCCGGTGCGCCCTGATTATACGCCGGGTAGATAGCGCCCCAATCCGCCCCACTGGCCGCGTACAGAGAACCGGTGACGGCAACGATTGTAATCAGGGCAAGCGAGCCCTCCCCCAAAGCACCAAGGTAGCCGACAAATCGGGCATCCTTTTCATTACTGATCTGCTTGGAACTGGTGCCCGAGGACACGATTCCGTGAAAACCGGATATCGCCCCACAGGCAATCGTCACGAACAGCATCGGGAATAGTGGAGGCGTACCATCGGCCAGATTTTGATTGATTGCTGGCGCCGTCACCTCGGGCATGGTGATGAGAACGCCCGTGTAGAGCACCAGCAACCCGATAACAAGTTGCGCTCCGTTTATGTAGTCACGCGGCTGCAGCAGGAGCCAGACTGGTAGCATGGAAGCAATGCCCGCGTAAATAAACAGGATGACAATCCAGGCACCATTGTCTCCCAGCACCGGAATTTCCTCCGGTAATGCCAGCGGCCAGACGCTGCCCACCCAAATAGTGAAGTAGAGGATTGCAACTCCGACCGCGGAGATAAGCAGAAGGTTAAACTTGCGTCGAATAAGAACGCCGATGGCAATTGCAACAGGTATAGCGGCCCAGGCGGGGAACACCGAGGTCGGAAATTCCACCATTTCACTCGCGATAATGCTTCCAAAAACTGCGTTTACCATGAGAAGCAGCAGGAAAATTACCACCATGAACAGAGAGCGCGCACGCTTGCCAATGACGCTTTCTGACAAAGCACCGATTGAACGTGCTCCGTGTCGGGTGCTTGCCCAGAGAGCCCCCATGTCATGGACTCCTGCGAAGAAAATGGAGCCCAGAGTCACCCACAGCAGTGCCGGCAACCAGCCCCAGTAAACAGCGATAGCCGGCCCCACGATCGGTGCAGCCCCGGCGACGGCGGTAAAATGCGCTCCCCACAATACATATTTATTCGTGGGAACGTAGTCCACGCCATCGTTGAACCGGTGCGCAGGTGTTTCGTAGTCAGGATCAAGCCTGTAGATCCGTTCGGCGATAAACTTGGAGTAGACAAACCAGCCAAAGCTGAATCCCGCAAGTCCGAATATGATGATAAAAAGCGAAGACATAAATCACTCTCTCTAGGTTTTTATTATGGATGACAGCTGCCGAATAATAGCAAGTTAATGGCGCCAGGCACAACGCAGTGGGGCACCCTTGAGAGGTGCCCCACTGCGGAAGTACTGGTTGTTAATTCTGACACTCGCTAGCTGCGAGGAAAGGCTGTCAAGCCGCCCGACGCAGACTCACTAGGGATTGGTCGGCTTGGCTGCATGATAGGTCCAGTAGCCGATAAACATCTCATCCCAACTTTGCAATCCGAAGGTCAGTTCCTTGCTCGGGTCCGGGTTAGCGGGGTTGTGCTCGGAATTGTCGAAGGTTCCGGAAACAATCACTCTGGTTCCGGCCGGCAGGTATTCCGGCTCAGACAACTGGTAGGTCGGCTGCCAGGCATAGCTGTAGTTAGGCACGCTTAGAATATCCTTTAGCGATCCATCCGGTTGAGTCACAGAAAACTTCATGTCCTTACCGCGAAAATGCATATGCGCCCGCAAGCCGGTCACCACCACGTCTTCCTGAAAGACATACTGCGCCTCCATCTCATAATTACGCTCATAGGGTGGAATACGGAATCTGTTCGAGACCGATCGGGTGAAATTTTCATACTTTGGTGGTTCATCGTACATGTATAGACCCAGAGTAGTCTCATCGGTGGCGGCCCGACCGTTCGTGGTGTAATGGAACTGCATGGAGAGTTTGTGTCCTGCGGGTATGAATACCCCTGTCTCCTGAGGAAACTCCATGGCTGAAATCTTGCCGGGGGCATACCCTTCAAGGAACCGCCGTGCGATGGACCGAGTATCCTGCTCACCACCCTCAAAATCTTCTGCCGGCGCAGTCACATAGGTCAGCAGGTGGTGCAGAACCGAACGATCTCCAGGAACGAACTGCACCGCCCGCACCCACTGGTCGTCATCAAACGGCAGCTCGACATCGACATTGATATAGTCCAGCACGCCGGTGGCAGGAATCTCGTGAACCGGTGCCTTGACGATATAGTCTGGCTCGCCAAGCTGCCAATCGTCATGATCCGGGAAACTTAGTTCCGCCAGCGGGTCAACGGTTGCAGAGCCGCGTGGCGAACCGGCATCAATCCAGTGCACCAACGTCTGCAATTCCTGCTGGGAGATATACCGAGCGTTCTCAAAGTGCCCGACATAGGGGTCAACCTGTTCCGGCGGCATGCGTTTGGTGAGCAGCACTTCACGGATCATCGGGGACCAGCCCATCAGCATCAGGTGACTGTTAATCGCAAAGGGACCGATTCCTCCCTCCCGATGGCACGTTGCACACTGTTCAGCGATTATCGGCGCCACCTCCGTAGCGTAATCGGGAACATTACTGGCGTGCATATCGCGGGCCTGGTAATTAATCGCACACCCGTTGACCGTCATGACATGAGTATCATCTACCGTGCCGGCTTTGGCGCTCTGTATATAACCGCCAAGGTGATCGTGAATGGGACCCCGATACAAAACTGTCAGTCGCTCCGGGTCCAACACAACAACCTCGCCAGCGTTGGCCAAGCTCAGAGTCTCGGACACCAGCTGGCCATCATCAACAAGTACCGGCATGCCTGCGTTCATCGCCGCGGCAGCCTGTCGGCCGCTGTCCTCCGAATCAATCATTGCGAATGCAATTCCCTGCTCCTGCCACTGCGCCTGCACCGACTGAAACTGCGCGATCATGGTATCCATGGAAGAACAGCTACCCGCATAGGCCATCACCACCAGGGCATCCCGGTGGCGATAACGACTCAACTGGTGGAAATCCCCGGTGCCGTCCAGCAGAGCAAAATCGCCTACCCGTTCTGGCGCTGCCTGAGCATTGACTGCCATTAGCGAGCCACCGAGCACAAACAACATCAACGCTCTAAATTTATTCATGCAATCTCTCCAGTAGTTACTTGCATTTGTATCGCCATTCGACACCGGACTTAAATGATATCGCAATTGTCCCTGAACGGGCAGAGCATTTAATAAAATCACACTCTCGGTAGCCAAACATTCGAAAGCCTGCAAGTCGCGACATTTTGCCAATAATCCAGTAAAGTGAGCGTCCCTGAATTGGGCCGACCGAAGGCGCTGGATCTGGAGCCCGGAAGGACCGCAGTCACATCGAACGGAGGAATACGATGTCATTGGTCAGAATGATTAAAACCGGTTGTGTGAGCCTGATGGCAAGCCTCACACTTGTCGGGAACGCGGGCGCCCAATTGGAAAACCCAGGCCTGGTTCCCAACCCTTATGCGACAGTGAATCCCGGAGACGAGGATTGGGTTAGCCTGCCCAACGGGCGCACATGGGGCGCGACCAGCACGGTGTACTCTGCTGGAGGTGGTTTTATCTGGGCAGCAGAACGCTGCGGAGCAAACGGTAATTGCCTCGATACTCCTGAAATCGACCCAATATTCCTCATAGACCCTGAAGGAAACGTCGTAAGAAGCTTCGGTGCTGGACTAATAGTTTGGCCCCATGGCATTCATGTCGATCCTGAAGGCAATGTCTGGATCGCTGATGCCCGCGGGGACGATCAGCGCCGCAAAGGGCACCAGGTCCACAAATTCAGCCCGGATGGTGAACTGTTGATGAGCCTCGGCCAGCCCGGTCTGGCAGGCAAGGGAGACTATATTTTCGACCAGCCCAACGACGTTGCCGTAGCACCCAATGGAGATATTTTCGTCGCTGACGGTCATTCGGCTAATGGTAATAATCGTATCGTCAAGTACAACAGCGAGGGTGAGTACCTGATGGAGTGGGGTGGAACCGGAGCGGAAGATGGCGAAATTCGGGTTCCGCACGCACTGGCGATGGACTCTCAGGGACGCCTGTTCGTAGCAGACCGAGGTAATAGCCGCCTGCAGATCTTTGACCAGGACGGCAACCATCTGGACACCTGGACTCAGTTCGGACGTCCCAGCGGCCTCTACATAGACAGTAACGACACGCTTTACTCCGCTGATTCGGAGTCCAATACCGGTCCGCGTCGAAATCCCGGGTGGTACCGCGGAATTCGCATCGGCAGTGCGATAGACGGCTTCGTCACCGCCTTCATTCCAGATCCCAATAGCGGCGCAGCCCGAGGAACAAGTGTTGCCGAAGGCGTCACCGCAGATGAAGAAGGTAATGTTTACGGCGCAGAAGTCGCTCAGCGAAAACTTCGAAAGTATAGCCTGCGGCGCTAAGCTATGAATTAAACCCAGGCTTCAAGCAAAGCCAGCATCCAGAACAGACCTCCCTTGGGGTTTTTGGTAGGCCATATTGACTGTCTCACTCCAGGAAGTTGGTTACTCAGGAGCCTGATTTTTCCAGCAGGAACACCGCAGCAATCGCAAAGAAGCCGATCCCGGTTATGGTCGGCGGCAAGATACTCGCATTAACGCCCAGGTAGACCATGAAAATCCCAAGCAGTATCAGCGTCACGCCCGATAGTTTTTTCAACATGTCATCACCCTTATCCCGCTGTGTGGTTAACGTTCTTCCACCGAGGACTCGTTGCCCAGTATTGGACCAATCGCACCGAACCGCCTGAACAGTTCATACATACCCCATATTGCCGCAGCCGCAACTATCGCGAGCATTCCCCAGCGCATCAGACCGGCAAAAAACTGGGCGTCCATGAGCGGCATTTGAATCTGATACTGACTTAGCAATGCTCCGCGTTCCATCATCCAGTGCCAGGCGCTATGAGCAATCAATGCTGATAGCAGGATGGTCCCAACGCGCTCAGCGACGACTCGCTTGAACAGCAGATTAAGAAAGGGAATAACCAGCAGCAAAACCATCAATTGTCCGAGTTCAACCCCTACATTAAAGGCCAGCAAGGATGAAAACAAATGGCCGCCCGCAAACTGCAGCGTGTCTCTGAACATGAAGGCAAATCCAAAGCCGTGGACCAGACCAAAGCCGAACGTTACTATCCAGCGATGCGACAATCTCGCGCCGACAATATTCTCAAACGCCATGTAGACAATAGACAGCGCAATGAGAGTCTCGATCAGGGGCGGAAACCACAATGTACCCGGCGACAATCCGAATGCCGAGCCGATCAAAGTGATGGAGTGCGCAACTGTAAATGAAGTGATCACCGGAATCAGTCCCCGGATGCTGCGCAGCGGAATAACGAGGCAGAACAGGAATAGCAGGTGATCAAGTCCCTCCAGGATATGGACGAACCCCATTGAAACAAAGCGGTAAACCGCCTGATGCCAGCGGGGGTCAAGCAGCACCTGTCCAGGATTACCGAGATAGTTGAACAGCCGCTCACTACCCCCCGGCGTCAAGAAACGCAGCACTGTAGTAGTCTGATCAGACAGAGTTCCAAGCTGCGGATCCACGGAAAAATCCGACTGGTCTGAATTGATCGAGTAGGTAACTTGCATGTCCAGCATGCCCTGACGCCAGAACAGGTTGACGTCGTCACTGAGGGGCGGACTCAGGATGTTGGCGAGTGCGTCTTCATAACTCCCGAATGATCGATTTGACGGCAGAGAGACCCTTACTCGCTCCAGAGATTTTTCCTCGAGCTCTACTCCATTTTCAAAAAAATTAATAGATTCAGTAACATATACTCTTGCGGCATCCTGCAGCTCAAAATCCGCCTCAGAAATGACCAGGTAACCAGGGCCGCGAGTGGGGAATACGATTTCTCCAAGTGCCTCCATCGGCACCCGGAGCAGCACGTTGAGCTGGTTACCCTCCGGTTTGACAAAGGCATAAACCGTCACCCTGGAGGGGATGTCGTGGGCTTGCACCATGGTAGGAACAAGCACAACAAAAAATGGGATTAACAGCCTGATGAGGAGTTTTTTCAGGTGCGCAGATACAACATACATGGTCAAAGGTCCTGTCTCCGGGTCGTAGCGATCATTTACGACCGCGTTTGCAGCCGCACACCATAATCCAGCCTGCCAGGGTCTGGCAAGAATCATGATCTGGCGAATTAAAACCTTTGCTGCGGACCGCGCCCCGTAAAATTGTCAAAAATTGTAATAAATCAGACTATTATCATCCGGCGAGTATACGGATAGCCAGTTAGTGAGTATACTCCGCCTTGCATGACAAATCACAAGGCCCCGATGTGGGTTTTCGGAGGGTAAGAAATGTTAAAAATCAAAATGTTAATCGGAGCCTCCCTGGTAGTCGCACTGGTCGCTCTGGGTATCGGGCAGTCACAGTTGCAGGAATCTGCAGTGGCCGCCAGCAACGATGTCCTGGCACCCCACTTCCAGGTAGATCCATTCTGGCCAAAACCACTGCCCAATCACTGGATTCAGGGCCGAACCATCGGCGTGGACGTGGATGATCGCGACCACATCTTTGTAGTTCACCGGGATCAGGAGTCCATGTTTGCGCTGCGCACCGAGATCGGTCTGTACGCAGGAGTATCGGAATGCTGCACACCCGCACCGCCAATTCTGGAATTCGACCTCGAAGGTAACCTGGTCAACGCCTGGGGCGGCGCGCAGGAAGGCGCTCCTTATGTATGGCCATCTTCTAACCACGGTATAGAAGTAGCAGCGAACGGAGACGTCTGGATCGGCGGTAACGGGGGTGGTGACTCCCACGTGTTGGTTTTCACCCGTGACGGCGAATACATTCGCACTGTTGGTGTTCCTGGCAACGACCGCGACAGCAACTCTACGACGCACTTTTCCCAGGTCGCTGAAATCGCCATCGACGAATCCGCTGGCGAAGCGTATCTGGCAGACGGCTACCGAAATCGCCGAGTAGCAGTGGTGGACGTTGCCACTGGTGCTTTCAAGCGCTACTGGGGTGCCTATGGAAATCGCCCGGATGACGATGCCGATGTCACTTATACACCCGGCGAGCCTGGCCCGCAGCAGTTCCGCGGCCCAGTTCACTGCGCAGAGCCTTCCAACGACGGCCTGATTTACGTGTGTGACAGAGGAGCCGACCGAATCCAGGTTTTCCGGCCAGACGGCACCTACATCAGGGAAGTGATTATTTCTCCGGCTACCCTTTCACAGGGCTCGACCTGGGATATCGCTTTCTCTCCTGACGACGATCAGGAATTCATCTACCTGGCAGACGGCCAGAACTTCAAGATCTACATTATCGAACGCGAGTCGATGGAAGTTCTGTACACGTTTGGCGACGGCGGACGACAGCCGGGTCTGTTCTACGCCCCGCACAGCATTGCTACCGATTCCGAAGGCAATATCTACACCACGGAAACTTACGAAGGAAAGCGAGTCCAGAAGTTCCTCTATCAAGGCCACAGACCAGTGTCTCAGCGTGATCGCGCTCCGACCTGGCCAGCTGAAGAACTGTAAGAGCTCAGCTTCCTAGCTGAAAGAATAAAAACCGCAGCGGGTTCGCCCGCTGCGGTTTTTTTATTTTCCCGGGAAACCTTTAAAAGCAGACAACTCTCGGCATATACTCATGCGCTGGCACACTATAGATTACCCGGATGGCCATGTGCTGCATCGGCCGACCCGGGCGATTGGAGGAAACAACAATGAAAAAGATCAAGTTGATTACCGGTCTTTCCCTTGCTCTGGCGGTCTTGGCCCTCGGAATGGGCCAGGAAAGATTGCAAAACAAGACGGCCACAGCTGCCAATAACGACGTTCTGGCTCCGCATTTCGAGGTCGATCCGTTGTGGCCGAAGCCCCTTCCAAACCACTGGATTCAGGGTAATACTATCGGTGTCGACGTGGATGATCGCGACCATATCTTTATCGTTCACCGCAACACCGAATCGCAGTTTATGCGCATTCAGGAAATCGGCCTTTACTCCGGCGTTTCCGAGTGCTGTACCCCTGCGCCACCGATTCTGGAATTCGACATCAACGGTAACCTGATCAACGCCTGGGGTGGCCCGGTAGAAGGCGCCCCGTATGTATGGCCAGAATCCAACCACGGTATCGAAGTAGCACCCAATGGTGACATCTGGATTGGCGGCAACGGTGGCCCTGACTCGCACGTGCTGGTCTTCAGTGGAAATGGCGACTATATCCGCACAATCGGTGTCCCGGGCCAGCCGGTAGACAGCAACAGTCCGAGTCACTACGGCCGCGTTGCCGAGATTGCTATCGACGAAGCTGCCGGCGAAGCTTACTTTGCTGATGGTTATGCGCATCGCAGGGTTGCGGTGGTCGATGTGGCTACCGGAGCATTCAAGCGCTACTGGGGAGCCTACGGAAACCGTCCTGACGACGAAGCCGACGTTACCTACACTCCAGGCGAGCCAGGTCCAGCTCAATTCCGTGGTCCAGTGCACTGCGCAGAGCCCTCTAACGACGGTCTGCTGTATGTGTGCGACCGCGGCGCCGACCGTATACAGGTGTTCCGAAAAGACGGTACCTATGTGCGCGAGGTCATCATTTCGCCCAATACGCTGGCCCAGGGTTCCACATGGGATATTGCTTTCTCACCGGATGCAGACCAGGAATTCATCTACCTGGCTGACGGCCAGAATTTCAAGATCTACATCATTGATCGAGAATCGATGGAAGTGCTTTACACCTTTGGCGACGGGGGCCGTCAGCCCGGCCTGTTCTTCGCACCACACAGTATTGCTACCGACTCCGAGGGCAATATTTACACAACGGAAACCTACGAAGGAAAGCGCGTTCAGAAGTTCCTATATCAGGGTATGAGACCAGTAACCGTGCGTGACCGCGCGCCAACCTGGCCAGCCGAAGCACTGTAAAATTATTGCTGCTGGTAAAAAAAGCCGCGTCGATGAATCGATGCGGCTTTTTTAATGGCCAATATCTCGAGCTGTGGCACCCGTTCTCGCCTCCTGCGCTTCGCCATGTGTAATTTTACCCACGCCATTCCCATGGTCGTGCGAGAGGCATATACTGCGATACACTGTACTTCAACAATAAACCAATCAGGACAGTGCCATGAAGCTTACCACCAAATTCTTCCTTGTCCCCGGAATTGCAGCGATATTGCTGCTGGGTCTGGGGCTTGGTCAGCAGCAACTCCAGCAAACCGCGGATGCCGCCAGCGGATCGCAGATGGTTCCCCACTTCGAAGTTGATCCTTTCTGGCCACAACCGCTACCCAACAAGTGGATCCTGGGGCGCACCATTGGGGTCGCAGTGGACGACCGCGACCATATTTACATCGTGCACCGCGATCAAAATAGTATGTTCATGAACCAGGAAATTGGATTGACACTGGGCCGTGCCGAATGCTGCAGTGCGGCCCCACCGATACTGGAATTCGATATCGACGGAAATCTCATTAATGCCTGGGGCGGGCAGTCCCCTGATGGCGAATATGTGTGGCCGGAATCCAATCATGGTATCGAGATTGCGCCGAACGGGGACATCTGGATCGGCGGCAACGGCGGCGGAGACTCCCACGTGCTGGTGTTCTCCCGTGACGGCGATTACATTCGCACTGTCGGAACTCCGGGAGAGGATATCGACAGTAACAGCACGACCCATTACTCCCGGGTCGCTGAAATAGCAATCGATGCCAGCGCCGGGGAAGCCTATTTTGCCGACGGCTATGGTAACCGCAGGGTTGCTGTCGTTGATGTTGCGACCGGGGCATTCAAGCGCTACTGGGGAGCCTACGGAAACCGTCCCGACGATGACGCAGATAACACCTACATTCCCGGCGAACCGCTTCCACAGCAATTCCGTGGACCGGTACACTGCGCCGAACCGTCCAATGACGGGCTGGTTTACGTTTGTGACCGCGGTGCCGACAGAATTCAGGTATTCCGAACCGATGGAACTTTCGTTAAGGAGGGCCAGGTTAATCCAATGACCCTCGCCGGCACTACCTGGGATCTTACCTTCTCGCCCGATGAAGATCAGGAATTTCTTTACCTAGCTAACGGCGGTGATTTCAAAGTTCACATCCTTGATCGCGAGACCCTCGAGGTCCTTTATTCGTTTGGTGAAGGCGGCAGACAGCCAGGCTTGTTCTTCGCACCCCATAGCATAGTGACCGACTCCGAAGGCAATATCTACACAACGGAGACTTACGAGGGTAAGCGGGTGCAAAAGTTTGTCTATCAGGGTATGACTCAACTGGCGAACATTCGAGACGGCGTGCCCGCCTGGCCTGACAGTGCGTTCAATAACTGAGTCTCGAGCCTAATTGCGTATAAGGCCACCCTCAAGGTGGCCTTATTGTTGTAGAGTCGATAAGAAAAAGGTCACGACCTGAAACTTAATGCGATAAACCAATGGAACCACCTCAAGCTGTAGCAACGGAGTAAGATTATGAAACTTATCCTGTCTGTTTTTGCCCTATTCATGGCAATATTGACACCAGTTTTCGCGGCAGAAGAAGTCTCGGTAAATTTTGTCTACGAGGGCACTGTCCGACCCGATTTCAGCAATATGTCCCGAGGGCCGCTCAGGGTGGGCGAATTTACCGACAGCCGCGGCGGCAACCCCAACCTTATTACCGACGGGGCTGGTGGTTTTGTCGCGGACAAGCCTCTGGCTGACATCGTCAGGGACGCGCTGGTTCAAGGTCTAACGAAAGGTAATGCTGCGCTTGTTGAATCCGGCGAAAACATGACACTGGTTGGGAATATTGTTTCTTCCGAGGCAGAACTGTTAGACAGTAACGGCATTGAATCAATCCAACTTACCATCAGGACCCGCGTTCAATTGCAGGGCTCCGGCCGCACAATTTGGGAGACGGTATTGTTCGGTCGCGGAACAGCGCCTGCGGCAGGCGGAATCTTGGAAGCAATTTCAGGTGCGATGGACCGCACAATTCGGGGACTGGTCCAGGATGATTACTTCCTGATCGAAGTACGGTAATTCAGCCTTTCTTCCCAATAAGGAACTCAACGGGGAAAGCATCCCAGGCTTTCCCTAAGGTCCCCTGCCGGTAACTGGGGCAATTCGGGGAACAGATCCAGGCCGGACAGCCGCTCTACCTCGCCAAGGGACGCAATACGATCACAGTGATGAACATGAAAAGGCAGATCCTGGGGAAAAAGAAATGACCCCACCTGCCCCTCTGCATCGACAATCACCTTGAAAAATCCTGTCGGCACCAGGTAAGGAGTGCTCTCGACTGCACCTGACTCTGCGGCCACGAGTTCCTCGGCATATATCGGTCCAGTTATCACATATAGCGAGTCGGTCCGATTGGCGAGATTTCTTACGGCCCATTCCAGCCCGTACCAGGATCCGCGGTTCAACTCGCTGTTTCGGGGTACCATATTGGTCAGATAATTGATCTCGGACCAGAAAGGCGTACCCGCGAAGCTAACCAGGGGTGCAAAAGAGCTCAGGCCAATCTGACGGCCCTCAGGCGACACTTCAAAATCCTCTGGATGCAAGGTATCGGAGACGAAGGGGTCGCGCAGCGGAACACGCGATAGATTGGTCGCCACGCCGATTGAGCCCGGGGTTACAATGTAGGCGACCCAGTCAGCTATTTTGTTTTCAGTATTGAAAGACAGTGTATAGAGCGCGCGAGCAATTATTTCATTGCCAGCGGACGCACCCGAGGGACATCCGCCGAGGCAATGGGCGAAGCGAACGGTCTCTGCCTGCAGAGCCCCGCTGCCGAGTATACAAACTGCGGCAGTTAGCAGATTGCAAAAGGACCTGGCGTGTCTTGTGTCGAATTTCATCGTAGTGCTCTGCTTAACGCGGCCGCCTGTTCTGGTCAAACCGGAATTTCGTTGCAATCTTTACAATGCAAAGCTAACCCGCAAGAATTTGACCAGTGATTCAAACGGGCCTTAGGCTATATCAGCATCCCGAGGTTTTCAATTGCCAAAAATAACTGCCAATATCCCATATTTATGACGGGTCATCATTCCTCTCGCTTCTGAAGGGACACAAAACTACTATCTGAAAGTTAAAATTACCGATCTTTGCAAGATTCAGGAAGCATTGCTTTCTATCTGCTTTTATCATACGCGCGTTTTGAAAGCCGCAATGTTTATTGCCTACAACTGAGGTCAGCTTCCTATGCTCAACTTCCGTGTTTTTATCCAGTTTTTGGTTGCAGCTCTGCTTGCCGGCGGTGCAAGTTCCACCGCCATTGCCCAGCGAATTAGCGATTTTTCGCTTATCGACCATCAGGGCAAGTTTCATCAGGTCAGCCGCTATGCGGACCACGATGCGATGGTGCTATTCATTTACGATAGCAACAGCGAAGTGGTGCAGGATGCGCTGCGCGATCTCAACCGCGAAATCGAAAGATTTAGCGATCAGAATGTCGCCTTCTTTATGCTTGAATCCTCCGGGCTTGCCGACAAAGCAAGAATCTCCGCGGCGGCGGAAGCCGACGAACTTACGATTCCGGTGCTGATCGATGATACCCAGACAGTCTCCGAACTGCTGGGCGTCACCCGCGCGGCCCAGGTTATCGTCATTGATCCGGCCGCCCGAGCAGTGATTTACAATGGCTCACTGAATGACCGGTTCACGGAGGGAAGCGATCGGCGTCGCGCCCGCAATCATTACCTCAGGGAAATTCTGGAAACAGTGGTAGAGGGAGGTGAAGTAACCGTGGCAGGGCAACCCAGCAGCGGTGAAGCCGTTGCTTTCAATTCCCGTGATCAGCATTCGGCATCGGGGCTCGACTACGCGGCCGACATCGTGCCTATCGTTGAGCGCCGCTGTGTTTCCTGC
>Ga0181593_10002848_pt1 | contig 15963 bp, 14 predicted proteins | sample 071ome_19_FD_133756 | JGI IMG/M metagenome (GOLD analysis project Ga0181593, IMG submission 133756) | Coastal salt marsh microbial communities from the Groves Creek Marsh, Skidaway Island, Georgia - 071413AT metaG (megahit assembly) | ecosystem: Environmental > Aquatic > Marine > Intertidal...
ATAAGTCCTGTATGCTCGATCGACGACCGGTTGGTTACCCAGATGCTGATCAATCTGCTCACCAACAGCATGCGCTATGCGCCCGAGGCCGGCTTCGTGACCCTGGAACTCGACCTGCGTGAGGATGAAACCGTGCTTGCCGTTCTGGACAACGGCCCGGGCATATCGCCGGAAGACTTAGCGGTCATCATGGAACCGTTCCAGCAAGGAGGCATCAAGTCGGCGCGCGGGCAGGGCGGGGTCGGGTTGGGCCTCTCGCTGACCAAGGGCATGGCCGAGCTTCACGGCGGCACGATCATGATGGAAAGCACCTTGGGGGAGGGTACCAGGGTGACCCTGCGACTGCCGGTCCATTTGACCGATGAGCCGGTGTCCTCCGAGCCGTGATATCGGGTGACGAAAGCGAGGGCGGGACCTCCAAGGCGGTCTCGCAAACCGTCCTGGTCGCGCTGGTATGCGTGGCTCAAGTCTTCGTCCAGCTCGGCTCCTACGCGTTTCCCGCGCTTCTGCCGGATTTCATCGACCGCTGGACCTTGGATAACAGCCAGGCGGGGACGATCACCGCCGCCTTCTACGCGGGCTATACGCTGGTGGTGCCGTTTCTGGTCACCCTGACCGATCGCGTGGATCCGAAGCGGGTCTATCTTTTCGGCGTCGCGTGTATTGTCACGTCGTATCTGGCCTTTGGTTTCCTCGCGGACGGTTTCTGGGGGGCGGTGATCTGCCGAACCCTGACCGGCATCGGTTGGGCGGGAACTTACATGACGGGTCTGAAGATGCTGGCCGACAGGGTCGACGGAAGGCTTATGACCCGCGCGGTGTCGTGGCACGCGGCGGGGATCGGCATCGCCGGCGCGCTCTCCTTTGTCGCCGCCGACGGGTTGGACGCGCTGATCGGCTGGCGCTGGGCCTTCGGCGTGCTGGCTTTGTCCGCCGCCCTGGCTTGGACGGCGGTCGCGTTGGTGGTGCCCGGCAAACCGCCGCCAAGCGTTGAAAACGCCGCGACCCGAGAGCGGTTATTCGACTTCCGGCCGGTCTTCCGCAACCGCTCGGCGATGGCCTATTCCATCGGATACTGCGTCCATACATGGGAGATGATGGCGCTCAAGGGCTGGGCGGTGGCCTTTCTGACCTTCGTCGCGCTGCGCTCGGAAGAAAGTGATGCGTTTCTTCCGCCGACCGTGATCGCCACGATCGTGATCCTGGTCGGCGTGGTGACGAGTTTCAGCGGCAACGAGATGTCGATCCGTTTCGGGCGCCAGAGACTTGTCCGCGTCGCGATGGGCGGGGCCATTCTGCTGACCGCGACGATGGGTTTTTACGCCACGTCCAGCTATCTGACCGCGTCGCTGTTTATCCTCGCCTATACGGGTTTCGTGTGGCTGGATAGCTCCTCGCTCACCGCCGGGAGCGCGGCGAGCGCCGACCCGAGCCGTCGCGGCGCTACCTTGGCGATCCATTCAACGCTCGGATATGCCGGTGGTTTCGTCGGCCCCCTGGCCTTCGGGCTGGTGTTGGATTGGGCTGGCGGTATGTCGCCGGAAGCTTGGGGATACGCCTTCGCGCATCTCGCCGGGGTGGTCCTGGTCGGCAGGATTATCTTCGGCCTTCTCCGACCCAGGGATGTCGCCGGTGACCGGGCAAGCGCGCCGTCGTCGCGCTCCGGTTCGTCCTGACATCCAGGTCGCGGCCTGGGAGATTGTCACCTACGGGATCGTGAAATCCTCTTGCTCGACGCGCGCGTCGTCGAGGTGGATATAGAGATGGCGTCTTGAACCCGGGCGCCGTTCCACTCCGCTGGCTTGATCCGGGTCGCCCCAGCGTCGGAACGTAGCGCCTAAAATCACCGCCACGATGTTGGAGCCGTCGACATAGGGCAGCATGAGACGCTCGCCATTCGCCACTCGTGACTGTTCGGCGTAGATGCGCCCGGAAATGAGCAGGATGGCGGGAAGGTCCACGCATCGTCTGTAGTAGTCATGCACCCGCGGATAGGTCTCGGGATCGGTTACTTCGTCGAGATACCGACCGCGCAGCAGACCACCGAGGCTCGCGACCACCTGCTCCCCGCCCAAGCGATACCTGAACCGATCCTCGGATCGGGAGAAATCACAAAGCCAGACATGTGGAAGCGCCGCCGTCATCGCTTCGGGAGAAAACGCCCGGCGATCTGGAATGCCGCCGCTCTGGATGAACAGCTCCACCCAATGATCCAGCACCGGCATGACCTCGGCGGTGAGATTTGATAGCTCGTTCCTTATGGCTTGCGAGACAGCGCCGGGAGGAAGCTTGTCGGGGACGGGAGCGTCGCCGAAACTCATGAAGATCGCCCTCGACTGCTGCTGTTCTGGAAGGAATCAAACGTCGAATCTACCGTCTATTCAATTATTTATTCGCATCCAACGCGCTTTGTAAAATATAGGCCGCCGCGGCTTGATCAATTCTCTCGGCCCGGCGTTTGCGGGTCAGATCCGCTTCCAGCATCATGCGTTCCACGGCCATCGTGCTCATGCGTTCGTCCCAGAAGGCGACGGGGCGCTCGATCCGCTCGACCAGGGCCAGTGCCCAATCGCGTGTTGCCTGCGCCCGCGGCCCCTCCGAGCCGTCCATGTTGATCGGAAATCCGACGACCAGGCCGCCGGCGTCCCGTTCCTTCATGATCGCGTCGATTTCGGCGGCGTTTACCGCCAGTTTCACGCGCTTCAGAGTGACGACGGAACTGGCGACCCGCCGCCCGGCATCCGAGACCGCGAGCCCGATGGTCTTGCTTCCGAGGTCCACGCCCATCAGGCGGACGCCCGCGCCGAGATGGCGGGCGAGGGCGCTAGGGCTCTCCAGGATAAAGTCCTTGGGGCTCATGGGGGGCGTCGACCTCCGCGAAGTGCTCAAACGCGTTGCGTCCCGCGGTTGATTTCCGTACATAACCGGCACGATGGACCGCCACGTCTTGGCGGCGCCGATCACACTGGCCGAGTTCAACAAAAGGCTTATCCGATGTCGCTCGACAAAGCCACCGTCACCCAAATCGCCCATCTCGCGCGTATCGAGGTCGAAGACGCGCAGCTTGAGACCATGGTGGGAGAGTTGAACAATATTCTCTCGTGGATCGAGCAGCTGAACGAGGTCGATACCGACGGTGTCGCTCCCTTGGCGAGCGTGACCGGCCATGCCCTGCCGCTGCGCGCGGACGCGGTCGGCGACGGCGCCTATCCGGACCGGGTGCTGGCCAACGCGCCGGACCGGGCGATGGATTTCTATTCCGTGCCGAAGGTGGTTGAGTGATGTCAGATCTGCTTTCCCTCGATCTCGCGGCGGCGCGGGACGCGCTTGCCAACAAGGAGGTTTCCTCGACCGAGCTGACCGATGCCTATCTCCAGGCGATGGAAGCCTCGGCCAATCTGAACTGCTATGTGACGACCACGGCGGACAAGGCGCGCGCGATGGCGGGAGAGGCCGACGCGCGCCTGGCCTCGGGCAACGCTTTGCCCCTGGATGGGATCCCGCTCGGGATCAAGGACCTGTTCTGCACCCAGGGCGTCCTGACAACCGCCGGCTCGCATATCCTCGACGGCTTCAAGCCGGAATACGAATCAACCGTCACCGGTAATCTCTGGCGTGACGGGGCTGTGATGCTGGGCAAACTCAACATGGACGAGTTCGCCATGGGCTCGGCCAACGTGACCAGCTATTACGGCCCGGTCGAAAGCCCGTGGAAACGCAAGGACGGCGGCAATGCCCGTCTGGTGCCGGGCGGCTCCTCCGGTGGTTCGGCATCGGCGGTGGCGGCGCGCCTGGCGGTGGCGGCGACGGGCACCGATACCGGCGGCTCGATCCGCCAGCCCGGAAGCTTTTGCGGCATCGTCGGCATGAAGCCGACCTATGGGCGTTGCTCGCGCTGGGGCGTGGTGGCCTTTGCGTCGTCACTCGATCAGGCGGGACCGCTGACCCGTACTGTCCGCGACGCGGCGATCATGCTCAAAAGCATGGCCGGCCACGATCCCAAGGACTCGACCTCGGCCGATCTCGCGGTTCCGGATTTCGAGGCGGCGCTGACCGGCAATGTGCGCGGCATGCGGATCGGTATCCCCAAGGAGTACCGGATCGACGGCATGCCGGGCGAGATCGAGACGCTCTGGACCCGGGGCATAGAGATGATGCGCGACGCTGGCGCCGAGATCGTCGATATCAGCCTGCCGCACACCAAATACGCGCTGCCGACCTATTACATCATCGCGCCGGCGGAGGCGTCGTCGAACCTGGCGCGCTATGACGGTGTCCGCTACGGCCTCAGGGTCGAGGGGGACACCCTGGACGAGATGTACGCCAAGACCAGGGGCGAGGGCTTTGGACCCGAGGTCAAGCGACGGGTGATGATCGGCACCTATGTTCTCTCGGCGGGGTATTACGACGCCTATTATCTGAAGGCCCAACGGGTGCGGGCCCTGATCAAGCGGGACTTCGACCAGGCCTTCGAGAGCGTCGATACGATCCTGACGCCGACCGCGCCTTCGGATGCCTTCGCGATCGGTGAGAATGACGATGACCCGATCAAGATGTATTTGAACGACGTGTTCACGGTACCCGCCAGCCTTACCGGCCTTCCGGGGATCTCGGTGCCGGTCGGGCTCTCCGATAGGGGGCTGCCGCTGGGCCTGCAACTGATCGGCAAGCTGTTCGACGAGGAATCGGTGTTTCGCGCCGCCGGCGCGCTGGAGACCGCGGCCGGCTTCACGGCGCGCCCGACGGGAGGGCAATGAGATGGCGGAATTGCAAAGAGGCGAGACCGGAGATTGGGAAGTCGTCATCGGTCTTGAGGTACATGCCCAGATCGTTTCCGAGGCGAAACTGTTTTCCGGCGCCGCGACCGCCTTCGGGGCCGAGCCGAACTCCCAGGTCTCGCTGGTCGACGCGGCGATGCCGGGCATGCTGCCGGTGATCAACCAGGAATGCGTGCGTCAGGCGGTGAAGACCGGTTTGGGGCTGAAGGCCCAGGTGAACCGGGTTAGCGTTTTCGACCGCAAGAACTACTTCTATCCTGACTTGCCCCAGGGCTACCAGATCAGCCAATACAGCCAGCCGATCATCGGCGAGGGGGAACTGCCGATCGATCTGCCCGAGGGCGTCAAGCAAATCGGCATCGAGCGACTGCACATAGAGCAGGACGCCGGCAAGTCCATCCACGATCAGCATCCCAGCAAGAGCTATATCGACCTCAACCGATCGGGCGTGGCCTTGATGGAGATCGTCTCCAAGCCGGACATGCGCTCGGCCGAGGAGGCGGCCGCCTATGTGCGCAAGCTGAGGTCCATTCTGCGCTATCTCGGCACCTGCGACGGCAATATGCAGGAAGGCTCGTTGCGCTGCGACGCCAATGTGTCGGTGCGCAAGCCCGGCGGCGAACTCGGCACGCGCTGCGAGATCAAGAACCTGAACTCCATCCGCTTCCTCCAGCAGGCCATCGAGTTCGAGGCGCGCCGGCAGATCGAGGTGATCGAGGATGGCGGGACGATTGATCAGGAGACCAGGCTGTTCGACGCCAATCGCGGCGAGACCCGGACGATGCGGTCCAAGGAAGATGCCCACGACTATCGCTATTTCCCCGATCCGGACCTGCTTCCGCTGGTCTTGACCGAGGAGTTCATCGCCGCGATCGAGGCGGAACTTCCCGAGCTTCCCGACGCAAAGAAGGCCCGTTTCGTTTCCGAATACGGCCTCGGCGAGGAAGACGCGAGCCAGCTCGTCGAGGAACGCGAAACCGCCGCCTTCTACGAGGCCGTGGCGGAGGGCCGGGACAAGAAACTGGCATCGAACTGGGTGTTGACCGAGCTGTTCGGCGCATTGAACAAGGCCGGCAAGGGGCTGGACGAGAGCCCGGTCTCGGCCAAGGGGCTCGGCGGTCTGATCGAGTTGATCTCGGACGGCACGATTTCCGGACGCATCGCCAAGGATGTCTTCGCCGACATGTTCGAGACCGGCAAGGATGCCGCCGCGATCGTCAAGGAAAAGGGCCTGCGCCAGGTCTCCGACGCCGGCGAGATCACCGGCCTCATCGACGGCGTCCTGGCGGCCAACGAGGACAAGGTGGCCGAGATCAAGGCCGGCAAGGACAAGCTCTTCGGCTTCTTCGTCGGCCAGGTCATGAAGCAAAGCCAGGGCAAGGCCAACCCCGCGCTGGTGAACCAGTTGTTGCGGGAGAAGCTGGGGGGGTGATTGTCCTTCGTCGCGTCTCCTGCTTGTCGTCTTTGCGCACGGTGGGAGCTCGCGCGGCTTACCTTTAGGCGGATGGTTTCATTCACGAGGCCGATTCCGAGGCCCTGCCGTTCGCCAGGGCGACGGGTGTGTGGGGATAGCCTCGTTCTCTCTTGTCGTCCTGGCGCAAGGCAGGACCTCGCGTTGGGGCGGCCAGGCGGGGCAGCACCGGTGATGCGGCCAATCCCGCGCCGAGGCCCTGCCGTTCGCCAGGGCGACGGAGGGGCCGTGTAACGGTTGACTTGCCTGTCGAACCGCGCACGCTAATCAGAATCCGCAATCGTTTCGATGTCACTGGGAGCCCCGAATGCACCTGAAAACCCTGCTGCCGCTCGCCACCGCCGAAACCATCGCCGACGAGGTGCTGCGCCTTGGCCGCGAGGAGGGCATGCACCCCTTGACCGTGGCGGTGTTGGACGCCGGCGGTCATGTGGTGGTTCTGAAACGCGAGGACGGCTCGGGCATCATGCGGTCGGATATCGCGACCGGAAAGGCCTGGGGCGCGCTTGGGATGGGGATCCCGAGCCGGCTGATCCGTGATCGGCTTGGCGATCGTCCGAGTTTTCAGAACGCTCTCGCCGTGGCCTCGGACGGTCGCTTGATCCCGGTGCCGGGCGGGGTTCTGATAAACGACGCCGAAGGCCGAACGATCGGCGCGGTGGGCGTAAGTGGAGATACCTCGGACAAGGACGAGTATTGCGCGATCCAGGCGGTACTGGCGGCGGGTCTTGTGCCCAGCCCGGACGAGCCCTCGCCGACTTGGCGAGACTCCAAGCTCTAGACGCGTCAGAATAGGGGGCGCCGCGTTTCCAACGCGAGCCGTCTCTTGAGACGTTCCCTCGGCCTTCGGAATTGCCGTCGTGCATCTTGATCCCAACCTGATCGCCATAGCCGTTGTCTTCTCGGTCGCGCTGTTGTGTGGCCTGCTTCTGATGCGGATCAAGCAACCGGCGATCGTCGGCTATATCCTGGCCGGCGTGATTCTCGGCCCATCCGGATTCGGGATCATCGGCGAGACCGAGGCGGCGAAGACCCTGGCCGAGCTCGGCGTGCTTCTCCTGCTTTTCCTGGTTGGCATGGAGTTGAGCCTGCGGGCCTTCAAGACCGTATACAAGACCGCGCTGCTGGTGGTGATTATCCAGATCGGCCTCGCGGTAGCGGCGACCTCGGGTATCGGTGTGCTGATGTCGTGGTCGTACGAGCAAGGCATCCTGCTCGGCTTCGTTCTGGCGCTTTCGAGCACGGCGGTCACCGTCAAGGTACTTTCGGATCTGGGCGAGCTCAGAAGCCCGTTCGGGCGGATCACCGTCGGCGTGCTGATCGGTCAGGATCTGGCGGTGATCGGCATGATGTTGATGATCGAGGCGCTGAACCCCGACGCGGCGTTCGACTACTCGATCATCTGGCGCACGGCGCTGGCGATGGTGATCGTCGTCGCGCTGGTTTGGTTTCTCTCTCGGCGCGAGCGGATGCGCCTGCCGCTGCGCTCGGCGTTTTTCGCGGATCGCGAGGTGGTGCCGATCGCGGCATTGGCGTTCTGCGGGCTCTGCGCGACGGGGGCGGGGTTGCTTGGTCTGTCGCCGGCGTTCGGTGCCTTTCTCGCGGGTCTGGTCGTGGGCAACTCCTCCGAGCGTCAAATCGTGATGCGGGGTACCAAGCCGATCGAGAGTGTGTTGCTGGTGGTGTTCTTCCTGTCGGTCGGGTTGTTGATCGACGCGCGGTTCTTCATCGACAATCTCGGCACGCTGTTCGTAGTCTTGCTGCTGGCGACGGTCGCCAAGGGGATCATCAATGTCGCCGCGCTCCGGGTCGCGGGCGAGCCATGGGAGCGCTCCGTCCTGGCCGGTGTCGCGATGGGACAGATCGGCGAGTTCGCGTTCGTGATCGCGGGCCTCGGGCTGACGGTCGAGGCGATCGAGACCGATGGTTATAAGATAGCGGTCGCGGTGATCGCGATGAGCCTGATGCTGGGTCCGGCCTGGATGGCGCTTGAGCGCCGTTTGCGGGCGGCGGAGGGGCTGGGCGACCGGTTGTCGCGGTTCGAGGCCGAGACCATTCGGCGCACCCGGCGGGTAACCGATCCTTGTGTCGCCGAGGCGCGGGGATCGGTGGCGTCACTGGCCTGGTTCGCGGGGCGCGTCGCGGATAGATTTGGCGGGAGGGCTCCGAGTATCTGGCCGCCGCGCATTGCGATCACCGCCGCCGAGCCTGGCGCGGAGCCAAGGGACTAGACATCATCTGAAAACGGTTTTGGAGAGCAGGACATGCCTATCGAACGCTTCATGGTTCCAGGGGAGATGGAACCCGTCAGTCACTACTGTCACGTGGTCAAGGCGGGTGGTCATATCTGGCTGTCGGGCATGGTCGGGGTGTCCGGCGTCGGCTCGATCCCCGAAGACACGGCCGAACAGTTCCGGATCGCGCTGGACACCATTGACCGCTGTTTGCGCCATGCCGGTGGGCGGCCGGATCAGGTGGTGAAGGTTCAGGTCTTCATGACCGACATCACCGAGCGCGCGGCGATCAATCCGGCGCGGATCGCCTATTTCGGCGAGCACAAGCCTGCCTCGACCCTGGTTGAGGTCGCGGGCTTGGTCGATCCCCGCATGAAGGTTGAGATCGAGGCGGTCGCCTATATCGGCGATTGACCGGACCGAACCGAGCGTCGAGGCTGTCTCCGGTTTAAATCAACTGGAGACGATAGATGCCGATCGAACGTTTCATGGTTCCGGGAATGCGGGAGCCGGTCAGCCATTTCTGTCACGTGGTCAAGGCCGGGGACACGATATGGCTTTCCGGCATGACCGGGGTGGCGGACGACAAATCCATCCCCGAGGACACGGTGGAGCAGTTCAGGCTCGCCATGGCCTCCCTCGACAAGGCGTTGCGTCATGCCGGCGGCCGCCCGGATCAGGTGGTCAAGGTGCTGGTCTTCATGACCGACATCAACGAACGCCCGCTGATCAACCCGCTGCGCGCCGAGTATTTCGGCGAACACAAGCCCGCGTCCTCGCTGGTCGAGGTCACCGGTCTGGTCGACCCGCGCATGAAGGTCGAGATCGAGGCGGTTGCGTATATCGGCGACTGAGGGTTGGGAGGCGGCTACTTGCCGAGCCAATAAGGACGCGGGCCGTAAGTCTCCACCAGGAAGTCCACGAAGGCCCGGACCTTGGGCGAGAGATGGCGGCTGGAGGGATAGACCGCGTAAATCGGCACGTCCTCGCGCACATACTCATCGAGAACCGGCAGCAATCGCCCGTCCTGGACATATTCGCCTGTCATGAAGGCATTCATCATCGCCAACCCGCCGCCCGCCAGGACGGTGGACAGGATCGAATCACCGTTATTCATCGAGATCGCGCCCTTGGTCCGGATCATCTGTTCCTTCTCGTCAACGAGAAAGTGCCAATCGTTGATCGGATTGCCCGGAGGCCAGGTGATCAGGGCGTGGCCTAGAAGGTCTTCGGGGCGCTCGGGAATGCCCCAGGTCTTCAGATAGTTCGGCGTCGCGACGATCGAGCGATGGTTGGGCGCGAGGCGACGGGCGATCAGGCTGGAATCCTTGAGTTGGGCGATCCTTATCGCGAGGTCGATGCCGTCATCCACCAGATCGACAATCCGGTCGTTGACCTGAACCTGCACCTCGACCTCGGGATAGCGATCGATGAAGCGCGGCAGATGCGGGGTAACGTGGCGATGCGCGAAGGTCGACGGGGCGGTAATCCGTAGCAATCCTCGGGGCGCCGAATGGGTGCGCGAGACCGCGATTTCGGCCTCGTCCACATCGGCGATGATCCGCTTGCAGCGATCATAATACGCGGTGCCGACCTCGGTTACGTTGACCCGCCGCGTGGTCCGGTTCAGCAGGCGCACGCCCAATCGGTCCTCCAGGGCGGACAGCTGCTTGCTGACCACGGAGGGTGAGATATTCAGGCTGCGCGCGGCCCCGGCGAGACTGTCATTCTCAACCACCGAGCAGTAGACCTTCATCGCGGTAAGCGTATCCATGGCGTGTCTCGAGCAGGGTACAGGCATTGCGGGTTTCGCAATCAGGAGATTAATTCGCCTTGGGAATGAATGATATTCAAATTTCGTTGATTATTAAGTCATGGGCGATTGCTAAGCTGGGGTCGGTTAAGGCGTTCGATCCGTCTGGTTGGATCGTCGCCGATGTCATTGAATGCCCCGCCGGGAGAACGCGCCAAAACCTAAGGCAAGCCCCTCAATATGCCTTGATGGCCGGACAACCCAACCGGCGATCTCGTGGTCGACGCCTCCCCACTCGAACCGCGTTGGCTCGCCTTCCCGGCACTATAAACGCCGCGGTCACCACCCCATAAGGGCCGAGACCGCGGCGATTTTTTTGAGGGGCGACGATGTTTTGGTCGTGACGTTCGGGGTGACTGCTCCCATGGCTCAACGTCTTTCGTCGCTTAACCGCTCCCGTCGCCCTGATGACGATCAGGGCTCTTGCCGCCGGCCTCGGGATCGGGGCGTAGTGTTCGCCGTCTCGTCCGACCGGCGCTATCACGGCATAAGCCCTGACCGGCGTCAGGGCGACGATGATTCGATCGCGGCGTTCGGGGCGACCTTCTCCCGGCGTCCGGTTCCCTCGGTTTAGCGTTTCTTTCCCGTAATCGAGATCTTTTCACTTGTCCCGCCGCGACAGTCTGAAACATTGGCGGCAATCGCATCGTGGAGACCGTCATGACCGCCAACCGACCCAAGCATCCGGAAACCCAACTGGCCCAGGCCCTGGGATGGATCGACGAGACGACCGGCGCCCTGGTGCCGCCGATCCATGGCGCGACGACCTATCAGCGCGATCGCGATAATGAGTACCGCAAGGGTTACAGCTACACCCGGGGCGACAACCCGACCTATGCGCAGGTCGAGGCGCTTCTGGCGAGCCTGGAGGGCGGCGAGGGGGCGATGGTTCTCGGCTCCGGCATGTCGGCGGCCACCGTGCCGTTCATGACCTTGAAGAGCGGAGACCATGTGGTTGCTCAATCCGTGATGTATTGGGGGGTGCGGGCCTGGCTCTCCGGTTTCGCCGAGCAATGGGGGCTCGAGGTAGATCTGGTGGCGCCGAACGATACCGAGGCACTCGCGTCGGCCATCAAGCCGGGACGGACCAAGCTGGTTTGGATCGAAACGCCGGCCAACCCGACCTTCGAGAGCGTTGATATCGCCGCCACCGCCGAGATGGCGCATGCGGCGGGGGCAAAACTCTGTGTCGATTCCACCGTGGCGACGCCGATTCTAACCCGACCGATCGAGCATGGGGCGGATCTGGTGATGCATTCGGCGACCAAATACCTGAACGGTCACAGTGATGTTCTGGCAGGCGCTCTGATCGCCGCGCGCGATGATGAATGGTGGGCCAAGATGAAGGGGATCCGCGCCTATCACGGCAAGGTGCTCGGTCCGATGGAGGCGTGGCTGTTGTTGCGCGGCATGCGGACCCTGCATTTGCGGGTGCGTCAGGCCTCTCGGAACGCCATGGCGATCGCCCGGCGCTTCGACGGTCACCCCAAGGTCTCGCGGGTGCTCTATCCGGGCTTGGAGAGCGCGCCGGGGCACGCCGTCGCGGCGCGTCAGATGTCCGGCGGCTTCGGCGGCATGCTCTCGATGCGTTTCACCGGCGGCGAGGCGGCGGCGATCGCCGTGGCCGAACGGGTCAAGGTGTTCAAGCGAGCGACGTCGCTGGGCGGGGTTGAGAGTCTGGTCGAGCATCGCGCCTCGATAGAGGGCGCGGGCACGCCGGTGCCCTTTGACCTGCTACGCTTCTCGGTCGGGGTCGAGCATGAAGACGACCTGATCGCGGATTTGGAGCAGGCTATCGATTAAACCGTTTCCGCGATCTCCGGAGACGGTCTAACGAACGTTACCCATGATCTCCTCGCCGAAGCGGCGCATGGCGGCGAGGCTGGCCTCTATGGTCTCACCCCGGAAGTCAAAGATCAGCTCCTCGACCCCGACATCGGCCATCTCGGCGATATCGTCCAAAGCCGCCGAGGGACCGCCCGTGAACAGGCGCCGAGCCTCACCCTTGGGCGGAACTCCGCCGTCATAGATCGGCGCCTTGTAGGAAATCGTAAGCGCGTCGAAATCGCGGCCCTCGGCTTCGGTCAGCTCTTTCAGTTGCGCGAGCTTCTGGCGCATCTCGGAGGGCGGCAAGGGCGAGGCGGCGGTGGCGCCGACCGGGTGCCAGCCATCGGCAAGCCGCGCCACCCGGCGCAACGCCGGGGTCGAATGCCCGCCGATCCAGATCGGGGGATGCGGGTTCTGCAAGGGCGCGGGCTGACAATAAAGTTCCTTGAAGCTGTAGAAATCGCTTTCGTGGCTCACCGCCTCGCCAGTCCAGAGCTTTTTCCAGATCCGAATATATTCGTCCGTGACCGCGCCGCGCTTCTTGAAGTCGGGAGCATCCAGGGCCTCGAATTCCTCGGCCATCCAGCCGACGCCGACGCCGACCGTGATCCGCCCCTCGGAAAGCACGTCCGAGGTGGCGAGCGCCTTGGCGACCAGCACGGGGTTTCGATGCGGCACGATCATGACGCTGGAGATGATCCGCAGGCTCTCGCTCGCCCCGGCGACAAAGGCCATCAACGAGAGCTGTTCCATGGCGTCGCCCTTGGAAAGAAACTCACCTCCCACGGTGTAGGGATAGGCGGACTCGATGGCCGTCGGCACCACGATATGGTCGGCGACCGCGACCGACGAGAAGCCGACTTCCTCAGCGGTGTTGATATAGGCCTTGATGTCACGCCGATTGGCCAGCGGGCCGCGGGTCGGCAGATAGAAGCCAAAGCGCATGACGGATACTCCTCGAAAATCGACGTGGACGCGCTGCCATGATCCCATCAGCGGGGGCTCGGCGGCAATGGCTGTTCAACCGGCCTCGCGCGCGAGTTCGGCGAGACCGTCGGCGACGGAGCTGAACACGCCGTCGGCGTTGATTGTCTCGGCTCCGAAGAGATCCGTGAAAATGCGCCGTGCCGCGGGTGTTTGGGATGATCCGCCGGTTAGGAAGACATGATCGATCCCCTCGGGACCGGTCCCGGCGTCTTGCAGCACGGCCTCGACGCAGCCGCGAATGCGTCGCAGATCATCGGCGATCCAGATCTCGAAGTCGTCGCGGCTGACGGGGACGCGGGCATCCAGGCCGATCGCCGCGAGGTCGATAACCGTATCGTCATGGCGCGACAGGGACTCGCGGGCCGTTGCGACCGCGCGGGCAAGCTGAAAGCCGAGATTGTTTTCGATCAGGTGGATCAGGCGCCCGATCGCGGTTGGATCGTCGGCGGCGCGCTGAATCTCCCGCCAGTCGCGCAGGTTCTCTCTCGTGTTCAGCAGGCCGAGCCGGTGCCACGTCAGATCCGACGATGACCAGGGCACGGGCAGGGCCTTGCCTTGTGAGTTGTAGCGTCCGCCCTTGCCGAGGATCGGGGCGACGGCGTGGTTGACGATCCGGTTATCGAATTGATCACCGGCAATGCCGATGCCGGAATGCGCCACGGGCCGAAACCCCTCGGACTTGTTGGCGTCGAACCGCAGGACGGAGAAATCCGAGGTTCCGCCGCCGAAATCGGCGACGAGAATGGTGCCGAGCGCGGCCTTGTCGCGGACATAGCCGAACCCGGCGGCGGCGGGCTCCAGGGCGAAGTCGAGACTAGCGAAGCCGAAGGAGCCGAGCGCCGCGCGCATGCGCCGGATCGCCAGCCCGTCATCGGCATTGGCGCCGACATAGACCACGGGACGCCCGACCATCACGCGGGTCTGACTCGGATCGAGGTCCGGCTGGTGCGTGGTGAACAGATCGTCGAGAAAGTCCTCGACGATATGCTCGATCGCGAAACGCGAGCCATGGATCGTGGTGCCCGCGAAGCTTCGATCGCCGAGATAGGACTTCATCGACATGATCAGGCGTTGATCCGCGCCCCATTTGAGGTAGTCGAGGATGCCCTGGGGGCCGGAGCTGTGATGCAGGGAACCGACGCCCCGCCACGTCTCATGCCAGTAACAGATCACCGAGCGGAAATTGGAGGTCTCGCCCAGATCCGTGGAACACCGCCAACGCCGCCGCGCGCCATCGGGAGGGATCATCGAGACCACGGTATTGGTGGTGCCGAAATCGAGACCGATATGGGTTTTCTCGCGTGGCATGCGTGGAAGCCGAGGATGGTTGATATACGAGACGCGTGGATCGTAAAACTATGCGTTTTGTGAAATTCAGAAAATCATATGGTGATTTATTTAAAATTGTAAAATTATGAATCCCATGTAGTCTTAATTGAGAGGGATTGAGTGCGAAATTTGGTCGACGCGGAGTAAGGTTAAGAGGAAGTTCGTTCCATGACCAACGATATCGTTCATACCGTGTGGGCGGAGGGGACTGAGGCTAGCGACGAGCACGCGGATGAAGCCGTGCTTGATTTCTCTGTCCTCCCCGGGAAATGGGGTGGTTCGTCCCTTGGCCGTTTTGACGGTCCTGTTTCCTGGAGTTCCGCGACAACGAATTTTCCCGGCCAATCCTTCGATTTTGAAGCGCCGCTAACAGGCGATTTCTTGACAAGTGTACGCTCCGCTTTCAATGCATGGGAAGCAGTCGCGAATATCACGTTCGTTGAAGTCGCGGATGCGGATGATGTAGATATTCGGCTCGGATTTGACCCCGTTGATGGCGTTGGGAAAACCCTCGGGCAGGCGTTTTTAAGGTACGATAGAGGAAACCTGACATCGGCTCGCATTCGCTTGGACAGCGATGACAGTTTTTTCGTGGCGGGAACGTCGACCACGGGAACCTTCAGTTTTGATGCGCTTGCGTTGCACGAAATCGGACACGGTATCGGGCTCGGCCATTCAGAGGCGAGCGCGTCGATCATGTTCCAGTTTATTCGCAATAGCCAAACCACGCTCGGGGTGGATGACATCGCGGGGATCCAGTTTATCTATGGAGCTCCGTCGATTGGTTACGCCGGGACCGTCGATAATGACACGATCTATGGCCAGATCGAGTTTGGCGACACGCTTTTCGGAGGCGATGGCAATGATATTATCGTTGGTCGTTCGGGTGACGATGTCGTCGATGGTGAGGGCGGGGCGGACACTCTATTCGGCGACAGCGGAGCCGACCTCTTAAGGGTAGGGGACGGTAACGACGAGCTTGTCGGTGGTTCGTCTGTGGACACACTTAGCGGTGGCGCGGGAACGGATATTCTGCGGGGTGGCCACCAAGCCGACAAGCTCTATGGTGGTTTAGGCTCCGACATCTTCGTGGGAAATGATACCGAGCTTGCTGGCGATGTAATTTATGACTTCAGCCGCGGCGACGTGCTCGTCATCGAAGGTCTCAACAAGACAAATCTCCAGGGTGCGGTCGCAACCGATCGGATTGCCATTCAAACCTCTACCTTTTTGACCCTCGACGGGCTTTCCGCCGCGGATGGGGAATTCAGCGCGACTTTCGAAGGTGGCAAAACGTTCATCAGGCTAGCGGATGCCCGGGTATCGTTAACGGGATCCAGCGGCGCGGACACCCTTGTCGGAAATAACAATGACGACTTTCTCGCGGGCGCCGCGGGCAATGACTTCCTTTCAGGCTTGGCGGGTCGTGACACGCTATACGGGGGCACCGGAAACGACCTGCTTTCGGGCGGACAGCATTCGGATGTCCTATACGGCGATGACGGTGATGACACATTATACGCC
>Ga0181593_10002853_pt1 | contig 15952 bp, 11 predicted proteins | sample 071ome_19_FD_133756 | JGI IMG/M metagenome (GOLD analysis project Ga0181593, IMG submission 133756) | Coastal salt marsh microbial communities from the Groves Creek Marsh, Skidaway Island, Georgia - 071413AT metaG (megahit assembly) | ecosystem: Environmental > Aquatic > Marine > Intertidal...
AAGTTGGGTTACAGGAAGGCATTCAGCAAGCAAGAGATGGTTTCAATAATATCAATGCGGGTATCCAGCAAGGTGTTCAGCAGGCAAGAGAAGGTGTTGATGGGATCAATGCCGGTTTTGAGCGCGTTCAGCAAGCAATTGGGCAAGCTCAACGTGGAGTGGATTATGTTAACAAGAATCCCTTATTAAAGATCACACTTATTGTCACCATTGGAACGCTTAGTATTTTGATCCTTGCAGGAATTGGAAATGCATTTTTTCAACTTTCTAGAGCATGTCTTCAAAACGGATATAGCGCGATCAAAGGGACTGTTCAAGTAATTAGTGGAGGCATTAGTAATGTTGCAACTAAAACTATTGAACTTGTAAACAAAGCTTAATCTAAGATTTGAAAGTGGTGCTTGCTTAAAGTTGTCGAGGTGATTCTTGGATCTGATGCAATGAGGGGCAAGACATCAACAATTGAAGGGGACCATCCCAGTCCCTTTTTGTAGACGAGTTTAGAGGCTAAAAAGCAGGCGATAATCGCTTTTTTGTGAATCTCAGGGATGTTTTGAATCACACGATCACGATACTTTTGCGCTAGCAAATGTGGGCAGAAATTTAAAAGGGCTTTCACGAGTGGATCATCAGGATGGGATGAAATCGGGAGCGATTCTAAGTAGTCTAAAAGCTCATAGGTATAGGTGTTGATTCTTTCTGAAACTTTATCTGAAAGCTCTGTTAAAAACTCTCCTGTTTCATCTCTTGATTTTAAAAGAAGCTCCGCTTCATCTCGCGCTTTTTCCTCAATGAGCCCTAAGATCTGTGGCATCAGCTCATTTTTTTCTTGAAGAAACTCTTCTTCTGTTAACGTAAGTCCTGCAAGAATTTCCATTGAAGAGCAGATCACGCCCCCTTTATTTGCTGAGCTATCTTTAATAATAATCACCCCAAGCTCTTCAAGCTTTTTTCTGGCGCTTGGTGTTAAGTAAAGGTTGGCTCCTTCAACAATGGCTTTTGAAGAGGGCTTTCCTTTCACTAAGAAATCTTGGGTGTTATTTTCATTAAGGGTTCGTGGTCTTCCGCCGGCAGGGATAAAAATATCGGTTTGTACTTGATGAAGGTTATGTCTAAATAGGTGATTCATATCACTTCCAGAAAGCCATTTTTCAATGAGCTTTCCTTTTTCTTTTTTCCAACATAGTGTTTTTTGTGCAAAGGCTGTTTGCTCTTTTTTTGTTTGAAGATCGAGTAAAAACCCTCGATCATTAAGCTTTTTAGGAGGATAGGCAGCTAGGGGTTTAGCGGCTTTAAATAAATCGGTTAGAATCGAAAGATCGAGTCCTTTAGGATCAAAAATCGTTCCTGAAACATCGGTAATCGCTAAGAGCTTTGCAGTATCTGGAAAGTACTTATAGAGGTTTAAGATTTGATTTCCTGCTACATCCCCATCAGGGCCTCCTGAAATCTTCACAGTAAAAGGATCTTTAGAAGGATCAATACCCATGTATTTTAAGACTTCTTGCATGTAGACATTGACTCCAAGAGAGGTCACTCCATATTCTTTATGGTTAATCCCCACACTTGGCTTACTTGAGATAAAGGCAACTCCAGGCTTATAGCCGCACCTTTTACTGTTTGCCGCGATCCACTCGATCATCACATTGTGCATATTCTCATCAGGACCAAGGTAGATGTATTCAGGCTTTTTCCAAAAATCTACGACATGTTTTGCTTTAAGCGTTCCATCATCTAAACAGTTAATTAGTGTAAGTAGGCTATGAATATAAGCTCTTTGAGTTTGATAGAGATACTCCACTTTTTGTTTGGATTTGTATGAGTGGATGGTCTCTTCAATTTCTTCGTCTTCAAGCCCTGCATTTTTAAGCTCTTTGCGGTAGATATTTACCTCAGTTAAGAGTTGATCGTAGGGCTCGAGGAAAATGACGCCTTTAGAGCCTCCTTCAGGAATGTCTTTATTTTTCTTTTGCTGAGTATAGGCGAGGTTGTAACATTCTAAGAAGACGTTATTTCTTTCTGTAACCATTTGCTCATAGCGCTGAGGGAAGACAGTACGAAGACCTCCTCTTGATAGGTCTTTAAATCGAATGTGGAACCCAATGAAATGCATCCCTTGTGAAAAGAAAATCCCGTATGGGAGCTCTGGAAATTTTTCTCGACGATTGTAAGGGACATAGTTTAAGTACTTCGGATCTAAGCGAAAGCAAAAGGCACTTTTATTATTACGGTAGAAGTTGTTTTTTAAACAGTATTCAACAAAGTGCATCCCTTGTCTGAGGATATTTTTTCGTCTGTTGTCGTTGAGCTCATTTCCCGTATCTAAGTGATTGACAAGCATCATGAACTTTTCTTTTGTCCGTTTAAACTCCTCAATGTTTTGCTCTTCTGGATGAAACTTTTGTTCAAAGGCTTTGCAGATCTGAACTGTCAGCTCCGGGTGGCGGCAAAGTGCTTCTTTTACATTGCTCAGCGTGTAGAGGTTGAGGTCGGCGTGCACGAGTGTTTGATGAACAAAGCTGGCCATGGCTCTTAAAAGATTTCCGATGTTGCCCCTCATTAGCCCCGGCTCGACAAACACCTTCTCGATGTCGTCCCCGTCCGGAAAGTACTTTAGTGTTACCATCTCTTGAAGGAAATCGTGAATGTCTGCTTCTTCCCATGCTGCTTTTCCCTTAATTCCATGCAATCCTATCGACATAATAAGGATGCTGTTGTTGCTGTAGGGGTCGGCGTACGACGCTGTAACCCGCATAATTTTAAGTTTGTGACGATAGATGGTTTTTGCTAGCCGATATAAAAACCGGTGCTTTGGAGTGTTTCTCCAAGCTAAAACAATTTGAACAGAAGGGGTTTCCCCTTTTTTCTTTTTCCACTCTTCGTTGTAGCGGATTTCATATTGGCAGTAGTCTCTTGAGCGCGCCCTATGAAACATATGAAGGGCTAAGACAAGCCTTTCATTAGATAAAGAGCGAAGAAAGAGTGGGTCGATTGCGCAGACGAGCGTTTCATATTCTTTTTCAGAAATGCTTCCATCAATCTCATTTAGAGCGGAATAGACTTCTTGACTTCTTTCATCTGAGAGTAAATCAGAGGCTTTTTTTGTTTTTTGCTCCTCATAAGAGGTGAAATAGACCCTTGCGATAATCAGCCGCTTTTTTATTCCTGGAAATGGAGGCGGTTTATCGGAGATAAAGGTGTGGTAATTCTTAATCCCATGGACGTTAAAGTGTTTAAGGATCTTCATATCAACATCAGGGGAGTCAAGAATCAAGACAAAAGCTTCATTTTTGAGGGTGATCTGACAATAGTAATCAAGAAGAGGAAATCCCATCAGATAGTGGGCGATTAACATATACTGATCAGGCTCAATCTCTTCGAAAAACCCATCAGGCATATGTTCTTGAAGCCAAACGTAATACTCCTCGAACTGCTCACTTTCAAATTGGACTGCCTTTTCTTTGGACAGCTGATCCTTTTTATCGGGCCTTTTCATCCCATCCCTTTTAATGTCTTGAAGTTGCTAAGGGAAGTCTTTTAAGATTGTTTCCCCCGCAGTTTCACCATACAATTTCTTATGTTTTTTTCAAAACTCGAGTTTGGAAAGATCAGGATTTTTTATTTTCGAAGAAGGCGAAGGCTATTGAGTCCAACTAGAACGGTGCCCCCTTCATGTAGAATGACTGCAAGCCAAAGGGGAATGACTCCAAGAAGAGCGGGAGTGGTGGCTAAAACAATGACGCCAAGAGCAAGGCTTAAGTTTTGTTTGACTATAGCCATGGTCTTCTTTGCTTTAATGTGGAGCCAGTTGATTAAGCGAAGATCATCTTGAAGAAGGACAATGTCTGAAGCGTCTACTGCTGTTGCACTTCCAATTTCTCCCATTGAAATTCCCACACTTGCTCTTGTAAGAGCTGGCGCATCATTGATCCCATCTCCAACCATCGCTAAATGCTTTTCTTTTGAGAGTTTTGAGATCATTTCAAGCTTATGTTCAGGGCGAAGATCGGCATACACCTTATCAATCCCGAGTTTCTGGGCTGTTTGCTGTGCGCTTTCTAAATGATCTCCTGTGAGCATTGTGATTTCAAGCCCTCTACTTTTAAGACTCTCTAGAACTTCTTGCACTTCTGAGCGGAGCGCATCGGAAAAACGAAAGTCATAAAGGGCCTCTCCAATTTTTAAAAAGGAGACCATTCCTTCCTTTTTATTTAAGGGTGTATCAGGAGAGACAAACGCTTCATTTCCAATTTTCACCTCAAACTCTTTGCCCTCGAGCTCTACAACTCCTTGCAAGCCAAAGCCTGGAACAGACTGGAAGCTTTTAAGAGGAATCGGAGGAATTTTTTTCTCATCTGCATACTGGCAAATGGCATCGGCCATCGGATGCGTGGCGTGCCGCTCTAGAGAGCTTGCAATGCTAATTGCCGTTTCAAGAGACAGTTGTTCGCTCTTTAGGTCTTCTATTCCAGTGCATGTGAGTTTTCCAGTGGTGAGGGTTCCTGTTTTATCAAAGGCAATGCTATGGCAACTTGCAAAAGCATCTAATGTGACCCCTCCTTTTAAAAGAACCCCTTTTCGTGCGCATGCACTAATTGCACTCAAATAGGCTGTTGGAGTGGCGATGATCAGCGCGCAGGGAGAGGCGGCAATTAAAAAGGTTAATGCTCGATAAAGGGAGCCTTCAATTCCTAAAAAGGGAATAGAAAAAATCCAAGGAAGAGTGGCTGCAAAGATAAAAAAAAGCGCAATGATTGTAATGGCGTAGCGCTTTCCAAACTTATCTAAAAACCGTTGAAGCTTCGGTTTCATTCCTTGCGCTTCATTAATGAGTTTAATAATTTTTGAAAGGGTAGATTCCGAGCTTGTTTTGGTCACTTCTATGCTTAAGGTCCCATCGAGATTCCGACTTCCTGCTTGAACGCTATCTCCTGCAATTTTTGAGACGGGTACACTTTCACCGGTAAGGTGGACAAGATTGACAAATGAGCTTCCATCGACCACATTTCCATCGAGTGGAACAACTTCGCCAGCTCTTACAAGAAGGCGCATTCCCACTTCAATTTCTCGGACCGATTTTTGAAAAAGTGTCCCATTATCTCCAATGACCATCCCCACTGTTGGGGAGAGGTGATTTAAATTGATAAGGGCTCCTTTCGCGCGTCTTGTCACCGACTCTTCCATTGCACCTGAAAAGGCAAATAAAACGAGAAGAAGACCTCCCTCTAACTGACTGCCAATTAAAAAAGATAAAAAGGCGGCAAGGGTCATTAAGACATCGATATTGATCTCTAAATTTTTAACATCCTCAATTGTATGAATAAGGGCAGGGGTTCCTGCAAGAAAATAGACAAACAGAAGAAAGAGATGAGAAAGCTCCATCACATAAAATTTAAAGATGAATGCCAAAGCTAAAAAAGCGCCTGCTGCAAGTGAGCTTTTTAAGCTTAAATTTTTTGCCCACTTTCTTGAAGACCGTTTAAGAAATGGACTAACGCTTTCCTCAAGACCTGAGGTGAAAAATTCATCAAAGATGTAAGGGGAGCTAGGCTGCGACATGGGCGATCCATTTTGCACAAAGATGAATGGTTCCTACAGCTAAAACTGCAGTGGCTAGATTCCAAATCAAAGATTTAATCAGAAGATTTCCTTCTTTTTTACTTGCTAAGAGAGTCGCAAAAGAAAAAATGAGGGTCAAAGATAGGCATGCGCCGATAAATCCGCCAATCAAAAACCCGATCCCTGCCAAGATAAAGGATACTAAAACTCCAAACCCCGCTCCAAGCGCTTGTTTTAAAGGGTGCTCATACGACTCTAAACTTAACCCCAGCTCTTCTTCTAGCATTACACGAAGGAGCCGGTTGTCATCTGCCATAAGCACTTCAATGACTTGATCAAGAAGTTTTCCACTTAGGCCCTTTTGCTTATACATGACGGTGAGCTCTTCTTTTTCTTGCGCGCGATGGTGCTCAATTTCCCACCGTTCTTCTTCAATTAAGCGGTGAAGTCTCTCTAGACGGGTCCATCCAAGAAGGCTGCTGCGACCTACTTTCCATAAGAGCCATCCAAAAGAAAATAGGGAAAGAAAGATCAAGATTTTTGAAGATGAGATTGGAAAATTGCTTAGAAGCGTCCATAAGCTTAAAAGAATCACTGCAGTTTCTTTGGCGCTATCACATGAAGCTGAAATATAACCTGGAATTTCAATTCCATGAACTTCAGCTGTTGCGCTCATCCCTTTTTCCCTTGCAGCTTTTAAGTGCTCAAAGACGTCTTTTCCTTTAAAATGCTCGTGGTTTTTTTCTGTCATGACTCCATTTTAGCAACTTTCGAATTTTGATGAATAGAATTAGTTTTCTAAAATGGTTTTGAGAAGCTTGCACAGCGTTAAATGATCTTTTGCTGAGATCATCTCTCTTGATGCATGCATCGAAAGCTGGGCAAGGCCAATATCTACGGTTTCAATCCCGGTTAAAGAAGCGGCGATTGCGCCAACGGTGCTTCCGCAAGGAAGATTGGACTCTGAGGCAAATGCTTGGCAGGGGATTTTATGGCTCTTGCATAATTTCACAATTTTTGCAGAGGAAAGGCCTGTTGTGGCGTAGCGGTGATTTGCATTATGCTTAATAACGATTCCCTCACCAATTTTTGGAGCATTTTCCTTGTCGTATTTCGCTTTATATCCAGGGTGGTAGGCGTGAGCCATATCAATCGAAATTGCCTGGGAACTTTGTTTCATTCTTAAAAAGTCTTCTTCATTCATTTGATAGGAAAGAGAAATTCTCTTGAGTGTATCGATGAAAAAGGGAGATGCTGCGCCTTCATCTGTGGAAGATCCCACTTCTTCATGATTCCAAAAAATAGCCATTTGCAGGGTGTCTTCTGGGCATTTTTTTGCATCAAGAAGCGCAAGAAGAGAGGCATGAGCGCTTGCTAAATTGTCAATTCGATAGGAGCATAAAAGATCTCTTTTCATCCCAATTAGTGTGGGTCCTTCTTGAGGAACTAAATAAAGGTCTGCGCCTAAAAGGTTGCTTTTAGAGACTCCAATAAGTTCTTTGAATAGCTTTTCTTTGCTATAGTTTTTGTCATACGTTCCAAAAAGAGGACATAGATGGTGCTGCTTATCGATTTTTTTGGGTTTATCATTGGTTTCACGGTCTAAGTGAATCGCAAGAGAGGGGATAATCACCGGGGTGTGGTCTAGAAAAATCAGCTCCTCTTTAATTTGGTCTTTTTCAGAGATCAAGAGCCTTCCTGCAATGCATAGGTCCCGGTTCATCCAGGTACTAAGAATTGGACTTCCATAGGTTTCCACCCGAAGAAATGGGAGCCCTTCATCAATAAAGATTGGGCTGGGTTTAAGCTTCAGCGCAGGGCTATCGGTGTGAGAGGCAAGTATGGTCGCTTTTTTAGGAGGTTTTTTAGGCAGGGTAAAGGCGCACAGCGATCCTCCACGATAGGTGAAGTAAGTCCCACCTGGTTTGAGATCCCACTTTTGAGTTTCATCAAGGGGGGTATAGTCTTGTTGGGCTAAACGGTTTCCAATTTCAACTGCTCCATGAAAAGCAGTTGGACTATGTCTTAAAAAGCTTAAAATGTCATTTAATGCGTCATACTTCATATTCTTGCATTGTACAAAAATCTTTTCTTTAATCTAAGGAAAATGTTAAAATCAGCCCTCTTAAATTCAACTCGAGAGGGATTCTTATGGATTATATTAATGCTGCAGGCAAATGGGTGATGGAGACTTCTTTTAGCGCATTGCAATCTCTAAATTCAAATAGTGAGCAAGCAAAGCAAAGGTTAAAAGCTGAAGGGAAACAGGTCCTAGTTAACTATAAAAAAGCTAACGCAGATGTTGGTGCAGATAAGATTAAAAATGTCATCTTGTCTATTTTGCAGCCGATCCAAACCTTGGAAGTCACTGGGATGACTGCAACAATTGGACTCTACTTAGTATCCCATGTGGTTCCATGGCCTCTTGATTGGCTCACAAAAGCTGGAACCATTGCATCAGCCTACTTCACTTATCAAGTATGGGAAGCAAAATCGGCGATTCTTGAAGAGTTTTTCTACTTTGAGAAAAGAGGAGTAGAAGTCATTGATCAAGATAAGTTTTTAACTCACGCTGATAACATGGCAGATCGGGTTCTAGCAAGAAGCTCGCTGTTTAGACTCATTACATCTTCTGAAAAGACGAAAACATTTCGAGATATAAAAGAAATTGTACTTGAAATGATTGAACAATCTAATAATGATACCGCTCTTGCAGCTGCTGTAAACAAAGTCTCATTTATTTCTACACTTTTCCAGGTTGCAAAGGGAGTGGAACAAAGAGTGGAGAAAAGTATAACGAATGGAGAACATAAGTAACCAACATTTATTTTAAAGAGTGAAGGCCATCTAAGTATTTATGGAGGACGGTTGGGATAGTAACCGAACCGTCTTCTTGTTGATTGTTCTCTAAAATTGCGACCATCAAACGAGATGTTGCAAGTCCTGATCCATTTAATGTGTGCACATACTCTGGCTTATCATTTCCTTTCTTAAAACGGATTTTAGAGCGGCGGGCTTGAAAGTCTGTGCAGTTAGAAATCGAAGATACTTCGTAGTACCGATCTTGTCCTGGAAGCCACACTTCTAAATCAATGGTTTTTGCAGAAGCAAATGACATATCTCCTGTCACAAGGAGCATGGAGCGGTAGTGAATCCCTAAAGCTTTTAAGATTTCTTCAGCGCTATAGACCATTAAGTCGTAGATTTTTTGACTCTCTTCAGGATGTGTGACACAAAACATTTCCACTTTGTTAAACTGATGCGTTCTAATCAGCCCTCGTTCTTGAGAGCCAGCAGCTCCAGCTTCTCTTCGAAAGCATGGAGAGTAGGAGGTGTATTTTAGAGGAAGGGTTTCTGCATCTAGAATTTCATCGTAATGGATTCCATTGAGTACTGCCTCTGAAGTTGGAATCATATAGAGGTGATGATCTTTATCGTGAAGCTTAAAAAGTTGGTCTTCAAACTTTGGAAGGTGGGCTGATCCAAAAAGGATATCAGGTCTTCCAACTAAGGGAAGCATCCACTGCTCAAACCCGTTTGAGACGTGGGTATCGATCATAAAGTTAATCAGCGCCCACTCAAGTCTTGCTCCAAGCCCGCGGTATGTAGGCCAGCCACTTCCACCAATTTTTGCGCCTCGTTTAAAATCAAAAAGATTCAGTTTTTCATTAAGCTCGATGTGATTTTTTGGAGTAAACGAGAACGAGGGTTTTTCGCCGACAGATTTAATTAAAACATTATCTTGAGGGTCTAAAGATGTTTTGACATCGTCATCTGGAAGATTGGGAAGACATGCAAGTTCAAATTTAAATTTTTCTTCTAAAGATGTGATTTTGTGATCAAGGTTTGAAATTTTTTCTTTTGCCCCTTCAACCTCAGCAAGAAGATCGCTTGCGTCTTCTCCTTTTCGCTTCTTTTCACCAATCGCCTTAGCGCTTTGGTTGCGAAAGCTCTTAAGTTCTTCGCTTTCAACCTTTAAAGAACGAATTTGTTCATCGAGATCAAGAAGGTTTTTTAAGTCCACACTTGCATCTTTTGACTTAAGCTTTTTTTCAATTTCAGCGGGATTATCTCTAATGAGTTTAATATCTAGCATCTTCTCTTCCTTGTATCTAAAAGAATATACATCATTTCCTACTTGAAAGATAGGAATTTTATTGATATCATATGGACTTCCTTCATTTAAAGTTTTATTGAGCGATTTTCATGGCAGAGCAAAAACAGCAAGTAGCACAAAACCCACTTATTCTTCGATTCCACAGACTTATGGACGCTTTTGCAAAGTCTGATGACGAAAGAGATTTTTATCTAGATACCATTGAAGGGTTTTTAGTCTTTGCGGATCTAGATAAGAGTTTAGAAGAGCTCGATCGCTTGGAAAAAGATCTTCAAGAAAATCATGAGCGGTACCGCTTGATTCCGAAAATGACTTTCTATGAAACAAAAAAGTTTATGGAAGGGTTTGTCAATGAAAAGGTCTATGACATTGATACCAAAGAAAAACTTCTTGATATTATCGGATCTAAAGAAGCTCGAGAAAACTTTCTAGAATTTATTTATGATCATCTAACAGAGCTTGAAAAGTGGCAGCAGTACTACCACGAAAGGTCGAGAATCCGCATCATTGAGTGGCTCCGCCAAGAGGAAATCCGCTTTGCGTTTGAAGAAGATATTGACGTTCCTAACCCTGTCTTAGAAAAAGTGAAGCACCACCTTTTTGATGTCAAAGTTCCTAAAGATGTGCAAGCAGCGCGTGATGCGATCACCACTAAATCAAAGACTTACTACTCAAATGAAGCGTTGAACCCACGCCCTAAAAGAGGACGTCCTCCAAAACAAGCGCAAAAAGTAGAGCTTGAACCAGAATACACTATCGACATCTATAAAACGGTTTCTTCTTCTGTGCGCCCATTTCTATTCAACCCAGACTTTACAAGCACCGCTGTGACATTCTCTGCGAAGTTTGATACTGAAGCGCAACTGATCGCCAGCTTAAGAGGAAGCTCAAGGGTTAAAATTGATACAAAACTCGAAGCGTTATCTCAAAGACTAGAATCGCTTCGTCACCTTTCAGATCGCTTGAAAACCACAACAGGTCTTGGAATAGAATCAGAAGAAAAAATGATTCAAGCGGTTAGCCAGCAAAGTGAAGAGCCTGAAAAAGGGAAGATTTCAAGCATTGCGAAAGGATTCCTTCCAAAGAAAAAGGGACAACTCCCGAAAGAAAAGGAAGAAATTCAAGAGATGCTGCAGAAAAAGCGCAAGGCTGGAATTAAGCAGGTGACACCAATCAAGAGGGGAAGGAAAAAGAAGGATGAAGAGTAATGGTTACAGTAGAGCCAGTTAGTGAGCTTTTAGAAACCGCCACTAAAAGTCGGTGCTTAAAAACCTTAAGGGCCCTTTATATGGCCCGGTTTACTGACGAAAAAATGCAAAAGCTTGTCAGGCAAAATAAAGGGGGAACCTTCCACCTTTATACAGCAGGTCATGAGATGATCGGTGTCCTTTCAGGATTAAGCTTAACTGCTGGAAAAGATTGGGGACTGCCATATTATCGAGATCGCGCATTTGCCATTGGTCTTGGCTGCGATTTAAGTGAAATCTTTGGAGCATTTTTAGGAAGAGAGGTGCCTCACCATTCAGGTGGACGGATGATGCCCGATCATTTTTCTCATAAAGAGCTTAGAATTCCTTGCCAATCAAGTGTTGTGGGTTCTCAGTTTTTGCAAGCCGTTGGAGTGGCAAAAGCCGCCCGTCTTGCTGGGGAAAATGAAGTGGTTTACGTCTCGGGTGGAGATGGGTCTACTTCGCAAGGGGACTTTCACGAAGCTCTTAACTTTTCTTGTCTTCATAAGCTTGGAGTGATTTTTGTCATTCAAGATAATGGATGGGCCATTTCAGTTCCGGTTGATGATCAAACTGCAGGAGGCTCAATTGCCCATATGGCAAAAGGGTACACGAATTTATCGGTTCATGAAATCGATGGATGCGACTACAGCCAAGTTTCAAATGCGCTTGATGCAGCCATTAATAAAGGGCGAAACTTTGAAGGGCCAACTCTCATTGTCGCTAAGGTTCCAAGAATGGGAGCCCATAGTAGTAGTGACGATCCAAAAAAATACAAAACCGATGAGCATTTAGAGCTGGACGTTTCAAGAGACCCTCTTCCACGTTTTGAAGAGTATGTCTTAGAGAAGGGATTTCTTTCTGAAAGTGAGATTGAAGATCTTAGAGCTGAGATCAAAGAGGACATTGAAACTGCAGCTGCAAAAGGGGAAGAATTTGCCCTTCAAGATAAAGAAAGAGTCCTTGATCATGTTTATCAAGACGTTGAAACAGATTTTTTAGAAACCCCTGAGTCTCGCGGTGAAAGCGTTGTGATTATGGACGCTCTAAACCACGCGATTGATGAAGAAATGGAAAGAGACTCTAAAGTGGTGGTCTTTGGTCAGGATGTGGCGCGCGGAAAAGGGGGCGTTTTTGGAATCACAAGAGGGCTGACTGATAAGCATGGAGAAGATCGGTGTTTTAACACTCCCTTAGCAGAATCTACAATTATCGGAACAGCAATCGGAATGTCGCTTCATAGCGATTTTGTTCCGGTTGTAGAAATCCAATTTGCAGACTATCTTTGGACGGGGTTTAACCAGCTTTATAACGAACTTTCAAGCTTTCACTTTCGCTCGAATGGGGAGTGGAATTGCCCAGTTGTTGTAAGAATGCCATCAGGTGGATATATCCAAGGAGGGCCTTATCACTCGCAAAATATCGAGGCGTTTTTAGCTCACTGCCCAGGTCTTAAAGTGGTCATTCCAAGTAACGCAGCAGATGCTAAAATGCTTCTCAAAAGCGCGATTCGAGATCCAAATCCTGTGGTGTTTTTAGAGCACAAAGCGCTCTATCGTCAAAGAGTGTTTTCTGCAAAGCCAGAGCCTACAAAAGATGAGCTCATCCCCCTTGGAAAAGCAAAGGTGGTGCGCGAAGGATCTGATGTGACCCTTATTGCATGGGGACTGATGGTTCATATGGCCTCAGAGGTTGCTCAAAAGCTCGAAGATGAAGGGATCCACGTTGAAATTATTGATCTTCGTACAATTGCTCCTCTTGATATCGAGACGATTCTAGAATCGATTGAAAAAACAAGTAAAGCGCTTGTGATCCACGAAGCTCCTGTTACCTGTGGGTTTGGAGCGGAAGTTGCGGCGCAAATTTCTGAAAAAGCTTTTGAAATGCTCGATGCGCCGCTAAAGCGCCTTGGAGGAAAAGATGCATGCGTTCCCTATGCTAAGCACTTAGAAGATGCTGTACTTCCTCAAAAAAGCGATCTAGAAGAAGCGATTCGAAATCTCGCGAATTACTAAGACAAAAAAAGAGCCTCAGGAATTCCTGAAGCTCTTATTTCAAAGTCTCAAATCAAAAAAATTACTTGATGTACTTTCCTTCTCCATCTTGGTAGTTACCTGTTAGAAGACGCAAAAGATCTAAAGGATAATTTACGACAGGGTATGCAAGTGAAAGCACTCCTGGTACCAATAAAAGAGGCATTGTCTCAGGTGCCAGACCTCCTAAGATCAGTCCAATTGGCCACGCCATGATTTTTGCAGCAGTGCGCGCATAGCGTCCTGCGTAAAAGTCATGTCCTCCAACAAGGCCCGTTGGAAGAAGTAGCATAAAAGTCATTACAACGCTCTTCTCGCTTGTATCGCTAGGCTTTGCTGGGGGGAAATAAGGGTAAGGGCCTCTTACGCGGCCATCTTCGATTTGCGGCTGAGGAGCGTAGTGATAGAAACGTCCACCGTGCATCCCTTCTCTTCTGCTATCTTCTTCATTGATACGCTCATAAACTACTGATTATGAGCTGTTAATTGCTTCTGTTGACATAGGATCCTCCTTCCTGATTTTTGCTAATGTTATAGATAGCGTAAAAATTAAGTTCACTAATTTTTTTGTAAAATAATTAGTATATCGATTTTTGTTTGGAGGTTTTTCGACGAGCTGTAGGCCTAGAAAGCTCAGAGAGAATAGCCCGCTTTTCGCTGATGGCGCGTGGGACTTTTTCTAAGTACTCTTCTAAATGAATTAAACGTGCTAGAAGGCTCTCTTGAGTTTTATGAAGAGCTTCAAGTTCGGTTTTTAGCTCTGGATCTGATGAAAACTCACGAAGGGCCACAGCATTTTTGATCAGTTGATCAAGTGTTGCGTCGATTTCGTTTTGTATTTCACGTCTGTCCATAAAAATCCTTGTTAGTTTCTGTGTATAATTACATGCAATTAAATATGTCAACATTAGTTTAATAAAAAGGTTTCTAAGGAGTTGATTTTTTTGTAGAAAGAATTTTGCGTGAGGTGATAAAAAGTTTGGAGTATGTTTAAGTTTTGTCCTCTTGCTTCAGGTTCTAAAGGAAACGTCCTTTATCTTCAGATGGGCGATGCAAAGCTTCTCATTGATGTGGGAATTAGCTTTAAAGCGCTAAAAGAAAAGCTTTCTGAAATCGATGTCGATATCTTTGAGATTGACGCTATTTTGGTGACGCATGAACATGGAGATCATATTCGGGGTTTAGAGAAAACAGCCCTAACTCTTGATATTCCCATTTTTGCAAATAGTGAAACCGCAAAAGCGGCGATCAGCACCATGGAAAATCACCCCCGCTTTAAAATCTTTTCAACGGGAGAGTCTTTTGAATTTAAAGAGATCAAGATTCACCCTTTCAGCATTCAACATGATACTCTAGATCCAGTTGCATTTACTTTTTCAAGAGAGAAATTAAAGCTTGGAGTATGCGCCGATTTAGGGTTTGTGACAACCTTAGTTAAAGCTCACCTATTAGAATGCGACTATCTTTATTTAGAGGCAAATCATGAACCTTCAATGGTCCACGCTTGTTCTCGTCCAATGGTGTATAAGCAAAGAGTCTTAGGACGGCAAGGACACCTTTCAAATGATGCATGCGCTGAGCTTTTAAAAGAGATCGATCATCCTGGTTTGAAGCATGTGTATTTAGCGCACCTTTCAAGTGAATGTAATCATCCAGAGTTGGCGCTTGAAAAAGTGAAGGAAAGTGTAAATAGAGAACTTTCTTTATCGATCGCCTATCAAGAAAAGGTCAGTCATTTTATAGAGGAATCATAAGACCGTCGTAGGCGATGTCTACTTTGATATCCAGTCCGCACTCTTTAATGATATCGTTGTGGAGCTGAAGCTTTACTTGAAGGTCATGGTCTTTATGATTGGGATCGTGGTGGGTGACCAGCCACTCTTTCACCCCGGTATATTTTAAAAGGACTGTTGCATTAGGAATAGACGAGTGTCCCCATCCTGTTTTCCGATAGTACTCTTCTGGAAAGTACTGCGCTTCATGAATGAGAAGATCGCAGTCTTTAAGAAAATCAATCAGCCCTAAATGGGGCTCTAAAAGGGGGTGCTTGCGGTGGATTCCATTGGGGTGGCCATGGTATCCGAGGAGCACCTCGTTATCGGTAATATAGCCGACTGTTTTGTCTTTGGATTTAATTTTAAAACCAACAGTTGGTCCTGGATGATTTGTAAAGTGACAATCAATCACTAGATTTCCAATGGAGACAGGGCGGTCATCTCGAAGCTCTTTAAAGGTCACTTTTGCTTTCATTTCATCGAGCCTGACTGGAAAGTAAGCGTAGGCAAGCATGCTTGTAAAAAGCTCTTTGGTGCTTTTTTCAAAGCCAACAGGGGCCCAGACCACGACGTTGCACGTCTTTTTATAAAGAGGGGTGAAAAAAGGAAATCCTGTGATGTGATCCCAGTGGGTATGCGAGATAAAAAGGTGAATAGTTTGCCCATCTTCAATTTTTAAGGTGTCCCCAAGCTGCCGAATGCCGGTTCCTGCATCGATTACAATGATATCATCCCCTTGTCTTACTTCTAAGCAAGAGGTATTCCCGCCGTAGCGCACATATTCCGCTCCAGCAACAGGGTTTGATCCTCGCGTACCCCAAAAGCGGAGGTATGAAGTGAGAGTTGAAGGAATCGGATGATAGCAGTGGGTTTGCTCAATTTCAGATCCATTTTTAAGAGAAAAGGGAGCAGGCTTTAGCTCACCTAGAAAAAACTGTTCGATTAAACCATAAAGCTCTGGGATTTCAAAGGGTTTCACAAGAAAGTAATTTGCCCCTTCATCAATTACTGCGTGGTAGTTTTGGACCATGACATGATAGGACGATACGATAATGCCCATCGACTTGAACCGAGCATTTGTTTTAATCGTTTTCATAATCTCAAGCGCATGGATGTGGGGCATCATTAGATCGATAATAAGAAGATCGGGTTCAAATTCTTGGATTTTCTTCAGGGCAGAAGGACCTGTTTTTGCAGTTGCAAACTCGAAATTTTTCGCCTCTTTTGCTGTTAACACCG
>Ga0181593_10002854_pt1 | contig 15950 bp, 15 predicted proteins | sample 071ome_19_FD_133756 | JGI IMG/M metagenome (GOLD analysis project Ga0181593, IMG submission 133756) | Coastal salt marsh microbial communities from the Groves Creek Marsh, Skidaway Island, Georgia - 071413AT metaG (megahit assembly) | ecosystem: Environmental > Aquatic > Marine > Intertidal...
TAACCATCAGCCTTGTTGGTCTGATCATCAAGTCAGTGCTATAAATGCTATGCTGCCATATCAGGCTAGCAAATAGCCTGATTTTGCTTTTATCTGCCAAAAATTAACTCTAGCAATGATGGCAAGGCATTATTCTGTCTTCTGTTTAGAGATGTTTATGATATGAACAAGATCACCAGCCTGTTTTTACGGCGTATCACATGCGCCCTTTTTAACGCTTAAACCTATGCGCAGGAAAAGATGGCACATTCTGCAACCTTGAAAGCCATAATATTGATGATCGCCAGCATGTTCGCCTTCACGCTGGTCGATAGTATGGTAAAGCTACTATCTCAGCATATGCCACTTGGACAAGTGCTATCTATCTTCGGATTTGGCACAGCGATATGTTTTGCGATTCTGGCCATTCGACAACGCCAGATGATCTTCTCGCCGCTTTATCTGCATTCTGGTCTTGCTATCCGGTGTTTTGGAGAAATATTAGGGGGAAGCTGTCTGGTGATAGCGCTTGGTAATACCAGCCTGTCAGCGGTTACAGCGCTGATCCAATTTGTGCCGTTGCTGCTTACGGCGATGGCGATGATCGTGCTAGGGGAAAGACGTAGCATGTCCAGAATTCTGGCTGTGTTAACAGGGTTTGCTGGCACCGTGATCATCATCAGGCCAACCGCTGAGGCATTTGATTTCTATTTGCTTGCCGGTTTTTTTGCGGCTGTCGGCCTTGCTTTGCGTGATTTGTCCGTGCGCCTTGTTCCGCCAGAAATTCCAATAGCAGGCCTGTCACTTTATGGCGCCTTGTCGGTTGGCTGTGCGGGTCTGGTAATGTTGTGGATACAGGGTGGAGGCATCATTATAAACGGTGTATCTGCGCTTTATGCAGTGGTCATGGTATTGCTGGCCGCCGCCGGATTATGGGGCATAGCAGCCTGTTTACGCCTTGCTGATATTTCGGCCACAAGCCCGTTCAGATATTCACGGATTATTTTTGGTATCGCCATTGGCGTGTTGGTTTTCTCCGAACAGATAGATAGTGCGGTGATAGCTGGCTCTGCGCTTATTCTAGGGGCTGGATTATATAGCTGGTATTCCGAAAATAGATAGACTTGTATCACGCAAGCCAGGCAAGCGAGAATAAAGACAAAATAGAAGTATAGATAATAACAGGGGCTATCTTATCTGTGCGAATTCCATGTAATACAGCTAGCGAAAAGGCCATTGCCCCCGACGGTCCGGCTGCATTCAGCAATAAAAGCTGGCTCCAATTATCTGGCTGGCTTCCAAACCCAAGTGCCCACATCACGATTACAGGCAGCGCGCATAATTTGATCACCGATACGATGCTGATCACGCCTGAAGGCATAAGGCTATGAGAAGATAATATTACGCCTAGCGCAAATAGGGTAACTGGTGCGGCGGCCCGGCCAGCAAAATCAAGTGCTGTCAGCATTGCAGATGGCGCTCTGAGTTCCATGATGCTTGTTGCTATGCCCAGCAAAATCACGATCAGCACCGGGTTCTTCATCAGCCGTTGGCAGGTGTGCCAGATAGAGGCATTTTGGTCCTTCAGCAAATCTGTTGTGATGATGAAAAATGCAAATATGATGGTTGCATCCCAGATAACGACGGCAGTGATCGGAATATTTGCTCCAGACCCATAGATTAGTTGCGATATTGGCAGGATATACAAAAGTGCATTGACAAAGATGGTCGCCATTGCCAGCAACCATGCTTCTATTTTCTCGCATTTCAATATCCAGAGGCAAATGAAGAAGGTAGCAGAAAAAATAACCAGCTGGCCTAGCCCATATAACAAAATTGCATCAAAATGGAACTGCTTGAAATCAGCCCTGTTTACCAGTGCAAAAATCAAGGCAGGCTGCATCACCAGAAAAGCAATCCGGTTCAGAGTAGAGGCTTCTGCTGTGCTGACAAGCTGGCTTCGGCCAAGAATAAACCCAAGTGCCAATACCGAGAACACAGGCAGAATATCGTGAAATAAAACATCTAACATGTAATGATTTTCGCGTTTGAAGACAGGCTTATAGTTTTTCGCCTGCGGTGCCAACAATTTCAGTGCCTGTATCTACAGACCCAAATCCCGGCTCGACCTCAGGGCCTATTCCAGCCTCACGTTTTGCCCGTGTCCAGTTATCCAGCTTATCTCTAGCGCCATTGCGTGAGGGGTCAACCGCCTCATCATGGCCATCTTCCTTTGTGGTCAGCTCGACAACATATCCGTTCGGGTCACGCAAATAAATAGAATGGATAAAGCCATGATCGCTTACCCCCCGACATTCACGCTTTTCAGCTTCAGCTTTCTGTTTCATTGCCATCATATGCTGATGCGGAACTTCAAGGGCGATATGCAAATCAAAATCATGCTGCTGCTTAAATTCGAACGGCATCGAAGGCGCCTCAAAAAATGCGAGAAAACTGCCATCATCCATCTGATAAAAAGTATGAAGATATTGTGACTGATTGCCTGTTTTGGTAAGCCCTATTTCCAGCGTTTCAGCAAGAGGCAATCCAAGAAAATCTTCATAAAAGGCTCTTGTTTCTTCTGAATCCCGACATCTGAATGCAGTATGATGCAATCCTTTGATATGTGATGGCATAATGGCTACTCTCCTTATCTTCTATCTCACACAGTAAATTTGAACGGCTCTATGTTCATATAGTGCAGGCAAGCAGAATATCCAAACTGGCATGCCATAAAAAAAGCTTCATGTTACTGGACGGCCAGCTTAATTGCATAATAGGCTCTGCCCATCATCTCTCTTATCGCAAATGATGATTTATTAAGTGCGCCTGCTTGGGGCAGAAAATCCTGAAAGGAGATTTTCTTTGAAAATGTTTGATGATCTGTCGGGAATGAAATCACCTCAAAACCGTAATTTGTAAAAATGGAACGCGCGCGCGGCATATGAAAGGCTGATGTAACTAGAATAATTCTACTATCCGAAGCTGTTAGTATATCTGATAGGCCAATGGCCTCCTGTTCGGTGTTCTGGGCATATGGGCTGAGAAAAATACGTGCGCGCTCGATCCCAAATTCGATGGCTTTTTGAGCCAGAATTTCACCTTCTGGCTTGCCGGTTGACCATGGCATCTGGCCGCGCGTAAAAATCAGCTTTGGTGCTTTATCCGCTTTGGCAAGCGCTATGCCGGCAAAGAGCCTGTCTGTTGCATCTCCAAAATCATAATTGGATTTGCCGCCAATAAAGCTATGGCTTACCATCCCGCTTAACACAATAATCGCATCTGCTTCAGCAAGTGTCTCAATAGCAATTGGCGGGTCATTTTTTTCAATGAATCTGGTCAGAAATGAAGCTGTAAACGCAGATGAAAATAACAGGATGATACATAGCCCTGCCATGCCAGCCCGACGGCTACGAAATAGCACCGCGATTACAAAGGCGATCAGCGCGATGAAAAGCGGGCTCATGATCAGCGGAAGAATTTTATGCAGATAAATCATATTGCTCGACCAGTCCTGTTATCATCATTGCTATAATCTACCACCTTTATATGCCGCCCCTGACAGGTCTGAGGCGATATATCGCTATCCAAGCATCACCAAATGTGGGCCGTTAAACACGGTAATATCTGGCAATGGGCCTGTCCAGCGAGAGGCCCGAACCAATGCGGTATGGGCAGGATTGCCCTGAGATAATTCGGTTGTGCCTTTATCAGGGGTCAATACATTGGGGTTGCCGTGAATTTCAAGTGGGCCATCTTCATGGGCGATGCTTTCCATCCATGCGCCTGTTGGTAATGCAACGGTATCTGGCTGAATATCGGGTGTAAGAATAAGCCCTGCCAATGTTCGTCCCCGATGATTTTCAAGCAAGGCAATATCACCGTCAGACAGGCCATATCGTGCCGCAGTATCGGGATGCATATAACATGGCTCTCTGCCTTTTATTTTCGCTGCTTTTGATAATCCGGCAGAATCATTCTGGGCATGCAGACGTAACTGAGGCTGTGGAGAGATCAGATATAGCATTCCTTCTTTTTTATGGCTCCATTCAGTTGGTGTTGTCCAGGAAGGTGTAGCACCCAAATCATCAAGCTTCATAGAAGCGATGACCTCGCTTGCCAGCTCAATTTTGCCAGATGGCGTAGTAAGTGGATGGGCAACAGGGTCATCAATAAACCTGCCTAGAAAATCCTGATTATGCTCGCTATCTTCGACATGATAGATGCCCTGTTCCTGAAAGCTCTGAAAATCAGGAAGCTCAGGGTGTAGCTGACGTGCTTCTTGCCACAGGCTGGCTAGCCATTCAGCTTCGCTTCTATTCTGGGTAAAGGCTTCACCTGCTCCCATTTTTTCAGCAATCGCAGAGAAAATCTGATAATCATCTTTTGAATCTTCAAAACGCGGCAGAACCGGACTCATATAGACAATATCACATTCTCTATATTGCATCATAATATCTGTCCGCTCTAGCGCAGAAGAAGATGGCAAGACAATATCTGCGCGTCTGGCAGTGGCTGTCCATGAATGATCTGTTACAATTACGGTCTGTGGCTTTTGCCATGCTTTTTCAAGTCTGAATAAATCCTGATGATGATGAAACGGATTTCCCCCTGACCAGATGATAAGCTGGATATCAGGATAGCTATAATGCTGGCCATCATAGCGGAACTGCTGATTAGGTGATTCCAGCATCTCAGTAATACGTGCTACCGGAATAAAGCTTTTGACAGGGTTTTTGCCGGTAGGCAGGCTTGGCCATTTTCGGGTTTTAACAGGTCTTGAAGATGAATTCATACTGCCTGCCCCAAAGGTAAAGCCAGTGCCAGGTTTGCCTATCTGCCCGACTGTGGCTGCCAGATTAATACATGCCCATAATGTTTCTTCGCCGCGTTCGGCGCGTTGCAGACCATAGGCGATGTTAATCAATGTGCGGTGGCGCGCCATATCACAGGCAAGCGAGATGATTGTATCTGCAGGAATGCCGCAAATCTCAGCAGCCCAATTCGGGGTTTTAGGCTGGCCGTCAAGCTCGCCCATCACCATTGCCTGCCATGTCTTTGCACCGCTGGTATATCTGTCTAAAAATTCTAGATCGGCAAGCTTTCTATCAAATAGCACATAGGCAAGTGCCAGCATCATTGCCCTGTCCGAACCTGGCACGATGCTCAGCCATTCACCTGCTTCCAGATCAGTTTTCAGAGGCGAGATATTGACCATTCTCACCCCTTTTTGTTTCAGCTTTTCAATATGGCCAGACACATGATGCCGTGCCACCCCGCCTGATGCGACTTGCGAGGTGCGTGCCGTCATGCCACCAAATGCAACAATCAGCTCACAATGGCTGGTAATATGATTCCAGCTCGTTGCCTGCGCCATGACTTCCATGAAATTATCCCCGAATATATGGGGAAACAGCACTTCGGCACCCGCATGTGAATAGGTGTTTTTCTTAAAGCTTGCCCCGCCAATTACATTCAGAAACCGCTGCAATTGCGACTGGGCATGATGAAATCTGCCAGCACTTGCCCATCCGTAAGACCCGCCAAATATTGCCTGATTGCCATATTCCGATATGGTGGTCTGAAATGCCTGTGCGGTAATATCTATTGCTTCATCCCATGACACTTCAACAAATTCGGCATCACCAGAGCGCTGTCTGTCTTTTCCCTCAAGCCAGCCCTTGCGAATAGCCGGACGTGCAATTCTGACAGCTTTATCCTGAGCACCTGCAAGCCATGACTTACCAATATCAGATGGGAAGGGGTCTGTATGTACAGGTACAAGCTGGCCCTTTTCAAACCGGTAGCTGCCCCAATGTGACGATGTGTATAATGGTGATGTCATCGTAAAATTCCTGCTTTTTTATGCGGTCAGATATTTTTTTCCTGCCTATGTCATTTCAGGCATTGAAACCAGATCATAAAAACAACGCATTTATTTTAATCTTTTACGAATTTTAATAATCTGGTTAGATAGGTACAGATTTTTTTATCATGCTCAGGCTGAAAAAAGATAGCTTAATCGCACAACTGATGCAGTGCGCTATCATCAAAGAGGTCCAATGTCTGCTATTATTCTGTTAAAATTTTTTCATTATTTGGGGTTATTTCTGGCTGGCGGACTTGGCGTTGCAGGCGGGTTTATCCAGTCAGCTCACCGGCAGGCAGCGATGCCGCCTGCAGAACCAGTTCAAAAAGCCATGCGAAAGATGGCGTGGCTATCGCTTGTGGCAATCATTATTCTGTGGGTTACTGGCATAGGGCTTGGCCATATGATTTATGGCACGCTATCTCTTGGCTGGGCATTTTCAATGAAAATAGCAGGGGCTAGCATTCTGCTTGTGGCGATAGCTCTTGTAAATCTCACCCTATCTAGGGCTGGCCAAACAGGACAGCCGCCCTCAGCATGGGTGATGAAATATGCGCCTATGGCCAGTCGGGGGGCGCTGGTGCTGGTGCTGGCAGGCATTGCGATTACGACCACCAGCTAGCACTCATAGTGCCGCCGGAAAATCCCAAACATATAGACAAAATTCAGCTTTTATGAAGCTAGCCCATAGCCTGGAGATGTGAGCATTCCATTACAGGGCTGAAAAAATGCTGCAATCGGCTGGATTGGACGCTATTTTATCACCATGCCATTTATGACCATGCCAGCAAGTTATGATCTGCGATCGACGCCTTTATTTTTACATCAAAATATTAAATTTTCGTTAACAAAAATTTCTTATTCTGCTGCCAGCCTATCCAGATCAGCTCGTTATCTTATCAGGTTTGACAAGCATAATCTCAGATACAGCATGTTTGCTTTTATAATTCTGACTATGCCAGTCAATCACAAAAATAGCGACAGCGACCAATGTGGCTACAAGTAGATAGGTCAGCATTCTTTTTGCGCGTTCTGATAATGAGGAAGATAAAATTCTCTGTAATAACAGCCAGATAATACCACCAGCGATGAGAAAGCCAGCACCCCCTACAAGTACGGTATCTTGAAACATGCTAACCTCCTTGATGCGCTATCAGATATTGGTTCTTCACAGATAGGATAAGACAAAATAACGCAGCTTCCATGATCTGGAAAGATTTTTCATGCGTAGATAATCACGATCACATGAGCACGTTTGTAATGGTTTTGATGACAAAACCTTGCCAATAGTTAAAAATGTGCTACATTTGGTCGCATGGGGAGAGGTCTGTCATCATAGGTGTGATGGCAGGGACAAAAAGTAGGGCGTTCTAGAACGAGACGTTTGGGGAGTGTCCTATGTCGATTAGAAAAACTTTTAAGTTGGCTGCACCTGCAGCTTTTCTTTCAATGATGCCTGTAATTGCTCAGGCAGCAGATAACCTTCAGTCAGATGATTTTGTTGGTATCAGCTTCTGGCTGATCTCAATGGCACTTGTTGCTTCAACAGCGTTCTTCTTTTTGGAAACACAGCGTGTAGCTGCCAAATGGAAGACCTCTCTTGTTGTATCAGGTCTGGTAACATTAGTCGCTGCTGTTCACTATTTCTATATGCGTGATGTGTGGGTAGCAACTGGTGATACACCAACTGTTTATCGTTATATTGACTGGTTGATTACAGTGCCGTTGCTAATGATCGAATTCTATTTGATCTTGCGGGCAATTACCAATGTATCCGGCGGCGTATTCTGGCGTCTGACCATTGGTACACTGGTCATGCTAATCGGTGGTTACTTAGGCGAAGCAGGTTACATGAATGTAACGCTTGGCTTTGTAATCGGTATGGTTGGTTGGGCCTATATTCTGTATGAAATCTTCGCTGGTGAAGCAGGCAAGGTGGCAGCAAATGATGCCCCTGATTCAGTGAAATCTGCCTATTCAACAATGCGCTGGATTGTGACCATCGGCTGGGCGATTTATCCGCTTGGATATTTCTTCGGCTATATGGCCGGCGGTGCAGATATGGCATCACTGAACATCATCTACAACCTGGCTGACGTGCTGAACAAGATTGCGTTCGGTGTGATCATCTGGAATGTGGCTGTTGTGGAATCTGAGTCCAAGTAATTGAGCTCTTCAGGGCAGGTATCCCGTCAATACAGGGTACCTGCCTTTTTTATTTAGATTATTTTTTTCGCGTTTTTGATGAGATTGGGGAGGGGAACCATGTCTGACAGCTTATCTGTTTCACTTCATCAGCCGCCTGCTACCAAACAAGAACATACCAGCCTGCCTGACGTATCTCAGACAATCAGTAATTTTATCCAATCCAGACTGCCAGAACAGAACCACCCTCTGGCAAAACCGGCGGCCCATCATTTCAAAGAAACTGGCAAACAAATTCGCGCCCGTCTTGCCCTTAGTGCAGGTGATTGCATGGGCATTGCCAGGTCAACCTCTTTGCCTTGGGCAGTTGCGGTTGAGATGTTGCATAATGCCTCGCTGGTGCATGATGATATTTGTGATGGTGATACCATCCGGCGGGGCAGACCGTCTGTCTGGTCACAATATGGCAGAGATGCTGCATTAGCGCTTGGAGACTGGCTTATCGGCCTGTCATTTGAACTGGCAGCTGAGGCGGCAGCAAAATCTCAGACCCCCCAGCTTGTCTCTGTGCTTAGCAAGCATATGCAGCAAACCATTTCAGGACAGGCGCTTGAGCTATCTGTAACTACCTATCCTGACTGGGAGCGCTATCGTGATATCAGTATTGGCAAAACAGCGCCCTTATTCATCGCTCCTGTTGAAGGAGTGGCCGAGCTGGCAGGACGGTATGATGTCATTACCCCGATAACACGGTTTTTCACAGCCGCAGGCGGATGCTATCAAATAGCCAATGACATGCTGAATGTAACAGGCACAGATGGTGCCGCAAGCCCGGCCTCTGATATGTTACGGCGTGCGCCAAATGCCGTGATTGTGATGTTTAGAAATACCCTGTCTGGCACTCAGGCAGAGGCCTTTGATAGCTGGCTGGCGTCTGGCACGACCAAAGATGCCGGATATTGGCAGGACCAGCTAAGACAGTCTCGCGCCCTTGCGCTGACAGCGAAAAAGCTAAGAGAATTAGTAGCAGAAGCTGAGGCATGTGCCCATACACTTGCGGCTGATTGCCAGTCTGTGATCACACCGCTTAACGCACAGTTGCGCCATTTATGTCTTGATCTTGCAAATTCTCATGGATGATACAGCTAGCTTTATGCCCCAAACAGATGCGCCTCATACGCTTGTAATCGGCTCAGGTTTTGGGGGCATTGCATCAGCTTTGCGGATGCGGGCACTTGGTCACAAGGTAACGCTGGTTGAACGGCTCGATGCCATTGGCGGGCGGGCCCAGAGCTTTGAGCATGAAGGCTTTCGGCATGATGCTGGTCCTACTGTAATTACTGCGCCCTTCCTATTTGACGAGCTATTTGCGCTATTTGGCGAGCGGCGCGAGAGCTATCTTGATTTCAGGCCGCTTGATCCCTGGTATCGCTTTCAGTTTCAGGATGGCCAGTCATTTGACTATCGCCCCGAGCTAGCAGATACGCACGCAGAAATTGCGAAATTTTCACCTGAAGATATTGAAAATTATAACCAGCTGGTAGAAACCTCACGCCAGATTTTTGATATTGGTTTTTCCAGACTAGCGGAAAAGCCATTTACCAGATTTACCTCGATGATCGCGCAAATTCCGCATTTGCTGAGGCTAAAAAGCTATAAAACTGTGGCGCAGCTGGTGAACAGCCATATCAAACATCCGCTTCTGCGACAGGCCCTCTCGATACATCCGCTTTTGGTGGGGGGTAATCCGTTCAGCACAACCTCTATCTATGCGCTTATCCATTATCTTGAACGCAAATGGGGGGTGTTTTTCTGTATGGGCGGCACAGGCAAGCTGGTATATGAGCTGGAACAGCTGATGCGCCGCCAGCATATTGCTATCCGGCTAAACACAGATGTTGAAGAAATCCTTGTATCTGAGGGGCGCGTGACAGGTATTCGCACAGCTGGTGGCGAGATAATCACCGCCGACAGGGTGATCTGTAATGGCGACCCGCCAACCATTTATCGTGAAATGCTGCCTTCCCAGAAGACAAAGCGTAAAAAAGCACTGCCAGAATCTATGACAAAATATTCAATGGGTCTGTTTGTGCTGTTTTTTGGGACTACCAGACAATATCAAGAGATTGCCCATCATACTATCTGGATGGGAAAGCGTTATCAGGAACTGCTAGATGATATTTTCAACAAGCAGATTCTGACAGAAGATTTCTCACTATATCTGCACCGCCCGACAGCTACAGATGCTAGCTTTGCGCCTGAAGGGTGTGACAGCTTTTATGTGTTATGCCCTGTGCCAAATCTACAAGGAGAGGTAGACTGGCAAAAAGAAGGGCCTGCTTTGCAGAACAGAATTGTGACGGCGCTTGAAAAGACCATCATGCCAGAACTATCCAGACATATGACAGCTGATTTTTATATGACACCTGTTGATTTTAAGGACAGGTACCGCTCGACACATGGAGCAGGATTTTCGATATCGCCTCATTTCACCCAGTCGGCTTGGTTCAGATATCATAATCGGGACCCGCATCTGGATAATCTGTATTTTTCAGGTGCTGGTACACATCCGGGTGCGGGTATGCCAGGTGTGCTATGTTCTGCTAAGGTGGTTGAAACGCTGGTGCGTGAGGATAGCAAACTTGATGTCGCCAGCATGAAATCTGCAATTGTAAGCTAGCAAGCATTCAGGCCAGTCGGGCTAGGCAGATAACATGGATGGTAAAAGAACAGGCGGCGCGCGCGCATAGCCAGAACCGGCTAAGCAAAGAGAATAGGATGGACCGGCAATATCCAGAATATGAAGATTATGGTGCAGAAGCACTGCTTGCTACCAATGGCCGCAGCTTTTATTGGGCATCACGTCTATTAGGCAGGCAGATGGCCAGTGATGCAGCACGGCTTTATGCCTTTTGCCGCGTGCTAGATGATATGGCAGATGGCGATATTGAAAATGGCCCGCAACAGCTAGCCATTATCCAGCAACAGCTCTCGCAAATGATAGATAATCACAACCATACCGCTCTGGAGCCAAATTTGCAGGCATTTATGGAACTGGCAAATGCAACAGATATACCGCTTATTCCGGTAATGCATCTGATGCAGGGGCTCATTTCTGATCAGAATATCGTAGCCGTTAAAACAGAAGATGAGCTGGTACAATATGCCTATCATGTTGCGGGGGCTGTGGGTCTGCTGATGTGTCCTGTGCTTGGCTGTCATCATCCGCTCGCATCTAAATTTGCGATGGATATGGGCATTGCGATGCAGCTTACCAATATTGCCAGAGATGTGCTGGAAGATGCACAGCTTGGTAGGCGATATCTGCCGGCAGATTGGGTGGCAGGCATGAGTGCAGATAAAATTAAGGCATGTGCAGAATGTGATGATCGTAAAGGGCAGGAAATTGTCAGACAGGCAATTTCGCGTCTTTTGATACTGGCTGAAAGCTATTATAAAAGCGGAGAGGCAGGGCTGGGCTATCTGCCGTTCAGGGCTAGAATAAGCATCGCTGTCGCTGGCAGGGTATATCGGAAAATAGGAAAAAAGCTGATAAAGAACGGGCTGCACTGGCATCAGGGCAGAACAGTGACCAGCAAAACAGAAAAGCTGTTAGCCACATTAGGCGCGCTTGGCCCAATATTGCGGGCAGGCAGATTGCATCGCCATGACTCAAATTTGCATATCCCGCTAAAGCAATATCTTGGTTCAGGCTATCCACAATGAAACAGACCGGCGCGCATATATCAATTTTAGGGGCAGGCTGTGCAGGCCTGTCTCTTGGCTATTATGCGACACAGGCAGATAGCACGCTTGATATCTCTGTCTTTGGCAAGCTTTCGCCAGCCGCAACCAATAGCCATATCTGGGGTTTCTGGAAAACAGCCTGGCTGGATATGCCTGCATCTCTGGCACGTAAATCATGGAAACACTGGCAAATCATCACAGATGAAGGTGCCATTTGCCAGACCAGCCATCGCTATCCCTATCATGCGCTTGATTCAACAGATTGGCTATCCTATTGCCTAAAAAATCTATCTGCCAGCGCAGAATTGTCTGACACTATGCCAGATGAGTCAGAGCTGGACTATCCCTGTTTTGACAGCAGAACACCTGAAGTGCCGAGCCGTCCAATGCTTCAGCATTTTATCGGGCTTGAGATTTTTAGCGAACGCCCGATATTCACACCAGATACCCTCATTTTGATGGATTTTAGATGTGATCAGTCACATGGCATTCATTTTATCTATCTTTTGCCTTTCTCCGAACATCAGGCGCTGGTTGAATCAACGCTGTTTTCACCAGACCTGTTGGAAGAACAGATATATCTTGGATTTATCAAGGACTATCTGGCACAGCATTTCCAGCTAGATGCATTCACAGAAATCAGGCGCGAACGCGGCATCATCCCGATGTGTGAGACCTCTGCTGTGGGGCAGAACAGTCTGCCTATCGGGGCAAATGGGGGCTGTATCCGGCCTTCTTCAGGCTATGGGTTCAGCTTTATCATCAGACAGGTCACAGGGCTGGTTGCAGATTTGAAAGCAGGCAGGCTGCCCGCTAGCAGAGATGCGATGCGCCCGCCTCATAGGTGGATTGACAGACAGCTAGACAGAATTTTTCTAGCTGTTTTACATCGTCATCCCGAACTTGCGCCATCTTTATTCCTGTCTATGGCCAGAGCGCTAGATGGGGACGAGATGGCAATGTTCATGTCTGGCTTTGCACGGCCTGTAACCTATGCCAGACTGATATGGGCAATGCCAAAGCTGGTATTCATCAAAACAGCATTACGCTGTTATCTGATGCGAGGCCGGACAGAATTTCGGGAGGCATAATGCTGACATCACTTGATATGCTTGCGCTGATAGCGGTTATGCTGGTTGGTCTGCCACATGGCGCATTTGATGGCGCGATTGCCTTTTGTCTGGGAATGGGTCGTTCAACAGGCAGGATTATCGGCTTTGTGATTATCTATCTGGTGCTGGCAGGTCTGTTTGTGATGGTATGGTCATTATCTGCTGTATTTGCGCTTGCCTGTTTTGTGATACTGAGCATTGTGCATTTTGGAAGCTGTGATGCGCAGGCAGTCCCGAACCCTTTTTCAGGCCGGCTCGGCACGATATTTAATTATGGTGTGATGTTTGCGCATGGCGGGATTGTGACCATCTGCCTTAGCAATTTTCATCCAGATGAAGTAGATAGGCTATTTTCTGTGCTGGCTGGCAATAATGCTTTTTTAGTGACAGAAATGCTGGCCATATTATGGCCAGTATGGCTAGTGTCTGTGATGATATATACGCTTGTCGCATGTCGGTATCATCGTCTTTTTCTGCCCCTTGCCGAGATAGCTATTCTATCTGTTCTGATGGTTATTTTGCCACCGCTTGCTGGCTTTGCGGTGTATTTTTGTCTGGTACATTCACGTCGTCATTTCCTGTCTATTTTTTCAGCGATGAAAGCAGTTGTTTCTGTGTCAGTGATTATCAAAACAGCAATGGCCCTGACGGTATCAACTTGGATTATTGGCGCCATAGGCTTTCTGGCACAAACACAGTATGCAATGCTGAGTATTGATGATGCAGCGCTTCGGACGGTATTTATTTTACTTGCGGCCCTTACCCTGCCCCATATGATTCTGGTGGATGGCCTGTTCCGGCCAACCATGCATAAGCTACGAAGAAAGCTGGCATCATCATGAATAACCCTTCTGATAGTTCAACCCGCAAAGATACCCATCTTGATCTGGCGCGTCAGCTCAGCACTTCTGCACCGGCCCATAGTCTGGATGCGATAGCCCTGCCCTATTCAGCCCTGCCTGAATTGTCGATAGATGAGATTGATATTTCGACCAGATTTATTGGACACACCCTGTCTGCCCCGATCATGATTACTGGCATGACAGGGGGCACAAAGCGCGCTGATGCGATAAATGAAAAGCTGGTAATGGCCGCTGAAACTGCCAATATAGCGATTGGGCTAGGGTCACAACGCGCTAGTCTTGAAGCTGGAAGATCGCAGTCACATTTGCGGAAATTAGCGCCAAAAGCCTGTCTGATCGGTAATATTGGCGGTGCGCAACTAGCAGGCAAAAACGGAATAGATATTGCCATCCGCGCCGTTGAGGATATTGAGGCAGATGGGCTAGCTATTCATTTAAATCCGCTTCAGGAAATTATCCAGCCAGAGGGCGATCATGACTGGCGCGGCGTAGAGAGGGCTATTGGCAAGCTGGTAGATAGGCTTGACTGTCCTGTGCTGGTAAAAGAAGTAGGGGCGGGCCTGTCTTATGATGTGGTGAGGCGGCTTGCCGCACAGGGTGTGCGCCATATTGACCTTGCCTGTAGGGGCGGCACGAACTGGGCATTAATTGAATATTTACGCCAGACACCAGAAAACCAGCCTATATATGCGCCATTTATTGATACCGGATATGCGCTGGCTGATACGATCATTGCCGCCAGAAAAGCTGCTCCTGATGCGGTGATCATTGCATCAGGCGGGTTGCGGCATGGCCTTGATATTGCCAAATCTTTGGGGCTGGGTGCGAATATGGGCGGCATGGCAGGGGCGATTTTGCGCCATCTTGAAGATGAAGATAAATCACTTCGCCCGGACAGGCTGGCAAATGAGATAGATGTGCTGAAAACACAGATACGAACGGCCCTGTTTCTATCTGGTGCGTCATCAGTGTCCGCATTGCAACGCAAAATGGCCCAACGATAGCGAAATAACTGCCATAAAATACTAAAAATACGCGTATGTGTCGTGTAAAAATATGATTTTTTACTTAAAATAGACCAGTTATTCGTTTTTTTAGAAAAAAACTTATAACCATAGAAATCTAAATTAGAGATCTATGGGTATAAGATATGACTTGAAAAAGTCTTCCCCCCGTTGGAGGTCTCGGTTTTCCTACTTTCCGAGACCTCCTATTTTCCACGATTTAAAAATATGTGACAGCCCCATTTCCACAATGTGGACATAACCGGCCTGTTTGCGCTGGTCTGCCCTTGAATTGACCTGTCTTTATTTTTCAACATGTTCTTAGCTACAAGCTGTTCTTGCCCAAAATTAGCAGAATATGATTTGATAACAGGGTAGGGATTATTTTGGAGATGATATCATGGATAATGCGCGAGCAATCAAAGCAGCACAGAGCCTGCTTGACAGCCTGAAGCAGGGGGCGATCATCGATGGCTTGCCGGAAAACTGCCGCCCACAAAGCCGTGATGAGGGGTATCAGATTCAATCTCATTTTGAAGATGAAGACCCCAGAATAGGCTGGAAAATTGCGGCTACCAGCACCGCAGGGCAACAGCATATCGGCATTGATGGCCCGATAGCAGGCAGGCTGACAGAAAATATGGTCTTTGCCGAAGATGATATTGTGCCGTTTGGCCCGAACCGGATGGCAGTTGCAGAAGCCGAATTTGTGTTCCAGTTTGCGCATGTCCTCACGCCGCGTGCTTCAGCCTATAGCCAGGATGAGGTGATGGCAGCTGTTGGCGGGCTATATCTGGGTATAGAGCTTCCAGATTCGCGTTATTCAGATTTCGCAATCGTAGGCGCGCCTCATCTTATTGCCGATAATGCCTGTGCCTATCAATTTGTCTGGGGGCCAGAAGCACCAGATGACTGGCAGTCAGTTGATCTGGCTGCTCATAAGGTGTTTGCCACAGTCCAGAATGAGGCTGGCATCAGCCATCATGAAGGGATAGGCGCAAATGTGCTTGGCGATCCGAAAAAAGCACTATGCTGGCTTGTGAATGAGATAACCTCGCTTGGCATTACCATTGATGCTGGCGAGATTGTGACCACAGGTACCTGTGTTGTGCCCATGCCTATAGCAAAAGGGGACAGGGTGGTTGCTGATTTTGGTGTGCTTGGCAGCGTTACCTGCCAGCTAGGCTAGTTAGATAGGTTAATTGGCGGAGCCGAGGTTAAAACGCTACCA
>Ga0181593_10002857_pt1 | contig 15940 bp, 12 predicted proteins | sample 071ome_19_FD_133756 | JGI IMG/M metagenome (GOLD analysis project Ga0181593, IMG submission 133756) | Coastal salt marsh microbial communities from the Groves Creek Marsh, Skidaway Island, Georgia - 071413AT metaG (megahit assembly) | ecosystem: Environmental > Aquatic > Marine > Intertidal...
ATTATCGCTGATATTAGAGGTGATGTAGGGCATCATTCGCAAAGCACCGTTGTAAATCCCTGAAATTGCGCAGGAATAGCGCCAGAAATAACAGGAACAGGAATGGGCAGAATGTGGTGGCGGACAGACAGGGATTCGAACCCTGGAGACGGTCTCCCGCCTACACACTTTCCAGGCGTGCGCCTTCGACCACTCGGCCACCTGTCTATTAGCGGGGTTTAGCCCGACCACTGGGTGATTTGCAAGAGGCTTGTGCCACCATTAAAAAGCGACAAAACCCAAGTCTTTAAAATCTTATAAGGTATTTAAAGGAAAAAAAAAGCTTTTGCGTATTGCGCCCGGCTTGTAAATCCTTCGTGCCACAGACAATGCCGCGCAACACAGAAACACAACACCAATCGATGCGGAAGTTGCTCGAAAACGAGCACATCGCTCATCAAAACCGATACACTGCCCTTCTGCGCTCAATCTCTGGTCTATTTTTCAAAACCGCGCGTCCTTTATAAGACTCCGAAAGGTTAACCGTAAATAATCAGCCGTTTTTTGACCTATTTACACCACCGGCCAGCGCTTCTGGGTTTCGGAGCCAAATATCGCGTTGAACAAAGGGCATCTCAATCCCTTCGGCCTGGAACACGGCCGCAATCTCATGATTTAAATCTGTTTTCACGCTCAACATCGCATTCACATCGCGCAGAATAGCTCTGATTTCAAAATTCAAACTGCTGTCACCAAAGGCGCTAAAAACCACATATGGGGCAGGATCACCCATCACCAGCGGGTGTTTCCCTGCGATCTCTAATAATAGCCGTTCCACATGTTTGGTATCCGTTCCATAGGCCACGCCAACGGGAACAATAACCCGGCCCAAAGTGTTGCCGCGGGTGTAATTCGTGACCACACCAGCAACCAGATCCGCATTTGGAACAATAATGTCACTGCGATCAAAAGTTTCGATCCGCGTGGAGCGAACAGAAATATTGCGCACATAACCCATTTTTCCGCCCACCTCGATCCAGTCGCCCTCACTCACTGGGCGCTCAATCAATAAAATAATGCCCGATACAAAATTTGACACGATATTTTGTAAACCAAAGCCGATGCCAACCGATAACGCACCCGCAACGATGGCCAGAGATGACAGATCGATCCCAATCGAAGAAATTGCAACCAACGCGGCCAGAAAGATGCCGATATATCCGATTCCAGATACCAGAGCCGTTTGCGCGCCCGGATCAATCGATGTTTTTGGCAGCACGGAAGCTTTCAACGCCGATTGAACAAACCGGGTGGCCATATAGCCCGCGGTAAAAATGATGACAAATGTTAAAAACTCTCCAGGTGACAGGCGCGTTTCACCAATTTGGACACCGCTCAACACCTGGCTCCAAAGCTCTATCAGATCAACCGCCCGCGCCCCCCAAATAAGCGCAAAAACTGGAAGCGCCAACAAAAGGAACGAAAAGCCAATTAAAATCGGCAACAACGCATCCTTGCCAGCTCCGGCCTTGCCGAGGAAAACTTCATATGTATCGCTCACCAAGCGCTGCAAAACCAAAATTGAAGCCAACAAGCCAAGCGTGAGCACAAACGGATACAGCAAAGCATTGGCCGCGTTCATATAGCCCAGCGCACCAGCCAAGATGGCAATGATCGCAACGAAGCGAGACACCCGTCTGAGCAACCACATCATCGTTTGGTAAAGCGGAGCTGTTTTCTCTACAGACGTGCCAAGCGCGACCGCCTCCTCAGCGCTTGCAACCGGTTGTTGCGCCAAACGCATCAAAATCAACGCTGTTAAAACCAAAAGTGGAAACGTCCAAATCACCAGAACATGCGGTGAGCTGGCTTCATAATGCGCGACCAGATCCAGCACCGCATGAATAATAAAAACAACTGCCAAGACACCGACCAATCGGGCATTGCGCTCGTCATTCTGTTTGCCATCCGCGATTAGAACCGCTGTTTCCCCTACGAATAAGCGTTGCCCTAGCCAGAACGCACCAAAAATCCAGGCCGCCCAATAATGATCAAGCGCCCGCTCGATCAGCAACGTGCCCTGAAATCCCAAAAAGCCGTTTTCCAACAGCGTCAATAAAAGAAAATGCAGCCCCGACGCCTTCACCACAGCGATCACCAGCGTGCTTAAAAACCCAGTGCTGGAGACCAAACCTTGGCGTTGATAAATCAGATCTCTGCTCAGCCGCTGTACTATGCGCGGCGCGGCAAGCAGCAAGAGCAGCGCGATAAGAAGGCTTAACACGAAAGAGGCAAGAAGCTGCTTCCCCGCCAGCAGAGTCAGCGCAAGCGGTATCGTTTCAAACGTTTCCCCAAGTAAGCCGCCCAGAATATCGCTGAGCTCAAGCAAAGCTTTAGGCCAAGCCACAATCGAAAGCGGGCTTTTTGACAATTCGAACAAAGCTGATTTTTGTTCAGCTCGGATCAGTTGATCGATTTCCTTGACCAGCCCCTGCGCCTTACTCAGGGCTTCTTGGGCTTGCGCAACGGGCAGTTGCAGCTTTGCCAAATCCGCGTTCAACGCCCTTCGGCGCTGCGCCAAGGGATCGCTCTGCCCCTCCGCTGGGGCGTCGCCAAGCGCTAATATTTGTTCCTGTAAAGTCGCAATACGGCCCGAATTCGCTTCGCTCGCCCGGATAAATTGATCCCGCCAATTCGCAACCAAACCGCGCAGGCTTTCCGAAACGTTCTGTTGCAAAATTTGCCGTTCGACATAGGCAGACTCAGAGCTCCATCGCGTATAATCCGGTAGGCTCGATTGGGCGAAAGCGGCTAGGTTGAGACCCATCCAGATAAACCACAGCAGGCCCCAAGCCCATAATTTAGCGACCGCCTTCACGGGGTTTCGTACACTTCTGGCACAACGCGCGTCGCCTCTTCGAGCCATTCAGGGACCGGCAAGCCCTTCTCACGCAAAAACTTACGATTAAACAGCTTTGACTGATAACGCGCGCCAGAATCGCAAAGAATGGTTACAATCGTATGTCCGGGGCCCATTTCGCGCGCCATGCGCATCGCGCCCGCCACGTTGATCCCTGACGACCCGCCCAAACATAAGCCTTCATGCTGCATCAGATCAAAAACGATCGGTAGCGCCTCGTGATCACTGATCTGATAGGCAAAATCCGGCTGAAACCCTTCTAAGTTTGCAGTCACACGCCCCTGCCCGATACCTTCCGAAATAGACCCGCCTTCAGACTTAAAAACGCCCTCGGTGTAATAGGAATAAAGCGCCGCCCCCATCGGATCAGCCAACCCGATTTTAACGCCTTTCGGCTGCAAGGCTGCCGCAACGCCAGACAGCGTTCCCCCAGAACCGACAGCACAAATGAACCCATCCACCTTGCCCTCGGTTTGCTCCCAGATTTCAGGACCCGTGGTTTCAATATGCGCCTGACGATTGGCAATATTATCGAATTGATTGGCCCAAATCGCACCATTTGGACTGGTTTTAGCAATTTCAGCCGCTAAGCGCCCGGAATACCGCACATAATTATTTGGGTTTTTATACGGGACCGCGGGCACTTCAACCAACTGCGCCCCAAGCAGACGCAACGCGTCTTTTTTTTCCTGGCTTTGGGTATCGGGAATTACAATCACCGTTTTGAAACCCATTGAGGCTCCAACCACGGCCAATCCAATCCCCGTATTCCCAGCAGTCCCTTCAACGATAACGCCACCGGGGCGAAGCATGCCTTTTGCGATTGCATCTTTGATGATGAACAAAGCTGCGCGATCCTTAACAGATTGGCCAGGATTGCGGAATTCAGCCTTTCCTAAAATCGTACATCCGGTTTCCTCGCTGGCATTTTGCAGCTTGATCAATGGCGTATTGCCAACCAAATGCTCTAAGGCAGGCGCATATTGCATGAAACCCCTTTCAATTCGACCGTGTGTGCCAACCCCATAGTGGCTCTGGGCCCATAACTCAAGCGAAAGCCCCGCTACGCTATTGCAGTTTAGCGACGCTCGGGCTGTTATATAGACTATAGATCAGACGCACCTGTTGAAAGACATAGATAAAGATCACACCACCTTACGCACCCAAAAAGCGGCTATCGGTTGGTCACGGTAATCTGCGTCACGTCACAATTGCTGGTCGAAAACGTTGCCGCGCAAGATGTCAGGTAAAAATTCCACATGCGGCGAAAGCGCTCATCAAATCCCAAAGCGGCCACTTGATCCCATTTTTTATTAAACACATCATGCCAGCGGCGCAGGGTTTGCGCATAGCTTTCGCCAAATTCTAAGGATCGGACCACATTCAGACCGGCGGTTTCAATTTCGGTTCTCAAAGCGCTCGGACTGGGCAGCATTCCACCCGGAAAAATATATTTCTGAATGAAATCCACGCCTCTTTGATAGACATCCCAGCGCGCATCTTGCACCGTTATAATCTGAAGCGTCGCATGCCGCCCTGGTTTCAAACAATCGCGCAAAACTTTAAAATATGAAGGCCAATATTTTTGACCCACAGCTTCAAACATTTCGATGCTTGCAATCCCGTCATATCGCCCGGTTTCATCCCGATAATCTTGCAGCTTGAACTCTACCAAATCGGACAGACCCAGAGCTTTAATGCGCTCGCGGGCAAATACAAGCTGCTCGTTGCTCAAGGTCAGGCCGGTTACCCTTAATCCATGCTCTTTGGCGGCATATTCTGCAAATCCACCCCACCCGCAGCCAATTTCTAAAATATGATCTCCCGATTTTACATCCATCTGTTCGACCATCGAGGCATATTTTGCCAATTGCGCATTTTCCAAACTTTCTTGTCCGGTTTTGAACAAGGCAGAGGAGTAGGTCATCGTCTCATCAAGCCATAGTTGGTAAAAGTCATTGCCCAAATCATAGTGGTAGCTGATATTTTTCAGCGCTTGTTTTTTTGAATTGCGTTGCAGCCAAAATCGAAATTTTTCATAGAAACGCACCAACGCCATTCCGGGAAATCCATCATAGAGATCATCATTGTCTGCGTGAATCAAATCCATAAACGCCTGCAAGTCTGGCGTGCTCCACCACTGATCCAGATAGGCATCACAAAACCCCAAATCCCCCTCGCGGATCAGGCGCGCAAAAATATCAGGATTGTGAATATTTAACTGCGCGATCGGGCCCTTATTTCTGCCAATCGCCCGAAACACGCGGCCATCGCTTAACGCAAAGTCCAACTGGCCAAAATTCATATTGCAAGCCATATCAAACACTCGCGAAAAATAGCGTGGCAAGTTCTTTTGATTTTGGGTCGACGTAAACAGCATCATTACCTCTTAAAAGTCGCGATTCTTATAGTTATCTAACGCACGCTGGCGTCCCTCGGCCAGGGAAATAACGGGGTGAGGGTATGCCAAATCGGCAGATAAATTCCAGCTTTTTGGTATGGCCTCAAAATAAAGTGAAGCGGTGCGGCTTGGCGCAGAAGACCCCTCGGCCAGCCATTGGCGTTGATACAGGTTTTTTGGATCAAATTTGGCCAATTGGGTCTCAGGGTTAAAAACCCGAAAATAGGGAGTGGCATCCGGCCCCGACCCTGCCGACCATTGCCAGCCCATCGCGTTGCTGGCCGCGTCCCAATCGATCAAACACGACTCAAACCATCGCAACCCGATACGCCAATCGGTCATCAGATGTTTTGTAAGGAAAGAGGCCACGATCATTCGGCCTCGGTTATGCATGCGCCCGGTAACATACATCTCGCGCATCGCGGCGTCTACAAAGGGCACGCCTGTGCGGCCTTGTTTCCACGCCAGCACTGCCTGATCCTGCTCATCTTTATTCCAAGGAAACCGATCCCAGCCGGGTTTCCAATTTTGCTCCAAAATATGCGGCGTATGATGCATCAGATGATAGGCGAACTCGCGCCAAACAATCTCTTTCAAAAATGTCTCAGCACCATCTTTGCCATCCTGCAATGCCCTCAGGCCCGCATGCCAGCATTGATAGGGGCTGATTTCCCCGACCGCCAGATTTTCCGAAAGACCGGAGGTACCCAGAACAGCCGGTACGTCTCTCAAGCGATTATATGAGGCAATGTCCGACTGACAAAAATCGGTCAACCGCGTGTGCGCTGCCTCTTCACCCAGCCTTACATAGGGGCGCACGACCGCCGCCCCCCGTTGCATCGCAGATCCAAGCGACCAACCAGACAGGTTTTCTGAAGATGGAAAATTTGCCGGCGCTTGAAGTTTTGTTACCGCTGATAGCGGCGCAGGAATTTCTCGGTTTTTAACCGCATTCCAAAAAGGCGTGTACACCTTATAGTAACCACCTGTCTTGGTTTGCACGCTCCACGGCTCATGCAGCAATTTCCCGCCAAAGCTGCGCGCATGAATCCCAAGATCTTTCAGCTTTCCTTTTATATTGCTATCGCGCTCTACCGATTCAGGGTCATATTCACGCGCCCAAAACACGGCATCGGCGCCGCTTTCCTTGATCAGCGCAAGCAAAGTTTCCAGCGCTGCGCCAGATCGAAACGTCAGCCGGCTCCCAACGCTCTGCAACGCCTGATCAAACTGTTCCAAACCCAGCCCAAGGCGCCATTTCGGGGCTGCTCCTAAACGATCCACAGCCACGTCTCGAATAAACACCGGCAGCACCGGCCTGCCCTGCTCGGCCGCAGCACGAAGCGCTGGATTGTCACTCAGACGCAAGTCGCGGCGAACCCAATAAATAATCGGAGCGTTTTGCTGCACATTCCCTCACATATTTTAAGCTTTTACGATGCCGCAACCTGATCTGGATCAAAGCAAATCATCTAGCGCATTCAGCAGTTTGTCAATTTCGGCTTGGTTCGTGTAATGCACAAAGCTCAGCCGCAACACGCCTTGATCAGGATCAACGCCCATCGCGCGCAACGCCCGATTGGCGTAAAAATCCCCATCACCCACCATGATGCCGCGCGCCGCAAGAGCTTTGGCCATGGGCCGCGCCGAAACCCCCAGATCAATCGCAACGGTTGGCGCCCGATTTTCAGCCTTATCAGACCCAAGCAGCCGCACCGCATTTTTCGCGCGCAACAGGTCAAGCACAGGCTGTAGAAGGCTTTGCTCATGCGCCCGCATCAAATCATGAACTGCCTCGGCGCGCTTCACAGGTGCTGTGGCCACCGTGAAATGTGCCTCATATAGCGCATCAATATAATCTGCCATACCCGCGCAGGCAGCGATTTGCGCATGATCAGGCCCTGCCGGCGTGAACCGTTTATTCAGATAATCCGAATTGAAGAAATGCCCCTGATTGGGCAATTGCCGCGCCAACGCTTCGCGCACCACCATAATACCCTGATGCGGACCATAGGTTTTATAGGAAGAAAACAAATATATATCGGCCCCCAACTCGGCCAGATTTGGCAAGCCATGTGGCGCATAGCTCACCCCGTCTACGCAGGCGAAAGATCCATTTGCATGTATCAAAGAAACAATCTGCGCAACCGGGTTCACTTGCCCCACCACGTTTGAGCAATGCGGAAAACACACCAATTTTACGTCTCGGTCCAACAGCCTCTCTAAATCGGCAATATCCAATTGGCCGGTTAAAGCGTTTAAACTCCATTCTTTGACAATGATGCCCGCATCTTCAAGCCGCCGCCACGCCCCTGAATTGGCTTCATGATCCTGATTGGTTACAATAATTGCGTCGCCTGTTGCCAAAAAATTCCTGAAGGCCTGCGCAAGCACATAGGTGTTCTGGGTCGTTGATGGCCCAAAACTGAGCTCATGGGCCGCGACGCCCATCATGGCGGATAAGCGCGCACCCGCTTCATCCATCTCGGCGCCACCCAGCTCAGAAACTGCATAAGCGCCATAGGGTTGAACTTTGCGCTGCGTATAAAAACGGAGCAAACGATCGATCACCTGCCGACAGGTGTAAGAGCCGCCGGCATTCTCAAAAAACGCCTGCCCTTGCAAAGCAGCTTCGCTAAAAGCGGGAAATTGAGATCTTACAAACGCACAATCAAGCATGGCAACCCCGTTATAATGAGAGCGAAACAGGACCCAATTTTATCCCCAGATACAAGCCTATTCTACCAAGCTCCCCCCAATTTTCACAGATTGACCAAAATTATTCTTTTGAATATAAAATATATACCAAAGACTATTTATTGAAAAAATACTTTTAAATACGCCCATGCAGCCGCCGGCGGTCAACCATAAGCGCAACGAAATCAACGTAAATTATCTAATAAAATTGAAAGGTTAAGCGGTGCAACCAATCTAAATGCAAAGCTAAAAAATTTTATTAGGCAAGAACGTTTGCCAAAAAAAGGATAACAAAATGGCCACAAAGCCAGCATTAATGAACCTTCCAATAGAAACGTCAGACGCGGGGTTTTATTCCGGGTTCAGCAAGGACGTCACCATCAGTGCGAAAATATTGGTAAGCGCATTGATTATTTGGGCGGTTGTTTTTCCAGAAAACGCCAGCAATGTCTTAAGCGCCTTAAATTCATTTCTATTAAGCAATTTTGCCAGTTGGTATATCTTCGTCGTCGCCTTCTATGTTGTGGTTTGTTTGTTATTTGCCTTAGTTCCAAGCTCGGGCAAGCTCTTGCTTGGCAGGCCTGGCGAAACGCCCGAATTTTCGAATTTCTCTTGGTTTTCGATGATGTTCGGCGCTGGGATTGGTATCGGAATGCTCACCTTTGCAACCGCCGAGCCAATTTATCACTTTGGTAATAATCCCGACGTCATTCGCGGATTGTCCACGGGATATGACGCCGATAATGTACGCGCCGCTTATCGCTGGTCATTCCTGCATTGGGGCGTCTCTGCTTAGGCCTGCTATGCGTTGGTCGGCCTAGCGCTGGCGTATTTCTCTTACCGGCGCAACTTGCCCCTCACCATTCGATCCGGTCTTACGCCTTTATTCGGCAAAAATCTTTCGGGACCGGTCGGCAGTATTATTGACATCGTGGCCGTTGTGGCAACGGTGCTTGGCGTGGCCCAAACCTTGGGCTTTGGCGTTCAGCAATTTGTTGCGGGCCTGCACCGTGTGGGCATTGGAGACTGGGTGTTAAACGCAGAAGGCACAGCATCAACAGCTGGTATCATCCTTGCGCTTTTGGTGATTATGGGCGCCTCAACCCTATCGGCGCTTTCGGGGGTCGGCAAAGGGATAAAATGGCTTTCAAACATCAATATGGGTCTAAGCTTTTTCATATTGTTCTTTTTCCTTGTCTTCGGCAGCACATTCTTTGGCCTGCAAGCGCTGATCGTTGGCATGTTTGATTATTTTGTCGCGCTTCCAAAAACTTTATTCACGGTATGGCCTGCTGATGGCAGCGAAACCGGCGATGCGCTAAGTGCGTGGCAAGGCGCCTGGTCAGTGTTTTACTGGGCTTGGTGGATCGCCTTTGCACCATTTGTTGGCGTTTTTCTTGCCCGAATTTCAAAAGGCCGCACCATTCGCGAATATGTTTTGGGCGCAATGCTTATTCCCGCCACGATGTGTTTTATTTGGTTTGCCATCGTAGGGGGAACCGCGGTTGATTTAACGCTGGATGGCACCGCTGGCGACAGGATCATCACTGCCGGTGCACAAGCACAGCTTTTTGTGATGCTCGACGTGATTCTCAGCAGCTCGCAGGCGTGGATGATGGCGGTTGTCGTGGTGATCCTCTTGCTGACCTATTTGGTCACCTCAGCCGATTCCGCGGTCTTGATCATCAATACGATCAATTCCGGTGGCGATGAAGGGCCCAAAGGGCGCCCGCATATTATCTTTTGGGGTTCGGCTTTGGGCTTGGTGGTTGGCGCGTTGTTGATTATCGGGGGCTTAGAGGCAATCCAAACGGCTATGGTGATTGGCGCCCTGCCCTTCAGTATGGTGATGGCATTGATGGGGATCGCGCTGATAAAGGCTATTTATAAAGACAGCATACGCGAAAAGGCCGGCGTCGAGATTATTTTTGACCCAAGCGCGGATGCGCACGCAAAAGCCGAAAAGCCAGATACGATTTGACCATAAAAGGTGCGGGATCACTAGACGCCCGCGCCAATTTTAAATCGCATTTCCAACCAGTGAAAGGAAAGCAAATGAAACATTAGATTTTTTGGCTTATCGCTGGCGTAGTGTCTCTTTTGGGCGGGTTTACCGCCTTGGCGAACCCTTTGGCGGCTTCTTTGACCGCTGAGCTTTTGGCTGGTGGGTCATTTATATTAGTAGGCGTGATTATGCTGTTCTCAGCCTTCGGCGATCAGGGCTGGGGTGCGCGCATTTCAACAATGCTTTTGGGCCTGCTTGTCTTGTTCATTGGAGTCAACTTAATTGCACATCCGTTGCGCGGCCTGATATCAATAACTTATGCGGTTGCCGTCGTCATGATGATCGTAGGTATCGTTCGTCTGGTTTTGGCTTTCAGTGACGAACTTCGCCCCTTCCGTTTGATAATGGTCATTTCAGGCGCTCTGTCGATCATATTGGCGATGATGATTTTCTCCAACTTCCCGCAATCTGCAGCGGTGGTATTGGGCGTCTATCTGGCCATCGAACTGATCTCAAACGGTGTAGCACTGATCGCGATTGCGCTGGCCCGCAAATCCGAAACTTCAGCGGAGGTGTAAGCCTATGAAACAGTGGCTTCTTTGGTTCTTTGTGGGAACTGCGTCATTTGTTGGCAGGCTACTCGCCTTCTCCATCCGATGTCCGCTTCGATTGCGACAACAACATGTACCGGTTGGGCACCGCTGATTGTAGCAGCGGTGCAGGGCTATTCAGCCTGGAAACCGCAGGAATTATGTGAAACTGCTGAAGCTGCGCTTGTGAACGCTTGTCTACTGCTCATGGGTGTTTTCTTGCTTTGAGGTCCAATGGGCCCGATGGTGATTTCATCTAAAGTATACCCGCCCTTCTTCTAGCCGTTTCTGGCGAGGCTATCCTGTGGGTGCCTCGTTTACTTCGTTTTGACCCGTGCTCGACCACGTTAAACGATGAAACGGGTTTCTTGTTCGATCGTCCTATAATGGCGGACAGCGTGAGCACTGGTTTTTACGGGCCACTTGAAACTGGCAGCTATCCACCGAAACTGACCCGGGAAAACAAATAATTTGGCGAGAGGCTCAAGAAGATGCTCAAATCGCTGTTTATCAAGAAGAATCCGGGGACAACCTGGTTTCAACAAATTACAATCGTGATCGAAAGCTCCGCCTGAGCAAGGTTTTGACACCTCGCGACGGAGCTTTTTAGAGGGCTCTACCCATTGACATCCACAACCACGCGCCCTTGCACTTGACCTTTCAGGATTTGAGCCCCCAATTGGGGCATATCAGCCAACACCGCCGGGCTGATCATCGCCTCAAGCTTGTCCATCGGTAAATCTTTGCCGATCCGCTGCCAGGCGCGAAGCCGATTTTCATAAGGCTGCATAACCGAATCGATGCCCAAGAGGTTAATGCCTCTCAATAAAAATGGGATAACGCTAGCGGGCAGTTTCGAACCGCCCGCATTGCCAATCGCAGCGGCCGAACCGCCATAAACCAATTGGCCTAAAACGCGCGCCAGCATTTCGCCGCCAACCGCATCCACAATCCCCGCCCAACGCGCCGACTCCATCGGCCGTTTGATCGCCTCATTCACCTCATCGCGCGGTATGATTTCGCTGACCCCCAATGATTTTAGATAGGATTCGCTTTCAGGTCGCCCCGTCACGCCGGCGATATTATACCCTAAATTCGATAATATCGCGACTGCAATTGAGCCCACGCCTCCCGCGGCGCCTGTCACCAAAACCGTACCTTTCTCAGGTGTGAGACCGTGATCTTCAAGCGCAAGAATACCAAACATCGCAGCGAGTCCCGCGGTGCCAACGCCCATCGCTTGTCGCGGTGTCACGCCATCGGGTAACGGCACAAGCCAATCGGCCTTCACCCGCGCTTTTTGAGAGAAGCCCCCCCAATGTGCTTCGCCAACGCGCCAACCGGTCAGAACCACCTTATCACCTGCGGAATAACGGGGATCTTGCGAGCTCTCAACCGTTCCGGCAAAATCGATCCCCGGCACGTGCGGATAATTGCGTACCAAACCACCGCCATTGGCGGTAAAGCATAAACCATCTTTGTAATTCACCGTGGAATATTCCACCGCAACGGTCACCTCCCCATCTGGCAATTGCTCTTCGGACAACGCTTTTATCCCAGTGGTTACCGTTCCATCTTCGTCTTTTTCAATCAAAACTGCATTGAACATAGGTTTTCCTTTAAATCCAAAATTTCTCATGCACGCGCGCTGCGCGCACGCCATCTTTTGTCATCACATCAACATCGGTGCCGGCATCCCAATGCGTCATCCGCACCATACCGATCGCAACATTGGTTTTAAAGTCAGGAGACCAAGCGGCTGAACTGACCGCGCCGACTTGTTTGCCTTTGACCATCACCGGCCATAGCTGATCGCAAGGGCCTACGGGCCCTCCCTCAATTTCGAGCGCACGAATCTGTTTTACAGGGCCTTCTTTGGCAACCCGCAACAGCGCGTCGCGCCCGATGCACCCAATCGCCGTTTGCGTGTTGCAAAACTTACCCAAACCACATTCATGGGGCGTGTTTTGTATTGTCATATCATTGCCATAACTCAGCAAACCACCCTCAATCCGCTCAATCAAATTCGGGCAACCCGCCCACACATCATACGGCCTTCCAGCCTCCATCAACGTGTTCCAAAGATCCATCCCGATATCCGAGCCTTCGACATAAATTTCAAATCCGCCCTGTTTTGAGTATCCCGACCGCGCAATAACCAAGGTGCGGCCTTGGAAATCAAACATCCCATACCGAAAAAACTTAATATCGCGAATAGCATCCCCAAAAACGCTCGCCATCAAATCATCCGCCTTTGGGCCTTGAATGGCCAAAGGAGAGATATCAGGCTCATCCACCAAAACATCAAGACGCAAAGAATGCGCGATCGCTTTAACCCAATACAGCAGGTCACTATCGGCAATGGAAATCCACCAACGCTCATCCGAAATCTTGACGGAAACCGGATCATTCAGCATCCCACCGGTTTCATCCACGATCGGCACGTAAAAACACTGCCCCGCCAGCATTGATCGCAAATCCCGAGGGGTCAGCATTTGCATTAAACGCCCTGCATCAGGGCCGCGCAGTTCAATCTGGCGTTCGCAGGCCACATCCCAGATCTGCACCGCAGATTTGAGATGATGGTAATCTTCTTCGATCGAACGAAACATCGTTGGCAGCAGCATATGGTTATAAACCGTATATGCTTTCACCCCCGCAGCTTCCACGCCATCAGAGAACGGAGTGCGCCGCAAACGGCGCGAAGGAGAAATCAAAGCCATCGTTATTCAACCTTTGACAAAAATGGGAATACCCAAAAATTTACGAAAAGAGCCGCTATTTCGGCCCATGCCAATCAATTTGACAAATTTCAGCTGACTTGCCGCCAAAATCCCAAACACGCCCAAAGTCGCGCACTTTTGATTTTAAACCGCGCGCCGCAACAATATTCGGACCCATCCAATATTTGGAATTTTGGATCATAACCGGGCTGTCCGCATCTTTGCCTTCCAAAGCTTCAATCTCGCCAGCGATTTTTCGGCCGATATACAGCCCGCGGCGATTGCCTTCGCGCATTATTTCCACTTTTTCACGCTCGGCGCCAATAATCTCAGACACTAGCATGGTAAACAACCCCGTCGTTCCACCAGCCGCACCGCTGAAAATTTTCAGCAAGCCATTATAGGCGGTTTGGTTGGCGCGCTCATCGATATAGGCCGCCACTTTCCACTGGCCCTCGCCCATCCGCCCTGGGATGTCGACAAGCAGACCAATATTCAAACCTGATAGGCTTTCACCTTGATAATGGCCCTCATCAATCACGACCGCCATCCAAGCATGGCAATGCCCTTCCGTGGGCGGATGCGCGCCCAAAGACACCACGCAGGGGCAAAAGACAGTGCAAGAGCAATTCATAAACAACTCGCCCTTAATCGCCCAATCCGTGGGATTCATCTTCCGGCGTTTGGGATTATCCATGCGCTGATCAATTCTCTGACTGATCGGCAACCTATCCGCATCTGGACGTTTTTTAACCGCCATTTATCATCACTCCCATTTAAAATTTCATCCCGCAAAGGCGAGAACACCGCCGCCCAAGATCAATAAAACACCCATCGGCTTTGTAACCCGCTGTCCTATTTGAGGCAATTTTTCCAGAACCATGAATAAAGTCGCAGCCCCCATCCACAGCAAGCTCATAACGCCCCCGACAAACCCCAAAGCCATAAAGCCCCAACAGCAGCCCACGCAAAAGGCACCAAGGCCCAGCCCCATACGAACGCCGCCTTTAAAACCCGGCTTCCACTTCCCTAAGAAATACAAGCTTGGGCTGTGGCAAACCCCATGACACAGCTCTTTCATGCGGGTGAATTGGAACGCGCCAACGGCAACCAACAACGCAACGGAGACTGCTTTTGATTTGGCTATCCCCAACATGTCGACGATGCCTTGATAAAGCATCAACAATTGAACTGATGCAATCGCCGCAGCAAAAGCCAGCCAGATGATCATATAGCCCAAAACCACGCCCAGCCAACCGGCCCGCGTGCCATCCGCACTGATCATCAAATCCTCATAACTGCGCAAGGTCGGCACCATGGTAGGCAGCATCATCGCCGCCATCATGATCGCCCACATTCCAAATACCGGGGTAAACCGCGCCATCGGCATCGGCATTCCCATACTCGGGTCCATACCACGCATTTTTTCGGCCATCATACCCGGCCGTCCAATCAGATCCAGCCCCATGGACAGACTCATATCAAACAAAACCCACCACGCCAGCAGAATACAGGCAAAGAAACCAAGCCAAAATACGTTTCTAAAAGGGATTAGTTTTTGGTTCATAAAATAGACCTGTTAATATGATCGCTGAGGCAGGGTCAAAGACCGACTCACAGATAGAGCTTGCGTTTTTAATGTCAGACTTTTAATTGTCTGACAAATGAAAATTGATCCCACAAAAAATGCTGATTACTCAGCCCAAATCGCAAAGGCCATTCGCGACGCGATTATAAGCGGTCAGTTGAACGTGAATGATCGGTTGCCCTCAGAAGCCGAGCTGGCCGAGCAATTCGAAGTCTCGCGCCCCACCGTTCGCGAAGCGTTAAAACGGCTGGCCGCCCAATCTTTGATCCGCACGCAGCGCGGCGCTTTTGGCGGGGCGTTTATCAACCAGATCAGCTATGAAGAGGCCCATAGCCAACAAATCACCACCTCAACGCTGCTGTTATCGATGAATGATGTCAGCTTTGACGTGGCCTGCGAGGCGCGGTTTGCGCTTGAACGCTCTTGCGCGCCTTTCGCCGCCCAGCGCCGAACGGCGGACCAGCTGGCAACCATGCGCGCTGAAATACACCGTCAAACCCAACCGGGCTTAAGCGATGAAGGCTGGTGTGCGTCAGATGTGACCTTTCATCGGGCCTTGGTGGAATCGGCGCATAACGTGATCCTATCTTATCAATTGGCCGGAGCTGTTGAGGCGATGCAGCCGTTGATGAATATGATCACCTTTACCGCGCGTAACCGAGAAAAAATCATCAGTTTGCATACAGATATCGCAGATGCGCTTGAACAACGTAATCAACAGCAGATAGAACATGCGCTACTGGCGCTAAGCGATTATACGAAAAACCTGGCGGATAATGTGTTTGCAGCCAAGCAAAAAATCAAAGCCGATAGTGATAGCCAAAAAGCTCAAGCTTGATTGAAAGATCTAAGCTTGGAAAAGTCTTAAATCTAGGTGGTCGGGGCATTGCCTATTGAAATCAGCCCAAGCCTATCATATTCTGTTTATGTTCTTCGGAACTATGAACATAAACGCGCTCATAATAACCGGATCGGACCCGGGGGCGGTACCCGGCGACTCCACCAAAAACCGTTCATTTGGCGGCTGAGGGGTCGAA
>Ga0181593_10002866_pt1 | contig 15923 bp, 13 predicted proteins | sample 071ome_19_FD_133756 | JGI IMG/M metagenome (GOLD analysis project Ga0181593, IMG submission 133756) | Coastal salt marsh microbial communities from the Groves Creek Marsh, Skidaway Island, Georgia - 071413AT metaG (megahit assembly) | ecosystem: Environmental > Aquatic > Marine > Intertidal...
GCGTATTGGGCGTTACCGCGACGGGCAAATCCGTCACCGAAGCGCAAGCGCGCGCCTACCAAGCGGTTGATGCGATTGATTGGCCGGGTGGGTTCTGCCGCCGGGACATCGGATGGCGCGCTATTGCACGAGAAAAAAACGGTTAGGCGCAAGGGCCTACTTGCACTGATTGGTCAGTGTCGCGGAGCGCGGGTCTGTTTCCGGGGTGATCGGCTCCGAGTTCGCGTCCACAAGAGTCAGGTTCGTATAAAGGCTTCGATCTGTTTGCCGAATAATTTCGTCAAAAAGATTTTTTCTGAGAACTTCCCGCCTCTGTCCCCGAAAATCGGCCTGCGTCAGGTTCGCGTTGTAGAGATAGATTAGAATTTTTTCGTGAACGATAGGGATCATCCAACAGCCTGGCCGCTCCTCCCCTTCGGGCAACTGAAGCCGCACTGTGAGGACTTCGTACTGAACGCCATTTGACGTCTGGTAGGGCGCCATGATCGGTGTGAGCTGCACCCGAGGGCCGCCATATCCAATCGCACCCTCACCTTCCTCACCGCCACTCTCAGCGGCATAAACGGCGGGCGCCAGAACGCTGCACAAAACTGTTGCGATCAATAATCTATGCATGCCTGACATCGTACGTGATTGTGTACTTCCTGAAAAGCTGTTGGGATCAACGGCGCTCCGCAAAAAATGTCTTCAAAAGTTCTTCCGACTCTTTGGCTGCAATGCCGCCGACAACTTCAGGCTTATGATGACACGTCGGCTGCTCGAATATGCGCGGCCCATGGTCAACCCCGCCGCCCTTGGATCATAGGCCCCAAAAAAGACGCGTCGAAATCGCGCAAAGGAGATCGCGGCAGCGCACATGGCGCACGGCTCAAGGGTGACGTACAGGTCACAATCTGTCAGCCTTGGTGCGCCGATCCTCTGGCCGGCACGGCGAATGGCCAGAATTTCGGCATGGGCGGTCGGGTCCGCTTGAGCTTCAACTTCGTTTCCGGCCTCGGCCAGCACCTCATCGCTACGCCCGTCCACCACGACCGCCCCCACCGGCACCTCACCACGCCGGCCGGCGGCGGAAGCAACCTCGAGTGCCAAAGCCATGAAATTTCCCGGTTTTTTGTCGTTTTTGCCCATGGGCTAACAGTCGGCGAGTCCGCCGTGGCCGTCAAGAACCGCTTGGGTTCAAGTCGTTAATGAATGGTAAGGATTCAGTAACCATGAACCCCTAGATTTGGCATGGAAAACCCTCATTTGGAGCCCTGTCCATAGTCCAGCACCTTGGTGACGTGGTGAAAATCGCCGGGCAGTCGATTGAGCGATCGACCCTGACCGGCCTAAAAACCGCGAGCGCAAAGAGCGGCGTGAGCTTTCAGTATTTGGTGGCGAAAGCCGCTCAGGAAAGCAGTCTCAAGACCAATGCGGCGGCCTCCACGTCTTCGGCCAAAGGTTTGTTTCAGTTCACGCGCGGGACTTGGCTGGACATGATGAACCGCCACGGCGAACGCTACGGCTTCGGTGAACTGGCGGCAAAAATCTCAATTGATGCGGAAGGTCACGCCAAGGTCAGCGATCCAGCCGTGGAGCGGCGCATATTGGATTTGCGGCAAGACCCTGAAGCTTCAGCTCTGATGGCAGCCGAATACGCTCGGGGAAATGCGACAACTCTACAGAACAATTTAGGGCGCGGAGCGGACGCGTCAGACCTGTATCTTGCTCACTTTCTAGGAGCGAACGGCGCATCGCAACTTCTTGGCGCCGAAGAAACGGCCCCAAAGACCATTGCGGCAACACTCCTGCCCAAAGCTGCAGCAGCCAACAAGGCGGTGTTCTATACAGCTGAAGGCCGCGCCCGAACCGTGACGGAAGTTGCAGATCTCATTCGCGATAGATTTTCAAACCAAATGGACCGTTACGCCGAAGTTGCGACATATTGGGGCGACGATTTCAAAGTGAGCCCTGACTCCAAACCCAGACTCGCGCTCAATCCGAAAAGCGACTTTAACGTCATGGATTTCCGGACAAACCTGACAGGTTCGAATTCGTACGCTATGGCTGTGTCTTGGATGGTGCTTGAAGAGATGGCAAAGCTCATTGCATCCGAGCCCATGAATATGCTGGACGGGTTCGAGGAAAACGAAACGCCAGAAGACCCATATGCGCAGACATCTCCCGGATTTCAGGGGCAAGAATTTGCAACAGCATTTATGCAGGCCATGAAGTCCGATGCGGACCGGTCCAAGGGGCCCGACCGCGCCAACCCATCCGATCACCACCGCAGCGCTGCGGCATACGAGGCACGGTTCTCTCCCACGGCCGCGCTTCGCGGCATAAATACAAAAAGCTCAGATCAAGCATAGGCTCTGCAAAGCCTCGGGTTTCTGATACCTTGCGGACATGCGTTTGGTTTCGTGAGGTTTTCCATGAAAAGGCCGGTCATCGGCATCACCGTCGATATCGAGGAAGGCGGGTACTCCCGATATCCCTGGTTTGCCATTCGAGAAAACTACTGCTCGTCCGTTGCGGCGGCGGGCGGCCTGCCTGTGCCCCTGCCTCACGACATGACGTTGGTGGATCAGTACGCGGACATGATCGACGGACTGGTCGTCTCGGGCGGTGACTTCGACGTGGACCCCGCGCTCTTCGGCGCGAAGGAACGCCACCCCAAAGTAAAAGTCAAAGCCGGCCGCACGGACTTTGAGATGGCCATGACCCGCGCAATTCTGCAAAAAGATAAGCCGATATTCGGAATCTGCGGCGGCCAGCAGCTCATCGCGGTCGCGCTGGGCGCCACGCTTATTCAGCACATCCCCGACGAAGTGCCAAACGCGTTGCCCCACGAACAGCCGGGCCCGCGCAATCGGGCCGGACACGGGGCGATTATTAAAGAAGGCACATTGCTGCACAAAATTGTTGGGCAAACACATATCCCCGTAAATAGCGCTCATCACCAAGCGGTCAGAGACGTGCCCGCACCAGCAATTATAAATGCGCATGCACCAGACGGCATTGTGGAGGGGATTGAAGACCCCGAACGCCGGTTCTGCTTGGGTGTGCAATGGCATCCCGAGTTTCATATCAGCCCCGCGGACCAACAGATTTACACCGCTTTCATCAACGCCTGCCTCAGCAAAAACCCGGCCGCATGACGAAATCAGAAAATCAAGAAGCAGACAAACCGGAGCGGATTGCAAAAGTAATGGCGCGCGCCGGCTTGTGTTCGCGGCGCGATGCAGAGAAATGGATCGCTGACGGTCGCGTTGAAGTGAACGGCGAGGTATTAACGTCTCCCGCCATGACCGTGCTTTCGACGGATACCGTTGTGGTCGACGGCGAAGTTTTACCGCCTCCCGGACGAACACGCCTATGGCGCTATCACAAACCGTCCGGCCTCGTGACAACGCACCGGGACGACCAGGGGCGCAGGACCGTATTCGAGGTGCTTCCGCCTGAGCTACCGCGGGTCGTCAGCGTCGGACGCCTGGATATTACATCCGAAGGACTCCTGCTTTTGACCAATGACGGTGCTTTGGCGCGGGAAATGGAACACCCCTCTCGCGGATGGGTGCGCCGATACCGCGTACGTGTGAACGGGGGCGTTGATCCGAAAGCGTTAGAGTCCTTAAAGAAGGGTGTTACCGTCGCCGGTGTTCGTTACGGGCCGATTACAGCAACTTTGGACAGCGAAACAGACCCTGCGAAAGGGCCTCCCAAACGCAATGTTTGGGTGACCGTATCCCTCAGCGAGGGGAAAAACCGAGAGGTTCGGCGTGTCATGGCGCACTTGGGGCTGACGGTATCGCGCCTCATCCGTGTTGCGTACGGACCTTTTCAATTGGGAAATTTGAAGCCGGGTTTATTGGAGGAAATACCTGCACATGTCATTCGCCAACAGCTGGGTGCATCCGCACCCGCCAGCATAAAGAAAAATGCAAAAAACCGCGCTTCGCGATAAATCCGGCACACTCCGCATCATTGCCGGTGCTTGGCGGGGCCGTAAAATAGAGGTTCCCGCCGGGGACAAAGTTCGCCCGACATCCGATCGGGTTAGAGAGGCACTTTTCAATCGGCTTGTCCATGGATTTGCGGAAACAAGCTTTAGATTGCCCGGCGCACATGTCGCTGATGTCTTCGCGGGAGCAGGAGCACTCGGCCTGGAGGCGCTCTCGCGCGGCGCAAGCCACGCGACCTTTATCGAAAAAGATTTAAACGTGGCCGAAGGAATTCGAAGAAATATAGCTAAGCTTGGTGCAGAAGACAGATCGACGGTTCTCGTTGCCGACGGCGCGAAGCTCCCTCGGTCCTCGGTCCGCCATAATCTTGTTCTTGCGGACCCTCCTTACGGCGAAGATTTGATAGGTGACATGCTCGCAAGCTTATCTTTGCAGGAATGGTTAACCCCTGACGCATTGATTTGCATCGAATCTGAGGTGCTGGACGAAGTGGCAGAACAGGAGGGATTTAAGATCCTTGACCGACGGACCTATGGGCGCTCGGCGATCACCGTGCTGCAGAAAACGACACTAGCGCCCAAGTAAACAGGGCTGCGTCAATTGTCACCCAACGGATCGCCCAGCCCTTCGTTCAGTTCCGCCTCGAGCTCGGGCGGAAGCGGTTCATCGTTCTTCGACGCCTCACCTTCGGCGTTTTCATCCTTCTCGACATTCCGTTCGTAAATCTTTGCAGTCATTGTATGGATATAGTCGTGCGTTGCATGCTCTTCCGGATGAGGCGCAATCAGCCAATCCCACTCTTCATTGTGAACGACGGTTGGCGTAGGGGGCAACTTTAAGGCTTTAAGCAGGTTGCTCCGCGAGACCATATTATCGTCCTGCATCGCGATGCGGTCCTCGTCGGTGATAATCACACCGATACCGGTCGCTTCCTCCGCAATCGCTTTCGCGTGCTGCTCCATGATTTGATAGGCGACCTTGTCCGAATCCAATTCGGAAAAACCGCGCGTTTTTTCGAAGTAATCCGTAAATGGCCCTGCCAACTGGGTGAGACAATTGCACGACACAATCAGATCCGCATCTTTCAAGTGAGGTATGCGTGCAGGCGGCGCAGGAGAATTCGGACCCGGCGGATGGCTATCCTTCATGGCGATAAAGACGCCGGTGATATCACCCGTAAGCAATTTAACATTAAAGTGCTTTTTGACTTCCCGTCGCACTTGAGGCATGTGGAAAATATCGACGAGATAAACCCGCTCGAACCGATCCGCCAACGCTGAGAGGAGCACTTCCAGCAGCAGCCCCGAGCCCAAAATGACTACCGTTTTTTGCTGCTCGCAAAGATCGGCAACTTTAATGATCAGATCTTTTGTTTGCTGAAGATGACTGGCCAAGCGGCTTCACACCGTTTTGCTCGTGCCTCTAACGCAATTAATCGTTTCAGGTAGCCGAACTTACGAATGCGCTCCGGAGCAAGAGTCGTGGCATAACGAAAAAACTCTAATATCATTCTCGTTCCCGCCTCTGCTCCCGTTACCTGCGACCGAAAAGCCGCTCGATATCCTTGAGCTTCAATTCTACGTAAGTGGGGCGGCCATGATTGCATTGTCCGGCATGCGGCGTCACCTCCATTTGTCGCAGAATTGCGTTCATTTCCGGCCCATTAAGGCGCCGGCCCGCGCGCACTGATCCATGACAGGCCAGCGTTCCGCATACATCGCCAAGCCTATCCTTCAAGCTCAAGGTCTCATCCATAGCGGCAAGGTCGTCTGCCAGATCGCGCACAAGACCCTTTATGTCGGTTTCACCCAAAAGCGCAGGTATTTCACGGACAACGACGGTTCCCGACCCAAAAGGCTCCAATACCAGGCCCAGTTCCGCGAGTTCAGGCGCCCGCGCGACCAGCCTTTCCGACGACGCCTCATCCAATTCCACAACCTCGGGAATGAGCAGTATTTGCCTATTCACCCCTTCTCGGCCCAAGGCTTCCTTCATCCGCTCGTAAACCAGACGTTCATGCGCGGCGTGCTGATCCACGATCACAATCCCACTTTCGGTTTGTGCCACGATGTATGTTTCGTGTACCTGCGCACGGGCGACTCCCAGAGGGTGGTCGGCGCCGCTTACTGGGTCTTCGAAATTGCCCTCGGGCGCCGACGGTGCAAATGCGAACATCGATTCAGCGGCCTCTTCGGAAAGGCCGGAATTGTTCCCATCGATCGGCGCCTGGCTCATATACGCCGCCGCAGACACGTGCGTACCGGGACGCATTGGCATCGAACCTTGCCCGGATCGCAACGCCCCTAAGGCCGCGTTGCTGACGGTGGTTGAAGCCTTATGACCCGCCTCCGCCAACGCGTGCTTCAGCGCGCCGATAATGAGACCGCGAATTTTTCCCGCGTCCTTAAAGCGAACTTCGGCTTTCGCCGGATGGACGTTGACGTCTACATCTTGTTGGGGAACGTCCAGAAACAACGCCACATAGGGATGGCGGTTGGGCGCGAGAAAGTCCTGATATGCGGCACGAACACACCCGGAGAGGAGCCTGTCCCGAACGGGCCTCCCGTTGACGAATAGGTACTGCGCCAACGCATTGCCCCTGTTAAAGGTTGGTACGCCGATATAGCCGTAAAGGGCAACGCCATCGCGCTCAGCAGCGACCGGAAGCGCGTTGGCGCCGAAATCCTTACCTAAAATTGAGGCCAAACGCTCCAGGTGAACATCGAACAGGTCGCCCTGGTCATGGGGGACGGGCAGATTGACTCGCGTTCGGCCATCGCACGTCAAAGTGAAGGCGATTTCAGAATGAGCCATCGCAAGGCGTTGCACGGCATCCACACAATAATTGAGTTCTGTTTGAGGAGACTTCAGAAACTTAAGGCGCGCAGGTGTCGCATAAAACAGATCACGCACTTCAACGCGGGTACCAACTGGATGGGGTGCAGGCACGGGGCCGTCCTTGCGACCGCCGGCAACGATCACATACCAGCCGGAGTCCGCGTCTTCCGTCCTGCTCGTCACCGTGAGGCGCGCAATGGATCCTATCGCGGGCAACGCCTCTCCGCGGAACCCCAAATAGTCAATATTCAACAAATCGTCGGAAGGCAGTTTAGATGTCGCATGCCTATCCACAGCCACGGACAAATCTTGCGCGGACATGCCGCGACCGTTGTCCGTCACAACTATGAGTGAGCGTCCACCATCGTTCAGCACGACATCAATTCTGGTCGCCCCGGCATCAACGGCATTCTCGACAAGCTCCTTCACCGCCGAAGCCGGCCGCTCAACAACCTCACCCGCGGCAATTTGGTTGACTAGGTTTGGAGGGAGCAACCGAATGGTCATGATGCGGCGTTTTTCGCGGCAAGGTACGCATTCACGAGGCCGATGGTCGATCCATTGCCCGTCTCAGACAGCGCAGCTACAGCCTTTGTATTTCCGCTCAATGCAGGTTCCAGGCCTTTCGCCAATTCTTTGCCAAGCTCAACACCCCATTGATCAAAGGCGTTTATCCCCCAAATCAAGCTCTGGACGTATACCTTGTGCTCGTACAATGCCAGAAGCATGCCGACGGCATAGGGTGAAATCTCGTCAAGAAGAAGCGTATTCGACGGCCTATTTCCAGGAAACGTTTTGTGCGCCTTCAATTCATCCGACACGTTTTCCAATTCGGCAGCATTTCGACCCTTTAATAAGGCTTCGGATTGGCCAAAAACATTGGACAAGAGAACATCGCGATTGTTGTCGCTTCCAGCCGCGCCTGAAATCGCCGCGATAAAATCGCAAGGGACCACCCTTGGGCCTTGATGCAGCAACTGAAAAAACGAATGCTGGCTGTCTGACCCTCCTCCTCCAAAAACAATGGGGCCAGTGTCGGCAGTCACGGGCGCACCCTGAACGGTCACGCCCTTGCCGTTACTTTCCATATCCAGCTGCTGAATATGCGCGGGCAGTCCCCGGAGTGTATGATCGTAAGGCAATATGGCGTGAGTGGCGAAATCCAAAAAGTTTATATTCCATACGCCGATCATGGCGAGAATGACCGGTAAATTCTGGCTCAACGGCGCCGTTTCAAAATGCTTATCCATCGCTTCAGCGCCGGCAAGCATTTGGTCAAAGGCGTCATAGCCGCGCGCGAGAACCGCCGACAAGCTCATGGCAGACCAAAGCGAGTAGCGTCCACCGACCCAATCCCAAATCGGAAAAATACGGTCTTTCGACACTCCAAACGCCGTTGCTTTGTCGGCTGCCGTGCTAACTGCGGCGAAATGGGCTGAAACGGCTTTTGCACCGACCGTCTTTGCCAACCATGCTTTTGCATGGGCAGCATTCGCCATTGTCTCTGAAGTTGTGAAGGTCTTGGAACAAATGACAACTAATGTTGCTTCAGGATCGAGGGCGGCAGCAACTTTATTAAATTGAGCGGAATCAATATTCGAAACAAACTCTACAGTGAGGCTGGATGGTTCGCTGGATTCGAGCGCTTGCGCAACGAACATGGGTCCAATATGCGATCCGCCAATACCAATATTGATGATGTGCTTGAACGCCTTTCCCGAACTGCCCTTAATCTTGCCCGACCGTATCTCTTCAGCGAAGGCTTTGATGCGTTCACGAACCACGCGAATGCCGGACATAACATCTTGCCCGCCAACCATCAGGGGTTCATCTGATTTCCGCCGCAAGGCTGCATGCAAAGCTGCGCGCCGCTCAGTTGAATTGATGGGGGCGCCGGCGAACATTGCACCGCGCCCCTCATCGACCCGACACGCCCGCGCCAACTCTAGAAGGAGCCCACCCGTCTCAAGGGTCAGAATGTTCTTTGAATAGTCCGCAAGCAACGGTCCAAGCTTGAATGAAAAACGGTCAAACCGATCCGGATCGTTTTCAAAGAGCTCGCGCATATGAATGGACCGCATAGTCTTCGCATGCGATTCAAGCGCCTGCCATTCAGGCGTACCAACGAGTGAAATTTCGCTCACCGATTACGGGCTCAGCTGAAGTTGCGGACCACTGCAACATACCAATCCTTGGTGTCGCAGCCAAATTGAGGGTGCTCGGACTTGGCGGCCTTCACAACCAATAAGAGCGGTCGTCAGTTTGATTTGCCTGCAGGATCGACATTTTCCGGACCGACGACAACGACGGTCAGGGCATCCGGATCGTACAGGTTCTTGGCCACGCGCCTCGCGTCCTCAACCGTAATCACATCGATAAGAGAATTTCGCTTGTCCAAGTAATCAAGCCCAAGATTATCCCTTTGAACAGCAAGAAGAATGTCGGAGATGCTGCCCGTGGACGTAAAGCGCAATGGCCAAGCGCCTGTAAGGTACTGCTTGGCGTCAGCCACCTCTTCCTCAGTGGGGCCATTGTCACGCATTTTTTGCCATTCTTCGCGAATGATTCGCGCGCTTTCCGCTGCCTGTTCGGCGCGAGTGCCGACGGCGGCGGTGATGACGGCGCCCGCGTCAAAGGGCGCCAACCCCGTCGATACACTGTAGGCTAGACCGCGTTTTTCGCGAACCTCATCCATGAGCCGGGACGCAAAACTACCACCGCCTAAAATATAATCGACGACAGTTGCCGCATACCAATCGGGGTCTTCGCGTTTGATGCCCGGCTGGGCCATATAAATAATGGCCTGTGGAAGATTTCGCTCAATGTGAATATACCTCCCCTCCCTCGGCACATTGGCTTCGGGCACGGTGGACTCCAATCCGGTTCCTTCCGGCAGTTCTCCAAAAATGACGTCGATGACCGCTTTGAGTTCTTCAGCGCTTATGGCGCCTGCCGCACCGATTATGAGCCGGTCTTTGGCGAATCTATCCTTTACCCAAGCCTGCAAATCCGCGCGGGAAATAGCTTGAACTGATTCTGGCGTGCCGCCGGTTGGGTAAGAGTAGGGATGGCTTTCAAACAATTTTTCAAACAGTGCACGGGATGCAATGTATCCGGGTTGTTCCAATTGGTTGGCTATGGAAACAAGCAGTTGTCGGCGAATGCGCTCGACGGGCTCCTCGTCGAAGCGAGGATCAATGAGTGTGAGCCGTGTTAGCTCTACGCCACGATCCAAATTCGGTTTCGTTGTTGTCAGTTGGCCTCGGATCATGTCCCGGTCGACGTTGTACCGGATCGATGTTGCGCGGTCCTCCAACTCCGACTGGAATGCGAAGGAATCCAAATCTCCCGCGCCTTCGTCCAAAACCGAAGACGCGAATTCTGAAAGTCCAAGTTTGTCGGCCGGATCGAGGGCCGATCCACCTTTGAAACCGAAGCTGATCGCAACCACCGGCGTCGTATGATCTTCGACCAAATACGCCGTCAAACCTCCCTCACTACGCACCTCTTGCACAGTTACGGCATGCGAAGGAGGTGCGCCCGAAGCCAGAAAAACGAACGCCACCAACGCAATGCACTTAAAAAGTGGTCCTCTGCTCATTGCGCCGCCTCCATAGCTGTTCTTTCTACAAGCGGAAGCAATATGCCGGTTGTCGAGGAGTTGTCCGAGAAGAGCCGGCGCGCAGCGCCCAACACTTGCTCTAAAGTAACCTTCGCAATTTCGTCCGGGTGGGATTCGACCTCGTCCAACGTCAGTCCAACCGCGAGAGATGCACCTAATCCACGCGCGGCTGAAATGGGTGAGTCGGTTGCGTAGGCAAGGCGCGCCGCAAATCTTCGCTTGGCGTTTTCGACGTCTTCCTCAGTAATGCCGCCTTCCAGCAATTTGTTCATAGCCTCTTCGTACGCTGCTTCAGCATCCTCAAGGGAAACACCTGGGCTGGGTGTGAAAGAGATATAAAACGTACCATACGAAACAGCTTCGCCGCGGTATCCGGTATAAACGCTCACCGCCACCCCTTGGTCCACAACGAGTTCACGATACAATTTAGACGTCGATCCCCCGCCAGCAATTTCGGAGAAAATATCCAGGGCATAAACATCTTCGCGGTTGCCCACTGCATAGCTGGGGGCAGTGTATTGACGCGACCACTGGGGCTGGGCAACCCGCTCATGTCTCATGACAATTTCCGTGTCCACAACAGGCGCCAAAAATTCAGATCGCTTGCGGGGCATCTGTTCTCCGGTCCAATCATCACTCGCCGGAATTGCCCCGTAGTATTTTTCAGCCAACGGCTTCAAATCTTCCGCCGTGATATCTCCACCAATGACGAGAATTGCATTGTGCGGCCCGTAATAGTCTTCATAGAAATCGAACGCATCCTGCCTGGACAAGGCCAGCATTTCTTCCATGTGACCTATGATCGGCACCCCGTAATGATTGGTGCCCCACAAAGCAGCACTGACACGTTCGCTTAGCAGAGCACCCGGAACATTCTCTGTTCTGCTCCGGCGCTCTTCAATAATAACCTCGCGTTCCGTCTCTACGTCTTCTTCACTAAGAATCAGATTCCTCATACGGTCCGCTTCCATATCCATAACCAATGGAAGCCGATCAACGGCGATGTTTTGGTAATATCCCGTATAATCCCAACTGGTGAACGCATTTTGCTGACCACCATTTTTGGCGACGATGTCCGTCATCGCACCCTCAGGGAAGCGCGGCGTGCCTTTGAACATGAGATGCTCTAGAAAATGAGCAATTCCCGATTTTCCAGGCGGCTCGTCGGCAGACCCTACTTTGTACCAGACCATGTGCGTGACCACAGGTGAGCGGTGATTGGGAATCACAACCACCTGCATACCATTGTCGAGCATGAAGGATTCGGCGTTGTAGATGGCCGCATCCGCAAAACGAGATGCCCCGACACCAAGCAGCACAAAGGCCAAAACTGCGGATACTATTCGAGTCATGTTCGCTCCGGGTTGGCAGCAATACGTTGTCCAACAACGAACATGGAGCCGAACAGTCGGCAGGTCAACGCCGAGAGCCCCGAATCTCTCGTCGATTCTGTAACGATACAAGCTCGTAATGATACAGCGCGCAGCTTAGAAGACGTTGAGAACCGACGATCCGCCGCGCGTAATGACCGGAATCGGCCCTTCGCTGGCTTCTTTTCCTGCCGCGGCGTTTTGGTTCAGCCGGCGCATTTCTGCAACAGGGTCGAGCGCTGTCCCGCCAAGGCTCGCTTGCCCCCCTTCTCTCCAAAACACCAGCCGATCGGTGAAAGAGGAATCTTCCCGCGCAAATGACGACACCTCTTTATCCAGGGTAATACGAATGTTTGGCGGCACATTTTCAACACCCGCCAACGTTAGTAATTGCGCTTCACCTTGCGTCATACCTCGCTGCTGCAATGCCTGCATCCTAGCGCGGCCCACCAGCGCGGTCCGCGCCTGGTCGGCCGGCGACACTTGGGCGCGGTCCGAGCCTGGTGCAGGAGGACGCAAATTGAAGTCCGGCGGGATGACCAATGGCACAGGCGCCGCAACGGCAAATTCGTCCGGCACCGACCGCTCGAGGCCAATTGTATTGCGCACACCCTCACAGCCAGACAACACGGCTGTCACCGTCACCAAAAGCGCGAACTTAGAAATATGACTACGCATACATAACCTCTTCAGACCACGTCGCGGAATATGCGACCGCCGTAATTCAACCAATCGAATCAACCGTTACTCACCTTATGGTGGGGGCGCGTGATAAGGGCGTCAAGCAGCCACATCCCCACGCCGACGGAGATACAGGTATCAGCCAAGTTGAATGTGGGAAAGTGCCAATCTTGCCAGAAAAAATCGAGGAAATCCGCGACCGCGCCCATTGTAATGCGATCTACGATATTTCCTAACCCACCTCCAACGATCAAACCACAAGCCGTTTGCATCCACGCTCCACTCATGTGCCACATGAACCACAAAATTGTCAGCATAATGACCGACTGAACAATGATAAGGGCCACAATCGTCAGTGTTGTACCTGAATCAAACAAAGAAAAGCTAATGCCCGTGTTCCAGGCCATTCGGAGCTGAAAAACGGGCAACACTTCGATGATTCTGGACGAATAAAATGGCGTGCCGGAAATGCCGTCGGGACGCATGACCAACTCGACCATTATATATTTAGAGACTTGATCGGCGAAAAGAGCCACCACGGCGACAACCAATCCAACAATGGGCATTTTTCGCACAATCGCTGAATCGTGATTGTCGAGCATCATTATCAATCCAATGATACTGCAGCCGCGGCGATGATTTCCACGGCATCATCACACCGCTCGCACACGCCGATGTGTTTGTGGCGTCCAACATCTTCTAGGACCTTCCAGCACCTTTGACATTTCTCGCCGGAGGCCAATTCCACAACCACGCCCACTCCCGGCACTTCGGGGAGAGCGTACGCACCTTCCGGCGGGGCACCCCCCTGAATACTAATAGCCGACGTGATGCAGATATCTTCCATGTCATGACCGCTAACAGCGCTCAAAAGATCCGCTGGCGCCCATACTTTCGGATGCGCTTGCAGTGAAGCACCAATATGCTTCGCGGCCCGTTCTTTCTCCAATGCGCCAGTAACGACTCTACGCACAAGCCTGATTTTTGCCCATTTTTCGGCCAGCGCGTCATTCCGCCAGCTTTCTGGAATGACCGGGAACTGCTCAAGGTGCACCGAGCCTTCTACCCCCGGATTGCGCGCAAGCCACGCTTCTTCGGCTGTAAAGCAGGTGAACGGCGCCAACCATTTTACAAGGCAATCGTATAACGTATCCAGAACAGTCCGGCAGGCCCGGCGGCGCACGCTATTTTGCAGATCGCAATACAGCGCATCCTTGCGGATATCAAAATAGAATGCAGACAACTCAACGGTGCAGAAGTTGTGCAGCTCATTGAACAGGCCGTGAAAGTCAAAATCATCACAGGCCTCGCGAATTGTTTTGTCGATCTCCCACAAGCGATGAAGAACCCATTGCTCCAGCTCCGGCATCTCGTCGTATGAAACGCGTTCTTCTTCGCTGAACCCGGATAGATTACCCAACAAGAAGCGCAACGTATTGCGCAAGCGGCGGTAAAGATCGCTCATTTGCTTGAGGATATTTGGGCCAATGGACAAATCAGCGCCGTAATCGGACGCCACGACCCATAACCGCAGAATATCCGCGCCAGACTGATTCATCACGTCTTGGGGCGCAACGACATTGCCCAAAGATTTGGACATCTTGCGGCCTTTTTCGTCGAGAACGAACCCATGCGTTAAAACCGCTTCGAATGGCGCTCGCCCACGCGTGCCGCATGACTCGAGCAAAGACGTATGAAACCACCCGCGATGCTGGTCGGACCCTTCCAAATAAAGATCTGCGGGCCATTTAAGGTCGTCCCGCTCTTCAAGAGTGTAGACATGCGAGGTGCCCGAATCGAACCACACCTCAATAATATCACTAACTTGTGTCCACTCGTCCGCGATGTATTCGTTGCCCAAAAATCTCTCCGGGGGAGAATTCAGCCACGCGTCTCCGCCTTCTTTCGAAACCGCCTCTGCAATACGGTCATAGACTGCTTGGTCGCGCAGAAGGTCGCCACTCTTCTTATTGACGAATACTGTGAGCGGCACACCCCAATGACGTTGGCGTGAAATACACCAATCCGGACGGGATTCGATCATCGATTGAATTCTGTTGCGCCCTTGCGCAGGCACCCACTTGGTCGCCGCAATCGCATCCAACGCCTTCTTGCGCAGATCGTTTGTCTCCATGGAAATGAACCATTGTGGCGTGGTGCGGAAAATAAGTGGCGCTTTCGAGCGCCATGAATGCGGATAGCTATGGTCAAGCTTGCCGTGCGCCAGCAACGCGCCAGCGTCCTTCAAGGCCTCAACCACATCCGGGTCGACCTTGAACACGTGCTTGCCCCCAAACAACGGCACATGATCATAGTACAAGCCGCCGTCATCCACAGTTTCCGGAACTTGAATGTCATGAGTTCTGCATAGATAGAAGTCGTCCTCACCGTGACCGGGCGCCACGTGAACAAAACCCGTGCCTTGCTCAGTGGTCACAAAATCACCCGCAAACAGCGGTACGTCGTAGTCGTAACCTTGACCATCAAAAGGATGGCGGCACACGGTCCCTTCTAGATCCGCCCCCTTCAGCGTCACGACGACTTCGTGATCTGAAATTTTGGAATCCTTCAAAACCGATTGCAGCAAATCGGTTGCCAAAACCATGACTTCACCGGGCTTGGCAAGGCTGCCTTCGTCAACGTTAGAGACCCTTATGACGGCATATTCCATGTCCGGGCCAAAGGCGATGGCACGGTTACCCGGTATGGTCCAAGGAGTCGTGGTCCAGATTACAACTGAACCACCCTGAATCGCTTCGACATTCGTTTTCACAACGGGAAAGCGCACCCATATGGTCGTGGACGTATGATCGTCATATTCAACTTCGGCATCGGCCAGCGCCGTCTTCTCGACCACCGACCACAAGACCGGCTTCGATCCGCGATACAAACCGCCATTGAGGACGTACTTACCCAACTCACGAACAATCGCAGCTTCAGCATTGAAATTCATTGTGATGTAGGGATGTTCCCAGTCCCCCACGACCCCTAAACGCTTGAATTCCTCTTTTTGAACTTCAATCCATTTTGCTGCGAATTCGCGGCATTCATTTCGAAATTCCGCAATTGGCACATCGTCTTTGTTTTTGCCTTTTTTGCGGTATTCCTCCTCGATCTTCCATTCGATGGGCAATCCGTGACAATCCCAACCGGGCACATAGTTGGAATCATAGCCTGTCATCTGTTTCGCGCGGACAATCACATCTTTCAAAATTTTATTGAGCGCATGACCGATGTGTAGATGTCCGTTGGCGTAGGGCGGGCCATCGTGCAGCACGAACTTCTCGCGTCCTTTCGATTCTGCACGCAGCCGGTTGTACATATCCATTTTTTCCCAACGTTCGAGCAATGTGGGCTCGAGCTTGGGCAGCCCGGCTTTCATTGGGAAGTCGGTTGAGGGAAGAAAAACAGTTGAACGGTAGTCAGGTTTATTGGAATCAGCCGGGTCGGCCATGGTCGCAGAGTCCA
>Ga0181593_10002869_pt1 | contig 15915 bp, 10 predicted proteins | sample 071ome_19_FD_133756 | JGI IMG/M metagenome (GOLD analysis project Ga0181593, IMG submission 133756) | Coastal salt marsh microbial communities from the Groves Creek Marsh, Skidaway Island, Georgia - 071413AT metaG (megahit assembly) | ecosystem: Environmental > Aquatic > Marine > Intertidal...
AACCACGCAAAATCCATGTCACGCGGGTCTACGTTCAACCCAAAGCTCTGGGTGATCATGTGGAGCGCGAAGAGCTTGGCGCGCTCACGCAGGCGTGACAGGGTCGCTCTCATTTAGGCTCTCAATCTCATCTATTTTTGGCACAGCATAGCAGGGAGACGACACACAGGGCAGGGGGAATCGTCAGCGCGCTCACCCTAATACAATCTACCCTTGCTCACAGGCGTAAGGTGATTACCTTGTCACGGATCTCACAGATGAGCAGCGAGCGAACCATGATGTATGACAGCCCTCCTCCAGCCCCCCCCAGCTCCCCCTATGTTGTGGACGCCCATGACCAGAGCTTTACCCTTGAGGTAATAGAGCGTAGCCACCAGACGCCTGTCTTGGTGGACTGTTGGGCAGAGTGGTGCGCCCCCTGTAAGACCCTCGGTCCGACGCTCGAGCGCCTCGCTGAGGAGTACTCAGGGCGCTTTATCCTGGCCAAGGTCAACATCGATGACGCTCAGCAGGTCGCGATGGCGATGCGGGTCCAGAGCGTCCCTTTCATGATGCTGTTCATCGATGGTCGCCCTGTAGACGCGCTGGTCGGTAATCAACCAGAGCCTGCGCTGAGGGCGTTCTTAGATCAGCACCTCCCCCCTGATCTTACGGACCCGTACACAGAGGCTCAGCTCGCTCTAGAGCGCGGTGATGTGCTGAGCGCAAAGCAGGCTCTTCAGCTCGCGATTGAGCTTGACCCTCAACACGGCGACGCGCTCCTCGCGCTGGGGAGGCTCTTGCTCTCCTCAGGCTCAGTCGAAGAGGCGATGTTAACCCTTAAACAGATCCCATCGACTCACGCACAGCATGAGACCGCTCAACGTATCTTAAGCCTCGCGGGCTTCGCCGATGACGTCCGAGACCCCGCGGTCTTGCGTGACGCGCTCGCGCTCAATGACGACCCTGAGCTCTGGTACCAGCTAGGGGCAACCCTCGCCCTGCAAGGTCAGTTTAGTGACGCCTGTGAGGCCTTCCTAAAGGTTGTCAGCCTCGACAGGTCGTACCGTCAAGACGCAGGTCGCGCCGCCCTGCTGTTGATCTTCGACGCCCTCGGAGGTGAAGGCGCGCTCGTTCAAACCTATCGAAGACGTCTAGCGAGCTTGCTCTTTTAGCGCCTCGGTCACCCAAATCTAGGCGCTACGCTGAAGGTGCGCCGGTGTGTCTGATTTATCCACTTGTCTAATTTGAACAATTGTTATATATTTTATATGTTAAGTAACTTTGCGTTCAGGAGGAGAGATGCGATCATATACATACCTCACGGGGATCTTACTGAGTGGCCTCTGCTTGCTAGGGTTTATGTATGGAGGGCTCTGGGCGTATTCATTCCCGCTTATCACCTTTGGGCTCATCCCGCTCCTTGAGCTCATCATCGAGCCCGATGAGTTTACTCACGAGAAAGAGACCCTTAAGTCACGAGGTCAAGAGCGTATTTTCAAGGTTATCGTGTGGTCTGTCGTACCGCTTCAGTACGCGCTACTCTACGTTTATCTTAAGACGGTAGAGTCGGGCAGCTCATGGGTAGACTGGATGGGGATGACGCTCAGCATGGGCCTACTGTGTGGTGCCTTTGGGATCAACGTCGCTCATGAGCTAGGTCACCGTAACAGCGAGCTTGAGCGCTCGGGATCTAAGGCCTTACTGCTCACCTCGCTCTATATGCATTTCTTTATCGAACATAACCGTGGTCACCACGCTCGTGTCGCGACCTTTGAGGACCCTGCGAGCGCACGTGAAGGTGAGACGGTCTACGCCTTCTGGAAGCGCTCTATGGTCGGAGGCTTCGTGTCAGCATGGGAGCTAGAAGCTCGCAGGCTCTCACGTCACCAAGTTGGCCCGTGGTCCTTTAAAAATCAAGCGCTTAGGTTCATCATAACTCAAGTGATTTTTACTGCATCAATCTTTTTGTTTTTCGGTATGATAGCAGGTTTATCCTTTATCCTGTGCGCGCTCATCGGGGCGCTTTTATTGGAGACTGTTAATTATATTGAGCATTATGGACTCAGTCGTAACGCTAAGGCGCGTGGTGGATATGAGCCTGTGAGGCCTATCCACTCTTGGAACTCTAACCACCCAGTTGGTCGCGCGCTCCTCTTTGAGCTCAGCAGGCACTCAGACCACCACGCTAACCCTAAACGTAACTACGCGACGCTCCGACACCACCCACAGAGCCTTCAGCTCCCTACCGGCTACCCCGGGATGATCTTGTTCGCCCTTATTCCGACGCTCTTTGTCCCCTTCATGAGGCGTTACCTTGACCAAGAGCGAGCGCGACTCGAGCACCTAGCCTTAACCGCGAGCTGACTCTCCTTAGTTTAAGGAGGCCCACTTTGCCAAAAATCGTTGACCATGACGCGAGGCGCGTCGAGATCCTCTCCCAGTGCTTCGCGCTCTTCGCTGAGCGAGGCTACACAGCCCTTACGATGCGTGAGATCGCGAACCACCTTGAGGTCTCCACAGGCACGCTCTATCATTATTTCGATGGTAAGCTACACCTGTTTGAGTCGATGTTTGCCTGGATAGGTGAGCGAGACGCGAGCGACGCCGCGACCGAGATCCCACCTGAGCTGGATCTAGCGACTCGCTCACAGCTGTTAGTTCACTACTTGATCGCGCGATCGGATCATATGACGCAAGTGATCAAGGTCGCGATTGACTTCCAGAGGCAACACCCTGAGGAGAGCGCTCAGATTTTTAATATGATCTTGAGCTCTTATCGGAGCGCGATCGCAAACCAGCTTGGGCTACAAGGTGAGCTGAGGGTGAACACCCTCCTGAGCCTCATCCTCGGCGCGCTCATTCATCACGCCTTCGACCCAGAGAGCGTTCCACTTGAGCCACAGCTTCAGCAGATCGCTCAGTTCTCTTCGCTACTCTCGAGTCGCTGAGCCTCCCCTCCAGCCTCTGTCTCCTCTCCGCTCGGCGCAGGGACGTCTCCACGGTAGAGCGGGGTGAGGCGAGTCGAGAGCTCTACAGCGATCCAGCCCTGTACACCCTCAAGCGCCGCGTGTAAGAGCTTAGTCCCCAGAGCTCTCACGATGAAGTTCGCGCCATAGATGTGCTCACCGATCCAGAGGTCTGCGCGCTGTGCGTGATGAACCAGAGCGTTGCTCTGCTCCCCTTGTACACCCTCATCCCTCTCAACAATGTGTGAGGCGATCTGTTGGCTGTCGCCGTCTAACGACCAGCGCTGGACCGCCTCCAGCAACATAGGCTCAAAGCCTTGACTGACGCGACCACCTAGATGCTCAGAGAGCGCGCTCAGCAGGCCTCCAGCAGCGCTGTCGCTGAAGCGCTTCAGATCATCACAGAGCCAGTATAGAGTCGCGATCAGGTCAGGGAGCGTCACGTTGAGGTGATCGAGGGCAGGGTTCGGCTCGCTGAGCTCAGGGAGCGGGCGCCTGTACGCCTTAGAGAGCTCACTCCACCCTTGTTGAGCAAAGTCCACAAGGCTCACACAAGGCGCCTCTTGATCATTGAGCGCTACAGAGTACTCATCGCTCAGCCGAGCGAGCGCCCCCCGAACGGCGTCAGGGACCTGCCCTTCACTTGCGCGTGGCGCTCGCCTGTGTGTCGCGAGTCTCGCAAAAGCCTCTCGCCAAGACTTTAGAGCGCTCGCGCGTCGAGCGGATCGCCAAAACAGCGCCCCTGTGAGGGCGCTGAGCGCGACCCCAAACAGCCCATGACCCTCGATCGCCGCGATGGAAGAGAGCCCCAGATACAACCAGAATGGGACGGTAAATTTAAAGGCGATCAGGCTCCATAAACGGCTCGCTTCATCGCTCAAGCCACAGGACACCGAGCCCTCTGCTGAGGTCGCTTGTGAGGTCACGTGCTCTTGAGTGATTAAATAAGCGCTGACTTTCTGAGAGACGAGGACATAGAGCCCCCTGTGCAACCAGGCGGCGAGCTCTCGCTGAAAGAGCTCTGCGGGGCTCCCTTGAGACCAACCCCAGAGCCCCTTGTGATCTAGGAGGGTGAGCGGGTTGAGGAGCGCTCGACCCCTTGTGATCCACTTGAGCCCCGCCCCCCAGTGACCTGTCAATCGCTCCCCTTCATAGATCCAGTCCGTCAAGGTGAGCTGCTGAGCGAGCGGGAAACGTAAGGCTGCCTTATGGAGCTCACGTAAGCTGTCTTGGGTAATTTTCAAGCTCACCTCAAGATCTAAGGGGCGACGCTGAGCGTCGTCACCCTGAGCGTCCTGAGTCGCTTGAAACGCCGTATGCATAAGGCCACGTGCGCTGAGCGGAGGGCTCTGCTCTACCCACGACTTTGCCCTCTCATCCAGCGCTCTTGAGAGCTCGACCGACAAGGGGACAAGGGCCTCAAACAGCTCCCCTGAGCGGACGCGCCTCGCGCTGAAGTGGCTCCATGTCACCCACAGCGCCGTAGACAGCGGAGCGATCACCTGGACCCATTGAGTGAGCGGGGATCGCTCCCACATCGCGAGCCCAAGCAGGCCACTCACCGCGAGCGCCCCCCAGCTGAGTGGCTTAAGTAACCCGAGCAGCTCCCCTCGTAGCAGGGCGACCCCCTCTGCGCTTTGACCCTCACCTCGGAGCCCCTGGATGAGCCTGAGCCCTCCCCAGCTGATCAGCAGACTACCTATAATATGCGAGGTGATCAGCACCCCAGCCAACGACACGGAGAACAACCCTAGGCTCATACACGCTCCTGCTCTATGTACGCTCGACACAGTTAAGCATGTCGAGCGCTTAAGCAAGGGGCGGGGCACAGAAAACAAACAGCCCCGCTCAAAGCGAGGCTATTGATCAGAGCTCTAAACCACCTCAGCGAGGCGCTGAGATTAGAAGTGATCACTTCTTCTCGGTTTTCTCCTCAGCCTTCGCCTCAGGAGCCTTCTCCTCAGCCTTCGCCTCAGGAGCCTTCTCTTCTACCTCACCCTCAGCCTTAGGGCACTTGTCGCATGCCTTACCTGCCGCCTTGGCCTCCTTACAGCAAGCCTTGCCCTCTGCCTTACCGGCGCACTTATCGCAAGTCTTACCAGCTGCCTTAGCGGCTACACAGCAAGCCTTGCCCTCATCAGCGCATGTATCACAGGCCTTACCTGCCGCGGCTGCCTCCTTACAGCAAGGCTTATCATCACAACCATCACAGTCTGCTTGCGTGTTCACGGCGGGCTTGTTGCTGTCACAGCACTCACCACCAGCGTTAGCGATGAGAGGCGCGATCACCAGCGCCACGACGCTCATGAGCTTGACGAGGATGTTCAGTGAGGGGCCCGCGGTGTCCTTGAAGGGGTCACCGACGGTGTCGCCCACCACAGAGGCTGCGTGAGCTGGGGTGCCCTTCTTGAGGAGCTCACCATCAGGGATCTGATAGCCGTCTCCCTCAAAGCTCTTCTTCGCGTTGTCCCACGCGCCACCGGCGTTCGACATAAAGATCGCCATGAGGACACCGCTTGAGGTGACGCCCGCGAGGAGGCCACCAAGAGCCTCGGGGCCAAAGGCGAAGCCGACACACACTGGAGAGACAACCGCGAGGAAGCCTGGAGCCATCATCTCACGGATCGAGGCTTGAGTTGAGATTGAGATGCATTTCTCTACGTCAGGCTTCACGAGCCCCTCAGTGTCCTCCTTGAGACCAGGGATCTCACGAAACTGACGACGTACCTCCTCAATCATGTCCCCCGCAGCACGCCCAACCGCGTTCATCGCCATTGAAGAGAACAAGAAGGGGAGCATCGCGCCCACAAAGAGGCCACCCATAACGATGGGCTTGCTCACGTCGATGCTACTGATGCCAGACTGCTGCATAAAGGCGGCGAAGAGCGCCAGCGCGGTCATCGCCGCTGAGGCGATCGCGAAGCCCTTACCGATCGCCGCGGTGGTGTTACCCACAGCGTCGAGCTTGTCTGTGCGCTCACGGACCACTGGGTCTTGGTGAGACATCTCGGCGATCCCACCCGCGTTGTCTGCGATCGGTCCATAGGCGTCAACCGCGAGCTGAATCCCGGTGGTTGAGAGCATACCGAGCGCCGCGATCGCGACCCCATAGAGGCCTGCGACGTTCGACGCGACAACTGTACCCACGGCGATGAGGAGGATCGGCCACATGGTAGACTCCATGCCCACGCCGAGGCCCGCGATGATGTTGGTCGCCTCACCGGTGACGCTCTGCTCTACGATGCTGTTCACAGGCTTCTTGCCCATTGAGCAGTAGTAGCTCGTGATCATACCGACCGCGACGCCGACCGCGAGGCCGACGACGGTCGCGACGCCAACGTTGGTCGCGGTGACGAGCTGTCCGTTGAAGGTGACGCCACCCTCTGGCCAGAACTGGTTCGCGAGCCCGAAGGTCGCGATCGCCATGACGCCCGCCGCCCCAAAGGCGCCCAGATCGAGCGCGTGCTGAGGGTTGCCCCCCTCCTTAGTCTTCACAAAGAAGGTACCAACGATGGAGCAGATGATGCCCGCTGCCGCGATAAAGAGCGGGAGGATCACAGGCTTCATAGCGTCAGCCTCTGCGAGCGCGCCACCTGTAGCGGCCATCGCGCCTAGCCCAAGGACCATGGTCCCGATGATCGCGCCTACATAGCTCTCGAAGAGGTCAGCGCCCATACCCGCTACGTCACCGACGTTGTCACCGACGTTGTCCGCGATGGTCGCGGGGTTATTAGGGGCGTCCTCAGGGAGGCCCGCCTCAACCTTACCGACGAGGTCAGCGCCGACGTCCGCGGCCTTGGTGTAGATCCCACCACCGACGCGAGCGAAGAGCGCGATCGAAGAGGCGCCCATAGAGAAGCCTGTCACGACGTTCAGGACCATCGCCATGTTGCCTTCAAACTGACCCTTGAGGATGAGGAAGAGGCCACCGAGCCCTAACAGGGCGAGGCCCACGACGCTCATCCCCATGACCGCGCCACCGCTAAAGGCGACGTTGAGGGCCTCAGGGAGGCTGTTGCGAGCCGCCGCGGTCGTGCGGACGTTCGCGTTGGTCGCGACGCGCATACCGAAGTATCCCGCGAGGGCAGAGGCGATCGCGCCAAAGACGAAGGTGACCGCGATCATTGGGCTCTGGTTTGCGCCACCGCTGTTGCCCCATGCGAGGAGCAGGGCGACACCAACAACGAACAAGCTGAGGACCTTGTACTCCGCCTTGAGGAAGGCGATCGCGCCCTCTTGGATCATGGTCGCGATGTCCTGCATACGCTCGTCACCAGCGTCTTGCTTCTTGACCCACGCCGCCTTGACATAGGCGTAGATCAGCGCGAGGACACCCGCCGCGGGGATGGAATAGAGGAGCTGTTCCATGAATGAATCTCTCTCTTTGAGTAGGGTTAAAGGGTAAATGTGTCTTAATTGAAGTGCTGTCTTAGCTTGAGTCTCTCGCTAACACAATAGCTGAGCGCCCTTTATCTCACTTCGCAGGGTCGCTTGATTTCTTGAGGGGCTCAGGGTAGACGCTCGGGCGCGCGTGGATGCTGTTCATCGCGGCGCGCGCGCCCTCTTGGATCACGAGCTCGATGTCACGTGAGACCTGGCGACAGACGTCCTCGACCCATGGCTTCTCGTCAGCGCTGAACTGACCAAGCACATAGTCGCTCACAGAGCCCCTCGGGGGTCGCCCTATGCCGACTCGGATCCGTAGGAAGTCCTTTGAGCCTCCTAGCTGTTCAATGATCGAGCGCAGACCGTTGTGCCCCGCGTGACCCCCTCCCACCTTGACGCGCACGACCCCAAATGGGAACTCGAGCTCATCGTGGATGATGATCACGCGATCGAGTGGGATCTGAAAGAACTTCGCGCAGGGCGCGACGCTCTTACCGCTGAGGTTCATGAAGGTCTGCGGCTTCAGCAAGGTTAAGGGCTGCCCACTCGCGAGGCTCCCTTGACCAAACAGCCCGCTGAACTTCGCCTGAGTGAGCTCAGCGTTGATGTCATACGCGAGCCGATCTAAGGCGAGGAAGCCGATGTTGTGGCGCGTCTGTTCGTAGCGCTTCCCTGGGTTACCTAGGCCGACGACTAAGGTGCGTTCCATAGGGGTATAGGCTCCTCATTGAGCGGTCACTTGACGACGCGGTAGACGAGATGAGCCCCTCACGGCGCTAGATGACCGTAGGGGCTCAATCACGAAGCTGACGAGCGTCACCGAAGGCTAAGCTCGATTACTTCTTGTTACCACCACGAGGCGCCGCGACCTTGACGATCACGAAGTCACGGTCATAGATCACCGCGCCGTTGCCTGCGTCGAGCTGGCTCGCGTACACCGCGTCACCTTGGTCGATGTTCGTGACGTCAATGACGATCTCACCGGGGATCTGGTCGGGGAGCGCGCGGACCTTCACCTCACGGTAAGGCTTGCGCATACGACCACCGGTGCTGACACCGATTGAGCGACCCGTAAAGCGGAGCGGCACGGTCGCGGTGATCTCCTTCTCAGGGTTGGGCGCGACGAGGTCGATGTGGAGGATCTTACGTGAGACGGGGTGACGCTGGAGCTCACGAACAAACACGCGCTGAGTGGCGTCTGAGCCGTCAACGGTGAGGCTGAAGAGGCCATTGAGCCCCTTTGGGTTGCTGAGCGCCTTGGTGAGGCTCTTGGGCTCGACAGAGACGGCCGTGGTCTCTACGCCGTGACCGTAGAAGACCGCTGGGATCTGACCTGCGTTGCGGACGCGACGTGAGGCCTCTTTACCGTGATCGTTACGGCTGGTTGCGTTGATGGTCATAGACATATGAGGGTGCTCCCTTCAGTTTTGCTGCCTCAGTCAAACAGAGATGAGACGGAGGACAGGTCGTGTATTCTTTTAATCGCCTCACCGAAGAGGGTTGCAGCGGACAGCACGTAGAGCTTGTCACAGCGCTGGGCCGCTTCGGAGAGAGGGATGGTGTTCGTGACAATAACGCGGTCGATCGCGCTCTCGCTCAACCGCGTAATCGCAGGGCCTGAGAGGACCGCGTGGGTCGCGACCGCGTAGACTTTCTGCGCGCCTCGCTCCTTGAGCACACGCGCGGCTTGGCAGATGGTGCCCGCGGTGTCGATCATGTCATCCACGAGGATCACGTCAGAGCCCTCGACGTCACCGATGACGTTCATCACCTCAGCGACGTTAGGCGCTGACCGGCGCTTGTCTACGATGGCCAGAGAGGCGTCGAGGTGCTTAGCGTACGCCCTCGCTCGCTCTACGCCCCCTGCGTCTGGGCTCACAACAACTGGGTTGTGGAGCGCGATGGCCTGCAGGTAAGGGACCACCACAGGGCTCGCGTACAGGTGATCAACAGGGCCATTAAAGAAGCCTTGGATCTGGCCTGCGTGCAGCTCCATTGCGATGACTCGATCGACTCCTGACGCGGTGAGCAGGTCGGTGATCAGACGCGCTGAGATCGGCGCGCGTGGCGCCGCCTTACGATCCTGTCTCGCGTAGCCAAAGTAGGGGATTACTGCGGAGATTGACCCTGCTGAGGCGCGCTTCAGCGCGTCACACATGATTAACATCTCCATGAGGTTGTCATTCACAGGTGAGCAGGTGGACTGAACCACATAGACGTCTGCGCCACGGACAGACTCATCGATCTCTACCCGCACCTCGCCGTCACTGAAGCGCCCTACCCGCGCTCGCCCACGCTCTACCCCAATATACGCGCACACCTCATCAGCGAGGGTGACGTTCGAGCTTCCCGCGAACACCTTGATCGGGCGCGGGAGTGATCGAGTGAGGGGGTCTTGAGCAGAGATGGACATGAGGTCCCCTAAGCGAGAGGTGTGCAGACAACTTCAGGTCGCGGGTTGTTAACATGACCCTCAGGGAATGTCAACGTATGAGCGCGCTCAAATCAAAGCGAGTGACTCTGCGACTTGTACGACAGCCCTGCGCTCGCGTATGGTCGCTTAAGGTCGACCAACCCCACCTAGACGCTCAAATCCACCTGAGCGCCTTTAGGATGTGGAGCGCGAGCACCGCGAAAGTCAAGTGACCAATCGTGACGTGAAAGACTCGGTAGAACTTCAAGAGCCTTGAGAGCCACTTTGTGTGCTTAGCGCTCCGCTGTAGGCGCGCCTTTTCTTTTAAGAGCAAGAGCACCTCATTCGCCTCACCCTCTCGGACCCGCTCACCTAGCTCTTCACGGAGCGCTTCGATCGCCTCTTCTTGAGCCCGATCTCCACGGATGAGGTGGCTCAGCTTAGCGAGCGACGCGAGGAACCCCTGAGGCTCATCATCCTCAGGCTCCTCCTCCTGAGAGGCCTCCTGGGCGCTCTTAAATGCGTCTACCTTCATCATCACCGTGTAGCCCTCTCGGCGCACCTTAAACTTCTGCTCAATCGACTCCTTAAGCGCCTGAAGTTGAGACTCTACCTCATCGAGCTCAAGCTCCTTACCCGCTCGGTTCCTTGGGACATGGAAGACAATATAACGGCCGACAACCCCTGTCAGGACCGCGATCGTAAACAGGACAAAGGTGGTCACCGCGATGGGCTCTCGCCAGCTGAAGGCGGTGTGATAGAAGCCATAGACAAAGCCGAGGAAGCCAAACCAGATGTGGACCTCCATCCAGGCCTGTACGCTCCCAAGGCGTGGAGCGAACTTCTTACCCACGGTGTAGAGCTGGGTAATGAGCATACAGATCGTAGCGATGTACCCTATATTATGACCGAAGGCGAGGCTCGCCTTGAGCGCCTTATCTGGTGGGACCCCCTCTGCGCGGAACCCCCACTCAAAGAGGAGCTGACCAAAGCACATCTCTGGCGCGAACACGCGCGTCAGACACTCATAGCTCAACAGGATTACGTTGATCAGCGTAAAGCCGAGCCACCAAGGCCTCAGCTTATGGGCGCCGTCCTCAGGTGAGACGACCTGATCAAACCCTGGGCTTTTGTGGACATTAAACTGCTCCCAGTAGTCGAAGAGGTCGGGGCCGTCCACCTGGAACATCGCCCCTACAGGGCACGCCGTGATGCACGCTCGGTCCTCATACCCTGTACAGTTATCACACTTTTGGGCGATTTTCTTACCCTTGTGGTCAGGGTCTCGGTCAGGGAAGTAGCGCTCAATATCCAGGCTTTCTACCGAGTGCATCTGGATCGCGTTGAAGCTACAGCCCTTACTGCAGGCCTGACAGCCTGTACAGTTGTCAGCGATGACGATCTCATTCGTGTCCTCATCACGAGAGATCTGACCAAACTTACACTTGTCAATGCACTCTGGCACGACACAGTTATGACAGTTGTTGGGGATCTCCGTGATCCCATATTTGACCTCACTCGCGCCGAGCCGATCGGTGCCATGTCGCGTCCTACAAGCGTCATAGCAGCCATCACACTCGATGCAGATGTCCATCCTCTTGATCTTTACACGACGAGCGAAGGTGAGGCGCTCGCGCACGAAGAACGCCGCGATCTCTTTTTGGAACTCATCATCAAAGCGTCGCGCCTGACGTCCAGTCACCTGCCTAAGAGAGACGCTCACGGCGTCTCTGAACGCAGGCACCTTGCTCAGCAGGTAATTGAGCTCTTGATAGGTAAAGCTGAGCACTTGGGCGGGGCACATCGCCTTCACCTGTAGCGCGCTGGTGCGCTCAGGGCTGTGAAGCTTTTGGATATAGAGCTCACCCACCGTTAAGTAACAGCTGACCTCCTCTTTGATCAGTCCCGTGTGCGCGTCTGCGCGGTCACGGTAGACCGCGACGTCACCCGTGAGCACGAGGTAGACAGGAGAGAACTCCTCGCTCATGGGCTCACCTTGGTAGATCACCTCATCTCGAGCGAGGTAGTGGTGTTGCATGCGCTTTGAGATCTTCGTGGCGACCTCAGGGGGGAGGAGCGACAACAGAGGCTGTCGAGAGAGGTAGGTCGCGTCAACCGTGACCGCCTCTTGCGCCTTACCTCTCCGCTTACGCTTGGATTTTGACCGTTGAACTTTCAGGTCGCTCATCGCGGAGAGGCTCCTCTTATCTTAGCTAGGTGAGGGTGTGCAGTGGTTTAAAAGGCCCCACAGGTCGCGTCAAAATCAAGGCCCGGGATAAAGCTCCCGAGGTCAATACATGTGGTGCCGGGCTGGCAGGCGATGCGATCGACGAGCGGGTCCTCTTCATCCTTGGCACAGGTGCAGCTTGGAGGCAACGTCGGATCGAGCGCCGCGAGCACGTTCGGGACACACTGACCGCCGGGCGCACAGACCCCATCCCCACCAAAGTCACAGGTCCCGTCCTTATAAAAACACTGGCCGGTCTCGGTGTTACAGTCCATTGTGTCCGGCAGGGCGCAGTCCGCCGCAGACGAGCAACCAGGCGTACAGCGACCCGTCGCGCTGTTACAGGTTGAGCCTCGCTGACATTCGACGCCCGCGCAGGCCTCATACACACACGCAAAGGTGCTCGGGTCACAGCGGTTTCGTGACGGGCAGTCGCTGTCTTGTAGACACTCTCGGCACGCCCCAGTCACGCAGACCCCAACTGGGCAGTCCGTGTCTGAAATACAGCTACCTCCTTGCGCCTCAACGCATGTGTTGGTGCTCGGGTCACAGTTAAATCCCTCTCCACAGGGGGCCGTCTCTCCACACTGCGCACAGCGCTCTTCTTCGGCGACGCAGAAGGGGCGAGCGTCTGTGCACTCGCCTGCGCAGGCGTCACATGTCGTCCCCTCATCAGGGATACATCCACCCTCTTGGCAGGTGGTCCCGCTAGGGCAACCCCCTCCACACGCGTCTACACAGAGGCTCTGACCGTTGACGGGCCGACACAAGCGACCATTTGAGCAGGCCGCGTCCTCTGTGCAGGTCGCGCAACGGCCCTGAGGGGGGACGCACTCCTCGGTCGTGATGTCACAGAAGCCTTCAGCGCAGGGCTCCTGAAGGCAGGCCGCGCAACGGAAGCCGTCAGGGATGCATTGACCGAGCATCTCGACACAGCTGTAGCCACCAGGGCAGGGGGTTGAGGCGTCACAGGCCTGCGTACAGTAGCTCCCCTCAGCGATCGCGGTGCACGTGGCGCCCTCACCTAGGTCCGCGCACTCCGCGCTTGATCGACATGGGCTACAGAGGTGAGCGGGCTCCGTCATCATCACGCCCGCGGTCATCCCCGCGGTCACCCCCGCGGTCATGCCTCCGGATACTCCGGCAGGAGGAGGCTCACAGCTCACGCGACACTCCCCCTCGCAACAGCTCTCACCGCTTGGGTTCCCTAAGCAGTCATCCGGTGAGACACAGCCCCCTCCGTTGGTGTTTGTACAGGAGTAGCGATACGGCCCTTGCTCTAAGCACACCTGATCCGCGGTACAGCTTCGGGTGACCCCGTTGATGATGTCACCGCACTCTTTGACGCTACAGCTCTGGAGGTCACTTAAGCACGCCCGACCGCTCCCAGGGCACTCTGTGAGCTCGGCGCAAGGGACCACAGCGCATCGACCCGACTCACAGATCGCGCCTCGTTGACATCCGTCATCATCCGCACAGCTCACCCCCTGCTCATCATCGTCACACGCGACAAACGTGAGCAGAGTTAAGCTGAGTGAGATGAGGGTCATAAAGCGCCTCATCAGAGGAGCGCGCTGAACGTAATGAGTTCGAAAAGTGATGACATCTAACATAGTAAGCTACCTTAGCGTGTGTGATCAGACGATCTGTTCACGCGAGTAAGATTGAATTTGATCACGCTCCTAATCAGGAGGCTTTAGGCTCAACAAGATAGTAATGAGCGCTCGTAATGTCTAGCTTACTTGCGCGCCTGAGCGCCACGCCTAGCTCATTCGCCCTAAGCCTGGCTTCACAAAAAGAATAACTCTTTCCTTTGCGAGCATACGATAGGACAGGTAGCCTCTAGCGTAGCCTCAGCCTGAGTGAGGCGCAGTCAATCGTGAATAGATGATCGAATCGCGTACGCCTCACCTTAGTCGATACGCGCGGAGTCAGCTGAGACAATGCAAGAAATATTTGGACCTTATCAGCTTATCGAACGGATCGCCTCTGGGGGGATGGCGGAGATCTTTAAGGCGCGTATTTTTGGTCAGTTTGGCTTTGAGAAGACCCTCGCGATCAAACGGCTCCACCCCCGCTACACTCAACACTCCGAATTTGTGGAGATGCTCAAGCAAGAAGCGAAGATCGCGGTGAGCCTCTCGCACCCGAACATCGTTCAGATCTTCGACTTAGGTAGGATCCAAGAGCACTTCTTCATCGCGATGGAGTACATCCATGGCCGAGACCTTAATCAAGTGTTCAACCGGCTCAGGACACGCCAAACCCAGTGGCCCCTCGAGGCGGTGCTTCACCTCTGCTCTCAGATCTGTGCAGGCTTAGACCACGCGCACCGGATGCGAGGCCCTGATGGGGAGCTCTTAAGGTTGATTCACCGAGATGTCACGCCTCAAAATGTGATGATCTCCTCTGAGGGAGACGTCAAGCTTGTCGACTTTGGGATCGCCAAGATCTCAGGGAGCCAGCTCGAGACTGAGGCGGGGATGATTAAGGGGAAATTCTGCTTTATGTCCCCTGAGCAAGCGATGGGCGCTCGGCTTGACCACAGGACAGACATCTTTAGCACAGGCATCGTCATGTATGAGCTGTTGGCTGGGCAGACGATGTACTCAGAGACCGATGACCATAAGCTCATTCAGCTCGTACGCCAGGCTCAATTTACCCCAATCGAGCAGCTGCGACCTGACCTGCCAAGACCTGTCGTTAAGCTCCTTAATAAGGCGCTCGCGCTCGATGTACAAGACCGCTTCCCCTCAGCGCGCCACTTCCAGTACGCGATCGATAAGATCTCTGAGCGACTCAACCTCACCTATACGAACGCTAAGCTTAAACAGCTAATGAGCGAGACCTTCCCCGAGCTCAAAGAGCAGTCCTCTGAACAGTACATGCAGAGCTATGATGACTTCGATGGTGAGGACCTCTCGCTCATCTCAGATTATGAGCTCTCACTGGTTGGAGAGGGGGACTGGGACGTCCCTGACATCACCGATGAGATCGAGATGGTCGAGGTTGAAGAGCTCGACCCTCACGAGCTTGATGAGAGCCTAAATGTGAGCGTCGCTGAAGAGCACGCGATGAGCGGTGAGTTCATGAGCCCCTACGCAGTGGGTCAGCTGAACCAAGGTGACCTCTACTCTCAGGCAGACCCCTACCTGCCTCAACCTGCGGGGCCCCCTGCCCCTGCTCAGCATGCGCCTCCTGTCGCAAAGTTTCCGCCCGCCGCCCCCACTCCGGCAGACCCCCCTTACCCGCAAGCGCCCGCTCACATACAGGTGAGCCCTGCGCCTCATACAGGGCAGAGTTATCAAGCGGGGCAGGGTTATCAAGTGGGGCAGGGGTACCAAGCGTCGCCTGTCGCGTCTTATGAGGTGAGCCCATCGTCTTTTGATGCGCCTGACTCGACCCTAATTTTAGATGACGAGGAGGCGAGCGGGCAAGGTCATCACGCGCAACCTATCCCGCCGAGGTCCCGCGTCACGACAGAGCCAACCCCACCACCTCGACAGAGGCGTGAGAGAGGTGGGAGGGCTGGAGCTCCCCAAGCTCAAGGCTCACTCTGGATGAGCCGAGAGGTGAAATACTTAGGAGGGGCGATCGCGCTCCTGCTTATCTTCGCCTTGTCGCTCTCGTTTAGGGTGACTGACCAGGGTGATCACGCTGGGGGTACGACTCGAATTCAGCTGTCGACAAGCCCAGCCCTTCAGCGAACACAAGAGTCGCTCGCAGTGACGACCCATTCTACAAGCCAACAGCGGGCCCTCTTGCCCTCTACACAAGCGATGGCGCTCTCTGGAGCTCCCGCGAACACCACGATCAGCCCTCAGGCCCGTACCGTGCCTATTGTAACTCAGAGTGGGGCCTCACAAAGGACGCCCCAGCCGGTGTTACAGCCCGTCGCTCAGCCCGTCGCTCAGCCCGTCGCTCAGCCCGTCGCTCAGCCC
>Ga0181593_10002870_pt1 | contig 15904 bp, 14 predicted proteins | sample 071ome_19_FD_133756 | JGI IMG/M metagenome (GOLD analysis project Ga0181593, IMG submission 133756) | Coastal salt marsh microbial communities from the Groves Creek Marsh, Skidaway Island, Georgia - 071413AT metaG (megahit assembly) | ecosystem: Environmental > Aquatic > Marine > Intertidal...
AAAACCGCCGCTTGAACCACCAACGCCGAGCGGCATAACATCAAACCCAGATGAGCCAGATCCTCCGTTAGATTACAGACTCAACAGTCCCAAATGTTTTGATGACGGACACCAGCAGCCAGTAGCTGCTGCTTTGAATCAACAGGCCAGTGACGGCAAATGGTTTGGTGGTGGTTCATCGAATGTGGCGTCATCACAGCACGGGGACTGGCACTAGCCAAACTCATTGATGACTGAGATTGTACGAGCGAGCGGGATCGCCGAGAAGTCTTCTGGCATGGCCCGTATTTCGGCTATCGAATCATCTGATAGTTGAATGCCTCTGGACTGTAGGCTCTTAATCAAACTGGGCGGGTAGTCACTGCATCGTTGAACGACATGCCAACGAGGCTTGCTGCTAATGCCGGGTATCTCAACTGACCGATGCCTCAATAGCAAAAGTGTTTGCTCGTCTCCACCTAAAGCCCATAAGCATTCGTCATCTAGCGGGAAAAGGGGATAGAACTGCTTGTTCATTTGCTGCCCCCCGCTTCTATCTTGGCCACAGCTTGTTCAATGGCAGATAAGCGCCAGAACATTCGACCGTTGGGCCAACGAATCGGTGCCGGGAGCCAGCCTTTCTTCATGGCAGCGTGAACACCGTCCCGACTGCCGACGACCTTCGCGGCTATCAGGTCTTTGACGCTGAGTAGAGGGTCGGCTAGGTGGCTATCGTGGGTCAAACTGATGCTTTGATCCTCTTCCGCTGCCGCATCATTTGCTTGAGTTTCTTCAAAGGTTGAGTGGATCATAGTGTCTCCAATGCTTGTCGGGTCCTCCACTCAAACGCAGCGGCCTGCGAAACCCTGGGCTTGCCATTAACAAGCGTAATTGAAGGAAGGGCATTGCGAGCGGCTAGCAGAAACAAGTCATCAACTTCCAAGTTATGGACGCTCATAAACTCGTCTGCTGATAGCAGTTCCCGTTTTTTTGGGTGATATGGAGGGCTGTTTTTCATGCCCTCTTTTTAGGCGAGTGTCGGAGAAGCGTCTTCGCTGAGAATCATGTTGATTCTACGCGTGATCCGGCCCGTCAGCTTCCTGAGGTTTTGTGATAAAACGCTCGCCATAAATTTGGGTCAGCTTCAAGGAACTCTCCAAACTCGGCTAGAAATTTTACCGTTTCATTGGATGATTGCTCTTTACCTGTCTCAACCCTGTCAGCCGTGAAGGCTATGCGGCGTTGATCTTCTGGCACCATTGACTGCCAGTCGTCTACTTTGCGGTCGTGAATAGATACATAGTTCTTTGCGGCGCTCCGCCCCTCTGCCATCGCACCGGTATTCCGATGTTTTCCTGACTTGCCAGCAAGGTAATGAATTAAAAGAACATACAGCATTCCAAACTCTTCTTTCCTTGCCTGATGCTTTCGTTTTCCAACATCCTTTGGAATCAGAGGCCCTCTAGCTTCACCCTGGTTGAGTGATAGAATGCTGCGGCCCAACCAAGAGGCGCTTTGAGGCTGAAATAGTGAAGGGTGTCGTCGTATCAGATCGACTAGGCCAAGCCGGTAGACATCTGCTAAAATTTCGTTGCTCTCAATTTCCACCTTATCTTCGTTGGTTAGCTGAACACGACCTATATCCTCATATGTGTGAGCGTCGGCCTGCTCTGAATGTGCCTCAATACATTGGCATGCAAGTCCGCGAGTATGTGCCAGCGCCCAACTAGCCGGACCTTCCAAAAGGTCTTCAATAATGGAGTGAACACAAATAGCCGCTTCTGTTTTGCCTACTGGATCATTGTCCTGGCGGGGTGTGCCAAACTGCTCATAATAGTCTAGCAGCAAGTCTAGCTGCGTATGCGCGGCAGAGCGGAAATCTTCCATCCGTCATGCCCTCCGCTGGGCCAGGTCTTCGACGTTTGAAGGTGCTTCTCGTCCTTCCACAATAGAAAGGACATGGGCGCTCCATGCGTCTAGTGCGTGGCGTTTCTGATCGATGTAGTCGTGATGATCATAAACTTGGTCCAGCTTGCCGGGGGTGTGTGCGATTACGCGCTCGCTTATATCTCGGCTAAAGCCAAGTCTAGGTAGGCCAGTTCTGACAGTTTGGCGAATGTCGTGATATACCCAAGGCGTGGTGAAGTCGGTCAGCCTGTCGAACTGAACCTTTGCTTTTGACCACCCTTGGTAAGGCTTGTGTCCGTGCGTTGTCGTGAACACGCAGGGGCCGGAGAAGCCGAAGCCTCGTATTTCTTCAAGTATCGTCTGCATATGGCCCACAATCGGGATGGTGTGTGCGGCCTTGTTTTTCATACGGTTGGCCGGGATGGTGATTAGACCGCCTTCTAAATCAATTTCAGACCATCGCAGTTCGCCAACCTCCCGAAGCCGACACCCGGTTAACAACAGCATTTTTATGGTATGGCCGCGTGGGTAGCCAAGATCGTCGGCAGCTTCCCAAAGTCTTTTAACTTCAGCATCAGCCAGAACGCGATCCCGCGGGACTTCAATGCGGGTGCGTCCGCGTTTTTCGCCGTAAACCCGTTTCATTCCAGCCAGCGGATCAGCTTCTATATACTCTTCCTCGACGGCCCAAGCGGTTACGCTTTTGATAGCAGACTGTATGCGGTTCACCTGTGCGCCCAATGTGGCGGGTTTGCCATCGGTATGCTTGCTGCCGCGCCGACGCCGCTCCTTTTGCTTGTCGGTGAGGAATAGCTTTATCTGCTTCCTGCTTATCTTCGCCAGTGGGATGTCTCCAATCCCACCGGTGGCAGACTGGGGCAAGATGTGGGTATCAAATAGATTGCGTCTAGCGGCGGCAGACTTGATCGGATTCTCTTCTAGAAACTTCTCAGCGTAGTAACTAAACGATCTTTCTCCAGCGGCTTTCTGCGCGGCTTCAATGCGCTCGGCTTCGTTGATTGCCCGGAGGTCGTCGCCGTCACGGGCTGCGCGTTTAATCTCTCTTGCACGGTCCCGTGCCTCATCTACGGTTATCTCTCCGAACCGGCCAAGCACTTCTCGTCTGGGCTTGCTGTCGAAGCGATACCTGAGCGTGAATGTCTTGGTGCCATGTGGCGACACCCGGAGGCGCAACCCCGGCTCGCCTACGTCGGTGATTTCATATAACTCAGATCGGGGTTTGGCCTTGGTCGCTAACGTATCTGTAAGACGCTTTTTCTCAGCAGTCGGCATAATCACTGGCTCCAATTTCGGCACGCTCACGGTCTGGGGCGATCAAAATGGACACAAAATGGACACACTAGGTCGCCCTTTCAGTATAACCACGTTTGGTGTCGTATTGTCCATTGCTGTAAGGGTGTTTTGAAAATTCTATTAAAAACAATAAGATAAAATAAAATGATTTCACGTCAGAATGACTAATGCGGACCAGAAAAAAATTAGGCCTCGCGTCTTCCAGACGTGAAGCCTACCTGTTAAACTTGCCAGGAAACTTCGGTTTCCTGGCAGTTTTTTTATGTGGAATATCTTTATCGACCGTTCTTGATCATTCTGCCGGGCCTATGAGATATTCGTGTCATGGCTGAAAATAACATCGATTTCTCGCGGCTACGGGTCCTCATCATCGAAGACGATTACCATCTTCGCCAGGTGATCAAGCTTGCCTTTTCCCAGCTCCGCTGCAACCGCGTCCTGGAAGCCAGTGATGGGGAACGTGGGATCGAGGTCTACAAGGTGGCGGCGGAACAGCTGGATGTGATTGTCTGCGATCTCAATATGCCGGTCTTGGACGGCTATGGCTTCGTCCGCCATGTGCGCCAAAACATGGACCAGAGAGCCAAGGATATTCCGATCATTATCTTGACCGCCACCAAGCCCACCGAAGGTGTCGTCAAGCCGCTTGCGGAACTGGGGGTACAAGGGTATCTGGTGAAGCCGGTAACCGCCGGCGCCTTGAAAAAGCAAATCACCCGGGCGCTTTCATAAGAGGACAGTATTCATGGCCGATACACCAATCCTGATCGCCGGGGCCGGCATCGGCGGGCTGACCGCCGCCATTGCCCTCCAGCAGAAGGGGTTCACCGTCGAGATCTACGAACAGGCGCCGGAGTTGAGCGAGATCGGCGCCGGCCTGCAGATCGCCGCCAACGGCACGCGGCTTCTGATTGCGCTGGGCCTGGAAGAAGAGATGGAAGCCGTCGCCTGCGAGGCGGAATACAAAGAAGTGCGGCTGTGGAACACGGGTGAAAGCCGCAAGCTGTTTGACCTGGGCGAGGATTCCCGCCGGCGCTTCGGCGCGCCCTATTGGTTCCTCCACCGGGGCGATCTGCACCGTGTCCTCATGAACGCGGTGTTGGCCCATGATCCGGACTGCATCCATCCGGGCAAACGCTGCGTCGGTTATACGGAAACCGAGGACGGGGTGGAGCTTGCGTTCGACGGCGGGGGCTCGGCCACGGGCGCGGCGCTGGTGGCGGCGGACGGCGTGCACTCGGTCCTCCGGGATCAGGCGTTTTCCTCACCCAAGGCCAAGTTCACCGGCATGCTGTCCTGGCGCGGTATCGCCAGGATGGAGGACCTGTCTGACGGGCTTCGCACCATGTCGGGGACCAACTGGGTCGGGCCCGGCGGTCATGTGGTGACCTATCCGTTGCGCGCGGGGGAGCTGTTTAACTTCGTCGGCATCGTCGAGAACCGGTCCTGGACATCCGAATCCTGGGTCGATCCGGGCACACGGGAAGACTGCCGCACCGACCTGGCGGGCTGGAACCCGGCCATCCATGAACTGATCGAGAAAATCGACCAGCCGTTCAAGTGGGCGCTGATCGACCGGGAGCCGCTGAGACAATGGGCGAAGGGCCGGCTGATCCTGATTGGCGACGCGGCGCACCCGACCCTGCCGTTCCTGGCCCAGGGTGCGATCATGGCCATCGAGGACGGGGTGATCCTGGCAAGATGTCTGGAAGAAACGCCCGGCGATCCAACGACCGCGTTTGCGAGATTTGAGAAAACCCGGATCGAACGCTGCACCGCTATTGTCGATGGCTCATCCGCCAACACCACCCGGTTCCACAACCCGCAGCTCCGCGAGCACGACACGGCCATCGCCTATCTGGATGATCAGTGGGAGCCGGAAAAGGTCCGCCAGCGCTACGACTGGCTGTTCGAATACGACGCGACGACGGTGGAATTGGCGGAGGGCTAACCTCCCTCCCACAAATAGTCCGGCCCTAAATCCGACATAGCCGTACACCCGATCTGGCCCAGGGTTTTGTCGACCTCGTCGTCGAACATCGCCATGACATGTTCGCCGCCTTTCTCGCCCAGCGCGCCGGTGCCAAACACAAACGAGCGGCCGGAGAACACATAGTCTGCGCCCAGGCAGTAGGCTTTGACGATATCGGCGCCGGTGCGGATGCCGCTGTCGAACATCACCGCCATGTCATCGCCGACGGCGGCTTTGACCTCGAGCAGGACCTCGATCGCCGCCGGGGCCGAGTCCAGCTGCCGGCCCCCGTGGTTGGAAACAATCACCCCGTCAGCGCCGATGCGCTTGGCGGCCTTGGCGGACGCGCCCGACATCAGGCCCTTGATCACCATCTTGCCCGGCCACATATCGCGGATGCGGCCAATGATGCTCTCGGCCACATTGGGGGAGATTTGCAGCACCATGGCCGCCCCCAATGACTGGCCTTTGGCGGCGTCCTGAATATACGGGACGAAGTTTTCGAACCGGGGCTGCCCGGCGGCCAGGGTGGCCAGCGCCCACTTATAATGCCGGGCCACATCCCAAATCACGCGGGGCGTCATCTTGAACGGCATGGTGAAATCATTGCGCAGATCGCGGATGCGCTTGGACGGCACCGGGATATCCACGGTCACCACCAGCACATTGGCCTGCGCCTCCTTGGCGCGCCTGACCAGATCGATCCAAATTTCCTCCCGGCCCGGAAGATACAATTGGAACCAGCCGTGATCGGGGGCGATTTCCATGATCCGCTCCACCGAGGTGGTGCCGACGGCGGAGAGCGTATACGGCACGTTCCGCGCCGCCGCCATCCGGGCCAGTATCTCGTCCGTGCCCGGCCAGATCAGATTGGCCAGGCCCACCGGCGAAACGCCGATCGGGTGGCTGTAGGTCTTGCCGAACAATTTTACCGATTGATCCCGCGTGGTCACATCTCGCAGATATTCCGGCTGCAGCACGATGTCGCCGAAGCCGGCTCGATTGCGGTGCACATTGGCCTCCGTCCCGGCGCCCCCGTCCAAGTAATCAAAGGCGAGCTTGGGGATGCGCCGTTTGGTCCGTGCGCGGAGATCATCAATGGTGAAGAGCTTCTCCGCACGCATCCCAACATCATCTTTAGTGAAAAGCTTATCCACCATCCCGTGTCCCGCCTCAGTCCTTGTTGGTCTCTTGATAGGCCGCCTTGGCCACATCTACGGCCTTATTAAAGTCGGCACGGATGCCGTCGTGGCGCTCTTTGGCGGCGTTGTAGCTGTCCACGCGAGGGACGTTCGTGCCTTTAAAGTGCGGCATCACATAGCGGGCGAACATCTCGTAGGACCGTTGCGTCGGACCCCAGTCGGCGAAATTGTGGGCAAAGGCCAGGAACACGCCGAAACCGCCGGTGATTTCCTGCGCGCGCTCGATCTCGGCAATGGCGTCGTCCGGCGTGCCGATCAGCACAAACTTGTTTTCGATGGCCCAGCCGATGATGTCTTTCTCTCCTTCCGGGAAGGGGCAGTTGGGTAGCACGTCCCTTGAATATTGCGCCCATCTGTGGATGCCGAACTCCACATCGGCGCGGGCTTTTTCCGTTGTTTCCGCCAGGTGCATCATGTGGGTGATGCGCCAGTTGCGCCGGTCCACGGTCTGGCCGTGCTTGGCCGCCGTTTCCTCGCACACTTGCCAGTTGGCCGCTTGATTTGCGAGGGCCTCGTCGGAAACGCCGCCCAAGACCAGGAGCCCGCCGCCATGCTTGCCAGCCGCTTCCGCCCCAGAGGGCGAGCGGATGGATGTCACCGCCAGCTCCATCATCGGACTTGTATAGCTGGCCATCTGCAGCTTGGCGTTTTCCAGGGTGAACCAGTCGGTTTTCATGGTCACCGTTTCCCCCTTCATCAGGGGAATGATGGCGTCCAGCCCTTCCATCAGACGCCGCCGCGAATGCGCCACGTCGACGCCCATCTGATAAGCGTCCGACGGCAGCGCGCCCGGCCCCGCACCGAACATCACCCGGCCCCGTGTCAGGTGATCCAGGAATACAAGCTGATCGGCGATGATAAACGGGTGGTAATAGGGCAGGGACTTCACGCCGGTGCCAAGGCGGATATGCTTGGTCCGCTCGGCCGCCGCGGCCAGGAAAATCTCTGGCGAGGGAGTGATCTCGAACCCGCCGGAATGATGTTCTCCAATCCAGACTTCGTTGAAGTCCAACTCGTCCAGCCACTGCACCAGTTTCAAATCCCGCTCGATCGCCAGGGTCGGGTTCTCATCCATGGCGTGATGAGGCCCGATAAAGGCGCCGAAGCGGAGGGGCGCGCCGCTCATGACGGATGCGATCCCCGCGTTAGTCGCGGGCGCCCACCGGGTTGGTCAGGACGCCGATATGCTCGACCTCCATCTTGATGTCATCACCGGGTTTGAGGAACGTGCTCGACGCCGCGCCGACCCCGGCGCAGGTGCCGGTGGCGATCACATCGCCGGGCTTCAGGGTCAATTGCTTGGTCAGATGCACAATTTGCTCAGCCACCGAGAACACCATCTGCTCGGCATTAGAGTTTTGCTTCAGATCACCGCTGATCCAGGTCTTCAGATCGACCGCCTGAATATCCGGCACATCTTCCGCCAGCACGATCCACGGGCCCATGGGGGCGGAGGTCTCGAACGTCTTGTGTTCCATCCAGTCCATGCCGAAGGGCCAGTCGGTGCGGCGCGCGTGATCGCGGGCCGACAGATCGTTCATGATGGTGTAGCCGGCCAGGCACGACAGCGCATTGTCCAGGGTCAGGTCCTTGGCGGCGGTGCCGACGACGGCAGCGATCTCCACTTCCCAGTCGAACTTTTCCGAATGCGCCAACGGCAGCTTGATTTCCTCATCGGGGCCGATGATGGACGAGCTGGCCTTCACGAAGAAATAGGGTAGCAGTGCGCTTTTATCGATTTCGTTCCCCATTTCGCGGGCATGGTCGTAATAGTTGGCCGCCGCGCAATAGATGGCGCCCGGCCGCTGAATCGGCTGGCGCAGGGTCGCGTCCGCCAGCTTGGTCGCCTTGGTGGATGGGTTGTCGGCAATCTTGCTGAGAAGCGGCTTGGCGTTGGCCCAATCGTCCAGGATTTCATCCACTGTGCGATAGACGTTCTGGCCGGCGGCGTGGATCGCCATCTCGGCTTGAATGTCGAACATGAAATCCCCGACGCCGACGCCGGGTTTGGTTTGTCCATCGGCGTTGGCGTAAGACAGTAAGCGAAAAGACCCCATTTAGATGCTCCTTATGTGTATGGGTAAAAATAGCGTGGCTGGCCGGGCTAGTCCGCATTGGCCCGTTGTGAGACAACCTCGTCGGCTTCCTTGCCGGTAAATTCCTGTAAGCGGTCGAACGCCATCTCGAAAGATGCCGTGCCCTGGCTGAGAGAGCGCAGCTCGTTAATGAGATCAAGGGTCTCCGATTCCGGCATATGCGCCTGCACTTCATCCCAGCCGGTCCAGCCCTCCTTCGGCTCGAAGCCCAGGATTTGCCCCCGCCGGCCGCTGATCACCCGCTGCACCCGGGAGGTAAAGTCCGTCGGCACGGAAACGGTGATATGGAAAATCGGCTCCAACAGCACCGGGCTGGCGTTGGGCATACCCTCGCGCATGGCGAGAGAGCCCGCCGTGCGGAACGCCTGATCGGAACTGTCGACCGCGTGATACTGCCCGTCGGTCAGCTCCACTGAAATATCGACCACCGGAAAGCCGAGCGGCCCCTTATCCAGGTAATCCTTCACCCCGTGCTCTACGGAAGGGATGTATTGCTTTGGCACCACGCCGCCGGTGATGGAATCGGTGAACTGGAAGCCCGAGCCGCGGGGCAGGGGTTTGATTTCCACATGCACGTCGCCGAATTGGCCGTGACCGCCCGATTGTTTCTTGTGCCGTGCGTGCTGGGACACGGGTTTACGGATAGTTTCCTTATAAGACACTTGCGGCAAGTGGGAGCCGATTTCCAGCTTGTTGCGGTTCTGTAGCCGCTCCAACGCGATCTTGATATGGGTGTCGCCCTGGCCGCGGATCACCATCTCGCCGGTGTCCGGGTTGGGGCCGTAGGTGATGGATGGGTCCTCCTCGACCACCTTGGCCAGCGCACCGGCCATCTTTACCTCGTCGTCCCGCTTGTCGGCGCGGATCGCCAAAGCATAGACCGGCTTTGGCGGTTCCGGGAAATCAGGACCCGCTACTTCACCCGATGGCGACAACGTATCGCCGGCTTTGACCTCATCCATGCGGCCCAGGGCCACCACTTCGCCGGCGCCCGCCTTGGCGATTTTGTTCTGCTGCGCGCCCATCATCTTGTACATACCGCTGACCCGGACGCCGTTGAGGGTCGAACCGTCGGTAATCTCGCCGCGCCAGATGCGCGCGAGGGACAGCTTGCCGGCCTGCGCGCCGTTGTTGATCTTGAACACGGTCGCCAGCGCGTCGCCGGCGGCATCGATGCCCAGCCGCTCGGCGGTCTGCGCCACGCCCGGCGCCTCGTGACGGAAAAACTTCATCAGCCGGTTGACGCCTTGGTCATTCAAGGCGGAGCCAAAGAACACCGGCACGATGGACGCATCCTGTAGGTCTTTGGATAGATTTTCGTAAACCTCCGATGTATCCGGCACCACATCTTCCAGTAGCTTTTCCAGCAGCTCGTCGTTGAAGTCGGCCAGGGACTCCAACAGCACGGTCCGTTCTTCTTCCGTCCGGCCGGACAGGTCCCCCGGCAATTCGATCAGGTCTGACGGCCCACCTTCCTTGTAGGCGAAGGCCCGCTGGCTCACCAGATCCACAAAGCCGGTGATCTCTTCGCCATTGCGGATGGGAATCTCCCGCAACACCAGGGGCCGTTCGGTGAGACTTTGCAACGCCTCGAAGCTTTCTTTCACATGGGCCTCGGCGCCGTCCATCTTGTTGATGAAAATGGCGTACGGAATGCCCTTGTCGTCCAGGTCGCGGATCATGCGGGTGGCGGCCAAGGCCTTGTCCATGCCGGGCTCCACCACCACCACGGCGGTATCGACCACCGACAGCGCGCAATCGGCTTCGTGGATCAGTTCCACCGAACCCGGCGCGTCGATAAAAGTCCATTCTTCGCCCAGATAGTCGGCGGTGGCCACGTTGGCCTCGACGCTCATACTGTGCTTGCGGGCCTCGGGCGAGCTGTCGCCGACGGAATTACCGTCGGTCACGCTGCCCTTGCGGCTGGTCGCGCCGGCCAGGTTCAGGATGGCTTCAAGAAGGGTTGTTTTTCCGCTGAGATACGGTCCGACGATGGCGGCGCACCGGGGACCTGAGGGTTGCTTGCTGGCCACGATAGTCCTCCCAGAATGGTGATGTTTTTATCGCCTTGTGGCGGTCTTTGGGCCGCTATTCACGCTACGCGCCGCCTTCCCTGAAAGGGTAATCCTCTCGTTCCGGGAGTCAAAGGTAAAAACACTGCCCGCGACCCCCACTGTCGTCATGCCCGGACTTGATCCGGGTATCCATGTGCAGAGAAAGATTGATCCACGGGTCAAGCCCGTGGATGACGGAGGAAGGAGAGAGGCGGCCACATAGAGTCATGACGAGCGCGGGGTAAGCGCGCTACAATCCTCCCCATGCCTGACATGCCCGAAGCCCCGTTATTCACGCCCGTGCCCCAGCCGGCTATCACCGAGGGGGAGGCGCTCCGCGTCGTGTCGCCGTTTGCGCCGGCGGGTGACCAGCCGCAGGCGATCGAGGAGCTGGTGACCGGCCTCAATGCAGGCGACAAGGATCAGGTGCTGCTTGGCGTTACCGGGTCGGGCAAGACCTTTACCATTGCTCATGTGATCCAGACCGTGGACCGGCCCACGCTGGTTCTGGCCCCCAACAAGACCCTGGCCGCGCAGCTCTACGGCGAGATGAAGGAGTTCTTCCCGGAGAACTCGGTCGAGTATTTCGTCTCTTATTATGATTACTACCAGCCGGAAGCCTATGTGCCGCGCACCGACACCTATATCGAGAAAGACGCGTCGATCAACGAACAGATCGACCGGATGCGCCATTCCGCCACTCGCGCGCTGCTGGAGCGCAAGGATGTGGTGATCGTCGCCAGCGTCTCCTGCATCTACGGTATCGGCGGGGTGGAGACCTATGCTCAGATGACGGTGAAGCTAAAGCCGGGTGACACGATCAACCGCAACGATCTGCTGAAGCGTTTTGTCGAGCTGCAGTACGCCCGCAACGACACGGCGTTTTACCGGGGCGCCTTCCGGGTGCGCGGCGACGTGGTGGAAATCTTTCCGTCCCACCTGGAGGACCGCGCCTGGCGGCTGAGCCTGTTCGGCGACGAGCTGGAAGCCATTTGGGAAATCGATCCTTTGACCGGGGAGAAAGTCGCCACCCTGGACCAGATCACCGTCTATCCGGCCAGCCACTATGTCACCCCGCGCCCGACCCTGCAGCAGGCCATCCCCAAGATCAAGGCGGAGCTGAAAGAGCAGATCGCCTGGTTCGAGAGAGAGGGCAAGCTGCTGGAGGCTCAGCGCATCGAAGAGCGCACGACCTTTGATTTGGAGATGCTGGAAACAACTGGGCACTGTGCCGGGATCGAGAACTATTCCCGCTATCTGACGGGCCGGAATCCCGGCGAGCCGCCGCCGACGCTGTTTGAATACCTGCCTGAGAACGCGCTCCTGATCGTCGATGAAAGCCACGTCACTGTGCCTCAGGTGGGCGGCATGTACCGCGGTGACTATAACCGCAAATCCACGCTGTCGGAGTTCGGCTTTCGCCTGCCGTCCTGCGTCGATAACCGGCCCCTTAAATTCGAAGAATGGGACCATATGCGCCCGCAAACTGTATTTGTTTCCGCCACGCCCGGCCCGTGGGAGATGGACGCCACCAGCGGCGTCTTCGTCGAACAGGTGGTGCGGCCCACCGGGCTGATCGATCCAGAATGCATCGTCCGCCCGGTCGCTACCCAGGTAGACGACCTGCTGGCCGAGGCCCGGGGCTGCGCCGAGCGGGGGGAGCGGGTGCTGGTCACCACGCTGACCAAACGGATGGCCGAGGACCTGACCGAATACATGCACGAGGCGGGCACCCGGGTGCGCTATCTGCATTCGGATATCGACACGCTGGAGCGGATCGAGATCATCCGCGATCTGCGCCTGGGCGCGTTCGACGTGCTGATCGGCATCAACCTGCTGCGGGAAGGCCTGGACATCCCGGAATGCGCCCTGGTCGCCATCCTGGATGCGGATAAGGAAGGATTCCTGCGCTCCAAGACGTCCCTGGTGCAGACCATCGGCCGGGCCGCGCGGAACGTGGACGGGCGGGTGATCCTGTACGCCGACAAGATGACGGACTCCCTCGATTACGCCATCGGGGAGACCAACCGCCGCCGCGCCAAGCAGCAGGCTTATAACGAGGAACACGGGATCACCCCGGAATCGGTGAAGAAAGGCATCTCGGATGTCTTGGAAAGCGTCTACGAGATGGATTACGTCACCGTGGACACGGGTGTCAGCGGCGACGATCACCTGGTCGGCAACAACTACGCCTCTCACCTGGAAGACCTGAAGAAACGCATGCACGACGCGGCCGCCGATCTGGAATTCGAGGAGGCGGCCCGGCTGCGCGACGAAATCCGTCGGCTGGAAGGGATCGAACTCGGCCTGGACCGTCCCGGCGTCGCCCAATCCGCCGCCGCTCAGCACGGGTTGGGCGGGCGAATGCCCCAGCCGAAGATGCAGGACCGGGGCGGCGCCAAGATGAACAAAAGCCGTGGCCACAAAGGCGGGCACCGGGGCGGCAAACCGGGCGGTAAGAAGAAGATGCGCCGAGGGGTGTGAGGCGGCTCTCTCTAACTCGTCATGCGCGGACTTGATCTGCGTATCCACGTTGTCAGTTGGAGAATGCTCAGTAAAATAAACGTGGGTCCACGGGTCACGGCTATGCTGGCCCGTGGAAGACTAAATATGGTTTCATTTTTTTGAGATTTAAACCGGCGGCACCGGACCTTCAAAGAACGGCCTTAAATGGTAGGCCATCAAATTGACGAAATAGTGCGCTATCACGGGTGCCCATAGTCCGTGATAGCGCCGATACAGGTACATCAACACCAATCCGGCAGTGAAGGAAATCACAACCCCCTGAGCTCCCTGAGGGGCATGCAATAGTGCAAATATGGTCGCCGAGATCGTATAAATCCAAATTGGGCGCAAATTCCACCGAACGAGGACACGCACGGCTGTATGCCGGTAAACCATTTCCTCGGACAAAGCGACCAATACAAGACCAACCGAATGATCGAAAATTCGAAAATCTAGCCGATCAATTTCCGGAAAGCCAAAATGAGCGTAGCGGACGTAATCACGAAGAAGGCTTTCGGAAATCCCAAATCCAATAGAACTCAAGAACAATAAAAAGGCGATTGCGATGGCGATGAGTGAAACGACCAAAGGCCGGGTGGGCGGCGGGAACGCCGAACGGGAGTCGGCGAAACATACAAAGAAAATAACGATCACGATGATTCGCTGCAGATAGTCGATTGGATAAATCCAATCCCCGGCCAAGAATTTGAACCAACCGGCCTGCATGACAATTAACATCACCAGGAGCGTGGCGAAGGGATTTTGGCGGAGGTAGGCGATCATCGAATTTGTCTTGTCATCCCTCTCTACTCTCCTGAACCAGGACCTCAAGGGGGATAGACCATTCCTCGTGGAGCCGACGGATCATGGTCTTGGTCAAGTTGCGTTTACGGTTGAGGAACTCCGAAACCCGGCTGGCTCCGCCCAGAATTTTGGCCAGTTCGCCCCGCGTCGCGCCCCGCTCCTCCATCGCTGCCAGGACGGTCTCCACCGGGTCCGGCGGATCGATGGGATAGTGCTCCTGCTCGTAGGCTTCGACGAGCACGACCAGCGCCTCAAGTTCATCTCCCTCCGGCGTGTCCAATTCCGCACCCCAAAGCTCTTCAATACGCTTGATCGCAAATTCAAGATCGTCATCATTTTTGATGACGGGAACGGTCACCATGCGCATGTCGCTATTCCTTTTCTTCAATATGTCCGCACATCAATCCGGTCGTATTCAGCGTGCGTGCCAAAGAACCGGATCAACAGCCCATGACGTTTAAAATCGACATAAACCATCAGACGATATTTGTTTCCGCTGATATTAAAGATGAGCCGGTCTTCGACGATATCGACCGACCGAAACACGTCGCGGACATCGGCAAAATTTTGCCATCTGGCTTTACGCGCCAACTTATACCACCGCCGCAATGGCTTCTCCGCGTCAGGATAGCGGCGCCAATACCGCACCAATCTGTTGTACGCTACAATTCTCATAGAAATTTACCAATTTGGTAATAATTGTCAAGAAAATTTAACAATATGGTGATTTCTCGGTTTGTTGATCCCGTGTCATACCCTCCCTATGCAGGGGCCAGAGGAGCGTTTGAGGACCGTTGTCAAAATTAACGCCATAAATGGCAGCACGACGGAGCTTCAAATCGGCGCCGGCAGGCATGACTCATAAATGAGCGCTTGCTACACTTCCCTCATGCTTAAGTTCGCGCCCAATTTGTTTTTTATGTACCGGGAGCATCATCCCATTGACCGGTTCGCCGCCGCGCGGGCCGACGGGTTCGGCTATGTGGAGCTTTGCTATCTGGAAGACTTCGACATTGATGAGCTCAAACGCGCATTAGCGGATGCCGGGCAGACCTTGCTGTCGTTCAACTTTCCGCCGGGCGACGTGCAGCCGGGCAAGACCAGAGGCCTCGCCGCCATCCCGGGCCGGGAAGCCGAGTTTCGCGGTTTAATCAGACAGGGGCTCGAGTGGGCGGACGCGCTTGGCGTCACACAGGCGCTATGTCCGCTCTATGGCTTGCGGCCTGAGGGCGTGTCGCAAGAGGACTGCGAAACGACGTTGATCGCTAATTTAAAATCCGTGAGGGGCGATCTGGAAGCGGCCGGTCTCACCCTCTTGATCGAGCCACATTGTTCCAAGGATTTTCCCGGTTACGTCATCGACCGGATGGATCAGGCGCGGCGCGTGGTCGAGGCGGTGGACTCGCCCAACCTCCGCATTCTGCTCGACACTTATCACACCCAAAGGATGGAGGGGGATATCACGGGTCAGATCGCGCGACATTTGGACCTGATTGCGCACATCCAGGTGGGTAGTTCGCCGGACCGGCACGAGCCGGATACGGGCGAGGTGAACCATCGGTATGTCTTCGAGAAACTGGACGCTGCGGGGTATGCGGGCTGGATCGCCGGCGAGTATTTTCCCTCCGGCGCGACCTCCGACGGGCTTGGCTGGATCAACGATTGGGGCCTTAAGACAGAGCCGTAGGCATCTTTTTATTTCCGGCTTGATTGGCGCGGCCAACGAGGTAGGGTGGCGCACCCGTTGCCCGTTCTGTGCAACACGTGGGCCCGTAGCTCAACTGGTTAGAGCAGGCCGCTCATAACGGTCTGGTTGTAGGTTCGAGTCCTACCGGGCCCACCATTTTTTTGTGCCGTTTCTCGCCACCAATCCGATGGCTCGCGTTGTGCCCCGGTATCCGGGGCTTTCCAGCGCAACTGGGGGCATAAGTGGCATCGAGAGACGGGTGTCCTTCCCCCCTATAACAGGACCGGGTTTGATATAATTCCCTAACTTAAATCAGGGTGGATCGATGACACGGAAGCGCTTTTCCGAAGAAGATATATTGGGGATTTTGCGCCAGATTGACC
>Ga0181593_10002871_pt1 | contig 15903 bp, 8 predicted proteins | sample 071ome_19_FD_133756 | JGI IMG/M metagenome (GOLD analysis project Ga0181593, IMG submission 133756) | Coastal salt marsh microbial communities from the Groves Creek Marsh, Skidaway Island, Georgia - 071413AT metaG (megahit assembly) | ecosystem: Environmental > Aquatic > Marine > Intertidal zone...
CGGAGGCGTCAAGGACGTCGCTTCGAGTCAAAAGTGAGCGCCGCCGATCGGATTACGGATTACTCATCCATCGAACGCATCGATCGCATCCGTCCGGTGCGCGCGCGCGCGAGTGAGAGAGAGTCAGAGAGAGAATGAAACCGGGTCGTCCCTCGGGGTCGTCGTCGCTCGGGGTCGTACTCACTTGATCATGATGTAGGTGCGTTCGTCAGACATGTCGAAGAGGTCGAGGAGGTCGAGGAGTGACGCGAACGCGAACCCGAGCCCGAAGATACTACTACTAAAGTACTACTAGATCGGTATGTTAACTACTACAATACTCTTTGAACCAACGTATTAAAGACATTTAATGAACAATACAGCATACCTGTACATGCAATCGATACGTTTTCGAGCGCGACGACGACGACGACGACGACGACGACGACACACCGAGCCGCGACCCGAGGGAACGGAACGGGACGGAACGGGGAACCGGGGACCGGGGAACCGGGGAACGCACGCACCGCGCTCGGGACACCGTTCGGGACACCGTTCGGGACGTCGAGGACGCGATGCGACGGGCGGGACGGCGGTTGGCCGACGCGGGGGTTCGAGGGGCGTCGACGTCCCGAGCGGGGAGCGGCGCGCGTCGAGGATGGGCGGCGACGACGACGACGACGGCCGCGACGGCCGCGATGGCGGCGGCGACGGCGGCGAGGACGTCCGCGACCGCGACCGCGGCGGCGAACGGGATGGCGCGACGGATGGCGACGTCGAACGCGGCGCGACGCGCGTTTGAGCGGGCGAGGAGCGGGACGCGAACGTCGACGTCGAGCGGGACGGGAGGCGTGGCGGCGCGAGGGGCGTCGCCATCCGTCGCGCGGGCGGGGACGACGTTCGCGTGCGCCATGTACGTCGCGGGGAGGGACGTTTTGAATTCGGACAACTGGGCGCGGTGTTTGGAGAGGATGGAGGACGCGTCGACGAAGACGACAAAGGAGACGAGGGAGGACGACGCCCGACGAGCGGAACGACGACGACGACGAGAGTCTTCTCAGGCGATCGATACGACATCGCTGAGCTATCGCGTTAAAACGTGGGCTCGTGGGGTTCAGCTCGCCGTCGTTTTCTCCCCGTTGGCCTTCTTGGCACCCGTGTTGTTGCGAGACGGATGGGCGTGGGGAAACAGGCTGTGGTACTCGTTGCTCAGGCGAACGCTCGAGGCGTGCGGGCCCGCCTTTATCAAGTGGGGGCAGTGGGCGTCGACGAGGTACGACGTGTTCCCTGCGGCGATGTGTCACGAGTTGGAGCACTTGCAGGCGGGCGCGCCCGAGCACAGCTGGGCTGAGACGAAGAAAATCTTGCAACGCGCGTACGGAGGCGACGCGGCGGCTGGGGTGACGTCGTCGGACGACGGCAAGTCAATCAAAAGCTTCGAGGACATTTTCGAGTGGTTCGACGAGAAACCTCTGGCGAGCGGAAGCGTGGCGCAAATTCACAGGGCCAGACTCAAGCCCGGAGTCGCGGAGGAACACTTGACGGCAACAAAGCTCGCGCTTCGATTGACGAGATCCGTATCGGCGGGCATCGAGTTGGTGATGAGCGGGGAAATTTCTCGCGCAGCGCTCGGCATGCTTGAGGAGTGGCGCGACGGCGCGGCTGGTCTCGGAAGAGAAGTAGAGCGCCTCGTCAACGGGCGCATCAGACGCGGGAGCCAAAAGAGAGAGGTGGCGGTCAAGGTACGCCATCCGGGCGTGGTGGACGCCCTGACTCGCGACTTTGAGATTCTCGTGTGGATGGCATCCTTATCGAAGAGTATCAAGTGGTTGGAGCCTTTGCAACTGGAAAACACAATTCAGCAATTCGGTGTGCACATGCTGCAACAGGTTGATTTCCGACACGAAGCGGATAATCTGGATAAGTTTAGAAAGAGCTTTTTGCTCATGCCCGCCGTGAGCTTTCCGACGCCCATCCCCGGACTCGCCACGGAGGAGGTTCTCGTCGAGACGTACGAGCAAGGCGTGAGCATCGCTAGCTACTTGCTCTCACCCGAAGCCGCAAAGGAGCAGCTTGGTAATCCTCAAAACAAGACGCTGGCTGGTTTGGGTGTGAAGACGCTTTTCAAGATGCTGATTGACGACAATTTCTTGCACGCGGATTTGCACCCCGGGAACATTCTCGTCAGACTTCCCAACGGGGTGGCGCACACGCTCTCCACGATTGCGGGGATGCGCGGGAAACAGTCGAGCTCAATCAAGGAGAACGACGACGACGACGACACCACGACGTTGTCGGACGCGTCACCGGAGATTATCATTTTAGACACTGGTCTCGCGACGCGCTTGACGCCGTTTCATCAAGCGTCGCTCGCGAGAATGTTCCAAGCCATCGTCACCTGGGACGGTAGCACTGTCGCGGACACGATCCTCTCCTTTGCGGACAACGTGAAGGCGAACGTGGATTACACTGACTTTAGGCGAGACATTGCCGTTGCCGTTAATCAATTCCAAGAGTCGACTCCGCGAGCGGGCGATTGCATGGGTGCCATTTTTGAGACGGTGCAGAAGTACCACCTCTGCCTCGACCCGAACGTCATGATTGCCGTCGTCACCGTCATGGTTTTGGAAGGTTGGCAGTGGAGACTCGATCCGACGGTGAACATTCTCGATTATTTGGACGACGTACTGAAGGCGAGCGCTCGCAAGTACGCACGTCTCGCCATTGCGGATTACGCGTTTAGAGACATGTGGGCTCCGTTCTCCGAACCAAACGTCTTTAGCAAGACGGCGGCGGATCCTATGAACGCCCTTCGCGCGCAGGGCGATACCCACGCGACTAGCGCCGTGTACGGCAATTTGTTTTAGATGATGCATACGACAAATTTGTTTTCTCACCCACAAAGCTGTGCTCTTTTTCAAAAAATAAAAAACGAACCGTTTCGTTGGAACCGATGGATTGATCGACTTGTTCAGTCGGCGGCGCCACACCGACGCGCGTCGACTGAAGCGCAAACGATGATGATGACGATGACGGCGAGTGCGATGACGACATCCGTTGCGTCGCGTCCGGGATCTGTGCGAGGTCCTTCGACGTCAAAGTCCACGGGCACGGGTTGTGCTTCAACAACAAACATGATGATGATGATGACGAGGCGTCGTGGTTCAGTGGCATCGGCGACGCGAGCGACGTCTTATAAGACGGGCCTGAAGGATCTCAAGAACTGCGTTGAAGCTGAACAGTTTGATCGGGTGATGATGGAGGAGCTCTTCGACATTGCGGATGAGATGGAAAAGGTTAAACCGGGGACCCCGGAGTCTCTTTTGTTGCAGGGCTACCTGATGTCCACGCTCTTTTACGAACCGTCCACGCGCACGAGACTGTCCTTTGAAGCTGCGATGGGCCGTTTAGGCGGTGGTATCGTGAGCACGGAATCTGCTGGTGAATACTCGAGCGCGGCAAAGGGTGAGACGCTCGAAGACACCATGCGCACCGTTGAGGGATACGCAGACATCATCGTGTTGAGACACTTCACCGCTGGTTCGGCTCGCCGCGCGGCGACCGTTTTGTCAAAGCCAATCATCAACGCCGGTGATGGCCCGGGACAACACCCGACGCAGGCGCTCTTGGATGTGTACACCATCAGAAAAGAGATTGGTCGTCTGGATGATTTCAAAATCGCCCTCGTCGGGGACCTGGCGAACGGCAGAACAGTGCGCTCCTTGGCGACGGCTTTGACGCAGTTTAAGAATGTCAAGTTTTACTTTGTCGCGCCAGACGTCGTCAAGATGAAAGATGACATCAAAGACATGCTCACGGCCAAGGGTTTCGAGTGGGAAGAGGCCACAGATCTCGCGGAAGTCGCCGCCGACGTCGACGTCCTGTATCAGACACGTATTCAAAAGGAGCGATTTCTCAACCCGGATGATTACGCCAAGGCGAGCGGCAAGTACATCGTGGATCGCTCCATCATGGACGCTTTACCCAAGAGTTCGGTCGTCATGCACCCGCTCCCGCGCGTCGATGAGATCACGGTCGATGTTGACTCCGACCCCCGTGCCGGTTACTTCCGACAGGCGCAAAACGGTCTTTTCATTCGCATGGCACTTTTGAAAGTGTTGCTTCGAGCCTGAATGCGAACGAGGGAAGAAACGCGCGTCGAGCCGCTTTGACAAGTTTATCTACCTACTTACAAACGCGCGCGCGCTAGACCTAAAGCACTTAGTATAATATCACTCAGCTCACCGTTTCACTGAACCTCGTGATTCCAGGAGTAATCGTCGTCGATATTAGCGAACGGCTCGTCAAATTTAACCGGAGTCGGCTTCATGACGTTTCGCACTCGACGCCGATCTCTATCGCGTAATCCAGCCATTTGCGACGCAATCTGCTGTCGCATCGTCTCCGTTCCAACCATGGTGACGCGCTCAGCCTCTTCTTCGCGCTCTTTTTCAGCCTTGGCGTCTCGCATCTTTCTCAGTTGTTCCTTCCATTTGAGTTTCCATTCGTACGTCTGCACCTTTTGCAAATCGCTCCCGCTCGCCGAGCTCAGCGTCTCGTACGCGGCTTTCGCTCTGAGAAACATCTCCTGCTCCTCGGCGTTGGGGTTGACGTCTGGGTGATAAAGTTTTGCCATACGTTTGTACGCGCGCTTACACGCCTCGGCAGAGGCTCCAGGGGCCACCCCGAGCGCGCTCCACGGGTCGTCATCGTCGTCGTCCAACGCATAGCCACCATTCGTGCTCTTCGTTCGAGAAGATGACGACGACGACGACGACGACGCGCGAGGTTGAACCGTCTCGCCGCGCCACGATCGACGCATGCGCGTCCCCGCGACGTTCGTGTGTCGAACCCGCGTCGTCGCCGTCGTCGACGCCATTCTCAAACTCGCGCACGACGACGTCATCGAGCCGAGTTCAGAGCGAGGTGAAGTGCCGCCCCGAGGACGCGACTGCGAGTTGTCGTCATAAAGCGACGACGACGGACCCGACGATGCGCGCGGTGATACAAAAGTGCGTGCGAGGAAGCGTCACGGTGACGCCGTCGTCCTCGAGCGGGTCCTCAGCCTCGGTGACGCGCTCCATCGGTCGCGGTGCCGTCGTTCTGGTTGGCATCGGTCACGACGACGACGAACAAGATGTGGAATACGTTTTAAGGAAAACGTTCAACACGAAGCTTTGGTCGAGCGAGGACGGGTCCAAGGCGTGGTCGAGATCGATCAAGGATGAAAATTTGGACGTCTTGTTCGTCAGTCAGTTTACGTTGCACGCCGAGCTCAAGGGGAATAAGCCGTCGTTTCATCGAGCGCTGCCGCCGTCGAGCGCCAAGGCGATGTACGAGTCGTTTTTGCAAAAGGCTCGAAACGAGTACGGCGGGGTGATCGAGGATGGGGAGTTCGGAGCGATGATGGAGGTGAATATCGTCAACGACGGTCCGGTGACAATCATCGTCGACTCTAAGAATCGAAACTGAGAGAGGGTCTTCGTCCCTACCTAGTACTTTCTAAAAACGTGTTGTAAGATATCTCTAAGTCTCTAGCTACATCGTCACTTGGGCCTGGCGACGTGCGCAAGTTTGAGCCGCCCCAACCCGCGTTCGATTGACCCACTCTGTGATCGTACTTCCGTGCATCTCGCGTCAGCCCACTTGTACGCCCGCTGCACGATCCTCTTGATTCCTAGGCGCCACGTCGTCGCGAGCCGAATTTTCTCGCTCATCGACGCTCGTAAATTGGCAAGCGCGTCGACGTCTTGCTTCGCTGTGGTTGGGAAACTCATCAACGTCTCACCGGCGGCTTTTCTGATGGCGTCAAACACGGCGAACTCTTCTTCGGCGCCGAGTGCGCCTCCCTGGCGAGCGACGTCGCGCAGGTACTTTTCGTTTTTGCGCACCTTCGTGAGCGCCGACCGAATGCGAATCTCCGCCAAATCGTTCCAATCAAAACCACCGACGAATACTTTCAGCGGCATCGTCGACCTTTCTGAATCGTCTACGCACACATCTAGCGTGTAGCAATCTTGTGGATTAACGTCGGGCTCTAATAAGAATCCGTAGAAATCCAAGAGCTCGAGATTGGAATACTCTCCGTAACATACAAAAATTTCCTCCCCCGGTAGACAGCCGCGTCTACCAAGCGGTTGAACCGAGGATCGGAACGAGAACGACCGCGTCACCTCATCGTACGCACCGTCGCCTGGAACCGGCTCTCGTTCTTCCGAGCCTACGATCCCAGGCTCGTCGTCTTCGTCGTCATCTTCGGAGCGAACGCCGAACGTCGGAGCGCCGACGACTCGAATGAGGCTCGGCGGATCGTGCGGGGCGTAGTTGAACATGTCTCCAACCGGACAGAGCGCCCCAGCACCGTGAAAGGGCACGGATACCGCGCGAGAACTCACCGTTCCACAGGCCCAGCGGTATTGAGCGTAAGCGTCGTCCTCCGATTCGCAACGCGTTATTTCGATAACCTCCGGCTTGACGCGCTCGAACGCTTTTTCCAGCTCGAGTCTTCTTCGCCGCGCCAAAGCCATCGCCGTGACGTCCTGCAGCTCACGCGCCTCGGCGTCGCTCCAAGAGTGCAACAACGCGTAAGATTCGGGTAAGGAATCAATGTACGGCCCAAAGCTCCGTTCCGTGTCAAACTTGCGCCGAAGCAACTCCAGCGCGAGCTCGTCGCGAGCCGCCGCCTCCTCTGAAACTCCCCCAACCAGTGGTCTCTTCCCCTCATCTCGCTCGCACGCGATCATCGCCTCGCGAGGAATCGTCACCAGATTTACCGCCTCATCCCTCGACACGCCCTCGCCGTCCACCCTCGCGTACACGCCCCGATGCGCCGTCGAACCATCGCTCGACGGTTGTCCTCGCACTTCAACCGACGCGCACCAGCGCACGCCCCGCTCGCGTGCCCACGTCTCGAGTGACGACGCGTCGCGGTCGTCCCCGTCGACGCATCGAGACGTCATCGATCGATCGCCCTCGCGTCCCAGTCTGTCGGTCGGTGACGCGTCCGTTGGCGCGTCCGTCGGCGCGTCCGTCGGCGTCCGCCGCGCTGGGCTCTGAGCAACCTCGGAGTGTATACGGACAAGGTTGACGGTTCGCGAACCAGGAAATCACATGTCCGAATAAAAGACAGAGATACGTCGTACTATGGATATAGAATCGGGATCATGTAGTAAAAGCGAAAATGCGGAGATATAAAATTCCACATGTCCGAGAGAAGAGAGGAGAGAGACGACGAGCGGGAAGAGGAGGTTCTCCCGCGAGGGACGATCCGCCTTTACTGAGCGCGCGCTTTCGAGCAAGGTACGCTTGACGACGACGAAACGAACTGAGCGCGAGAGAGGATGAATTCTTGGTTGATTTTAATCGGCGAATGACCTCGTGTCGGGTCGCGTCGCGCGGGAGGGGCGGGGGTTCGCGATTTCTCTAGGGTTCTCGAGAGCGCGAGAACGGATCGACTGACGACTGGCGCCGCGCTTTCACATCACCGCAGGCTAGTATAACTTTCTAGACATGGCTAAGCGCACCAAGAAAGTTGGTACGTATCACATTCAGGCCGCTTCGACGCGACGCTCGCCTCGGGATCTCTCGCCAACGCTCGAGTGACCAGGGTGACGGCATCGCGTTTTAGGGTCAGGCTTTCGTGCCTTGACGAATCGATCGCGCTCGACGCGACGCGCGAGCGTAGCCACGAGCTCTTTTGAGGGAGCAATCGACGTTACTTTTTACTGACAATCTGTTTCTTTCCGAATCGTAGGCATTGTGGGCAAGTACGGCACCCGTTACGGTGCCTCCCTCCGTAAGGTTGTCAAGAAGCAGGAAGTTTCTCAGCACTCCAAGTTCTTCTGTGACTTCTGCGGCAAGTACGGCATGAAGCGTAAGGCCGTTGGTATCTGGTGCTGCAAGGGGTGCAACAAGACGAAGGCGGGTGGTGCGTACAGCCTCAACACCGGCGGTTCCGTCACTGTCCGCTCCACCATTCGTCGTTTGCGCGAAGCCACGGAGAAGTAAATCTCCGCGTCAACGAACAAACGACTTTGCGCGGGTGTGTGAAATTACTCACGCATCCCGCCGTGACTCGTTAGACGGGCGCCTCCGAGATACAGTTTCGGGCAAGCGTCTCAATTAGCTAGTGTCAGTTGTAATGTGAGCGGCGGCTCGCACTTCACCAAGTCTGTGTCCTCGACTTCCGGCGCGCGTTACGCGCTTCGCCCACCAGCGCCAGGGTTGAGACTTCTCTTATTTAATCATCTAAACGCCCATAAAATGAGCCAACGCAATTTGCGTCACGGAAATTACTTTGCTTCTACAGTTACTATATTATGTGTTCTATACGCATATTATGAATTATTATGCTCTATCATTGACTTTGTTGCGCTCTTTGCGGTGACGATGGCGGTTTCGTTGTCAACCTCGACGACTCGATTTCTAGCTGGAGACTTGGCGACCGCGGCGCCTCCATCGTCCGCCTTGACGTCAACCTTGACGCTACCAAACGGTAAATTTTTACGAAGAGAGAACTCATACATGAGCCAATTCATCGTGCGAATGCGGTTCAATCGGTCCCAGGCGTCGAGTCGTCGTTCGGTGGAACGCTGTATCACGCGCAGCGGCATGTTTATGGCGCGAATTGGAACAGCCATTGCGAACGCAATCAGAGAGCTGAAAATGTGTACGGTGGCGCTCCCAAACTGGATGTTCGATCGGAAAATATCTACACTCGGCGCATCCTCGTGACCTGGTCTTGAGAATCGCATGGTGCGCTCGTTGTGGAGAACGCTCGAGGATGTGGGTGCGCGCGCCACGGCGGCGCCGAGCCACTCAAGTGGATTTTGATGTCGTCTCTTGAACCTTTCTTGCGCTTCTCGTGCGCGTCTTTCCTTTAACTCTTCGCGTTGCAGACGCTTCACTTCGAGTTCTTTTCGGACTTGGTCCTTCAGAACTTTCGCCTTGTCCTGCAAATCAGCCTCGAGCAATTTTTTGACTTCCTCAATCGTCTCCAGACAGACGGGCATGACGGGCACGTACATGCCCACAACGAGCTGCAGGGCGTATTCCACGCCTACAGCGACTCGTTTGAGGTGGACCGCCATAACTGGGAGCGTCGGCGCCACGCCAATCAACCAGACGAAATGCCAAAGCCTGATTGGACAATACGTGTTCACGAGCGAAAATATCTTTTCGACGACAAGGAGGCAGCAGCATACGACCAACGTGAGCATGACGGCCAGTGTGCAGAAATACTTGCTCAGGGCTGGATGGTCCCATGTGATGAGCTGGAGTGGTCGATCGAGCATGTCGGTGATACTTTCCAATTGCGTGCCCGCCAGTTTGCACACTCCAGGCATCAGTCTCGGGCCGCCTGATGTGACGACTTTATCGATTCTCACGAGCGTCGTACCGGCATCCTTGATAATTTTGAGGAGTCTCCACACAATTCTTTGAATGAGAGAAAGCACCATGTCTGCCGGGTTGGCTGACGTCAACACGGCGACTAGGCCGTTGATCCAATTTTGTGGAAGAAGCATCGACGTCACACTGGGTAATTCGTCATCGATACCGGCTCTCTGACGCCTCGCCTTGCGAGCGCGCACACCTTGCTTCACCGCTTTCTCCGTCAGTTCAACGGCGCGACCTTGCGCACGGAGTTTGACGAGCTTCTCCTCTTCCAAAAACTTGTCGCGATACTTGCGGAGCTTTCTATTCCTAGTTTTACCCAACTGTATAACCTCTCTCCGGGTCTTCTCCAGCACGCTTGCATTTGCTTCGTCATCCGTAAATAACGGTAAATGCGCCAAGAGCTCCCTCGTGATAAATCTCGAGCAATAGCCGCAGACAAACAATCCCGGGAGGAGCCATATCAAAATAAAGCTACTCAACATGGCTCGTCTGAACGTCAAGCAGCACAAGGTGTGATACGAGAACCAAAATACTTTTACCCGCGCGCGAAGCGGATGGTTGCACATGAAGACGGCTGCTCGAGCAAACATCTTGATGGGGAAGACGATGGATTCAATGAGACGATGTAGGCTGAGAATGACTCCGTCTATGGTGTCGGGAATGTGATTTGTTTTCTGCGGCGAAGTTGTCTGCTGCAAGTACCACGCCCATTCCGACCATTTTGAACTCTTCGACTCGAAAGACAGATTGATGCGCGCAAAGCCTTGCCAATCAGAGATGGATCCCTTTGACCGCGGGTAAATGCACATTGCGTGATTTGGATCTTCCATTTCCTCTTCAGTCAAAAACTCAGAATTCGGTGGTGTAATGTTAAACCAAGAATCGATCTTACGTCCAGGACTCTCTAAGACGGTCGAGATGGGAATTGAAACCGCCCCGAGTATGTTATCTCCACCTGTGAGTACGTCGCGACACTTGAAGACTATTCGAATATCGCTCGCCGCTTCTGTGATGGAAAACTTGAAATACTCGCGCGTCGACTTGACGGTTTCGGAGCGGTTATCCCACATCACCGATGCCCACACGTGATTTCCGAACTTTTCAGCGGAACCAGAAGCCATGTTCAAAAGGCTGTCGAGAACCGGGGCGAGATGTTGATTCGGCGTTCGATCCCCGATGACAGATGCAATGTTGCACGTAAACGATCCCAAGGTGGGACGCGCGGCTTGATCAATCTGTAGCAAGTTTTTCGGCGGAAACTTTGCGTACCCACACCCCAACATCACTTCCATTTCCCCGAGATTTTCTGATCTGCTCGAAAGCCACGACTTTGTCTTCTGCATTGGCAGCAGTTTCACCTTGAATTTTTTCAAATCGCCGACTCGCAGATCGTCCACTCGTATTTGCGCGTAACCAATCGCGTTGCCGTTTGTAAAACGCTCTTCACCTTCAACATATCCATAGTTGTCATCTTCATCTTCGTCGTCAATCGCATCCGCAACCTCATCGCCTTGGGCACCTTCACCCGCCTTGTTTCCATTTCCTTTATTCAACTCGGGCAAGCCTAAGTACGAAATGAACTTCTTCCCCAGCTTGACGGCTGTCCTTGAACCGTAGATGCTTTTCATTTCAGATATAACCTGTATTGTCAGCGTGCGACTCAAATGCGTCTTTGGCATCACCATCACTTCGGGCGTAAAATCGAAATCTTCCATGACGCCCCGTTGTATATGGCTGCACAGAATATCGCGATGCGTGTTCAAGGATACTCGGATTCGAGCATTTGTACTATCCTTTTTGTAACGGATCGGCAACCCTTCGAAACCAAGCGCTTGGACGTACAAGTACTTGTTCGTCTCGTGTTGGTTAATGTACATCATAGAATCGAGCACGGGCGGCGGTCGCGGAATATTTGCGTGTGGGAAGCGAGCGGCGCTCAAGCGCACGATGAGCTCGCCCTTGACGCGCTCGTGAGCGTTCCACGCGAGACCGCTGTCAGTCGATCCGACGAGTGCGTTTCTATTTTCGTCCGTCCCGTACAAGGGTGTGGCAAACTCTTTCCAAGAACCATCGGGAGGCAAAGAAGCCAAGGATATCGCAGCTTTTCCCATGAGTGTCGATGAAAATAAATTTCTGTCATAGAGTTCAATCCAAACTTCAGCCGCGCCCGGACGCGCAATCAACGTGAAGACTTGCCCTATACCATTGTTCCACACCGGATGCAACGTGTTGAAGATTGTTTTCGTTCTACAAAATTCATCCTTTGGCGCGTTGTCAATGGAAACATAGGCGAAAGCATCACACGAACCATTTGAGTTGTCGATGTGAAAAAGCTGCCTCGCCGCGACGACGGCGACGTGTACGCTCCTCGCGAGAGCCGTTCCTTCTCCTCGAGTCAACGGACCCACGCGAAGAGTTTTGAGAATGGCCTCAGATTCCGCTTCGCCCACCTCTGAAATTTGAACTCTAAGCTTGCCCAAGTCGGACGAGGCGCGAGGATGAATCCAGCACACTTCGCCGGCGGCGTCTGGGGTGATTCTGCCTTTGATGTCGAGATCGACGTCGGCGACTTGTCCGTCTAAAGGAATTTCAGCCAGCGATATGGCGGCTGATCCTAGAAAGTCGTGACTAGAGAGCGTATCCTTATCCCACAGGGTGAACACGACGGCGCTACACTCTGGATCCTCCGGCACGCGCAACAGGTAGCGCTCGTTCCACACCGGGAAGCGCGTCCGGTATTTGCAAGCTGTCTGATATCTTTCGCCCAGAGGAGTCGTGTTAAATCCTAGTTTAACGTATGGATCGCTCGTTCCCAAGCTGTCCGCGTCGTAAACACCTCTCGCGTTCATCACGCTAACTACCAACAGCTTGGGTCGACTCTGCCTGCACACTTCCGCTTCGGAAGCAATGCTCGGCCAGTATCCCTTCTCACCGACGGCGGGCTCTTCGAAAATCGTTCTTCCTATGGACAACCGAATGATAGCTCCAGCGCCTCTTCTCTTCGAACCAGACTTCTTGTCTAGAAAAACACGCATGTGTGCCTTTGTTCCGTCGTGAGGAATGAGTTTTGCCGGAATGGATGCGTATCCAACCACCACTTTTCTGAACATGTGCACCTCTTTCAGTTTGATGTTAAAGTAACCGTCAGGCGAGCAGTTTTGAAAGATAAACTTCCCCTTCCCCTCGGACCATACTGGATGTTCCGTGTCTTCTCGTCTCGACGTGGACACTTTTCGACGAGTCATGTTTCGTTTCCAAGCAACCTGCACGTACGTCTTCTTGTGTTTCGTCTTGTAAACGCCCCGGGTCTCGACGTCGTAGACGTTCACCTCCATGGCGTGCTTGCCGTCTATGATTTTGGAGTCGCCGTCTCTATTCGACATCAGCGCGTTCACAGTCTCCGTCGGAAGCGTCGCACGGCTCAGGTTTCGCTCTAAAACCCGACACTTTTCCTTTCGCGACGTCTTCTCCAACTTTTTCCTCCTCTTAGCGCTCTTCCGAATCATCCTCTGCACCCGTCTCTTGAACCGACGGTCCATTTTGTTTTCTTCACCCCCCGTCCCAGACCCAAGTCGCGGTTCCTCTCCTTCTTCCTCGCCCCCACTGTCGTCATCCATCGGTAACAACTTATGCAACACGCTCGCGCCGAGCGTCGACGACGCACCGAAGCGCGGGACGTCGACATCGTCGACATCTTCATCATCGTCCTCATCTTCATCATCGCGCTCGCCGTCACCACGAACGACGCTCCGTCGTCCCTCTGACTTTGACGTCGACGTCGACGTCGCGTCCGTCCTCATCGTCGTCACCTTTACGTTGGGTGAACTCACGACGCGGTCCGCCATCCCGTCCGTCCGTCCGTCCGTCCGTCGTCGTCGTCCTCTGGCGTTCCAAATCCATTCCAAATCCATTCCAGTTGGATTGACGTTCAAGTGCCAAAATCCATCCGTTCGTACTGTAAGAGTCATATGGCCATCAATCAATCAATTGGAACACACGCACGCAGTTCGCTTCGGCTCGGCTCGGTGACGCGAACCTCGACGACGACGACGACGACGACGACGACGACAGAGCGCGCCGGACGACGGACGACGGCGATGAACACGAAGACGACGAACCACGCGCCGAGCCCGTCGGCGCAAGAGGTGAAGAAGTTCACGCAGATTTGCCCAAAGTGCGCGACGCACACGCCCATCGTCGAGGACCACTCGAGCGGGGATTTGATTTGCACCGAGTGCGGGCTGGTGATCGAGTCGAGGATCATCGATGAGTGCTCGGAGTGGAGAACGTTCGGGGACGGGGATAAGGATAAGAACGGGGCGGACCCGTCGCGGACGGCGGGGGCGACGAACGTGATGCTCTCGGGAGGGGGGTTGAGCACGACGATTGGGCGAAACCCGGATGGGACGGTGAACGCGACGCTGTCTCGGTTGCATAACCGAGGGATGAATCCAGACAAGGCGTTGATGAGCGCGTTTCACTCGATCGGGGAGTTTGCGGACGCGATGGGGATGAATCGGGTGGTGAAGGATGGGGCGTGTGACTTGTATCGCATGGTGACGCAAGCGCACAGCACGCAAGGTAAATCAAACGCGGCGATGTACGCGGCGTGTTTGTACATTGCGGCGAGACAAGAAGGGATGACGCGGACTTTTAAGGAAATTTGTGGCGCGGCGCAAGGAACGACGGTGAAGGAAATCGGGCGGTGTTACAAGTTTATTCTCAAGGTGTGCGACGGTTTGAATATGCAAATGATGGAGCAAATGATTACGCCGGAATTCTTGGTAAATCGTTTCTGCGGCAACCTCGGGTTGGCCAACATGGATTTCATCAAGCTCTGCTCGCACGTCATCAAGACATTCCTCAACTTGAGAATTTCCGAGGGGCATCATAGCGAAAAGCAACCAGCGTCTGTGGCGGCGGCGGCGATTTACGTCTCCGCCGTGGTCAAGGAGTGGCACAAGGACAAGGCTAGCTTGTTCCGAATCTCAGAGGTGAGCGGCATGGCGGAAGTGACGATTAGAACGTCCTTTTACGACATGGTGCCGTACGCGTCGAAGCTTTTACCGTCAGCGAATCAAGATAGATTGGCTGACTTGTTAGCCGAAGCGGAGCGCATGCGCGCTGGCTCCACCATGATGCTTCCATCACACGCTTCAAAGCGCAATCTCAACGCCGCCGGCGCGGACGTGCCGCTGCTTAAATTAGACGAGGTCGACGTACCGATAGACGTCCCGGGAGACGTAAAAATTGAAGTCAAGGAGGAGATTGGATCGTGAGAGACGATACGAGTACTACCGGTAGTTGTGATGATAAATCAAACAAAACTAAAACAAACGCGCGATGCCCCAGTCTCGCTCGTAGTAATGATTTGAATTTCAGCCTTACAATTCCGTCTTTTGGAGATTCAGACGCTCTCTAAAGTCTTCCACCATCTTCGGTAAGCCTTCCTTTAACGTAATCTTCGGCTCCCAGCCGAGCGCCTTCTTCGCCAATGAAATGTCGGGACGACGGCGACCCGGATCGTCGGCGGTGTTCTCCTTGAACTCAATCTTCGCATCCTTGTTGACAATCTCCTTGACAACTTCAGCGAGCTCGATCATCGTGAATTCACCCGGGTTACCAATGTTGACCGGGCCAATTTCATCTTCGTTGTCCATGAGCGCCATGAGACCGGCGACGAGATCGTCAACGTATTGGAAGGAGCGCGTCTGCTTGCCATCGCCGTAGACAGTGAGCGGTTCGCCGCGAAGAGCTTGCGAGACAAAGTTGGATACGACGCGACCGTCTTCGAGAGCCATTCTCGGACCGTACGTGTTGAAAATGCGGGCAATTCTGATGTCGACGCCCTCTTGGCGATGGTAGTCGAAGCACAACGTCTCCGCGACGCGCTTGCCCTCGTCGTAGCACGAGCGAACGCCAATCGGGTTGACGTTACCCCAGTAATCCTCCTTTTGCGGGTGCTGGAGAGGATCACCGTACACCTCGGACGTGGAGGTGAGAAGCATGCGCGCACCCACGCGCTTGGCCAAGCCAAGCATGTTGAGCGTGCCCATGACGGACGTCTTGATGGTCTTCACCGGGTTGTGCTTGTAGTGCACTGGAGACGCCGGACAGGCGAGGTGGTAAATCTGGTCCACCTCCACGAGCATGGGTTCGACGACGTCGTGTCGAATCAACTCAAAGAATGGGTTTTGAAGGTGGTGCATGATGTTCTCCTTGCGACCGGTGAAAAAGTTATCCGCGACGATGACAATGTTTCCTCGCTCCATGAGTCTATCCACGAGGTGCGAACCGACGAAACCGGCGCCGCCCGTGACGAGAACGCGAAGACGAGTCGCCTTGGGAATCGGCACCGGCATCGATTTAGCCACAGTACCCCGTCCGAGGGGTTCAGACGTCGAAGACGTGCTCAAAGCCGTGGACGACTTGACGTGCGAAGACCCAGACGATGAAGAATCAGCCGTAGACTTTTTCACGTCGATCTCCGCCACGTCCGAGCTCATCCCAGATCCAATGTTCGACGAC
>Ga0181593_10002872_pt1 | contig 15902 bp, 10 predicted proteins | sample 071ome_19_FD_133756 | JGI IMG/M metagenome (GOLD analysis project Ga0181593, IMG submission 133756) | Coastal salt marsh microbial communities from the Groves Creek Marsh, Skidaway Island, Georgia - 071413AT metaG (megahit assembly) | ecosystem: Environmental > Aquatic > Marine > Intertidal...
ATGTGCTTCACGATATCAGGGTGTTTTTTGGATACGTCTTTAGATTCGGCAAGCATTTCCACTTTAGGTCCAAAAAGCATGAGGGGCGAGCCATCTGATGGAACGACTGCTTTGAAGTCCCCATGGCGAATAAAGTGATCGTAGTTGGGGTCTGGGGGCAATTCAGAGGAAAGCCATTGAACAATATTGGCGTATTCGGGATCGTCGATAAGGTTGTTCCACTCGTGTGGATCCCGTTTGTGGTCGTACAGTTCCTCAGACCCATCAAAATATCGGGTATAGCGCCAGCGCTTGTGGCGAATGGTTTCCGTTCCTCGACCGACGTAGGTGATGGCCATGTGGGGCCATTGAGCATCGGGATTGGAGATCAAAGGGATAAGAGAATGCCCATCGAGATCGGTGCTCGCATCAAGATCTAAGGCGTCTATGACAGTTGGATACACGTCGAGTAGAGAAACTGGCTGGCGGCATCGGCGGCCGGGTTCAAAACCCGAAGGGCGCTTGGAAAGTGGCGGGACGGCTATTAGCGGTACCTTGGTAGATCGCTCCCAGGTTGTGAACTTACCCCAGTGCTCCTTTTCGCCCAGTTGCCAGCCATGATCCGACCAGAGAACGATGAGCGTATTATCTGAGTGTTGAGAGGCATCGAGGGCGTCGAGCACCTTGCCAAGTTCGTGATCGATATAGGTAATGGATGCTAGGTAGGCGCTGACCGCGTTACGCCACTGGCCATTCTCCACCACGGTTTTATGGGCCCCGCTGGTGAGGGCATAGCGACCGAATCCTTTAGCGATTTTGGAGACGTCCTCGAGATCTTCCTTCAATACTTCGGGCAGAACCACGGACTCTGGTGGATACATGTCGTGGAACCGCTTGGGCGCCCAAAGGGGTTGGTGAGGGCGATAGAAGCCAACCGCCAGGAAAAAGGGTTGCTCGTAGGATTGTCCCAGCTTCTTGACCGCCCAATCGGCGCTCTGCGTATCCGTCCATTCTTCGTCGGGACGATCGATAACGCCCCAATCGAAAGATTCGATTGTATCGGAGCCGCGATCGCGGTCCCGCGGCATGCGATTCAAGGGCATTGTGATGCCGAGGCGCGGAATGTCGTGGCGAACGTAGGGTTCGGTATTGGCCAGCGACGCTTTGCTGATAGTCCGTTCGTCGGGGAGTATGGGCATCCATTTGTCGTAATCGGGTCCATACTCATCGAAGTAGTTCTCGTTATTACCGTGGAAAAGCTTGCCCGTCCCCATGGTGTAATAGCCTTGAGCCTGCAGGTCATGGGTAAGCATGGTAGCGTTTGGCAGGGTTTTCTCGATGCGTTGGCCATTGCCATAAACGCCATTGTTGATGGGAGATAGCCCGGTCCAATTTGCCGCTCGCGAACCGCTACAGGCGGGGACAACGCAGTGGGCATTGGTGAACAGGAGTCCACGTTCAGCGAGTCGGTCGATGTGTGGCGTTTTGACTTGCGGGTGCCTTTCCAAGCATCCAACCCAGTCATTCAGATCATCGATAGTTATGTAAAGAACGTTGAATTTGGAGCTGTGTTGCTCGGCCCAACTGGCTAGCGCTGTCGTAACGAAGATGATGGCGGCGCTCAGGGATTGGATCCGCTTTTTCAGGGCGAAGCGGGAGTAGACTTTTTGTTTAGGGTAGAGCATAGGATGTAATCTTCAGTTTAGCGAATTTGCTTCGAGTCAAATGCGATTTTCAAGATTGTGTTTCATTGGCTAGAGACAAACGCTCACGGATAATGAATCCGTATTGGATGACGGCCAGTCCTCCAGTGGTGGCTGTGGCCATGCACAGGATCCAGAGCGGCTCGGTTATTTCGAATAGTACCGCCAGCAAGGCAGTGTACTGAAGCACAGTGGTTAGTTTGCTGAGCCATTGGGCTTTTATCGACTTGACGCTGCGAATCCTGCCTGCGATCGCCAATCCCACTGTAATTAGAGACACGCCGAGGTCGCGTGACCCGAGTAAGAGCCATTGGACGAAAGTGAGCTTGCCCATCCACATCCAGGTAACGGCTACCGAGAAGAAAAAGAATTTGTCGGCGACTGGGTCTAGCACTTGACCCGAGTAGCTGGTCCATCCGCAAATGCGGGCGATGAATCCATCCAGGAATTCGGATGCCAAGGCTATCGCGATCACTGATAGATGCCAGCTCTCTGGAATGAAGGGAAAGGCGACGGCTAGTATGAGGCGAACTAGGGTGATCCCGTTCGGAATGTGTGAATAGACGCTTGAAGGCCTGTTAGCCATGATATGCGGGCTTAACAATAGAAATGTTTTACTCCGCGTAGACCCTCCATTGCTGTTCGATCCAATTGGATTCGGGCTCTGATGAGGTGATTAGGTAGCGGTAACGAGACTCGTAGGTCTCCCCAGGTTTGATTTCGAAAGCTCCGTCAAACATGGGGGCATAGGTAAAGTAGGGCATTTTTGGATGTAGGCGAACGGCCTGGGGAAAGCGGAAGTTCGATGGGTGGCAAAGGACGGTTATGGACGCGGGCTCACCTTCGACAATTCCCCGCATGGACACCCATCGAACTCGGGTGTGGTTCCCTTCGATGCGTTGATGTCCGTTGCTGGTGAGAAATTCGCAAGTGCCATTGGGATTGGATTCGAGAGGCGTCCATAGATTGCTCCCTCGGAGGGCCATGCCTCCATAGTGGTATTCATTGAAGGTGAGTGGAGAACCAGTTGCTGGGGTTTGCTCGCTCACGATGTCGAAAAGGAAATGATCCGAGCTTCCAGGCCTGCCGGTAACGGTCCAGCGCTCGTGGAGAACGACGGTTTCGTTTCTATCGAGCGTAGCTACATGATTGATCAGAACGGTGAACGAGGCAGAATCATTGGCTGAACCGACGGAGAGAGTCTTGGCATGTTCGGTTCTTCCCAACTTTTTGTGCAAGTTCCAGAAATCCACTCGGCTGCCTTGGAAGGTTGTGTTCGTGCCAGCCATGAAGATGCCTCGCTGGTGGGCGTGGTCTTCGGAAAAATCCCCTGAAGCAATCTGTCCAGAAGGTGTGAATACAGGATGGATATACCCGCTCCGGTTATGAATGGGCTCCATTCCCTCTGGGGCGATTTGGATGGCTTTATTGTAGCGCAATATTGGTTTGGCGTCTTGCAGAATGGTGATTGCCTTATCGGTTTCTTGTACGGATAGGCTGGGTCCCGCGAGCGAATCGCTGGCAGCAAACAAGAGGGCGACAAATGCGATCAAGAATACAAGGGGCTTGGCAGAAGCGAGCGTTTTAGAAAGCATGGCTAATTTCGGGATTTGACGCTGTAGATTTGTCGGAAGTTACTGGGCAGTTTATTTTGTATGATTGACCGAGATCGAGGCGAGACTAATGTCTAGTTCGAGCTCTCGAGGAGCAATCCCTATTCGTTATGACTCATCTGTCCCGTCGCCGATTCGTACAAAACGCAACGCTAGCCAGTGCGTCAATGATCCTCGCAGGCACCCAGGCCTCAGGGCAAGTCTTTGGAGCCAATGATCGGCTGAGAATTGCCGTCGTAGGGCTGAATGGACGCGGTAAAAGCCATATCAGCGGCTGGCTGGAGCAGCCCAATGTGGAGATAGCCTATTTGGTTGATCCGGATAGTTCGGTTCTGAACGCCCGCATGAGCGATCTCAGGTCGCGAACGGAAGGCAGATTCAGGACCGAGGGGGTTAGCGACGTGCGCGCTGTGTTGGAAGATAAAAACGTCGATGCCATCTCCATCGCTACGCCGAATCACTGGCATGCTTTGATGACGGTCTGGGGCGCCCAAGCGGGCAAGCATGTTTATGTCGAAAAGCCGATGAGCCACGATGTGGCTGAAGGGCGGGTCGCGGTCGAGGCTCAGAGAAAATATGGCGTGGTTGTTCAACATGGGACTCAGCGTCGCAGCGATGCGGAAATCGCTGGGCTTCATGAAATGATACAAGCGGGCCGGTTCGGCAGATTGAAGATATCCTATGGATACGCCTGCAAGCCGCGCGAAGGAATCGGCTACCAATCTCAGGCCACTACGCCAAGCAACCTGGATTGGGATTTATGGCGCGGTCCTGCCGAGGTGAGAACTTACCACCCAAATCTCGTGCACTACAATTGGCACTGGTTTTGGAAAACGGGAAATGGCGAACTTAATAATCAGGGCACGCATCAGCTCGATGTGGCTCGCTGGGCCTTGGACAAAGGCTTGACGCATCCGAAGCGCGTTCGGGCTATCGGTGGACGCTTTAAGTGGAACGATCAGGGTGAAACGCCTAACACCATGTTTGGCATAGCGGAGTATCCTAATGGTCAGTACGTCTATTTTAATGTTCGCAACGTGAATTACGATGGCTACGAGCGCCAGGTGGAAAATGAATACTATTTCGAGGATGGCGGGCGGATCAGCCGGAATAAGTACTACGCCAAGGGCAGTTCAGTAGGGGAGGAAATCGATATTGAGCCCGGCAAGGTGACGCCCGGCGGCAATTGGGGAAGCTTTACGGCCGCTTGTCGAGCTGGTGATCCTTCCATGGCCAACGGCAATGTAGACGATGCGCACTACGGATGCGTATTAGGGCATTTAATCAATAATTCCTATCGATTGGGAGAGAAGGTCCCTTTCCATGCCAAGGCGGCGAAGTTCGGCGACGACAGAGATGCGGCGGAGCATTTTGGCCGCTTGCACGACATCATGAATAAGGGTGCAGGGATTCCCCAGGATGGCGAGAACTACGTTTTAGGCCCTTGGCTAGATTTTGACGCTGAGAAGGAAACCCACATCGGAAACTTGGCCAGTAAAGCGAATCTATTGATGAAAGACGAGAATCGAAAAGGGTATCAGGTTCCTGAGATCGCTCATGTGTAAGGGTATAGATGAATTTACGCAGCCTACAGGCGCGAGTGTTACGACAGTGTTATGAAGTGGAAGATTCTTTCAGGTAGGGAGGACCGGCTCGGTCCTCCTCCGCCCGCAATTTCGGATGACCGGCTCGGGTCTTCCTGCCAAGCTCGATGTTGTCGGCAGTCCGCTCTTGCAATGAATGATTTACCGGGCTCTAGGACGAATAGACGGGCGATTCGATTGGGATTGTTAACGGCGTTAATCTGCCTGCTTCCTAAGCTGGTCGATGCCAGTGGCGTTCCAATTGCAGGAATCAAGGAATCCCTCCTCATTCAGGTGCCTACGAAGGCGAACGATCGAAATGTACAGGATGCCAAAAATGTTTCCACGGGAAACACTGAGCCAGCGAAAGATCCATCCTTGGCTCAGTATTCAATTTTCGAAGACACCTCGCCACGAGCGGAGGCTACCGCGCCGCGAACCACATCGATGCCGCTCGAGCTTGAGAAGGGTGACCGGATAGCATTCGTGGGAAATACTCTCTTCGATCGCGATCGGCTATTTGGCCATTTCGAAACGCTGATCCATCAGAATCACGCGGAACTAGAACTGCCAGTGCGGAATTTGGCTTGGTCTGCTGACGAGGTAGATCTGCAGCCTCGGCCAGATAACTTCGGGGATCTAGATCAGCATTTGACCGCCGTTAAAGCCGACGTCATATTCGCGGCGTTCGGATTTAATGAATCATTCGCGGGGATCGAGGCCATTCCAGAGTTCAAGGATCGGCTTCGCGGCTTTATTCGGCACACCGTATCGCGAGCCTACAATGGTTCGACTGGACCTCAATTAGTCCTAGTCTCGCCTGTGGCCAACGAAAATGTCGAAGGCGTTGCCGCCGCGGATCTCAACAATGGCCGCTTGCATGCCTATACCGAGGCGATGGAGGAAGTGGCTCGAGAGGAGAAGGTTGGCTTTATCGATGTTTTCAGCGCGACTCGCTACGCTATGGATGACCGGTCCACGGATTTGACCTTCAACGGAGCTCACCTGCTGGAAGAAGGGTATCGGATTTTCGCCAAGGCGGCTTTCGAAAAAACCTTTGGCGAGGAACTCGCGCCTGAAGTGAATGAGCGGATACGTACAGTAGTGGTTGATAAGAACGAACATTTCTTTTATCGCTACCGGCCTTTGAATACATTTTACTACACGGGAGGCCGGAATCAGTCCTATGGCTATCTCGATTTTCTGCCGGCCATGAGAAATTTCGAAATCATGGTGGCTAATCGGGATCGCCGTATCTGGGATCTCGCTCAAGGAAAGCGGGTATCCGATGAGATCGACGATTCCAATGTGCCAGAAATGCCTGTTACCCACCAGTCGCGTGGAGCCAACGAATACTTGAGCCCGAAAGGCGAATTGGCTGCGTTCGATGTTGATCCGAGGTTCGAGGTCAACTTGTTTGCCTCGGAGGAGGAATTTCCCGACATCGCTTGTCCTATTCAGATGCGCTGGGATTCCAAGGGTCGACTTTGGGTGAGCTGCTCGACCACTTATCCTCATGTCTATCCGGGGCAAGCGCCTGCCGATAAACTGGTGATCCTGGAAGATACGGATGGAGATGGTAGGGCCGACAAGAGTTCCGTATTTGCCGACGACTTGCATATTCCTTTGAGTTTCGTCTTGGGCAACGGGGGCGTTTATGTTTCCGAAGAGCCGGATTTAACTTTTCTCAAGGACACCAATGGGGACGGAAAAGCGGACTTCCGCCGCCGCGTATTTACCGGTTTTGGCACCGAGGATTCTCATCACGCTCTGCATGATTTCGTTTGGACACCGGATGGGGATCTGCTTTTCCGGGAGTCGATTTTCCACAATTCGCAGGTGGAGACCGTTTATGGACCGATTCGCGCGAAGAACAGCTCTTGGTTCCGCTATCGGCCTTCGACGCATAGGCTGACTGCTTTTGGGGCTTACCCGAATACCAATCCCTGGGGCGTGACGTTCGATGACTGGGGCAATCACGTGGCCAGCCATCCCATTTTCGCAACCGCTTTCCATGCCACCAACCCTCCTTACCCGGAGCAGCATCCGAGTGCTTCAGGGATCCCTGCCTATTCAGGCACTTGCGGGCACGAGTTCGTCGACTTCGATTTTTGGCCGGAGGAGTTGAAAGGCGGTTTCATCAAAGTACGCTACAAGCCCAATAATCGAGTGGAAATCCATAAATGGATCGAGAAGGAAGACAGTTTTGTAGAGGAGTATCAGAGCGATCTCATATTTTCCCGCAACTTGAGTTTCATACCGGTGGACATACGGTTTGGTCCTAGGGGAGCATTGTATGTGTGCGATTGGTACAACCCCATTAAAGGGCATGCCCAGTACTCCCTTCGCGATGAGCGCCGAGATCGCAAATCGGGAAGAATCTGGCGGATCGTGCCGAAAGGCGCAAGGCTTCAAGATCCACCGAAAATCGAGGGAGCAAGCAATGCCGAGTTGCTGGATTTGTTAAAGCGACCCGAATACCGCTATCGCTATTGGGCTAAACGGGAATTGCGGGATCGCGATCGAGGACAAGTGAAACAGGCTCTCGATCGCTGGGTCGCTCAGTTGGATAGTTCCGACGAACGCTTCCGGCATCAGCAACTAGAAGCGGTTTGGCTCTACCGTGGAATCGATGCGGTAAATACGGATTTGCTGGCGGAGCTGCTGTCTTGCGACAATCATTTAGCTCGGGCGGCGGCAACCCGTCAGCTTCGCTACTGGTCGGACGCCTTTCCTAACAGCGTGGACGCGCTCAAAGCCAGCGGTTCGGACAACAGCGCCTTGGGACGCATGGAGGCGGTAATCGCCGCCAGCTACATAGGCACGCCGGAAGCTTTGGAAGCGGCTCGAAAGGTGGTGGAAAGTCCCTCAGGCCTTCACTTGGACTACGCCATCGCCACCTCGCTAGGATCGGAAAGCTTGTCTCGACATTGGCGAGGGCAGGAGGATCGCTATCCGGATATCGAAGCCTTTCTCGATGAGTTTGAATTGAGGGCCAAGCGCAACGACGGGAAGTCGAAGCGGGGGGCTTCAGAAGCGTCGTTCGATTCCCAAGAAGGGCTAGTCAAAGTCGATATTTCCTGTGTGCCGGAACGCATGATGTACACGGTGACGGAATTCAGGGCTAAGGCGGGCGCTCCTGTTCGATTGACATTAGAAAACCCGACTGCCATGCCGCACAATCTGGTCATCGTGCAACCGGGAGCAGACGAGGAGATTGGCATGGCTGGCAACGCGATGGCGGCAGACCCGCAAGGAGCCTCGAAACACTTCGTTCCCGATTCCGATAAGGTGCTTATCGCTACTAAGCTTTTACAACCCGATACGAGCGAAACCTTGCGTTTCATCGCTCCAAAAGAGCCTGGCGAATACCCCTTTATATGCACCTTCCCGGGGCATTGGGTGATCATGCACGGGGTAATGATCGTCGAATAGCGAGTTTTTTCCGCGAAGATTTGCGTATCAGAAATCCGGGTAAAGTGGCGATTTTCCGAGCTGGCGGACGCAGAGGAATAAATCGCTCTGCGCCCGCGCTGGCTGATCAAAAGTACTTTCGTACTATGAGAGAATCTTAGAATCCTCTCAAATTTGTTTGGCAAGCGTATTTTATGCTTTTTCTAAAAATTTTTCAGTCGGCTAGACGTACAATTTGATGCGTCTAAATAGGGTTTTTTGCTTTGTTCGGAATCGGGATCCTGAAGCGGTCTGTCCGGCGGATCGGACTGAACAGAATCTGTGGTTTGACAGGACTATTGGGGCCGGTTCAGATAGTTTTAATCCGATATGTCCGAAAAGCCGAACGTTCTGCTGATTTCTACTGACCACTGGCCCGCCTCCCTGTTAGGCTGTGCGGGTCACCCAGCCGTACAAACGCCGACATTAGATCAACTAGCGGCCAACGGGACGCGTTTTACCAATACGTACGCCGAGTGCCCGGTTTGCATTCCTGCGAGGCGGACGTTGATGACGGGGACTACGCCCCGGACTCACGGCGATCGTGTTTTTCAGGAAACGCTGCCTATGCCGGATTTGCCGTCCATGGCGGATACGTTTAAAGGAGCGGGCTACCAGGCCTATGCGGTAGGAAAGCTGCACGTGTATCCGCAGCGCGACCGGATCGGCTTCGATGACGTGATTTTGGATGAAGAGGGACGCCAGATCTATGGGGTGGTGGATGATTATGAATTGTTTCTCGGCGACCAAGGCTATGCGGGGCGTTTTTTCGAGCATTCGATGAGCAATAACGAGTACAGCTATCGCCCTTGGTTTTTTCCGGAGGAACTGCACGCGACGAATTGGGCAGCCAATCAGATGTGCCGGGTGATCAAACGTCGCGATCCGAATCGCCCCTCCTTTTGGTACCTCTCCTTCCGTCATCCGCATCCGCCATTGCTGCCGGTTCAAGATTACATCGATCTGTATCGGGATATGGGTGTGGAGATAGACACGCCCTACAAGGGGAGCTGGACCGATGCGGAGGATCCCTGTTTCAGCCTGCAAGTCGACTTTGATCGAGGAAGTAAAATGACACCTGCGCAGATACGCGGGGCTCGATTGGCGTTTTACGCTTTATGCACTCAGATTGATCATCAGCTTAGGGTGGTTATCGGGACGCTTAGGGAGGAAGGTCTACTGGATAACACGATTATTTGTTTCACATCCGATCATGGTGACATGTTGGGGAATCATGGAATGTGGGCTAAACGGCTGTTCTTCGAGAATTCGGCCCACATTCCTATGTTGCTAATGGGAGTGAAAGGCGATGAGCGAGTGGGGCACCACCGGATCGACAATCGGCTCGTCGGCTGGCAGGATGTCATGCCTACCCTGCTCGACTTGGCGGGTATCGATATACCCGGTACTGTGGATGGAATTTCTATGGTGGGAGAGAAGAAACGGGAGTTCTTCTACGGAGAAATCGACGAAGGGCCGCGAGCGACCCGCATGATCCACGATGGACGGTTCAAGTTGATTTACTACGGAACCGGAAACCGGAAACTCCTTTTCGATCTCGAGAATGACCCGAACGAGCTCCAGGACCTCTCCGCCTCGCCCGATCACGCGAAGACGTTAAAGCGATTGGAAAACCTTCTCATTGGCCAGCTATACGGAGGCGATGAAAAGTGGGTGAAAGACGGGAAGCTGGTGGGAGAGCCAGACAAGGCATTCAGTCCTGGGCCCAATAGAACATTGACGAGCCAGCGAGGAGCCCATTGGCCCCCACCGCCAGCCAGCGACATCCCGCAAATAGAATGGTATTCGGCGGATAACGACAAAGGCTAGATTCAGGTAGCGACCGGTTTTTATAAAGTAGAACAGGCATCTTGCCTGTTTGGACATAGGCTGGAAGCCTTCGCTACCCTTCGATTTGCTCCTGTGCAACAAAGGGAGCGACTATTTCAAATACTGGTCGTTGAGCTTGTTTACAGACCACAATAGGCCACGAGTAACGAGATCCAGATAGCGGTCGTCCGCTACGGTTTCGTCGAAGTGCCCAATGGTTGTGCTGAAAACGCGGCTACCGTGGTAGTTGTTGGTCCATACGACGACGGCTTCGGCATCCTGGGCGGGAACGAGCTCTCCTCCGCGCTTCCGTTCCTTTTGATGCTGGAAGCCGGTTGCCAGGACCTCGGTTCTTGGAAAGATCTGAACGTTGTTGTAGAGTTCTTCGTTTCCAGTAGCCCAGTCTTCCAAGGTCTTCGTGACGGGGTGCTTAGTATCGGTAAAGCTGATTGCGATTGGCTCCTTTGGACCGTGCCCGCTTGACTGGATCCCGAGGTAGTCGAACCAAAGGCTGGCATCGGTTCCTGCAAGGGTGGGCGAACGGTGATCGCCAACGCGAAAGCTATGCATGGCGCAATGCAAGTTGACGCCGGGAATGCCATTTTGGTGGGGGGCGAGAATGTCTTTGAGTACAGACACGTCGTCCATCTTTGCGGCGCACTCGTCATGAATGACCACGTCGTAGCCGCGAGCGTAATTGGGATTTCGATAAATCGCCAGAGGGGGATTGCTCGTAGTATCGTCAGTGTGCAGTTGGTCGACAATGACGTGAGCTCGTGCCTCGATGCCTTTCTTGAGGATATTTTTTTGCGTTGCGTAGGAATGGCAGCAGCCTCCAGTGATTAAAAGGGCCCGTATAGGCTTAACCTCTTTCTGAGCTTGAAGGGGTAGAACGGCCAGTAAGGCGGCGGTGAAAAGGCCGGTAACTGCAGAATAGAGACGTGATGGTGATTTCATAGGCTTTGTACAGAATTACGGGCCAATCGGAAGAGGTGGACAAGCCATAATTGTAAGGATGCAGGCGCTTAGAAGGGGTCTAATGGTCGGATATTCAGCGAATCCTCAAGCTAAGTTGACGATTTTCGGTGTTTGTGGGATCAGCCCGGCTATATGAAAGATGAAAAGAGTAATATTGAGGGTTTTTCGAAAGAATCCATTTTCCAATCGAACCATTGGAGGCCCAGTTTTTTCGGTGCTCAACGTAGCCCAGTGGTTTGTCCTTCAGCCGAACGCTTTTAAATTCCTCGTTGAATTCAGGCCAGTCTTCTTTTGGCGTATTGTTTTTAATCCAGGAAACTTCGGATTTGTACAGGGAGTCCAATAATCGCCGCGAGTTGCTCGTGGCGAATTCTTCGAACTCCTACGGCAGCGCGTAGCGCAGATCTCCGTATATATTCGCGGCATCGTGATTGCCTATCAGTATGTGGACGCGTCCTCCATCCCGAGGGGCCTGCTTCTCGAGTTTCTTCAGCAGATCGATTATTCTCAGGGTCTGCGGTCCGCGATCGGGTAGGTCGCCTAGTTGCACGAGATGGGTCTTTCCGCCTTTCCAGCTTTGCTTGGAGTCGATCAAATCCGCCATTTCTAGAGCTGATCTGAACTTGACGAAGTCGCCATGAACGTCGCCTATGGCAACGATTTGATCCACCGGATCGAAAACCGCTTTGTCTGTTCTTGAGGATACGTCCATCGTTTTCAGAAATGCGAGGGCTAAGGCTGAAAATAGTTTCTTCATTTTCCTATCCTCCAATTGTTGCGTCGCCAGGTTTTGGTGACGTTGCGTTCTCGATGACGCTGCATTCTTTCAATACAGGCGAAGTGACTAAGGCGGATTTCTTTGCCTTCTTTTTTGAGAGCGAATCTTCTGGGGAGTCGTCGTTTTCGTCGGGGGATCTCATGAATTTTATAGCGTTTTCGGTGCCGTAATTAAGGTTCCAGAGGAGTAGGAAAACGTAGTTGAATACGACGGTCACTACGATGGCGATTTCGAGTACGCGTACGCCTGCTGCCAGGCCAGCGCCGATGGATGCGAAAATGAAAAGCGAATCGCCTATATTTTTGAGGGTATTACGAAACCTTACGGATGCCACAATTCCCGCAAGCGAGAAAGCGAGGGCAAGGCTGTTCTGCACGATGATAACGACACCGGCCACGACCACTGGAAGAATCAGCATGTTTTCCACTAGCGATTGGTCGAGCTTGGCCCGTATTTTCAGATATACCTAGGTGACGGGAAGCTTCACTTGAATGACGCCCAAGATAGCGAAAAGCAGTTTGAGTCCGTTCTCAATTTAGTTCGAACTTAAGTTCGAGAAGATCATGGTTTGGGAAAAGGTACTCACCGTTTCGCGAGTGCTGAAGTCCGACCCTCCTCCGAATGGCATGAGGTTTCTCAGATTCGGGAACGATTGCATCAACACAAACAGGACTATGAAGACAATCGTGTAGTATGCAGTGAGAATCTCCAGCAACTTAACAGCGGGAAGGGACCCGAGACGTGAGCTTAACATTGCCCGAGACATCTTACTAATATAATGACAACGAGGACCTTAGAAGGCAACTGCTTAAATCATTGGAGTTTGTGGATTGATTTTGCGTCGGCTAGCGGCAGGCTGTTCTCCATGAAACCCGCCTTGCCTCGTTACGCTCTTTTCCTCGCGCCAATTCTGTTCCTCGTTTACGGCCTACAGGCCCAGTCGCGGCCGAATGTGATCCTGCTGATGGGAGATGATCATGGATGGGATGAAGTGGCGTATAACGGGCACCCCTATCTGAAAACGCCGACGTTGGACGATATGGCGGCGACGGGTTTACGTCTAGACAAATTCTACACGGCCTCTCCGGTTTGCTCTCCGACGAGAGGCAGCGTTATCACCGGTCGTCATCCAAATCGTTATGGAACCTTCATGCCGAATTGGTCGGCTCGGCCTGAAGAGATTGGCGTTGCCCAGTTGCTAAAAGGGGCCGGCTATCGTACGGGTCATTTTGGAAAATGGCATCTAGGGCCTGTTAAGGCGGATTCTCCCACCAATCCTGGGGCCTATGGTTTCGACGAATGGCTTTCTCATGACAACTTCTTCGAGCTCGACCCAGTGCTATCTAGGAACGGGGGCGAGCCACGCAAGTACCCGGGAGAGAGTAGCGAGGTCGTGATTGACGAAACGATACGGTTTATAGGCGAGACGGAGAAGAATACCCCCTTTTTTGCTGTAGTGTGGTTTGGCTCTCCCCATGAGCCATATATGGCCTTGCCTGAAGACTTGGCTCTCTACAGGCAAATCCCCAGCTTATTTAATGATCGGAAGGTTAGTCTCACCAGTTTGGAAACGGGCCTGGCTACAACGCGGCCGCTTGGCGATGTTCTGCGAGAACGGTATGCCGAAATCACTGCCATGGATCGGGCGATTGGGAAGCTGCGGGATTATCTCGAGGATGCGGGGCGCAGAGGCAATACACTGCTTTGGTACTGCGGGGACAATGGTGTCCCTTCGAGCGGCAATGCGACTAATCCTTTCAACGGATTGAAAGGCGATGTTTATGAAGGAGGGGTGCGTGTTCCCGGTGTGATTGAGTGGCCTGATCGGATTCAGCAAAATCGTATATGCTCTGTAAATACAGTGACGAGCGACATGCTCCCAACGCTGTGCGCCTTGGCTGGCCAGGGCTTGCCGGCCCGGCCTTTAGATGGAATCAGTTTGATTCCGCTTTTGGAGGGCGATATGAAAAGCCGGCCAGAGCCAATCTTCTTCTGGGAATACGACACCAACTGGGAGACCTCAACGGAGCGTAAGCCGTATATAGAACCGCATCTCCAAGATGGGACTACGCCGTTGGTTAAGCAGATGGCTGGAAAGTACACCCGGAGTTTCGTCAATTACCATCATCCTGTTATTCAGGAAGCTGATTATGCGGGACCCAAAGCTGTATTGGATAATCGATACAAACTGGTAGTGGATGCGAAGAGGGATTCTGGAATCGAACTGTTTGATATGGTAAATGATCCCTACGAGACGATGGATCTAGCCTCGGCGTTGCCGCATTTGGTTGAACGGATGAAAGAACAGCTGAAAGAGTGGCAAGATTCTGTCCTCAATAGCCTAACGGGGGCGGACTATTGATGAACGAAGAGAGTTAGAGATTCCAAAACAAATCGTTGCTGCTATTCATCCTCCCGGCCTTTGCAAGGCCTCGAGATTTGCTTTAGGGAGCGTTGCATACTCGGCTATTTTAAGGAAAGGCTTCAATCAATCATCCTCGTCATCTTCACCCTCGGAGCCTAGGACTTCGAGTTCTCCTAGCTCGACCCTCGATTTGTCGGTGACCCGTTTTTTTATGAGCTCTCCCATGTTCTTGCCGAAGTAGTTGCCGGCTACGAGGTTCATATCTTTGAGAGCGTCGCCAAATGCCTGACCCGTGGCTCGGATGCTGTATCGGGTTGTCCAATGCAGATGAATTTCGCCTTCGCGAATTTTGGGAAGGTCGTATGCCATGAGGACAATGAAATAGCGTTCCTCATTGAGCAGGTTCATTAGATAGCGCTCCTCGCTAGGGCCAACGTTGTCAGAGAAAGCCGCCTCCATGCCGATGAGACGGGCCATGTAGCTCATGGATCCCTGATTGCCCTCCTGGATAGCGAGACTCTTGTTGATCTCGAATTGCATGTCCTGGATCGCATTTAAAGCGCTGACATCTACGGACCCGCCTCCAGAACCCGCTGAAGCGACTGCTCCGTCGCCGAATCCATAGTCTTCAAGCGAGTCGATTCCTTGGAGCTCCTCGAAAGAATCTTGGACCGAAGTGGAGCCGTAATGGACGACAATCAAAAGATCCGCCTCTCTTGGGTCGGGTACCGGTAGGAATTTCTGTCTTTGCAAATGGTTGGCTATTTCCAGAACCAGCTCGTTGAAGCTCATACTGTTCATGGCAGGATCATTCCGGGTACCTGGGTGGAACTGGCCTTTCATAAAAGCATAGGTTAGCACATCTTTGGACGGCTCCTGCTCTCGAGCGATGGAAAAATCCTCGTGAGCCTTGGAGTTGACCACGACAAGACTGGCGGCTTGAGACTGGACGGATAGGGCTGCCAAGACCAGCGAGTCCCGCAAATAGCGCATCAAGTGTTGGAAGTTGCGATTCATAATGACTAGAACCTACTAGTGGGTGGAAAACGCTGGATAATTCCAGCTAGTTACGGATTGTCGCGGAAGGCTTGCCTATTCAGCTTTGGCTGAGGCGCTCTACCGGTGCATCGGCGAAAAGGTTTCGAGCTTCCTCGAGGATCTCCAATATGCGCTCAGCGTGTGGGCTGCTTCTCAGAGCTTCTCGCATCGCATTCTTGTCGAACTTCTCAACTGTTTGTCCCGGGAACCAGTGACTCGCGTTTCCGAGCATGTTGTATCGCCATTTGCCGAAATCCAGGAGATCGACTGCTTTAGTCCAAGTCCACAAGCGAACGATATCCTTCACATTGATATTCTGAGGTATGTCGTTCCACTCGGGAATGCCAATGTGCCAGGTTTCGAGCCAGTTATCGCCGCAGGCATGGGCGACCTCTCGGTAAATCTTCTCTCTAATGGGAGCAATGATATCGCTGGCTTGATTGTAGAATTCCAAGGCTTGGATATGTGTATCGAAATCGCTAGGACGGGCTGCCCCGCAGCTTATGGTATGGACATGCGGGTTGGCCCAGCAAAAAAGATCGTTGAAAACCATCGGCTCAAGAGGCTGGCAAAGCTGCCGGA